>ERZ1027040.1192-NODE-1192-length-9194-cov-4.298939_pt1 | contig 9194 bp, 7 predicted proteins | sample MGYA00519437_ERZ1027040 | MGnify/ENA primary metagenome ERZ1027040 (study PRJEB26926, sample SAMN06164809) | human gut metagenome | biome: ENVO:00009003; feature: ENVO:2100002; material: ENVO:00002003 | host: Homo sapiens | place: USA | collected 2012 ... | reverse complement strand
CTCGGAGATGTGTATAAGAGACAGAATTGGAATTGCAGGAAATTGCAATGTGAAGATCGATGGCAGTTCCGATTCAGAAGGATTGATCAGGGGTTCAATTACTTCAGGATCAATAAGTCTGGTCGGTGATACAAGCCGTGGTGAAGGTGCATCATTATATGGTGTTGGTATTGGTGCTGCCACTGTTATCGGAGCTTTCCTAAATACCAATAATACGGCGTTAACAAGTTTATCGGTGACAAACATCAACATAGAAGATCTGGACATCAGTGCACCTCTAATAGGAAGAGCAATGTTAGGCGGTATTGTTGGCTGCTGCGGAAATACTACTGCAAAAAATATTCAAAGCCGAATACAGAATGTTGATATTAAAAATGTGGATATCAATAAAGAGGTCAAGAGATTTGCTTTTAACGGAGGGATCATTGGACTGGTCAAGGAGGGTGTAAAGAAATGTGAAATAAGCAATGTGAAGATAATCGGTGATAAGAATAATAAAAATACCATAACCGGTTACAGGCACAGTGGCGGTATTATAGGGTTGACTTCAAGTGATACAATAATTGACAACTGTTTGATTGAGAATTACGAAATAGTCACAGACGAATACGGAGAAGATGTAGGAGGTATAGTTGGAAAAATAAATGATAATAAAAGTACTTTGATTGTAAAAAACAGCAAGATCTCGGATTGTGTAATAAAAATCAATGATAATAACAGTAAGAACAGTGATGGCACTTATTCAGGTGGAATTGTCGGAAAAATGGCTAAAAGTTCTTGCTTATATGGCTATAACATTTCATTGGATAATGTTCAGTTTAAAAATAATGAAAATAAAAAAGCAGGAGCAGGTGAGATATGCGGCTATATGCAGAACAATACCAAGGTGAAAGTGGTTGGCATCAGCGCAAGAAAAGGTGAGAGCGGAATTCCCGCTAATATAATAAGCAAAAAAGACAACATAAATACTGCTCCATCGCTCTGTATCTACGCTGACTATAACGGCAGCTGCCTTGATGAGCCGGCTGCAAATAAAGAGGCTTCAACTATCAGCAGCGACAGCAATGTTGACGACATTGGAGCATATCCATATGTAACGGTAAATCCCAAGAATGTTATTGACAAGACTGCCGACAGTCCTAAGTTCCTTACAGGCGACGGTGCTGACAAATCGGCGGTCGAGGCTATCATAGCCGATATCAGTAATGGTACAGGTTACATAAATGCTGCCGATGAGTACAATGATGTCTTCCAAAAGTATGAGGGGAAGCTTACAACCTTCAATGAGAAAACAGGTGCGTCAGTTCCCGATGATTTCTCGGTACTGCTCATAAATGAGTCCAACTACAGAAAAATCACCGAAATGCTCAACAGCTTTATACATATCCTTACAAATGATACATCTATCAGCAGCTATGCTCAGACAGGCAGCAGTGTTTTTAGTGTTGACATAATGCCAATGAGACTGAATGAGACAAGCGGAACTTTTGAATCAGGGGAGAACTTTACCAAGACGCTGGAATACAAAAACGGTTATTTCAGAATGACCAACATGGATTATGACAGCAATTACAAGCAGTTTACCCTGATAGACATTCAGTATCTTGACCCTGCCGATACCTCAAAGACCGCATATCATCTGTACATTCCCGTTTATGTTGAAAAAATGCTGAACTTTGATTTCAGGGCAGCTGCTCTTTCGGGAACGACTTACAATGTAAGCGCATATACCGACGGCAATCCTGTTCTTGAAAACTATGGCACTCCTATTACAGCGCACGTTACATATTCTTACAAGAGAACTGCTGAGGAATGGCAGAATGTTATCAACGGCGGAGAAGATCTGCTTACGGCATACGGAAAGTATGTACTTCTGGAAAGCAAGCAAGACCTGCCCGATGATACAAGTCTGGTGCTGGTGGACAGAAACAACGGTTCCGAGGCGTATTATTCCACAATAGGCGAGGCTTTTACCGCCTCTGACGATAAGCTGGACTTTTCTAAGTTCAGCACCTCCGACGGCAAAGGATTTGAGCCTGTGACTTTCTGCGATCTGCTGAAAAAAGCGGCAGATATCAAAGTTTCGCAAGCTGACGACGGAACACTTGTAAAATGCAGCAATGATATTTCAAAGGCGACCTTTAAGATAGGAGACGATTATTACAGAAAAAAGACAGAATCCGATACAGATGCCTCATTGCTCTACAGCGTGACCCTTACTGCAAAAGAGGGCATGACCGATGCTGACGGTATTCTTATTCTTGATGAGGATTATTATATCAGCTTTTTCACCAAGGCTGACAACAGCGAGCCAATGAGAAACATCACCATGAAATGCGGCTCAAGGCTCGGTGATACTGATATGACTCCCTCACGTCTGGATAACGAAAGTGCATCGGAGAGTATGGTGCATATGATACTCGGAAATCTGTATGACCAGACCTTTACTTTCAGGACTACCGGCGACCAGGTCATCAACGACAGTAACCGAGTGCTAAAAGCCGAGCTTACCGCTACCATCTCCTTGAAGTCGGAAAGTGCGGAGAATGTCAAGTCATACCTTAATTATGACTCGATAAAACTGTATCACGGTTTTGTTATTGAAGCCACAAGAACAGACGAAAGCGGCACGGAAAAGGGCATAAAGGGTAATCCCAGCGTTTCGGGCACATATAAGATAGGCAGCACGGAATACGCTAAGAATTTCTCTAACACCGATTCTGTGATAATGGTATCGGGAGGAACAGAGGAAGCTCCTTTGGACATCAAAGCTCAGCTGATAAGCGGCAGTGTGACCATTACCTGCGATGATATGGTGATAACTTATCCGGACGGCGAAAGTATTATTGCCCAGTTCCCGGAGCGTAAGGATCGGGACGATACCTACGGAGTTACATTGTCGGCAAGTTCAAACCTTGCTTATGTTTCCGATAACATTGAGCAGAGCAAGATGTCTGAAAGCAGGAGCGACAGCAACGGCAAATCATACTATCGTGAAAATATTGAGGCTGCCACACTGAGCTACAATCTCCCTTCAAATTCACCCAATGAGATGATAAGGCTCGGTATCAACGGCCTTGATACCAATGACAAGATCACGGCAGTGGGTTATTACAATGTCCTTAACCTGCCTGAGACTGCTATTGACAAGGCGAAAAAGGTAAGCTTTACGCTTTCGCTGTATCAAAAGACAGACAGCGGTATCTATGATGCTGTTCCGATAGCGGAATATCTTGAGAACATAATACTTTATGACAAAAACGGTACAGCCAAAGCCCCTGTATCAAGCGGAGATTCTTATGAGTATGTGTTTGACAAGGAGACAGAGCTGAATTATGAAGCAGGCTCGTTTGAAGTGATATCAAGCTACTCTGTAATAACAGGCGGGGCTTTTGAAAGCAAGGGAAAAACATATTCCAACTACAAGGTCCAGCTTACTGCCCAGCTGCTTGATGAGAACGGTGAGCCTATTGAAAATTCAGGCTGCAGTGACTATATAATTTATACAAATGCTAAAATCAATTCGCAGCTAATATCGGTGGGCTGATATAGCATATTGGCAAATGCACTTTTTCGCTTCGGCGGGAGAGTGCATTTTTCTGTGCCATAAAAAGAGCAGCAGTCAAATTAGGCTTGAAATTTGCATAAAAAAACGCTCCTTACTTTGCAATATACAAAATAAGAAGCGTTATATACGAAATATATATGCTGAAAGAAGTCCGTAACTCGGATTTTTTACCCTTTGCGTATATCATAGCTTTGATATATTTTTCTTGATTCAGCAAAAAATGCAATTTTGAAAAAAACCGCCAAACGACGTATTGAAGCCGTTTAAAATCAGTCTTCTTCCTCTTCCTCAGGCATATCCCAGTTGTGATATACGTTCTGAACATCATCGTTTTCTTCGAGGTTTTCAAGGAGAAGGTTCATCTTTCTGATAGCGTCCTCATCGGTGAGAGTGGTGTAAGTAGAGGGTATCTGCATAGCCTCAGCGGAGATAACCTTGTAGCCCTTTGCTTCAAGAGCTTCTCTTACTGCGCCAACGTCGGAAGGCTCTGCCTCGATCTCGATCTCGTCGTCGTCCATGGTAAAGTCGGAAGCGCCGCAGTCGAAGATATCTTCCATTACCTTGTCCTCGTCAAGACCTGTGTTCTCAACAATAACAATGCCTTTTTCGGAGAACATGAAGGATACGCAGCCTGTGGTACCCAGGTTGCCGCCGAACTTGTCGAAGTAGTGGCGGATATCGCCTGCTGTACGGTTCTTGTTGTCGGTAAGAGTCTCAACGATAACAGCAACGCCGCAGGGACCATAGCCCTCGTAAACGTTAGCCTCGTAGTTGGTCTTGTCGCCGTCGCCCATAGCCTTCTTGATGATTCTGTCGATGTTGTCGTTGGGCACGTTGTTGGACTTTGCCTTTGCAATAAGGTCACGGAGCTTGGAGTTGTTGTTGGGGTCTCCGCCGCCTTCCTTGACGCAAACGGCGATCTCACGGCCGATCTTTGTGAATACCTTAGCCTTAGCGCCGTCGGTAGCTTCCTTTTTCCTCTTGATATTGTTCCATTTGGAATGTCCTGACATATTAAAAAACTCCTTTAAATAAATTTAAGTGATTATGTCCGCCTGTCGGCTTTCTATGATCTGTCAATAAATAACTTATATGATCTGTCTCCGCAGCATATGGGCTTGCCGTGGGAGACGAGTATGCGGTCGGGAGCAAGATCAATGATCCTCTCTATAGCCTCCCTTGCCCGCAGCGGGCTTTCTGCAGTCATGGGGAACATGGGAAATGGGAGATTTGCCACAGCGTCGCCTGCGTACAGGTCATATCCCACCGAGCTTTTGCACAGCACTCCTATAGAACCTCTTGTGTGACCCTCCAGATTGACTATAACGCCATCTATGCCATAGGGAGAAAGGTCAGTGCCCTCTTCCACACAGATATCAGGCTCAAAGCTGTTCATGTGCATACGCATATTCATATCCTTGCGCTTTTTCAGGATATGTCCCCAAGGATTTGTTATGTAATACGGACGTGATGAGCTGTCACTCACAAGGCTCATGTCAAGGGGGCTTGCCATTATGGGAGCATTGTACAGCTTTGAAAAATACGCCGCATTCTGCACCTGAGAGGCATGACCGTGGGTGAGGATTATAAGCTTCACATTGTAGTTCATGAGCCATGTTTCAATTTGATCTCTGTACTGCTCCCTGCCCGTGTCAATAAGCACATCGCCATTTTTGCCCTTTACTATGTAGCAGCTGACGCCGCCGCATTCTATCATATTGAGGTTTTCATACATTATCATTCGGAGTCCACCTCCGTGTTTTCCCAGATATATTCAAACAGCTCTCTTATCCGCTTGTCCTCGCCCATAAGGCTCAGATATCCGAACAGCGTTTCAAGTGAAGTCGCCTTGTGATATTCCACGGGGTTTGAGCTTTTCGGAACACTGCTCATACTGCACGAAGCATTCCTGCCCCGCTTCATCACCGCCGCCTCATCTTCCGAGAGCATTGGTTCTATGAGCATTGCCGCCCTTGCCTGATAACACGCACGCACCCTTTTTACGGAAGCGGGATGAAGCTTTTTTACAGGCATATTTGCGGTCATGACAAGCTTTTCACGCACCAGCATACTGTAAACCGCATCGCCCAGAAATGCCAGCGTAAGGGGACTGTATTGATTAACTTCACGCTTTTCTATATCAGCCACCGTCCTTTCAAAGGGGCTTTGCAGCAGGAACTGTAGTGTCCGCCGCAGTCCTTGTGCCCACATGGTCTTTGAAATGGAACAGCACATCAATGAACGACTTGTTATATGGAATGAATATCCCCTCGTCTATCATCGACTTTATCTCATCAGCGTCAGCCCATTTTACCTGCTGCACTTCCTCATACTGCAGCTTCAGCGATGAAATGTCCACGTCCTTTGTGACGGTGTAGAAATCGTCAAAGCCGTGACCGAAATCTATGGTCATAGTCTTTCGAAGCTCAGCGGGGGAGAGCTGTATGCCGACTTCCTCACGGACTTCACGTACAGCCGCATCAATGCTGGTGTCGCCTGCCACCGAGCTGCCGCCTACGGTGATATCCCACAAATTGCTCCAGCCGTCCTTAAAGGGCTGCCTTTGCTGGATAAGCATTTTTCCGTCGGAACTGAAAATGCAGATGTGGACTACCAGATGATAATCCCCGTCCTTCATAGGCTCGCCACGCTTCATGGTCCTACCTGTTTTATTTCTGTCCTTATCGTAAATATCCCAAAGCTCCAAGAGCTGTCCACCTCTGATCAGAATACAAAGTTAAATTCAAAGCCGAAGATGTTAACGGTGTCGCCCTCTTCAATGCCCATTTCTTCAAGCTTGTCGATAATTCCTGTGTTGCGCAGCACTCTCTGGAAATACTGGAGAGAAGCGTAATCCTCCATATCAACGGTGCGCATGATGTGTTCAAGCCACGGAGCCTCCACATAGAATACAGCGTCGTCTCCACGGGTGATCTCAAATCTTTCGCCCATGCCTGCCTGCTCGTCAAGCTCAGCCTGAGTGGGAGCCTCTGCCTCATATTCCTTGATGGGAGGAAGCTTTTCCAGCTCTCTTGCTGTGGCTGCGATAAGCTCCTTTGTGCCCTGAGTTGTGGCAGCGGATATCTCGTACATCTCAAGTCCCTTGGACTCCACATATTTTCTCAGGTCATCTATCTGCTCGGGAGTTGCCATATCGCACTTGTTTGCGGCAACTATCTGAGGTCTCTCTGCAAGCTCTTCGGAGAAGTTTTTCAGCTCACGGTTGATGATGTCGAAATCCTCCTTGGGATCTCTGCCCTCGCTGCCCGATACATCAATAACGTGAATGATAAGACGGCAGCGGTCAACGTGCCTGAGAAACTCATGACCCAGACCCACGCCCTCGGAAGCACCCTCGATAAGACCGGGGATATCAGCCATTACAAAGGACTTGCCCTCCTGGAGCTTGATAACGCCCAGCACGGGAGTAAGTGTGGTAAAATGATAGTTTGCTATCTTTGGCTTTGCAGCTGAAACAACGGATATGAGCGTTGACTTTCCAACGTTGGGGAAGCCAACCAGACCCACGTCCGCAAGGAGCTTCAGCTCGAGAGTTACCTCGAACTCCTCGCCCAGGAAGCCGGGCTTTGAGAACTTGGGTATCTGCCTTGTGGGGGTGGCAAAACGTGCATTTCCCTTGCCGCCCTTGCCGCCTCTTGCCAGCACCTTAGGCTCGTCCGATGACATATCTGCCATTATTCTGCCTGTGGCGGACTCACGAACAAGTGTGCCTCTGGGTACTTTTATTATAAGGTCGGGAGCATTTTTGCCTGTGCAGTTCCTTGAAGAACCGTCCTGACCTCGTTCTGCGGTAAATTTCCTTTTATAGCGGAAGTCGATGAGGGTAGACATGCTGTCGTCAACGACAAAAACGACATCTCCGCCCTTGCCGCCGTCGCCGCCGTCGGGACCGCCTGCCGCTACATATTTCTCACGGTGAAAGGAAACAGCGCCGTCGCCGCCGTCCCCGGCCTTTATTTTTATGACTGCCTTATCTACGAACATTTCAGATCTCCTTCCGAGCTGTTTTGGCAACTGTGACTATACAATAATATTTATTATACCACTATTCTGCGTGACTTGTCAATAATTTTTGCAACAAATTCATGGTAATTCGGGCTAAGAATGGCTGCATATAAAAAAGCGGATAAGCTGACAGATTTTCAACAATACAATTCTGAAAAATGCACAAAAAGTCAGCTGAAACGACCCCTTTAGCTATTGAAACAAACCAAAATACCAATTATAATTTAATTATACCAAGCACGAAACGCCAACAGAAAGGGAGAGCGCAATGAAAAAACGTAGGATACTGCCGCTTATAATGGCAGTGATAATGTCCGCCGCCTGCTTTACGGGCTGCGACAAAAAGGGCGAAATGCGGGATATGACCACCGCCGAGATCGTGAACGATATGGGCGTTGGCATCAATCTGGGCAACACCTTTGAATCCAGCGGAATGTCACTCAGCTCCGTACAGGCATACGAAACAGGCTGGGGAAGTCCGACGATCACTCAGAAAATGATACAGGGCTATGCCGACAGCGGCTTCGGCGTTCTCCGTGTACCTGTTGCGTGGTCAAATCTTATGACAGGCAATTATGACATCGACCACGATTACCTTGCAAGAGTTACCGAGGTCATCGACTGGGCACTTGATACCGGAATGTACGTTATCGTCAATATCCACTGGGACGGCGGCTGGTTCTCACGCTTTGCCAATGAAGAGGACAGAGATGAATGTATGTACAAGTATGAGCGCATCTGGACTCAGCTTTCCGACCATTTCAAGAATTACAGCGACTATCTCATGTTCGAGTCCCTTAATGAAGATGGCGGCTGGGAAGAGATATGGAACCGCAGCAGCGGTGAGGGCGATAAGGAGCTGTCTTTCGGTATCCTGAACGACATCAACCAGAGGTTCGTTGATATCGTAAGAAATTCCGGCGGCAACAACAAAAAGCGCCACCTGCTCATTGCAGGCTACAACACCGATGTTGAGCTTACCTGCGACGAGCTTTTTAAAATGCCCGACGACCCCGCAGGCAGATGTGCAGTTTCCATTCATTACTACACTCCCTCCACCTTTGCTATTCTCGATAAGGACGCAAGCTGGGGCAAGGCACGCAGCGAGTGGGGCACAGATGCGGATTATGCCGAGCTTAACAGAAATATGGATCTGCTGAAAACTACCTTTATCGACAAGGGTATCCCCGTAATAATGGGCGAGTTCGGAACCTCCACCAAAAACAAGACCGATGAGATGATAAGAAAGTATCTTTCCTCTGTCTGCGAAGCGGCATATACCCGTGGCATATGCCCCGTTCTGTGGGATATCACAGGAGTTTTCTACAACCGTCTTGATGCAAAATTTTATGATGAACAGCTTCTGAGCGACCTCATGGCTGTCAAGGAACTTGAAAGGAACGATTGATATGAGAAATTTCAGAAAAACAGCAGCAATAACAGCAGCAGTGATGCTTTCCGCAGGCTTTGCAGGCTGCGGCGATTCCTCCTCCGATTCAGGCGAGCATGGCAGACTTCTTGACACTACCTCTGAGGCTACCACTCAGATGACCGTTGAGATAAACCTGTCTCTTATACACATCTGACGCTGCCGACGAAC
>ERZ1027040.1170-NODE-1170-length-9314-cov-9.026677_pt1 | contig 9314 bp, 8 predicted proteins | sample MGYA00519437_ERZ1027040 | MGnify/ENA primary metagenome ERZ1027040 (study PRJEB26926, sample SAMN06164809) | human gut metagenome | biome: ENVO:00009003; feature: ENVO:2100002; material: ENVO:00002003 | host: Homo sapiens | place: USA | collected 2012 ... | reverse complement strand
TTTTCGCGATTGAGTTGGTCGCGCTTTCATGCTCCTTCCGCGTGTAGCTTTTTGGCGCTTCGCCTAAGCCCTTGTTTGCTCCCCCAACTTTCCGTGATGAGCTTATTTCTTGCTCATTTTCCCACGCAGAACCTGCCGAACACCTCATCGAGCAGCTTTTCCTCCACCTCATCGCCCGTGATTTCCGCCAGCGCCATCTGCGCCTGCTGCAAGTCCACGCCCGCCAAGTCCACCGAATAGCTGCGCAGCGTGTCCTCCGCCTGATGCAATGCGGCAACCGCCCGGCGCGCGGCTGCGATGTGGCGCGGCTGGGTCAGGGTGAGCTGGTCGCTGACGGCGGCTTGCGACGCAAGGTAGCTTTTCAGCGGCTGCAAACTGTCCGGAACGCTCGCGGAGACGGTCAGAATCGGCTTGCCGTCCGCCGCGTCTTGCAGGTCGCTTTCCGTCAGCACCGGCGGCAGGTCGCTCTTGTTCAGCACAATGCAGCCGTTCCGCCCGTGCAGCGTGCGCAGGAGCGATTCGTCCTCGGCGGATAGCGGACGGCTCATGTCCAGCACCAGCAGCACCACGTCCGCGTCCGCCAAGGCGCGTCGCGCGCGGTCAACGCCAATGCGCTCCACCGGGTCGTCCGTGTCGTGCAGGCCGGCGGTGTCCGTCAGGTGGATGACGCTGCCGGAGAGCATCAGCGTGCCCTCCACCAAATCGCGCGTCGTGCCGGGAATCGCGGTCACAATCGCCTTTTCCTCGCCCAGCAGCGCGTTAAGCAGGCTCGATTTGCCCACATTCGGCTGCCCGCACAGCGCGACACGAAGCCCCGATTGCAGCAGCCGCGCGGCGCGCTCGTCGCAGGCATCCGTCAGCGTTTTCGCCAGATGCGCAATGCGCGGCGCAAGGTCGCTCGCGGCTTCCTCTTCGCTGATTTCCTCCGGATAGTCAATGCACGCCGCCACGCCCGCCTGAATGGCGTACAATTCGTCTGCCGCCTTGCGGATGAACGACGACGCGCCCCCGGTCAGCTGGCGCATGGCGGCTTTGCGGCTCTGCTCGCCCTGCGCGGCGATTAAGTCCATCACGGCTTCGGCTTGGCTTAAGTCAATTCGCCCGTTCAAAAATGCCCGGCGGGTAAATTCGCCCGGCTGTGCCAAGCGTGCGCCGGAGGACAGGCACAGCGCAAGCACCTTCTGCGCAACACAGCCGCCGCCGTGCAGCTGGAACTCCACCACATCCTCGCGTGTGTACGATTTGGGTGCGCGCATGATGACCGCCATGCACTCGTCAATGCGCTCCTTATCCTCCACAATATACCCGTAGGTCAGCAGATGCGTCGGCAGCGGATGCTTCCCGCCGACCGGGCGGAAGATGCGGCGTAAAATGTCCTCCGCCATGTCGCCCGACACGCGGACAATCGCAATGCCGCCCTGTCCCGGCGCAGTCGCGATGGCTGCGATGGTATCGCTCATACTTCTTTCTCCTTTCGCGCCCAGAAATCCGCGGTTGAAATGGGTTCGCGCCACGGGGCGGTCGCGTCCGCCGCCAGCCATGCTTCGCGGTCGGCAAGCGTCAGCCCCATGCCTTCCGCAACGTGCTTCACATGCCGAATCAGCCGCAAAACGCCTTGGTACTGCCCTGTTTCCATCTCTTGCAGGCACATCCGGCTCATTTCCGACGCTTCCCGCGCGAATCCGCCGGAGAGGTATGCGCGGGCGTTTTCTGTTACGTCGTATGGCGCACTGCACGGCGTGAGGTCGTCGCCATCCCAAATGGCGAACATCGCCCGCGCGCCCGTGCCCGTCTCATTCAGCCCGGCGCTGCCCGGATTGAACGCCCGCCGATGCCCGGAAGTGACATCCCAGCAGAGGTGATTATGCCCCGAAATCAGCAGCGACACGTCTTCAGGCAGCGCCTTCAGCACCTCCGGCAAATCCGGCGGATAAACCAAATGGTACGGGTCGCCGGGCGTGCCGTGCGTCAGCAGTGCCGAACCAATGCGGACATCCACCGGCAAATCAGCCAGTGAAATGCCTGACAATTGCCCTGCCGTCACACGCAGCATCGCCCAGTTGTAGCCGGCAAAATCATCCGGATGCAGCAGCCGCTCCTCGTGATTGCCCATGAGCATCGTCGCGCCGAGTGAACGCAGGGTTTCGACGACTTTGCGGCTTTCCGGGCCGAAATTCACCTGATCGCCAAGGGAAATGACGCGCCCGCAGGACTGCGCCTCCGGGGTCGAAAGAATCGCCCGAAGCGCGGCGAAATTGCCGTGAATATCCGCCATCAGCAGGGTACGCATGGGCGAAATCCTCCTTTACCCCAATACTTTTTTCGCGATTTCCACCGATGCGCGCGCGTCCTTGGCGTAAAACGCGCCCATCTTCTGCGCATACTCCGGCGTCACCACCGCGCCGCCCACCATGATGCTCGGCGGATTCGGCAGCGTGTGCAGCTGGCGCACGGTTTCCTCCATGCTCGGCAGGGTCGTCGTCATCAGCGCGGACAGCCCAACAAGGCGGATATTTTCCTTCACCACCGCGTCCACCACCGTTTCCGGCGGCACGTCGCGCCCTAAATCCAGCACATCGTAGCCGTAGTTTTCCAGCACCGTGCGGACAATGTTCTTGCCAATGTCGTGGATATCGCCCTTGACCGTCGCAATCACGATGCGCCCCTTCTTGACGGGTTCGCCGCCCTTCGCCGCCAAGCTGTCGCGGATGACGGAGAACACCGCCTGCGCCGCCTGTGCCGCGCCCAGCAGCTGCGGCAGGAACGCCACGCCGCGCTCGTAGTCCGTGCCGACCTTGTCCAAGGCGGGAATCAGGTGCTTTTCAACCAGCGACAATTCGTTTTCGGTCGCCAGCGCTTCCTTCGCCAAGCGCGCCGCGTCCGCCTTGAGGCCGCGGATAATCGCGTCATCGAGGTTGGTGACGGCGGCGGCAGCTTTCGCAGTCGGGGCAGACGAAACAGCGGCGGCGCGCTGCTTTTCAGCGGCAAGCGCTGCTTCCGAGCCGAAGCGCTCGACATACGCCGCGCACGCCTCGTCCTCGCCGCTGAGCACGCGGAACGCCGCGACCGCATCCATGATTTCCTTCTGATTCGGGTTGATGATAGGCAGCGTCAAGCCCTCGTTCATCGCGCGGACAAGGAATGTCTGCGTCATCAGCAGGCGATTCGGCAGACCGAAGGAAATGTTCGACACGCCGAGCACGGTTTGCAGCCCCATGTCGCGGTGCACCGTGCGGACAGCAGCAAGCGTCTCTTCCGCCTGATCCTGCTGGGCGGAAACGGTCAGCGTCAGGCAGTCAATGAACACGTCCTCGCGGGGGATGCCGAAGCTCTCCGCCGCATCCACAATGCGCTTCGCAATTTCGACGCGCTCCGCCGCCGTTTTGGGCAAGCCCTTCTCATCCAGCGCCAGTCCGACGACCGCCGCGCCGTATTTCTTTACCACTGGCAGCAGCGTTTGCAGCACTTTCTCTTCGCCGTTGACGGAGTTGACCGCCGCTTTGCCATTATAGACGCGCAGGGCGGCTTCCAGCGCGGCGGCGTTGGTGGAATCCAGCTGGAGCGGCACATCCACCGCTTCCTGCAATTTCTTGACCACGCGCGGGAGCATGGCGACTTCATCCACGCCCGGATAGCCGACGTTGACATCCAGAATCTGCGCACCCGCGTCCACCTGCGCAATGGCGACATCGACGATGTAATCCAAATCGCCCGCCAACAACGCCTGCTGGAAACGCTTTTTGCCCGTCGGGTTGATGCGTTCGCCAATGACGCGCACGCCGGAAATCTCCAGCGGCGTCGTCGGCGTGCAGAGGAAGCTGCCGTGATGGATGTCGCGCGCGCCGGGCGTCATGCCGTGGACAGCATCGTGCAGCGCGCGGATGTAATCGGGGTTCGTGCCGCAGCAGCCGCCGACAATGCTCACGCCCGCGCCCACCACATCCACCATCGTGCGGGCGAAATCCTCCGGCGGCAGGTCATAATGCCCATCAACCGGATCGGGCAGACCCGCGTTCGGTTTGGCAATCACGGGCAGGGTCGTCACGCGGCAAAGCTCCTGAAAGAGCGGCAGCAGCTGCTTCGGCCCCTGCGAGCAGTTCAGCCCGATGGCGTCCGCGCCCAAGCCCTCCAGCGTCCGCGCCATGGACGGAATCGTGCAGCCGGTGAAGGTGCGCCCGGTCGCGTCGAAGCTCATCGTCACCCAGACGGGCAGCGTCGAATGCTCCTTCGCGGCAAGCAGGGCGGCTTTCGCCTCGTACAGGTCGGTCATCGTCTCGATGCAGATGAGGTCAGCGCCCGCGTTCACGCCCGCGTCCACAATCTCCGCGAACATGTCCACCGCCGTCTCGAACGGCAGCGTGCCCATCGGTTCAAGCAGTTCGCCCAAGGGGCCAATATCCAGCGCGACGCGGGCGGATGTGCCGATGCACGCCTTTTTCGCCGCTGCAATGGCGGCAGACACCACGTCTGCGACCGTGTAGGGCGTTTTCGCCATCTTCCGCCGATTCGCCCCAAACGTGTTCGCGTAGACGATTTCCGTGCCCGCTTCGATATATTGCCGGTGGATATTCGTCAGCAAATCCGGGTTGGTGATAGCAAGCAGCTCAGGAATTTCACCGAGCTTTAGCCCGTGGCGCTGGAGCATCGTGCCCATTGCGCCATCCAGAAAAGTCAGCTTATGTTCCACAGATTTTTCCTGCCTTTCGCAAATTGCAGCGTCTCCGCATCGCGCAAAAGTCACAGCCGCGAATCCGCGCCCGCTGCGGGGTATCCGACAGCCCAATCACGGCGGTGACGCTCTTGAGCGGGTTCATCAGGTTCGATTCGCTGAGGGTGACGCCCAGCCGCCGGGTCGCGTCAGTCAGCGCCAGCAGCGGGCTTTGCACGTCCAGCGGCAAATCGCCGTAGCCGGGGCTGAAGCGGTCGGTGAGGTACTTGCCGGGCAGTTTCGCGGCGATTTCGCGCTCCGCCGCGTTGCAGCCCGCTTCGACATACGCGCCGCCGAAGCCGTCCAGCAGCAGCGCATCCGCAAAATCCCGCGCCTGTACCTGCCGCGCCAGCGCATCGAACGTCGTGCCGAGGGTGCAGACAAGCAGCGCCGCATGGGAACACGAACGCAGCATAACCGCGGCGGTTCTGCCGGGCAAAACAAGCTGCCCGCCAAAGAGCGACGGCATTCCGTTTTCCCACGCGATTTCGGACACGCGGTAGGTGCAGCGCGGCGTGACGGTTTTCATGCACTGCGCGGCAATTTCCGCCATTTTTCGGTGCATGTCGCCGCTTTCGTCCGCGCGAACGCCCGCATAACGCAGGGCTTCGTCAAGGTCGGGGGTGATGGGAGAAGCGTCCATACGTCACCTCGTCAAAATAAGGATACAAACGCATTCCAAGCGTTGATGAGGTTCTCCGTGTGAATGGGCTGGGCAAGCGCCGCTTCCAGCGCAATCAGCACCACCAGATGCAGCGGATAGAGGGCATAGCCGACCCAGCGCGGCATTTTCACCTGCTGGCTGATGGGCAGCAGCATCAGGGGCAGTGCCCAAATTGCCATCGTTTGCAGCCGCAGCCACGGCGAAATCACCGCGCCGATGGCGGAGGAAGTCAGCGGCGTGACATCCTGCCCGAACAGGTGGGTCACGCCGACACTGCTGCCGCCCCAGTACAGGCAGAACGCAATCATCACGCACGCAATGCCCGCCCGGCTGCCGCGCACGCCGTAGAGCAGCATCACCAGCATCACGCCGCGCCAGCCGTAGTCGCACCCCAGCAGTTGCGCCGCGAAGAGTGCCAGAATCGGCGCCCAAATGTGGCTGAGCAGCTTTTTCGCCTTCAAGCCCCACACGCCGCACAGCGCGACGAGCAGCGTCAGAAAAATGTTCGGCTGATTCCAGCTGTGATTGAGCGCGACCATGTAAATTGGCTGCGACACCAGCCCAATCAGCATTAGCCGCCCCAGATATTTCGGCACGGAGCGCGTGTAGCTGATGCCCACGACCATGCACCAGCAGTACAGCGGAAAGGCAATGCGCCCCAGCATCCGCATTTCAGTAATCTGCGGGAAGAGCATTTTGCCCGCGTGGTCAATGAACATGAACACGAGCGCGAGGATTTTCAGCACGCCGGTGGCGGTGCAGCCCGCAATGGCGGGATTTCGGCGCGCGGCGAAGTCTTTGGACGGCATAGGGGGAATCTCCTTTCGGCAAGGAATCTGATTCAGTATACCGCAAATTCAGGCAGGAATCAAGGGACTTTCACCTGACCATCACGCGCGGGATGTAGAATAAACGCTGAAAAGACAGAAAGGGGGGGATGCGGATGCAGCGGAAGCACATTATCAGCCTGTGCATTTTGCTCTGCGTGCTGGCGGTGGTCGCAGCGTTTCGTCCTTCGGCGGATGAAACCGTTCCGCTGACAGGCAGTGCGTCCGCCGGGCTGATTCTGCTTGACGGGCAGTCAGGGGGCTACTATGTGCTGGCGGTCATCGACCAGAGCCGCGCCGACCGTGCCGGCATCGAAGCGGGCGACACGCTGCTCACCCTGAACAGCCAGCCCCCTGCCGATCTCGCCGCGCTGGATGCTTTCTTCTCCGCCCAGCAGCAGCCCTGCGTCATCACCATCCAGCGCAAAGGGAAAACACTTGACATCCATCTCCCCGCCCCATAGCGGTTGCTTTTCGTCCCGGATTCCGCTATAATACCGAAGGGGTCAAGGGGGCGATCGCAGACATTCGTCTGTTTTCATTGCCCCCTTGCGCGCCCTCAGGCGCGTCTCCTTGCAACAACAAAAATCAATCATATTAGGAAGCCAAACTTCCGACAAAGACCATCAATATCAAAAAGGCAAGAGGTGGCTTGTAAATGACACTCTTAATCGTTGACGATGAAGCCCGCATCCGCGACCTCATCCGCAAGTACGCCGCCTTCGAGGGCTACAACGTCGAGGAAGCGTCAAACGGCATGGAAGCCATCGAAAAGTGCCGGCAAAAGAACTATGACCTCATCATCATGGACGTGATGATGCCCGAACTCGACGGCTTCTCCGCCTGCCGCGAAATCCGCCGCAAATCCCAAGTTCCCGTGATTATGCTTTCCGCGCGCGGCGAGGAGTATGACCGCATCCACGGCTTCGAGCTGGGCATTGATGATTATGTCGTCAAGCCCTTTTCGCCGCGTGAACTGATGATGCGCGTGTCCGCCGTTTTGAAGCGCACCGCCGCCAATGCGCCTGCCGCGTCCGACGGCGAGCGGGTGACCATCGGCGATATGGTGGTGGATTTCGCCGCGCGCCAAGTGACCATCAAGGGCGAAAAGCTGAATCTGTCCCCCAAGGAGTACGACCTGCTGTTCTACATGGTGCGCAACCGCGGCATTGCCCTGACGCGCGAGAAGCTCATCAGCGACGTATGGGGCTACGACTTCTTCGGCGACGACCGCACGCTGGACACGCACATCAAGCTGCTTCGCAAGAGTTTGGGCGAGTATGCGGATAAAATTACAACGCTTAGAGGCGTTGGCTACCGCTTTGAGAAAGACTAAGGGGAGGCGCCAGAGGCTCTGCCTCTGGACTCCGGCAGGGCGCTGCCCTGCACCTGCCAAAGGGTCTTCGACCCTCTGGACTCCCTTTTCGCGATTGAGTTGGTGACGCTTTCATACTGTTTTCGCGTGTTTATCCGAGGAGACGAAAAGGCTGCGCCTTTGTAAGTAAGAGGTGTTTCGCTATGCGCAAAAATCCGAAAGAAAAAAAACATCCCCGCATTCGCCGCCGAGTTTTCGCTTACTTGGCGGCGTTTGTCGCGTTCGTCCTCGCGCTCCTGTGGCTGATGCAGATTGTCTGGCTGGACGACTTCTACCGCTGGGACAAGACGCGGCAAATCACCCAGGCCGCCGACGCGGTGGAGAGCAACATCGGCAATGCGCAGCTGTCCGCGCTGATGGACAGGCTCGCGCAGCAGAATGACGTCTGCATCCTCCTGCTGGACAGCGACAAACATGTGTTTTTGTCGTCGGATGACATTCATTACTGCCTCATCCACCGCATGAGCAGCCGGGATTTGTCCTTCTGGTGCTCGATGATTCCCGAAAACGGCAATACGCTGACCAAGCTGTTCAACATCGCCCCATTCGGCGGCGACCAGTACAACAGCCATCAATTCCGCGGCAACGTGCCGAAGATGGAGGACGACAAGAAGCAGAGCCTGCTGTGCGCGCGCCGTGTCACCCTGCCCGACGGCACAGGCGGGTATCTGCTGCTCAACTCCATCATCACCCCGCTGGACAGCACCGTCGCGACCCTGCGGACACAGCTGATGCTTATCACCATCATCGTCCTCCTTGGCGCAACGCTGCTGGCGATGCTGATTTCCCGCAAGGTGACGCGCTCCATCGTCGAGACGAGCGAAGCGGCGCACTCCCTCTCGCGCGGGCAGTACGAAATTCCCCCGCATGGCTGCGAGTACCGCGAAATGGCGGAACTGAACGACACGCTGGTATACGCCGCGAAGGAGTTAAGTCAGGTTGAGAACCTGCAGCACGAGCTGATTGCCAACATCAGCCACGACCTGCGCACCCCGCTGACGATGATTGGCGGCTACGTCGAGATGATGCGCGACATCCCCGGCGAGGCAACGCCGGAGAACATGCAGGTGATCATCGACGAGACGCAGCGCCTGACAAGTTTGGTCAACGAACTGCTGGATTTCAGCCGCCTGCAGACGGGCGCGCTGGCGCTCAATCCCGCGCCGTACCCATTCACCGCGTCTGTGCAGGCGATTACCGACCGTGTGAGCCGCATGGTGCAGCAAAACGGCTATCAGGTGGTGTTCCATCCGGCGGCGCAGGTGAAGGCAATCGCGGATGAACAGCGGATTGCGCAGGTGGTGTACAACTTAGTCGGCAATGCGCTGACGTACACGGGCGAGAACAAGACGGTCGAAATCCATCAGGAGGTCATCGGCAAGATGGTGCGCCTGACGATTCACGACAGCGGCAAGGGCATTGCGCCGGAGGAACTGCCGCTGATATGGAATCGCTATTACCGCACGCAGGAGACGCATAAGCGGGCGATTATCGGCAGCGGACTGGGCTTGTCGATTGTCAGGAGTATTTTGGAGAAGCACAATGTGCCGTTTGGGGTTGAGAGCAAGGAGGGCGAAGGAACGTCGTTCTGGTTTGAACTGCCGGTGGCGGAGGAGTAAGTTCACGGATAAACACGCGGGCAAAGTATGAAAGTGAGACCAACTCAATCGCGCGGAGGGGTCAAGGGGGGGACTTCGTCCCTTTTCGTCTGCCCCTTGCAGGGTCAAGGGACAGCGTCCC
>ERZ1027040.1157-NODE-1157-length-9415-cov-4.879380_pt1 | contig 9415 bp, 7 predicted proteins | sample MGYA00519437_ERZ1027040 | MGnify/ENA primary metagenome ERZ1027040 (study PRJEB26926, sample SAMN06164809) | human gut metagenome | biome: ENVO:00009003; feature: ENVO:2100002; material: ENVO:00002003 | host: Homo sapiens | place: USA | collected 2012 ... | reverse complement strand
CGTGAGAGGAATCAAAAATCAAATCGATACCGCGGGAAGTGTCGAAGAACTGCAAATGTGGCGCATTATCTGTCAGCTTATCCATCCAGGTTTGTTCAAATCCGATATAACCGATGCGGAAGTAAGCTTTACTCTTGGCAAGATCGACAAGTTGTTGCGGAGTAGGGTCGTACGTTTCCGGACTGCTACCTTTGGGTACCATGCTGACAACGTTGAAGTTATCTCCTGCGATGGCTTCGGTGAAGTAGCGTAACGGTTCGATGGTAACAGTGATGACGGGTTTATCGTCTTCATTCTTATTTTGAACGCTGTTGTTCTTGCAAGACATGGCAAGCAAAGCAGCGAGGATGTACAGGAATGTTCGTTTCATTTCTTTATTATATTTATGGTTTCCAATATTCGTTATAACTTAGTTGTTTGTTCTCTTGGTTGCTCTCAGTATTTCCCGTTTTCCACCCGGAGGCCCCGGAAGGCGCTCCACAAGAAAGCCGACAGCTTGCAACATACGGCGGATAACACCTTTGGCGCAATACGTCGTTAATATGCCCCCTGTATTCATAGATACGTAAAGTGAGTGAAATAGCTGCTCGTTCCACATTTCAGGTTGCTTTTCGGGGGCGAAGGCATCGAAATAAACGAGATCAGGATTTAGTGATAAGGTGTTAGTGATTAGTGATGAGTGGGTTGTATCATGTTTATCACTAATCACCAACACCTTGTCACTGTTTGCATCCGCCTGTATTTTTCGCAGAGTGAAGTACGGGGATATCTTCACATCCTCTTCCCATGGTGCAGTATGTAACTGTTTAAACAGCGGGTTGTCACTATATCCCAATGCATCAACTTCTTCCCAAGTAAGAGGATAAAGTTCAATACCGGTATAGTGTACGGGACGCTTTTCTTGTTCGGCAGCTTCCAGTGTAAGCAGGGCATTCAGCCCGGTACCGAAACCTATTTCCAGAACATGCGGCTGGGGCGCAGCCGAAGCTTTCAGCCCCATATCTATAAACATGTGTTGCGATTCTGTACGTGCTCCTTTTACCGAATGGTAATGTTCATTCAGTTCCGGTACAAACAGCGTTGCACTTCCATCTTCCGTATGTTCTATGATTCGTTTCATAACTCTTAAAACATTGATATTACTCCTTGCAATGCCAACAGCATCAAGATGTATCGCACCAGCTTTCCGGCAAACATGGATGAGGTAGTCAGCCATACATTGCTGCGCATGAAACCCAGCGCAATGGCTATTGCCTCGCCCACAAAAGGCAGGAATGCAAAGAAAGCCATCAGAGCACCTTTTCCTTGCAGGAAAGCTTGCATCTTGTCTACTTTCTCCTTTTTTACTTTAAAATATTTCTCTATCCAGTCTATCTTACCTAAACGCCCCATGTAGTAGCACGTCATACCGCCTATTGTGTTCCCCAATGTAGCAGAGAGGACACACATGGCAGGATTCAGCCCCACTTTCACCAATGCTATCATTACCAGCTCTGAACTGAACGGAATGATGCTTCCCGCCAGTAAAGCGGAGATGAAAAGGCCGAAATAGCCCCAGTCTATCAGGAGTTGAACCAGTGAATCTACAAAAGCGTCCATATATTAAATCCGAATAAAAGTACAAGCCCTGCGAGGGCACAAATGAAAAACACATTGGAAGCCCGACTGTTCGTCAGCACCACGAAATGTCCTGTCAGGATACTGACACCTATCAGCAGCAGAGGCAGGAGATGAACCGTCAAAACCGGTTGCAACAGGATATAGGCAAAGATGCAGAAGCTCAGAAAAATAAGAAAATGCAGATAACTGCGGGTACGTATCTTATCTTCGTAACCTGCCACCAGGCAGTGGATGGAACTGACTAGGTATAATACGAACAGATAGCCCAATGTAGCTATTTCCCACAAGGGGAAGTCCCAGAGATTAATAGGGTGGAATGTTGCCAGTTCGATGAAAGGCTGGTAAAATAAGCCCATTTCATCGTAGAAGTAAGCATGTCCCAATAGAAACCAGTAGGGTAAAGCCCAACCGACCAGACTGCCGAAAAAGCTCTTTGGAGTGAGTGCCTGAAAACTGTGTGCACCTATCCAGTAGAGGGGAATAAACAGTGTCAGTTGTGGGAAGAACAGACTACCCAACCCGATAAAGAGGAACGAATAGAACATAGTGCCTGCCGGACGGGAATGTTGGTAGCCCTTGAACAGGAAGAACAGAGATATAAGAAATGCTATCGAGGCAAAGTCCCCGGCATAAACTGGATGCAGGGCCGGACAAACGGATATAAACAGGAAATAAATGGCCGTTTGTACGGATGCCCGCATACGGATGATGGCAAAAGTATTGTTTAGTTCTATCAGGAAGTAACCGACGACGCCATAGAAGATGAAACTTAAAGGTGTACTTGCCCATGCCGGAATATATCCATCTATGATAGTATCCCACAGGGGATAATTACTTTTTATTACCGGAACTTCAGGCAATAGAATAGAGGTCAGTATCCAGCAGAATAGTGACAAGAGGATGGCAGCGGGCAGTGTGAAACGTCCCGCTGTGATCCGGTTCTGTAGTCGTTTACTTCGTATCATAATATTAATTGTGGTAAGGTGATAGGGTGATAAAGTGATAATATCACCCTATCACTCTTTTAAAGGTCGAAGCCGATATCACGGCGGAAATACTTCTTGTCGAATTGAATCATTTCCGCAACTTTATAACTCTTGGCAAGGGCTTCTTCTTTGGTTTCACCATACGAACATACGGCAATTACGCGTCCGCCGTTTGTTACCACTTGGCCGTTTTTCATTGCTGTTCCGGCATGGAAGAGGATGCTGTCTGTAACGGTAGCTTCTTCAAATCCGGTCATTACTTTACCTTTCTCGTAAGCTTCGGGATATCCGCCGCTGACGAGCATGACGCAAGCAGCCGTACGCGGATCCATTGTCAATGTCTTTGTATCGAGGTTCACGTCGCGTACACCTTCCAGAAGTTCCACGAAGTCGCTCTGTACACGTAGCATGACGCTTTCTGTTTCGGGGTCTCCCATGCGGACATTATATTCTATGACCATCGGTTCGCCTTTCACACGGATCAGTCCGAGGAAGATGAAACCTTTATAAAGGATGTCTTCTTCTTGCAGTCCGCGGATGGTGGGCTCAATGATACGGGTACGCACTTTTTCCATAAATACCTCGTCGGCAAAAGGAACGGGAGTCACGCTTCCCATACCACCGGTATTCAGACCTTTGTCACCTTCGCCGATGCGTTTGTAATCTTTGGCAACGGGCAGCACTTTATAGTTCTTGCTGTCTGTCAGCACAAATACGGAGCACTCGATGCCGCTGAGGAATTCTTCGATAACTACCGTGGCACTGGCCTGACCGAACATACCACCAAGCATTTCTTTCAGTTCCTTTTTGGCTTCTTCGAGTGTAGGAAGGATCAGTACGCCTTTTCCTGCGCAAAGACCGTCGGCTTTCAGCACATAGGGTGCTTCAAGGGTTTCAAGGAAAGCGAGTCCTTCTTCCAGATTTTCGGCATTGATGCTTTTGTAGCGGGCGGTGGGGATGCCATGACGTTCCATGAAACCCTTGGCAAACTCCTTACTGCCTTCCAATTGGGCACCCTTGGCAGTAGGGCCGATGATGGCGATATGTTGTGTGGCGGCGTCTCCGGTAAAGTTGTCGTAGATACCTTCTACCAACGGATCTTCGGGACCTACCACAATCATATCTACTTTTTCTTTCAGGGCGAAAGTTTTCAGGGCAGTGAAGTCGGTAGCTTTGATAGCTACATTCTCGCCTACTGCACTGGTACCGGCATTACCGGGGGCGATAAAAAGTTTCTCTACTTTCGGGCTTTGGGCTATTTTCCATGCCAGGGCATGCTCGCGGCCACCACTTCCTAATAATAATACTTTCATCTTTATATTTCTTTTAATTGTAATCACTTATTTCCTAAATACTCTTCAAAATAACGGGTTATCTTTTCATGCAGATGTACCCGGTCACGTCCCCTGACATTGTGCTTATGTGTGGGATAGATAAACAGGTCCGGATATGTGCGTGCATCCACACAAGCCTTTATGAACGAAAGTGTATGTTGAGGTACACAAGTATCGTCATGATCATCATGGATCAATAGCAGATGTCCTTTCAGATTGCCGGCAAGGTTTTTCAGGTTGCACTCTTTGTACCCTTCCGGATTACTCTGTGGGGTATCCATATAGCGTTCTCCGTACATGATTTCATAATATCCCCAGTCGATGACCGGACCACCTGCAACGCCTACCTTGAATATCTCGGGATAGCGGAGCAGCAATGCCGTAGTCATGTGACCACCGAAACTCCAGCCGTGCACACCGATGCGGTTGCCATCTACATAAGGCAGACTTTTCAGGAATTCCACACCTTTCACCTGGTCTTTTCCTTCTTCAATGCCAAGATGTCGGAAAGTAGCATTTTCAAATTCCAGTCCGCGGTTGTCACTTCCACGGTTGTCGAGGCTGAACATGATGTAACCTTTGTTGGCCATGTAGATATCCCAGCCACGTGCACCGTTCTGCCAACCGCCGGTGACCATTTGGGCGTGCGGTCCACCGTATACATAGACAATGGTGGGGTATTTCTTATTCGGATCAAAGTCCGCAGGTTTTATGAGACGATAGTAAAGATCAGTCATACCGTCGGCAGCTTTGATGGTGCCTACTTCGATGCTCGGCATGGTGAAGTCCTTGAATGGATCTTCTGCTGTCAGCAGATTGATGCTTTTCCCGTTTTGTGTGGCGATAAGGTTGATGCTGCGTGGCACTTCAGGGCTGGAATAGGTATCTATGAGGTAACTGCCGCTTGCACTCAGTGTACCGTGGTGTATACCTTCCGGTGTGCCTAGCGGGCTACGTTTGCCTGTTGCTATGCTTACTTTGAAGAGGTTGCTTTGCAACGGGGAATATTCCGTGGAAGCTATGATGATTTCTTTCTTTCCACTGTTGAAGCCAAGCACATCTTGCACAAGCCAGTTGCCGGAAGTCAGTTGCTTGACCAGCTTACCGTCTGTGCCGTAGAGGTACAGGTGGTTGAAGCCGTCGCGTTGGCTTTGGTAGATAAACTTGCTGTTGTCCCACGGCAGGAATACGATGGGGTGCTGGGGTTCTACGTATTTGGGATGTGTCTCTTCAAAAAGAGTTCCTATCAGTTCGCCTGTTTCTACGCTGTACTGGCATAGCTTGGCATGGTTCTGATCACGGTTCAACTCTATGAGATAAAGGCTTTTGGCATCCGGTGCCCAACTTATATTGGTGAAGTAACGGTCGGTAGGATCACCTGCATTCAGATAAATTGTCTTCTGCGTTTCGGGATTGTAGATGCCTACAGTTACTTTGTGGCTCGTCATACCTGCCATCGGGTAACGTACATTGTTCAATTCGCCCACCCGTGCGGTGATGTCCACTAACGGATATTGTGTTACCATACTTTCATCCATGCGGTAGAAGGCGAGCAAGTCACCTTTCGGACTCCAGTAAGTTCCTTTGCTGATGCCGAACTCGTTACGGTGTACGCTTTGTCCGCATACGATCCCTTCCGGTTTGTTGGTTACGGCGCGATCGTTGACATAAAGATTATTATTCAGAGTGTAAGCAATATGGCCGCTTACGGTATTATAATCCTCATTGGCAGCCTTTTCTGGCAAGGCTTGTTTGCTGATGATTTTATCCGCTTTCCAGTCGTAAACGATATAATTACCGGGCAGGGTGATAAGCAACTGAGTCTTTTCAGCCCAAGGCAGGCTCACCTGATATAAATGACTCAGTTTACCCAGTTTTTCCTGTTCCAGTGCTTGGTTGATTCTCTCACGCGTCAGGAGTAGGGTTTCCTTTCCTGTTTTAGGGTTCACTGCAAACAAAGAGTCTATTTCGGGCTTGATGCACGTGTCTCCCCACCATTGCAGTCCGTACAGGCTTTTTGCAAAGCGATAGGTCTCTCCGCCGGGGATCAGGTCTTCTAGCGTCGGTTTCTTTAAATCTTGTGCCATAACGTTCGTTGTGAAGAGAGCGGATGATGCCAATAATACCACTCCCATCCATTTACTGATTATCTTCATGTTCATAGTCTTTTGTTAGTCATTCTCTTTTCTAAAACCTTTCACTTCTATTCTGCCCATTGGTGTACTTTTCACTTGTACGGCGGCACTCAGCTTGGCAAAGGCAGAGAAGAGTTCGTCAAACTGTTTCTCGTAACTGTCTCTGTCGGAAGTGACGTCTTCTTCCAGGTATTCAATACGTTTTTTTAGTTCTTCAAGCTCTTGCTTCGGGGCATGAGAGAGAAGATATTGCCGCATGTGTACGAAGGCACGCATGATATTGATGTTGACTTCGATGGCTTTGGGACTTCTAAGGATACCGGAAAGCATAGCGACACCTTGTTCGGTGAAGGCGAAAGGGGAGTAACGAAACCATTCGTTTGATAAGGTCACATTTTGTGACCTTATATTGTCTATCAGTAACTTACCTTCATGTTCAGTGAGTCTGAACATGAAATCTTCTGGAAAACGTTCTATATTTCGTCGTACTGATTGTTTCAAAACCTTTGTTTCTATCTCATACATTTCCGCCAAGTCAAAGTCCAGCATCACCTTCTGTCCTCTGATTTCGTATATCTTATTCTCTATGATGACTAAATCGTCCATCTAAATATATGTTTTTAAGGTGCCAATTTGGCACTTTATACTGTCTTTCAATAAGTTATTATTAACCTTTTAACTTGAGATCACATTTTGTGATCTCAAACTGTCTCTCAGCAACTTACTCTCCCTCTTCCCGCTTTCTCGGTTTAAACTCCCTTTTCGGCTTGAACTCCCCGTTTCCTCCCGGACGACGTTCTCTGTCAAACGGTTTTCTTTCCCTGTCTCCATCCTTGCGGAATTCCCTTGGCTTGAATTCCCCTCTGGGCCTGTCTTCTCTCGAACCAAACTCCCGGGGTTTACTGTCTCTTGGTCTGAATTCCCTTGGCTTGTCATCTCTGGATCTGAATTCTCCTGGTTTGCGGGGTTCTCTCGGTCTGAATTCACGTGATTCTCTTGGTCTGAACTCCCGTCCTTCTTTCGGTTTGAAGCCTGATTCTTTAGAGTCTTCTCCCTCTTCACTTTCGCCTTCCTGTTTCTTGAATTCCTTGTATTTACCGTCGAAAATCTCGTATTTACGGAATTCACATTCCAGTGCACCGTTGAACAGAGGTATTTTGGCAGTCGGTTTCAGTCCTATCTGGTCGAAGCACTCTTCACGATAAGAGAGCACCCATGCCGTGTTTCCGGTGAAAGCGTGTTTCAGACGCTCGCCTATCATCTGGTACAGTCCCAGCAGATTATTGGTAGAAATACGTTCCCCATAAGGCGGATTGGTGATAATCATGGACTTTTCCGCCGGCTGTTCAAACTGCTGGAAGGGCTGCAACTTCAAGACAATGTCTTTCGATACACCTGCTGCCTTGATGTTGTGCATTGCTATTTCGTTAGCCTGTGGATTATTGTCGTATCCGTATATCTTATGTGTAAACTCACATTCCTGACTGTCGTCGTTGTAAATCGTATCGAATAAATCCTGGTCGAAATCATTCCACTTCTCAAAAGCAAATTCCTTACGGAATACTCCCGGAGCAATGTTACGTGCAATCAGTGCTGCCTCAATGGGGATGGTACCCGAACCACACATCGGATCAATCAAATCACATTCTCCTTTCCAGCCCGTCATGAGGATCATTCCGGCAGCCAGTACTTCGTTCAACGGAGCCTCTACCGCTTCCTGGCGATAACCGCGGCGGTGTAGTGACTCGCCCGATGAGTCGAGCGAAAGCGTACACGTGGTTTGTGCAATGTGTATATTAAGCAGTACATCCGGGCGGTTGATTCGTACGGACGGACGTTTGTTGAATTTCTCGCGGAAATAATCTACAATGGCATCTTTTACTTTATAAGATACAAACTTAGAGTGACGGAATTCTTCGCTGAACACAACGGCATCTACAGCAAATGTTTTCTCCACATCCAGGATGTTTTCCCAGCTGATAGCTTTGATTTGTTCATAGACTTCATCAGCATCTTTGGCAGTGAAGTTCTTGATCGGTTTCAGGATACGGATTGCTGTGCGCAAGCAGAAGTTTGCCTTGTACATCATTTCCTTGTCTCCACTGAAAGACACCATGCGTCGGCCTATTTCTATGTCGTTTGCCCCTAATGCAGTCAGTTCTTGTGCTAATACTTCTTCCAGACCTTGAAAGGTCTTGGCAATCATTTGAAAGGATTCCATCTGTTTATTATTGATTTTACGATTTACAATTTTACGGTTGAAGCTGCTGTAACTTCTTCTGTATCTATTGTTTCTATTGATGATTACTATTCTCTTAATATCCCTTTTACGGAACACTTGTACTTCTCGGATGTAACGCTTGTGTCTCTCTTCCGAAACACTTGTGTTGCTCAGCCGGAACGCTTGTGTCCCTCAACCGGGGCGCTTGCTTGCTGACTGCCGGTTACTTTTTGGCTTTAGTCTGTACAATTCTTGCTCCGGCCGGAACGTCTTCCGTCACCCAGATATTACCACCTACCGTGGCACCCTGTCCGATAGTGATACGTCCTAAAATGGTGGCATTGGAATAGACGATTACATTGTCTTCCAGTATCGGGTGGCGTGGGATACCCTTGATCGGTTTACCGTCCGCATCCAATGGAAAGCTCTTGGCACCCAGAGTTACGCCTTGATACAACTTCACGTTATTTCCGATGACGCACGTCTCCCCGATTACCACACCCGTTCCGTGGTCTATGGTGAAGTGGCTGCCGATGGCGGCACCCGGGTGAATATCGATTCCTGTTTCGCTGTGAGCCATTTCAGTGATGATACGCGGAATAAGGGGCACACCAAGTTTCAGTAACTCATGCGCAATGCGGTAATTGCTGATGGCACGTATGGCGGGATAACAACTGATTACTTCTCCGAAACTGTGTGCTGCCGGATCTCCATTGTAGGCGGCTGCCACATCAGTGGCCAGCACACGGCGCATTCCCGGCAAATTACTGATGAATTTAGCGGCAATCAGTGCCGCTTCTTCACGCTGAAGTTCAGTGCAACAGGTGCATTCTCCGTTTCCGGTGAAGCAAAGCCCTGCAAGTACCTGACCGGTCAGCAAGTCGAACAAGCGTTCGATGTTTACGCCGATGTGATATTTGATGGTGCGGCTGTTGACTGTGGAATTACCAAAATAACCGGGGAAGAGGATGGCACGTGATAGCTCTACAATATCTTGCAGTGCCCTAGCCGAAGGCAATGGAGTGCCGTCCGTGTGCTGATGAAACAGTCCTTTGTAAGATGAGCTTTCCGATAGTTCATCGACTGCCTGTGTCAAAATGTGAGTAAAGTTCAATGGAC
>ERZ1027040.1153-NODE-1153-length-9452-cov-5.251995_pt1 | contig 9452 bp, 8 predicted proteins | sample MGYA00519437_ERZ1027040 | MGnify/ENA primary metagenome ERZ1027040 (study PRJEB26926, sample SAMN06164809) | human gut metagenome | biome: ENVO:00009003; feature: ENVO:2100002; material: ENVO:00002003 | host: Homo sapiens | place: USA | collected 2012 ... | reverse complement strand
GGGCTCGGAGATGTGTATAAGAGACAGAGGCTTATCTGCTCGCCCGCCAATAATATTATCATCATATATGACAGAACGGCGCTGTGTCAAAATGCTTGACACAGCGCTGTTTTATCCAGATGGGAGGGTGCTGTCAGAATGGTTCAGATGAGCCATTATGACACACCCTCATTTTTGAGTTTAGTCTTCGAGATAGAACACGATGGTGGAAACCACGCGCACATTTTTAGTGAAGGGGGTTGAGCTGGAGGTGTCATCGATAGAGAACTGACCTTGCGAGGCGGTCTTCATCTTGCCGACTTTCGAGTCGCTGTCTTTGGCGAACTGCTGGGCGGCCTCGCGGGCGTTCTTGGTGGCCTCGGCTATCATGGCGGGTTTGATGTTGTTGAGGCCGCGGAATTCATAGTTGATATATCCGTTGGAGACGGGCACGCCCTGACGGAGCAGATCCATCTGCTTGTCGAGCAACTGGCGCACTTTCTCTACCTTTGTGGTGGATACGGTGATGTTGCAGGTCAGCGAATATTTGTAGCGGAGATTGGGGTTGCCGTAGAGATTGGCCTGCGCATTGTAGGTGTCGGGGGGATTCACCGAAACCTCGTCGCGCGAGATGCCGTTGGAGGTGAGGAACTTTACGATTATGTCGTTATATCCTGAAATCTGGGTGTAGAGCGAGGCCAGGTCGTCGCCGGCCACATTGTAGCTCATGGGCCAGGTGACATAGTCGGCCTGCACCTGCCGTTCGGCCAGACCGCGCACTGTCACCGTGCGGTCGCGAAACGCCATGTTGTCGATACCGGCCTTGATAAAGAGGCCCACGAAGAAAATGCCAAGGGCCACAAGCCCCATCCCGGCCAGACGCATCCAGCCCGAGCGACATTCACATGCATTGTTTTCCATAATTCCTTTGTGTGAGTTGAAAAGATGTGTTGTTTATCAGTTAAGACAATCGGCGGTATAATTAGTTTAACGCTGTAGCGAAATTTCGTTAAACCGGATGGAGGGGTGGTGTGTTCTATTTGTGAAACAAAAAGCAGATTTTTTTATGAGCAAACTGATATTATTGCGACACGGGCAGAGCCTGTGGAATCTCGAGAACCGTTTTACCGGATGGACCGATGTGGATCTCTCGGAGCAGGGACGCCGGGAGGCCCGGCAGGCGGGCGCCCTGATCCGAAAGGCAGGGCTGGAACCTGCGTTTTTCGTCACGTCGTATCTGCGGCGCGCTATCCACACGCTCAACATAGCCGCCGCAGAGATGCATCGCGACTGGGTGCCCGTGATCAAGGACTGGCATCTCAACGAGCGGCATTATGGTGCGCTGCAGGGGCTGAACAAGGCCGATACGGCAAAAAAATATGGCGACGAACAGGTTCATATCTGGCGGCGCAGCTACGATGTGCAGCCGCCGGCGCTGACCGTCGACGATGAGCGATGGCCCGGCCATGAAGCGATGTACGACGATCTCAGCGATGACGACCTTCCGCTGACCGAATCGCTTCGCGACGCCATAGAGCGTGTGCGGCCGGCATGGGACGAGATCATTCGCCCGCGTCTGCCCCTTTACCACACTGTGCTTGTGGTGGCTCACGGCAATTCGCTGCGAGGGCTGGTGATGATGTTGCGACACCTCTCGCCCGACGATGTGATGAAACTTGAGATTCCCACTGGCCGTCCCTGGGTGTTCACCCTCGACGACCGACACAACCCCGTGGCCGACACATATCTCGGCTGACAGACCTTTTTCTTCTATAATAACGGTTATTGTTGCATAATTGGATTATTTTTTGTTACTTTGTGGCAAAATGCCAGACGAAACGCGGATATGGCAAAATTCAGAACCTCATTACCAGAAAATGTCACTTTATAGAATCACATTTGTTGCTTTCGGTGCTCTCCTCTGCACCTTAGCCTCACAGGGCTCCACAATGTTGAAACCCAAAGCCGCAGTGACCGCGGCGCCATCTGTAGATGTTTATTATCACACGCCCGAAGGGGTCACATTCGCCGGTATGGACCGCAATGGCGATTTCAACGGCGATTACGCCTATGCGCCTGTCGGGAAATGGCTCTCAACCCAGGCAGAGCTTACCCCTGAATCCACGCCTTTTGTGTGGACATATCCTGTCTCTAAAAATGAACATGGCGTGGAAAAGACCGCCACATCGACAATGGCTAACTTCCAGTTCCGCATCAAGGAGGCCGGTCTCTATTCCGCTCCTCTTCTGAAGGCCGACATGGGGACGGTCGACGCATCGTATACGCTTGCGGCCGACGGTATCAAATATGGCGAATATGGCACATGGAAGAATTTTGCTGTCAATTACAGCCCCGGACTCACTACCACTGTGGGCAATGCCAACGAACTTCTGTCGACCAACGATCCCAATGCCACAGCCTATCTCAACATGGCGATGGCCGGCAGTCTTTTCACCGATATTACCGTTCATGGTTTCGGAGAGTCGTTCTACGATTGCGGCGATTTCTATCTCGAGGCCATCAACGCTATGGTCTACAGCGAGCAGCCCCTCACCACCGCCGACATTGCCGTTAAGGTGTTCCACCGCGAGAGGACAAGTGTGGATTACAAGACCGAGATAGCAAAGCTCGCAACCGATGAGGTTGCCGCTCTCGGCGACAACCGCTACTATGTGTCTTTTCGTCCTGCCGAGCCGGTGTTTGTGACCTCCGCCATGCAGGTGGTGGTGCTTCCGGCCGAAGGGAAGGCCACACGTTTCTCACCCATGATGCCGCTGCAGAAGCATTACCGGGCCTCCAACATGGGCACCGCATCGCTCTATGCCACGTTCAGTTTCACCGGCAAGAAGGCGCCGCTGCAGTGCATGGATTTCTTCGGCACCGAGGTGACAAACGACGATGACACAAGCGCCGGATTCCTCAACCACTGGGCCATAGGCGTGAAAGGGTCCTATGAGAAACCGCAGGCCGGCATTGGCATTGTAACTGCCGAGGCCGATGCGGACCCCGACGCACCTGTCTATAACGTCAGCGGTGTGATGGTGGGCACTGCCACCGATATAGACCGCCTCCCGGCAGGCATTTACATTTCCGGGGGTAAGAAAATCATGAAACGATAAAAACCAATATCCCCGAAAACCACTATCCCCGTTATAACCGAAATAACTTATAAAACCAATCAACGTATATGAACAGAATTTTTACTCTTTCTGCGGCCGCCGCTCTTGCGCTGTCGGCCGGCGCTGCCACCCCGACGGTTAAGGCGGGTGCATGCGCTGTCAAAAGCTATGGAAGCGCGGTGACTCAGGCCACCAATGATTACGAAGTTTTCTATCCCGCCCCGGCCGGAGTGTTCTATCTGGGTCTTCCGATGAACAACAGTTCTTACGACGTGCCGGAATACGGAGTGGCACCCTGCAAAGTCGATATCACATTCAGCACCGACATTGATCTCGACTACAACGACTATGAATGGACCTATGTCAATGCCGCCGGCAAGGAGGTTGAGGTCAGCAATGAGGACATTGTGATGAACGTGTCCGAACTCAAAGATGTCGACGCGCCGTTCCTGTTTGCCCAGGGCTACGGCGGTCAGGGTACATATACAATGGCACGAGGCGGAATCCTGTTTGGCCAGGGCTACTATGAGAAATTCTATGCCACCAACCTCAATGTCGCGAATATCAACAGTGAGTTCTTCAATGTAGCTGCGCTTGCCGTGAACTATGATGAAGCAGGCAAAAATTTCGCCGATGAATATCCGCTCAAAATCTCCGACGTGGCGATCAAGGGCTGGGGTGAGCTTTTCCGCTATGGTGGTGCTCCCTACCGCTTCGACGCCCTCCGCATGGCTCTGATATTCACAGGCGCCACCATCGAGGAGAATCAGGTCGAGGCCGACATCTATAAGTTCGAAGCCGACGGCACTCTCGGCGACAAGCTCGCCACCTATGTCAACAGCGCCATCCAGAAGTATGACACTTATCAGGGAAGTTACTGGTACTCTATCGAATTCGCGCCCGCCCAAGGGAAGGATGCACCTGTGATCAATTCCGACGTGATGGTGGTTTTCCGCCCCGTCGAGGGAGTTACCACCATCATATCGCCCACAATGGCCGGCACTCCGTCGCTTCCCGAGGCTGAGCCTACTACAAGCTATGTCATCGCCGACTACACCCGCGGCGGCAACGCAGTGCAGCAAGGTTGCCTTCCCTATGTAGGCACTCTCGAGAGCCGTGAAACTGAATATTGCAAACACTGGACCGCCAGTGGCAAAATAGTATATGTCGAAGACTCGGGCATCTCAGCCGTCGCCTCCGATTCTGACGTGACCGCCGACAAGGCCGTCTTCAATATCCACGGTGTGAAAGTATCTGACAATGGCACCGACGGCCTTCCCGCAGGCCTCTACATCACTTCCGGCAAAAAAATCCTTGTAAAATAATCGCTCGGTTTCAGACGATTCCGGCACATAAGCCGCCTATGCACCCTCACGCAAGGGTAGCATAGGCGGCTGCTGTGTAATTGTAGTGTACAGAGAACCAACACCCTGCCGGAAGCGTTACAATGACATTAATAGGTTACAATGACATTAATAGAATGTAGTATACAAGCTCTTGATGTTATGGAAATCAAATCTCTGTTCGATCTTTCAGGCAAAGTGGCCGTTGTCACCGGCGGCGCCGACGGCATTGGCAAAGGGTGCTGTGAAATTCTCGCAGCCGCCGGTGCCTCGGTGGTGGTTAGCGATCTGAATGCCGACAAGGCCAAAGTTGTGACCGACGGCATTGTCGCCGCCGGAGGCAAAGCAATCCCTGTGACCTGCAATGTGCTCCAGGATGCCGACCTGGTGAATCTGATCGACACTACGGTGAAAACTTTCGGCACCGTGAACATTCTCGTCAACAACGCAGGGCTTGGGGGCGGAGGTCGCGAAAATCCCTTCAAGATCGATGTCGGCTATGTCGAACGCATCTATCGCATCAATGTGTTCGCTCCCTTGCGTCTGTGCCAGCTCGCAGTACCCGAAATGGGCAAATCGGGCTACGGTAGCATCATAAACATCACCTCGATGAGCTCGATCGACAAAGGGGCGAACATGTGTGTCTATTCCTCCTCGAAAGCAGCCCTAAACCACCTCGCCGCCAACCTGGCCTATGATTTCGGCCCCTATGGCGTGCGCATTAACAACGTGGGCCCCGGCGCCACACGCACAGCAGCCCTCGCATCCATTCTTACCCCCGAGATTCAGGAGAAGATGCTGCGGCACACCCCGATTCACCGTCTTGGCGAAGTCTCCGACATCGCCCAGGCAGTGCTCTTTTTCGCATCACCCGCCTCCGCATGGATCAGCGGTCAGGTGCTCTTTGTCAACGGCGGCGGTGACCAGACCCTCGACTAACCCCCCCTCGATTTGGTAAGTTATAAGATTTTCAGTGCTATGGCGGCGCAAGCTTCGGCGTCGGCAAGGGCATGGTGATGGTTCTCCATATTATAGCCACAGGCTGCCGCCGAGAGGTGCAGCTGATGGCTGGGGAGGCGAAGACACCGGCGGGAGGCTGCGAGTGTGCAGTAAAACTCATAATCGGGATATTCCATGCCGTACTCGGCAAATACGGCTTTCAGACAGCTCTGATCGAATGGCCGGTTGTGAGCCACGAGAGGCAGACCCTCTATCAGTGGTTCTATCTGTGCCCATACCTCCGGGAATGTCGGTTGCCCGTCGGTGTCGCGACGGGTCAGTCCATGCACCTCGGTAGTCCAGTATGTATAGTAATTAGGGGTGGGCTGAATTAGAGAGTAAAACTTATTGACAATCTCTCCCCCGCGCACGACGACTACGCCGACGCTGCACACGCTGCATCGGCGGCCATTGGCTGTCTCAAAATCTATCGCAGCAAAATTTTGCATTCTATGTCGTTTTTTTAAGTGTGACACAATTTTCGTATTTCCATATATGGTCATCCACATATCTCGGCCGGATTCTGTATCGTGGCGAAATTATGTCAAGCGAGTCTGCATAAAGTCGGTATGATGTGCCTGACAGTGTCAGGATCATATGAATCACATTGGCTGTGGAGAAAGGTTTGTCGGAAACGGAACTCAGCATTTCGGACATCTCGGGATATTTTTGTCTGAACGCCTTGTTTGGATAAACAAAGAAAGGGACCTCTACGTGCAGCTCGTCGCGCCCGATGAAATCGCCGCCGTCATATACGTTCTCTCCATGGTCGGAGAAATATATAACCACGGCAGGGCGTTCGGAAACGGCAGACATTCCGATTATCCGGCTAAGTATGGAATCTGTGAACGCTATGCTGTTGTCATATTCGGCAATTGTTCCGGCCATGTCGCGGCTTATACGGCGGTTGGAGACTGCCATCACCGAGTCGGCACTGAAATGCCTGAAAGCCGCCGGATAGCGACGCCTATATAGAGTATGTGACCCCATCAGATGTATTCCGATTAATTTGGGAATCTCGGACTGCTTCATAAACCTTTCAACATAGGGGAGCAATATGTCGTCGTGTTTCTGAAGTGTAGCGTCATCTGAGCTTGTGCCGCCTGCAAAAATGGTCGTGTCGGCATTGCGGATCAATGCGATTGTGTTATTGCTCCATGTGCCGCTTTTTTCTTGATTTGATATCCATGCGGTCTTATAATCGGTGTGGCTGAATATATCAAACAAAGAGGGACTCTCGGACCACCGGGTTGCATCGTCGGAATCGGAAAGAAAAGTCAGGATTCGGTTGATGTTAAAAGCCGTTGTGGTTGAGGAGGCTATGGCATCTGTGAATATAATGAGGCTATCGCCCAGATTTTTCATATGTGGGCTGGTGGCAAGAGGGTAACCATATATTGAGTGATGATTGCGGGATGCGGATTCGCCTATGACAAGGACAATGTCGCACAAAGCCTTGCTGTCGATAGTTTCAACGTAGGGAATCTCCCTATCGCTGTCCATAAGAGCTTTGACCTGCCTGTTTTCCTGATATGCCTGTATGCACGATTTTGCGGTTCTCGCGAAAACGGAAAAATTCATACGACCGGCTTCTGCAAATGAGATTATCATAATGAAAGCCCCGAAACCGATCAAAGATATGATAGTGGTGACGACTGCAAAAACTTTAGACGGGATATATTTACAGGCCACAAACAATAAAACTATTATTGTGATGATGACGGCACACTGAGGAGTCAAGAAGCAAGCATAAAGGTTGTGGAACAGAGTGGGAACAAATTCAACGACCTCGGAGTGATTTGTCTGTGAAAGAATCGTAAAGAGCTTGATTGTGATCCCCATCCCATATAGAAGATAACTGATGCCGTTAAGGAGGCAGAGAATACAATAGATTCCAATTATTGCCACCATTCCCGTCAACAACGGCTTGCTTCTGCGACTATAAAACAATGCAAGAGTAAGCAGTGTGGATTTAAAAACGCATGTAAATCCGCACATCAGATATCTGGCGGTACGCGGTACGTCGATAATATCAGAATAGAAACTGTCGATACATCCAAGGATGGAAAGTAAGAACAATAAGAGCCACACTCGTAGAAAAAAAATGCTGCGCGAAAACTTAAAGAGTGATTCCAATTTCGATTGCAAATTCAACTTGTGAATACGAGGTATATACTTTTCCATAATAACTCCACCATGGGAAGAATTTCAGTTCTTACCTATCAGAAAGATTTATCGGCTCAAAATTACTAAAATCTATTGGATTATCAGTTCGTGTTGAGCCGATTTCTGCCATGTATAAACTCGGTTTGAGCCTGTATTCCATGAAGAATACAGCCCTGCAAAATTTGCAAAAAACGCCCTCCCAAAATTTTATATCGCGCGAACCCCTCCCGTAAAGCGGCAAATGCCCCTCCGGTAAAAAAACGTGTCATCCCATCTAACTATTTTATCCACGAGGTGTTTTATGATTATGAGAAACGACCCGCCCCGGCAATAAGGGCGACGCAATGAAAAACATTATCAGGAATACATAAGATATTACCAACTTCAAATTAATATTATTTGTTATGATTGACCCCAATTATCGTCAGGGCGACGCTAAAAGCGATCCCTTCGGACAAGACGCCATGCTCAAACAGGCTCCCGTTGAGAAAATACCTGACGGCCCTACAACGCCGCAAGTGGCTTACCAGATGGTCAAAGACGAGACTTTTGCGCAGACTCAGCCCCGCCTGAACCTCGCCACGTTCGTAACTACCTATATGGATGAGTACGCCACCAAGCTTATGAACGAGGCTATCGACATAAACTATATCGACGAGACGGAATATCCCCGAGTGGCCGTGATGTGCCAGAAGTGCATCAACATCATGGCTAATCTGTGGAACACCCCCGAACAGAATAAGTGGAAGACGGGTGCACTGGCAATCGGCTCCTCCGAGGCCTGCATGCTGGGCGGTATTGCCGCCTGGAAGCGCTGGATCGAGCGCCGCAAGAAGGCCGGCAAACCTTATGACAAGCCTAACTTCGTAATCTCCGCCGGTTACCAGGTCGTATGGGAGAAGTTTGCTACCTTGTGGAACATCGAGATGCGACAGGTGCCTCTGTCGAAGGAGCATACGACCCTCGACATCGATGCCGCCCTCAAGATGTGCGACGAGAACACAATCTGCATCGTGGCAATCCAGGGCGTTACCTGGACCGGTCTTAACGATGATGTGGAGGCCCTCGACGCCGCCCTTGACAAGTACAATGCCGAGACCGGCAACGAGGTCTGCATCCATATTGATGCGGCCACCGGCGGCTTCATCCTGCCGTTCCTATACCCCGACAAGAAATGGGACTTCCGTCTGAAATGGGTGCTCTCCATCAGCACCTCAGGCCATAAGTTCGGACTTGTTTACCCGGGCCTGGGATGGGTTGTATGGAAAGACAAGCAGTATCTTCCCGCCGACATGTCGTTTACCGTTGACTATCTCGGCGCCGAAGTTACCCAGGTAGGCCTTAATTACTCCCGCCCGGCGGCGCAGATTCTCGGCCAGTACTACAACTTCATCCGCCTCGGATTCGAAGGTTACAAGAACGTGCAGTATAACTCGATGCAGATCGCGAACTACTTCCACGAGCAGATTGCCGCTTTCCCCGAGTTCGTTCCTTACTCGCCTGAGGTCCCCAACCCGATCGTAACCTGGCTGATGAAACCCGAGGTCCAGAAGGATGCCAAGTGGACGCTCTACGACCTGCAGGACAAGCTCGCCCAGCACGGATGGATGGTGCCCGCCTACGCCATGCCGGTCAACATCCAGGACATGGTTGTCATGCGAGTGCTATGCAAGCAGGGCTTCAGCCGCGACATGTGCGACGAGCTGCTCCACGACATCAAGGCTGCCGTCGCAGAGCTTAACGCGCTCGAATACCCGACCCCGACACGCGTCGCGATGGAGAAGAACGTTCCCCTCGTAAACAAGTCGTTCAACCATACCTGTCTCTTATACACATCTCCGAGCCC
>ERZ1027040.1130-NODE-1130-length-9618-cov-5.300324_pt1 | contig 9618 bp, 10 predicted proteins | sample MGYA00519437_ERZ1027040 | MGnify/ENA primary metagenome ERZ1027040 (study PRJEB26926, sample SAMN06164809) | human gut metagenome | biome: ENVO:00009003; feature: ENVO:2100002; material: ENVO:00002003 | host: Homo sapiens | place: USA | collected 2012 ... | reverse complement strand
GATCTACACCCTAGAGTTCGTCGGCAGCGTCAGATGTGTATAAGAGACAGGAAAACAAAGTGAGCATCTATTTAAAATCGGCGAGATTGCCAAGATCTTAGGAGTGACACGGAAGACAATCCTTGTCTATGAAGAGATGGGACTGCTGACACCTGCAGTCAAAGATGAAGCAAGCGGCTACCGCTATTATACTGCGGATAATATGACGCAGATTCGTGCTATCCGCTCGTTGCAGACACTGGGACTTTCACTGGCGGAAATCAGAGAATATTACTATGATACAGAAAACCTTGACCGCTATCTTGACCGCCTCATGGATCTGCGGGCAACCTTGGACCGCAACATCCATCTGCTTCAATTGCGCGCGACAAAACCGGGAGACTTAAGCGTGCACCGCGTCCGCCTGCCTCGGCAGGTGTGTTTCTGCCGCAGATACCAGTGTACCGATGCGAAGGACGCCGCCATCAAATTGCGTGATACCTATATTGCCGCAGCAAGAACAGGAAAAATGTCCATGGGGAGCCGCATGTTTACTGTACGTGCAGGTTCCTCCTGCAAGGAACTCGATCTGCTATGCTGCATCCCTGTTTCAGAAGATTTTGTGGGTGAAGAGCGGATGGAGTTTGCGGAAATGTCTGCCTTGTGCATCTACTATCGTGGTGCTTACGAAGGAATCAATACCGCGATTGACGCCCTACAGGCATATGTACAGGAAAATAAAATTCAGGCAACCGGCGGATTCCACTGTATCTATCTCGAAGGGCCTCCTAACCGCGGAGACCATACAGAAGACTACATCACACAGGTTGCCCTGCCCTTCTCAGAGAATAGTGAGGGATGTTTGTAAATAATTCCATTTCTCCCCCACTATCCATCTCTTGTTCCTTATTTATCGATTATGTCCACCTGACAGGAGCGCATCGTTGCAAGTGCCGCCGCATGTGCTTCCGGTGTCACACCTGCACAACAGCCTGCATCCACACGCACCGTGGCTTCCGGATACAAGGCTTTCAGTATAAGAGCATTTGACACGACACAGATGTCCGTGCAGACTCCAATCATTTCAATATCCAGATCCGAACCATCCGCGGTCTCACTCGCAAGAACATCCTTCCAGCCTAAGAACCCGAATGTCGGCTTGTCAACGGTCTTATATTCCGAAGTGACTCCATCGGTAAGCTCTGAACAGATCTGCCATCCATCTGTCCCTTTGATACAATGCGGAACCGGCAGATGTTTTCCCTCGTTCGTCTGCATATAATCTTCTCCATGTGTATCCCGCGTGAAAATGATCTCCTTACCAGCACGATCATACTCACTTATTTTCGCCATTACCTCTGGCAGAATCGCCTGTGCTTCCGCTGACGCAAGTGCACCTGTTACAAAGTCTTTCTGCATATCTACTACAATTAAAATGTTTCGCATCTGTGGACCTCCTTTTCCTTGATATCAATCTAAATTATATCTTACTATATTTACAGGTATTAACCAACTATCTTTTTCTATTCCTCTTTTTTTCATCACGCTTCGATACAACTCGTTGCTTGTCACATTCCTTTTCCAATAACATAAAATCCGGACAAATATGTCTCTTTGCAAATCGCTCTTCACTGCATATAATTCTATGTAGTTCTTGTGCCAAACGAAGAATTTCATTCCCGTGCAGGCGACACCACTTTAATTCCTGTCTGCATTTACGTTTATATGAAAGCTGAATTTGAGTATCCGTTGGCAGTTCCTCCAGTTCAAATGGTATAAGATATTCGTCCCTCACAGGTATCATATTATTTATATTCAGAATTCCTATCACATTCCCATCATCATCTCTGATTTTTCTACAAGTTATATTCTCCGACATGCTTTTATATTTTTCTTTTTCCTCAACAGAGCTTAACGGAATGCAATATTTCCTTTCATTCACCAATACCAAAATCCCTAAAAATGGTCTGCCTTGTTTATGCGTCTGAGTCGATACTGATAAAATCGTGTTTGTTCTACCTGTAGCCTTTTGCTCCACATTTTTTAAATTACGAATATATTTCATATTCACTTTATATAAATTCCATTCATTATCCATAAAAAATAAAGGCTATGCATAAACATAGCCTTTTCAGTACCCGTCGTAACGGAGATACTCTGTTTCATAAGTCCACTGATCGGCAGGACCCTCCATCTGACTATGATTATAACAAGTTAATCTTGTTTGTCAACCGCCATTCCTTTCTCTTTTAATTTCTTGTAATATGCTTTATATCGGTACGCAGTTCTTCTGCTGATATCACCTTGCTCTACAATCTCCATAATTGTCTTTCCCTTTTCATACTGTACTACAAACGCATTATAAGACTGCATCCATGCGCTATCGTGTTTCTTCCGACCCGCGTATGCACGATTTTTATATTTTTCTAATTCTGCTTCTTTCAATCGATATATTTTCCTACACCTCACGGTGATCGATCACACGCTTCGCCTTCTTCTCTGTTCGCGGCAATGTTCCTACCGGCACAACATTGATCTTCGGTGTGACACTCATCTTCGACTTGAACAGATTCTTGATCGTCTGACCTGTCTGCTCGAAGTCCACACGGCCTTCCGCCTCAACAGTCACCATGATAATATCACGGTTATGTGCTTCATCATGCGCGATATTAATGTTATATTCGCTCGATACACCATCGACCATGCCAAGAATCTCTTCTACCTGACTTGGGAACATATTGACACCATGTACCTTGAACATATCATCACTACGTCCCTTAATTATATCAAGACGCGGATATTTGTTACCACATGCACATTCACCCGGAATAATTCTGGAGATATCATGTGTACGGAATCGCAGAAGCGGTGCGCCTTCCTTGACAAGTGTTGTTATAACAATCTCTCCTTCTTCTCCGTCCGGTACCGGCTGAAGTGTCTTCGGATCAACAATCTCAATATATACATAATCATCCCAATAATGCATACCCGAATTTTCATCACAGCTGATTCCGATGCCCGGTCCGTAAATCTCCGTCAGACCATAGATATCATAAAGAGAAACTCCAAGCTCCCTTTTAATGTATTCCCGCATCTTCTCACTCCAGCGCTCGGAACCAAAAATACCTTTCTTCAGATACAGCTGATCGCGGATTCCTCTTTTATTGATTTCCTCTGCCAGAAGCAATGCATACGAAGATGTCGCAGTAAGGACGGTCGATTTCAGATCCATCATCATCTGAATCTGCTTATCTGTATTACCCGGTCCCATCGGAATTGCCATTGCGCCAAGCTTCTCACAGCCTGCCTGGAATCCGATTCCCGCCGTCCACAGACCATAGCCGGCTGTAATCTGAATATGGTCTTTGTTTGTGATTCCTGCTGTTTCATAGCAGCGTGCAAACATAATCGCCCAGTCATCCACATCCTTTGCTGTATAAGGAATGATAACCGGCTTACCTGTCGTACCGGACGAAGAATGGATTCGTACCACCTCCTCATCCGGTACCGCCTGGATTCCAAGCGGATAAGCATTTCGAAGGTCCGCCTTGCTGGAGAACGGAAGCTGCTCGAACTCCTCCTGACTTGAAACCCCTGTGATTCCTGCTTCCTTATAAATTTTGCCATAATAACTGTCTGTCCGGATCAGACGCTTAATCTGCGCGTCTACCTGCGACAACTGTAACTCTGTTAATTTCATAGTTGGTTCCTCCTCCAAATACGATTTATTATATCGACTGATGATACGTTATTTCCTCTATCACAACGTTTTTCCGCTTCCCACTTCAACACCTGCATAAAATGCCGCTTTGTTTGTCTCTACATACTTTGACGGCACGCGCCTTTCAAGCTCTGCAAGCACGGTTTCCTTGCTGATTCCAAGCCGTCCGCTTCCAACTGCCACGCCCAGGATGGCAATGTTGAAATATCGCGACGAGCCAAACGGTGCACAGATTTTCTCTGCATCGATTACGATACAGCTGCATTTCTTCTGCAGATACGCAATCATCTCTGTGCCGTCGTACCCGGTATCCTGCAAAGATTCTGTCACCGGTTTTACCGGTACACGATTCACGATCACGATTCCATCCTTTTTCAGATACCCTAAGTTCCGCACAGCCTCCGCCGGCTCAAATGCGAGAATCATATCTGCTGCCCCCTGTGGGATCAGCGGTGCATATGCCTCCCCGATACGCACATGGCTCGTCACCGAACCACCCCGCTGTGCCATGCCGATCGTCTCTGCCGAATGAACTGTCGAACCTTCATCCATCGCAGATGCCGCAATAATTTTGGATGCCAGCACGGTTCCCTGCCCGCCGACACCACAGATCAATATATCTTTCTTCATGATGTGGCACCTCCTTTTTGAGTATCGCCCCCAATGGCGTGAACCGGGCAGATCTGGCTGCACAAGCCACAGCCGGTACATAAGTTTTCATCGATCGTCACATTTCCATCTACGGTAATAAGTGCCGGACAGCCGATCTCACGGATGCATTTCTTACAATTGATGCACTGCTCCGAGATCCGGCATTTGCCGTCTGGCTTGGAAATCGCAATACACGGCGATTTGAAGATGATCGCTTTCACGCCCGGAAGCTTGGCACATTCCTGCACAGCAGCCACCGACGCATCAAGGTCTAATGGATTAACCGTCACGATCATATGTACTCCGATTCCTTCCAACACCTTCGCAATATCTACCTTGTCCACAAACTGTCCCATCATATTCCGTCCGATTCCCGGATGCGGCTGATGACCGGTCATCGCCGTTGTCGAATTATCCAGCACGCAGAGAATCATATCTGCGTTATTGTACACCGCATTTACGACACCCGTCATACCCGATGCGAAAAACGTCGAATCGCCCACGAATCCGAAGCATGTGCCTTCCCCGTCAATCCAGTGGAAGCCCTGCGCCATCGTGATTCCGGCACCCATGCAGAGACACGTATCAACCATATCAAGCGGCATCGCATTTCCGAGTGTATAACATCCGATATCGCCACAGAAATACGCTTTCTTTCCCTTCATCGCCTGCTTCACTGCATAGAAGGATGCGCGATGCGGACAACCTGCGCAAAGTACCGGCGGACGCATCGGAAGAGATGGTGCATCGCTGTCATCATACCCACGCGCGAGCTTCTCCGTCCCAAGGAACTCACTCAGAATATCTGCAACCAGATTCGAACTGTTCTCGCCACTTGCCGGCACCTTTCCATCTAATTTTCCTGACACCTTGATGGCAAGCGCGTGCTTCCCGACAAGCTTCAGAATCTGTTCTTCAATATATGGGCTAAGCTCCTCCACACAGAGCAGTTCCTCCACGCCCTCAAGTGCCTGAAGCAGAAAATCCTCCGGAAGAGGGTACGCAGTCGCAAGCTTGATAAGCTTGATGTCGGTGTGATCTTTCAGATATTCCTTCGCATAGGCATAACTGATTCCTGACGTGATTACTGCCTTCCTGGAATTTCCGCCTTCCACACGATTCCATTTATATGTAGAAAAATCTTTCCCAATCTCCACATTCCGCTGCTCGATCATCGCATGATTCATGTAGGATAACCGCGGGAAGATGACCCATTTCTTAGAATCCTTCACGAAGCCATCATATGCTTTTGGTCCATTGTAAACCGGATTCTCAATCGACGCATACGCATGGCAGACACGCGTCGTCGGGCGGAACAGAACCGGTGTCTTATATTTCTCCGAATACGCAAATGCATCCTGTATCATCTCATACGCCTCTTCCGGCGAGGATGGATCATACACCGGAATCCGCGCGAAGTCTGCGAACCGCCTTGTATCCTGCTCGGTCTGGGAAGAAATCGGTCCCGGATCGTCCGCTGATACAACAACCATGCCGCCTTTCACGCCCACATACGCAAGCGACATCAGCGGATCGGCTGCCACATTCAAGCCCACCTGCTTCATCGTCACCATCGTCCGTGCGCCACCATATGCCGCACTCGCAGCAACCTCCATCGCTGCTTTCTCATTCACTGACCATTCCAAATGCACCCCATCGTGTGGGTACTTGGATATCGTTTCCACAATTTCAGAAGATGGAGTTCCCGGATACCCGGACACAAGATTGACGCCTGCTGCCAATGCGCCGAGCGCGATCGCTCCATTTCCCATTACATATTCCTGCATGTAACTGCCGTCCTTTCTCTAACAAATATGTATATTATAGCAAATTCTACGTGATACGACTACTTTTGATTTTTTTGTTTATCATCAGAAAAAGCACAGTTCAAAAGCAAACTGTGCTTTTCTCATAAATATAGACAGAATTACCGCTTCTTTCCCGCATAGAGACAGCCCATTCCCGATACCAGCATCAATATGCAAAGTACAGGCAGATTCATATCATCCCCTGTTTTAGGCGAAGCTGTTACAGCATCTTTTGTTGCTTCTGTCGTACCACTTGTCGTAGCTTCGGTCGTATCCTTTGTTGTAGTTTTGGATGGATCTTCGGTTGTGCTCTCCGTTGTCGTTTCCTTTGTCGAATCCTCCGTCGTTGTCTCACTCTTCTTATATGCGACCGCATAGTTGGAAAATCCCTTTGTCTGGAACATCACAGTCTTAGTTGCAGAATCAAAGGACGCAGGAATAACCTCATAGGTTCCATCCGAATTCTCATGAATGACAATCAGATCATTGCCTTCAACCTCCATGTCTGTACCAAACTGAAGGGATACCTTTGCCGGATTCTTCAAAGCTGCTATATCATTTACCCACAGATCTGCTGCAGAATTCTTGTACAGGATCTGTGCCAGTTTAATATCAAAATACCCGACGATCTGATAATCCCCGGCCGCCTTTTCAAAGGCTTCCTGCTGTTGCTGTGTGAGAACCGCATCCTTAATCGTCAGTCTGCTGTTTCCTGAAGTGATCTCATTTTCTGCTAACTGAATCAATGCATTTTTCACTTTATCTGTTTTCAGCTCTGTCTGATCCTCTTTCTTTGTAAATATGCCACAGATATGAACATTTGCATCCGGCATCGTGTATGTATATGTAGATGTATCCGCAGAAGGTGTCAAAGACTGCCCATTGATGGTGATAGAATCAAGCTGGTACCCATATTCTGGTGCTACACGAAGTGTTATTTCTGACCCCGGCACAATCCTTCCATACCCATGACTGGCACTCTGATCAATATCCTTTAATTCAACCGGCGTTCCATCTGCATCTTTGATCCCAATAATCGCAATACTTCCATGCTTTAATAATTCATTCTCTTTCAGGCTTGTATTATTGGCATTATCACTCTCCCATATGATAACTCGTTTCATAACCGTCAGTCTCTTTGTAACCTCGATCTTATATGCACTTGCAGGTGCTACTGTGAATTCCACCCTGTCCTCTGTGCCTTCCGGAAGGTTAATTGGCTTTCCATTTACCGTAACAGTTCCGATATTTCCATCTCCAAACGCCAGCTGAATCTGGATCAGATTATAGATTTCACCAGAGGCATATCCCTTTCCAGTCCCTTGTATCTCCTTACTCTCTTTTCCAATTCTCTCTCCATTTAGAGAAATCTCCATTCCTACTCCATCACAGCTTGCCGTAATCTGAATATCATCTGGATAAGCCGGCTTCGGTGGCGCAGGTTCGTATTCTACTTTGATATTCAGGTTGCCGCTAAATTCGTTTGGATCCAGCTTGATATACGAATTACTGTCAATATTATACGATGTCTCATTGATATATACCCGAATATCCGAACTTGAAATACTCGGCATACCCGGCAGTTCCTCTATGGATGATGCTTCTAAAGAAATACCAACCTTCAAATAATACTCGTTCTCGAGCAGATCGACCTGCATGCCATTCCCACTGATTGAACAATCCTTATAACCATCCCATGCGTCTTTCGTACATAATGTTATTTTTGCTTTACAGCCCTCAGCAACATCAAAAACGGCCTTTCCTCCGTCAACGGATGCCCCTATAAAATTCAATGTCACCGTGTTTGTTTCTGCTGCATGAACCGGCGTGCTGACCAATAACAGCAGGAGCATACTGATACACAACCATACACTTAGAAAAATCCCTGTTTTTTTCCTCATAACGTTGTCCTCCCTCTCTGCTTCCCTCCCCGGGAAGTTATTTTTGACATTTTATCATAAAGCACTTGACATCACAACAAGGTTTTCTTAAAAAATGCGTCGTCCGGTTTGTATCCGGTCTTTGCCAGCCACACCGCAAATGGCGCGATCAGCATCGCATAGATGTGCTCGCAATATTCAATTCTTGACTCGTCATCGAAACCACCACCAATCTCGATCTCATCGATGTCACTGATTTCGTAGCCGATTGTTCCCTTCCATGCGCACGTCTCCAGAATCCTCCGGCTTTCGGCATCCGCATCCCCCAGACAGGCAATCAGGTCTTCCGGTCTCAGGTTCAGATAGGCATCCTGCATCGCAACCTTTTTGCGCAACTGCGCAGGAAAGCTGTCCTCGCAGTGCTGTATACTTTCTATTCCCATGTCAATTTTCTCCTTTGTGAAAAATGGATACCGGCGGTGGTTATCCACGACATCTGACAACAGCCAGACTGCCTCCCGCGCCTTATCCTGCAATGCCGCATCCCCGGAATTCCGATACGCGACGATCAGATAAATCAAATCCTTCCACGTATCGTCAAGGCAGGACTCCGGTAATTCTAACACATCCAGCACCCGCTCCATCATGCAAGACCGCGGTTCCATGCCAAAGTGCTGCAGCTCTCTGTCATAAAACAGATAAAGCCGTGTATCCACGATCCACTCGACGATTGCATCAATTACCTCCGGGCTGATTGATGCATCCTTCTGCGTGCTCGCAGCCATTTTATTCCATGGCAGTCTCCCTGCGATTTCCCTTACATGTTCTCTTATAAATGTTAAAAATTTTTCCATGAAAAAAACACCCCTTTCCAAACAAGTTAACAGTATCTGCCTACAATAACATTCGTATTTGCTCGTTTAAAAATGGATGTTCGTTTTTCTCGTTGTATTTGTATTCGTGATTCTCGTTGATAGACGCCCCAGCCTCTTCGGCTTCGAGACTGGGGGTTTTGATTTTTGTTTGTGGTTACTGCTTTCTAAGGCCGCAGACACTGCACTCCTGGTGCGTAACAGCATCGTGATGTCTTGTACCAGTCTGTACTTTTTCAGTACCAACCCATACTTCACCATCAAGGATGCTAAAAGCACATCTTCCAGCTGGGTCTGGGTCCGGACAATCCGGGAAGCAGCTGATACAATGTTGTGCACACCATCTCTGTTTTGCACAAGGGTCAAGTAACTCGTCTGCATAACTACCATCAGGCCACATAGAGTGCCATTCATACACATCCTGCTCCTCATAAATCGGTGTTTCATGCGCTGGCTCATCTACAACCGTTTTCCACTTACAATCATGTGGAGTAATATATGGAAAAGCCGCTTTGCTCTTGATTCCATTTAGATCCGTCAAAACACCGTCGTCTTTTTTCACAAGTACGATCTGAATTGCCTCCAACCGCTTGCCAAGACCGCTCGTACCTGCCGGATCTCCATTCCACGCCCACGAAAGCCATCCGTAGGTCTGTGCATGCACCTGTCTCTTATACACATCTCCGAGCCCACGAGACGCTCATGAA
>ERZ1027040.1120-NODE-1120-length-9677-cov-5.490854_pt1 | contig 9677 bp, 10 predicted proteins | sample MGYA00519437_ERZ1027040 | MGnify/ENA primary metagenome ERZ1027040 (study PRJEB26926, sample SAMN06164809) | human gut metagenome | biome: ENVO:00009003; feature: ENVO:2100002; material: ENVO:00002003 | host: Homo sapiens | place: USA | collected 2012 ... | reverse complement strand
CGAGATTCATGAGCGTCTCGTGGGCTCGGAGATGTGTATAAGAGACAGGTTGTCAGCAAGACACTCGCCCAGAATGACGCCGTATCTATCACATTATTTGCCTTTGACAAGGACGAGGCGATCAGCACACACGAGTCCGGCGGCGATGCATTTGTTACCTGCTTAGATGGTGTCGGCAGAATCACAATCGATGGTGTTGAATATATCCTGCACGAAGGTGAATCCATCGTAATGCCAGCCAAGCATCCACATGCCGTCTATGGTGCAGAACAGTTCAAGATGCTGTTAGTTGTTGTATTTTAATTATCTTAATTCTTAAAACGGAAAAGCCGCCGAGCCGGGAATCCAGGTCCCAGTCCGACGACTTTTTTTCTTTCTTCTATTCTATATATCGGCAGATTTCTATTATTGCTTTACATTAAATGCTTTCATTCCTGGATATACAGCGCTTGCGCCAAGCTCTTCCTCAATACGGAGCAGCTGGTTGTACTTTGCAACACGCTCAGAACGAGAAGGTGCACCTGTCTTGATCTGGCATGTATTAAGTGCAACTGCAAGGTCTGCAATCGTTGTATCAGCCGTCTCACCAGATCTGTGTGAGCTGATTGCTGTGTATCCAGCCTTGTGCGCCATCTTGATTGCTTCCAATGTCTCAGAAACAGATCCAATCTGATTCAGCTTGATCAGGATTGCATTTCCGGCACCAAGCTTAGACTTGTCCTTTGTTCCATCTGCCAGATAAACCTCTGCCTCTACAGTTGGATTTCCTCTGGAATCCAAGATCTCGCGGCCAATAACTTTTTCAATTTCTAAATAATCCATTGTTATGTACTCCGTTAAAATGCAAGTGTATTTTCCATAACTTTTATGCAACTACAATACTCCCAACCATACGGGCATCTCCATCCAGCACAAGAGATACCTCATAATGCTGTTTAGGCAGATTCTGCTTTATAAATGCAGCCTCAAAACCGGCAAATGCTAACCTTCGCTTACCAAACGCATCCCGGACATCTGGTCTGTACAGTCGCTCTGATTTTACAATGTACTGTTGCTTGTCCTGTCCAGTTAAAACAATATTGAGCGTTCCCGCACGCAATGTTTTTCGATTCAAGGCCCAACCACTGATTTTTACGACTGCTTCATCTGTAAACTCTTCCACCTTGTATTGCAGACTTCCTTTTTCAACAAGCACCTGTTGCGTTTCCTCAGGCGTTTCGATTTCCTTTACTTTCAACAGCCGTAACGAGAAGTTATCACTGTTTCCAATCAGATTTGGGTTATAACACGGATCATACCCCTTAAATTCCGGATGACGATCATACAATTTTTTCATTTCCCGTTGCTGTCTGGCGGCTTTTTCTGGGGATACAGCGTCATAGCCACGGCTGACAGATTCATAATGGTATAAACGGACATCTGTTCGCACAACATTATAATATCCTGCTTCCACTAAATTAAAACATAAGTCAATATCGTTATATGCCACTGGTAACTGTTCCGAAAAACCACCCACCTGATCATATTTATTCCGGTCAATCATAAGACACGCACCGGTCACCGCACTGTAATTATATTCCAGCTTATTTCGTCCCCAATAACAATTCAAATCGTCGTTAATCCGTTGAAATGCATGTCCTGGTCCAACCATAAAACTGACAACACCTACATGCTGTATCAAATTCGTATTTGGGTAAATTAATTTACATCCAACCGCACCTGTATGTGGCTGCTGTGCATGTCCCAGCATCCGTTCCAGCCATTCCGCTCCCTCAACACGAATATCGTCATTTAAAAACAGAAGGAACTGTCCATCTGCCAGATGTGCCCCAATGTTGCACATCTTTGAAAAATTAAACTCCATTGGCGCGTAATGATATTTGCACTCCAATTCTTTACACATTTGTGTATATTTCGCATGTGTTTCTTCTGCACTGCCATTGTCCACAACAATGATTTCATAATTTTGATATTTCGTTTCCTTTCGGATGGACGTCAGACATTGCTTTAAAATGTCATAATTATCCTTAGACGGAATAATAATGCTTACTCTGGGATTTCCCACAACTTCATAAACCACGCGGAACATCACTATATCTTTAATATATTCCAGATGCCCTTTAACGCCTCTTCGCTCCAGGGCTTCGAGCTTCGCCTTCTTTGTCGTTTCAATAATATATGGCTTTGCCGATATATCATTTGCCGTAGACTCTTCACGTTCCCGCCAATGATAAAGGATTTTTGGCACATGCCCTATACGATTCGTCTTCTCCATCACCCGCAAAACAAGATCATAGTCCTGCGAACCTTCCAAGCCTACACGCAAACCGCCCATTTCGTCCAGCAAGGATTTGCGATACACCGCCAAATGGCAGGTATACATCAAAGACATAAATGTATCTGGAGACCAATCCGGCTTAAAAAACGGATTCCTTCTTTTTGTCCCATCCTCAGATAATTTGTCCTCATCGCTGTAAATAAAATCCAGTGTATGATCTTCATTTAGCTTTTTCGCAATTTCATACAGTGCATTTTCTGCATACAGATCATCACAATCCAAAAGCGCAACAAATTCGCCCTCTGCCATTGCAATTCCATCGTTTGTAGTTCTGGATATATGTCCATTCTCACTGCGGTATTTTATTTTAATGCGCTCCACTCCTTCAAATTGCCGCAAAGTCTCTCTGACACGCGCATCGGTTGAACAATCATCTACAAGGCACAACTCCCAATTATCATATGTCTGATTCTGCACAGATTGAATGCATGCCGTTAACATCTGTGGTTCCACATTATATACTGGCACAACAACCGAGATGAGTGGTTTATATTCCAACTCCTGTTCTGGCTCTTTATATTGCTGTTCATTTTGCAGCATCCACATGTCATATTCATTTTTCTTGTGTAGACGATGATTTAACTTATAACAAAATACATGCCATCCTTCTTTACCCAGACAGCGCATCATTCTTTTTGAAAAAGAAAGCACTCTTTTTATCTGACCCATATTTTTATACTCCTACTTCTTCTCTCATAGATTGAACTATACGTTGTTCACTGCCCGGAATATTGCTGTTATCACATACATCTGTAAAAACACCGTCCACATAGCAGCATATTGATCTGCATTTCCTGATACACATGTCCGTTTTGTCCGAACTGCAAGCAAACCAACCACAAGTGCCGGAAGGAAATATCTTCCCTGTACACCCGCTACCACAACAAATTGATATGGCGTCCAATATAAAAGCATCGCTGCAACTGCCAGCCCACTGACGCCGACAAACACCAAAAGCATCCAAATCCGGTCTCCCACTGTTATCAACTGTTCTTCGTTTTCTTTCCGCATAGAAACATATAACAGCAACAATAAAAATCCTATTACAAACACCAGTGGAACTTCAATATCAAGCCATCCAAGATAGCTTCCCAACATCTGCTGGATATGCTTTCCTGATTCATACCAAAGCGTATTGAGTAATATTTCAAAAAATTGGATCGGATTTTTTAAGAAATACCCCATTGTATACCCTTTGGAATCGGACCATGCAATATAAGTACTGTTAATATTTTCTGGTTGTAGCCAGCGCCGAACCACGAGAACCAGAACCATCACACAAGCCACTACAAATATACCTGCAATGACAATCATAAGCACCTTCATCCAAGGTTTAATTTTCTGTTTGACCGCATCCACCTTATCTTTGTGCTGTTGCAGAATTCGAGGGATCAACATCAGCGGCAATACAACCAATGGCAACAGAGAAAAGCCTTTACATGGTAGCAATAATAAGCTGCTCAATACCATAACAATATTATTTACAAGCTTCGATCTCCGATTTGTTTCCTGTCCGTAAACTGCTGACATTGTTGTCGCTATTACAAGAATACATAAAGCAAACAACTGCGAATCATAGGAAAAAGAACATACCTGTTGCAATGTAATCGGCAAAAGCGCCCATACCATAACGATTCCTTTACCAAACGGAATCCGTTTTATCGCATAATAAGCTGCCGCTATAAAAGCAAGCAGATTCATCAATCGTCCAAGCAAATACAACATAGTTGTGCTCGCCCCTAACAACCGTCCAATTGTAATTCCAAGTCCGGATAAAATATACAGATAACGCGGAGACTGCGTCGAAACATGTGCTGTCTTTATCAGATTCGTTTTTTCCGGTCGCTGAAACAGCCCCTCATATTGACTATTGTAATCTTCTTTTGTAATTCCCCGTGCATTATACATATGTTCGTTATCCGCCTGCCGCATCATGACAGTTTCCGCATCGTGCGTTCCCATCATAACATCCGACATGTCATATGCCGTGTATATGTGTACATACTCATCTGGAACTACCATAATCGGAATAATAAGCAAATACAAAAATCCAAGTACAATAATCATTGGCAGAAAAAGTTTCTCAAAGGAAGTCTTACACTTTGTGCCAAACATCGCCTGAATGCTGACAAACGCCAACAATACAAACAACAATCCATATGCAATACAGTGTAATATAAAATACGCATCCACACTGTTTGGATTGTCGATTTTGTGATATGCCACATTTATCATATACACACCCATTACCAAGGTAATCAATAGGAGTCCTATAATAACGCATAATTTGATTATTCTATTTGGATTTTTCTCTTTCACTTCCATTCTTATTCCCCTGTGTTTCTTTAATTTGATTTAGGTAGACAAAAGAGACTTTTATTGTAGGAATACAATAAAAGTCTCATGTCCTTTATAATCTATTATCGATTAGATGTTAAGCAGATCACTGAATACCTTCAACGCACCATCTGTCTCGTGTGCAAGTACCTTCTTTGCAAGTACCTTACCAAGCTGAACACCTTCCTGATCGAAGCTGTTGATGTTCCACAGGAATCCCTGGAACATAACCTTGTTCTCGAAATGTGCAAGCAGTGCACCAAGTGTCTCTGGATCAAGCTGCTCACCGATAATGATAGAAGATGGACGACCACCCTTGAAGTTCTTGTTGCTGTTCTCATCCTTCTTACCACATGCAAATGCTACGATCTGTGCAGCAACATTTGCGCAGAGCTTCTTCTGGCTTGTGCTTCCCTGAATCTCTACATCCGTGCCGATCTGGCTGTTCTTGAATGCAATAAACTGCAATGGAACAATGTCAGTTCCCTGATGCAATAACTGATAGAAGGAATGCTGTCCGTTTGTTCCCGGCTCACCGAAGATCACTGGACCTGTTGGGTAATCAACCGACTCACCAAAACGGTTTACAGACTTACCATTGGACTCCATATCAAGCTGCTGCAGATGTGCAGGGAAACGGCTCAGTGCCTGTGAGTATGGAAGAACAGTTGTTGCAGGGTAACCAAGTACGTTACGTTCGTAAACACCGATCAATGCATCAAGCATAGCCGGATTCTTCCTGATATCTGTATTCTTTGCTGTCTCATCTTCTGCGGCTGCACCATTTAAGAAACGTGCAAATACATCCGGGCCAAATGCCAGTGAAAGTACGGCACCACCAACGGCTGATGTAGAAGAATAACGACCACCGATATAATCATCCATAAAGAAAGCTGCAAGGTAATCATCGCTCTTTGCAAGTGGAGATGTCTCACTTGTAACTGCAATCATATGCTTAGAAGCATCCAGACCTGCCTTTGCAAGCGCGTCCTTCACGAAGGACTCATTTGTAAGCGTCTCCAATGTTGTACCAGACTTTGATACAAGTACGAAGATTGCATGTGCTACATCGGTAGATGCAAGAACTGCTGCCGCATCATCCGGATCTACGTTGCTGATGAACTTCGCATCCATCTTGAATGTGCCGTTCTTCTTTGCCCAGTTCTCAAGTGCAAGATACATTGCACGAGGACCAAGGTCACTACCACCGATACCGATCTGTACAACCGTTGTGAACTTCTCGCCAGCTGCATTTGTGATCTCGCCATTGTGTACCTTATTTGCAAACTCTGCAATACGGTTCTGCTGCTCTACGTAAAATGTTCTCTTATCCACGCCATCTGCCTTGACTGGCTCGCCAAGCTGACCGCGTGTCATCTGATGAAGAACCAGACGGTTCTCTCCTGTATTGATAACGGCACCATTATAAAGCTCCTGGAACTTGTCAACAAGCTCTGCTTCCTTGGCAAGGGCTGCAAGCTTCTCCAAAACTGTGTCATCCACTTCCTTTGCAGCGAAGTTGTAAGTAAGCTTCTCTGCCATCGGTACGCTGTAATTCTTCGCACGGTCTGCACCGCTCTCACCAGCCATAACAGTTGTGAGATCTACACTGCCCTTACAAGCTTTGAGTGCCTTGTAAGAATCCAAAGTATCAAGATTTTTCCAATTTGTCATTTTTCTTTCCTCCGTAATCTATTTGGCGTAGGACGCCAGCTCGTTTTATTATAACCTCTTCGGCGGAATTTGTCACTTGTTTTATTCTTCGTCTTTCTTCTCTTCCCTCATTTTTTCATAATACGCTTTATACCTGTAAATCGTCCGTTCACTGACGTGATTTCGTTTTGCAATCTCCACCATTGTCATACCATTCTCATATCCAACAACAAAATCATTGTATATTGCCATCCATTTTGCATTATGTTTCTGCCGGCCACTCATTTTCCGATTTTTATAATATTCCAGTTCTTCCTTAAGCTCTGCATTCTCTTTTTCCAGCTTCTTAATTCTTTTTACTGCATCTTCCAGTGTGATATTTTTTTCCATCTCTATTTCCTCCATTTAAACCCCATAACTCCTCGTTTCATAGTTTAATATACTTATCGCCATTGTCATTTTGTCTATATAATAAATCTTTTTGCCAATATTGTCAATCTGATTCTGTCAGGCCATTAAAAAAGGAACGTTTTATAACGTCCCTGCCTTAAATGAAATGTATTTTAATAACAATCGAATCAACTATTATGCAAAGCTTTAATTTCCTCTATCGAAAGTTGAGTGATTGTTGAAATCTCTTCGTCCGAGAAATCCTTTTTGATTAAAAGCTTGGCTGCATTAACCATCTGAGCCTTGGCATATTCCTTGGCATATTCCTCAGCATATTCCTTGGCGTAGTTTTCAACTAAAGTACACACTGTGCTCACTCCTTCCTCTTTCTTGAACCACTTCATAGCTATACTGCATTCACATAATACAACTATATTATATGGAAAATGAAAAAAAATCAACTGTTGCTACAATTATTAATAGAATACAAAAACTCCTATTTCTGAGTATATATACTGATGAAAGGAGGCTTAGTTTTTTGCCCCCTTTTTTAACTTTATTAACAACTTTCCTCACAAATATGCTATAGTATCACCACTTTATCGCCACTTATCGTCATTTATCGTCAAGTGATGCCAAATCACCGAAAAATCGGGGCTTTTGGCGGTAGAAAAGTTAAAAACCGCGCTATTACGGGAAATCGTAAAAATCGCAAATCAGAAGATTTTTGGTAGAAACTCGGTAGAAACCCAACAGCACAAAAGTTGGTAGAAACTTGGTAGATACCGAAAACAACCCTAAAACGGTAGAAAGCCTGTTGACAAAGCAAACTGAATAATGGACAATAGCGGACGGTGTTTCATAACAGAAGCGCTGTCCGCTATTTTTATGCCCAAAATTGAATACCGTACATCGCTTCTCAGAAATGAGGAGCGATTTTTTTATTTCAGATGAATTATGTCAAGGAGGTCTTTCTATGCCTAATCCTACGAAAATCAGCTTGCCGAGAATAGACTATCATTTCGAGGAAAGTGCCTGTGAACAGGTTCTTACCGTCATGCTCAACAAGGTCGATAAGGACTATTCCACGGTCGATGAACTGGCTGAACACGATGAACTGTCAATGTTTACCCGTGATGAGATCAAGAAGGCTGTATCCGAGCTGAACGGCAGAAAGTTTCTCCTGAAAGTGGATAAGCCGTATGGCTGCGTTTATGCGGTAAATAAGCTGTATATCCCCAACATGGAATTTGTTTACGGCAGATGAGCTGAGGAGGAACGGAAATGGACAAGCGCAACAGGAAAAAGAAAACCGTGGACGATACCGTCTGCGAGATACATAAATTCAGCGGATATGCCGTTCTGAGCAACTGCTTCGTGCGGTCTACCAATCTCGGCTGTCCTGCTATCGGTCTGCTTGGCAGAGTTATGGACTTGCCGCCGGAGTGGAACTTCTCAAAGGCAGGGCTGATTGCAATCTGCCCTGACGGTGAGACAGCTATCGACAGCGCCCTCAATGATCTGAAAGAGTGGGGCTACCTTGAAGTCGTGGTAAAGATGCCGAATGAGAACCCGACCGGCAGGATACAGACGGTCTACAAGTTCTATGAGTATTCAGCGAAGCTCGGTGTTGTGGGCGGTATCGCCTTCGCTGCATATAAGCTCGGTGAGTGCAATGGCGAGGTAAATGAACGTATGCGTGAGAAGTATGGCGACGAGGACGATGACGGCATCGGCTCCGACGATGATGAGGACGATTACAGGTTCTACGATAATATGGACGAGCCTGATGACTGGTGTCTTGCGCCGGCAAGTGGAGCCGTGACTCCTTATGATATTGGTCAAGAGTATACTATCAGCGAAGAAGTTCCTGCTGAAAAGTGCGAAGTTCCTGACGAACCTCATGAAAAAGAGAAGCCTTTGCCGCAGAAGGAAAACAAAGAGTGTGTCAAGAAAGAAGTCGTACCGCCTCCTGTCAGGAAGTACGCTCCTTTGAGCAGTATTAAAATTCGTGGCATTTCCCGTTATGAAATCGAAACGCTGCTGATTTGGATGCTCCGCCACGGAGCGTTTTATAAGACCGATCTGATCTATGTGATTGATGCTGGCTCAACGAAAATTGACCAAATTTGTGATGCGTTTCTCAAAGCAGGGTATATCCGCAAAGAAGAAAAAAGCCGAAAGACATACTGCAATCTCACAAAAGAAGATTTTTACTGGCTGTTGTTAGAAGAATAAAAGCACACTCCCCATGATGGGAAATGTGCTTGGTAGGTTGGATACGATACTCCTAATTATTCTCCTAACAAATTCTTTCTCCTAAAAGCACGGCGTTTTTAGGAGAACCGAACTCTTTAGGAGGAAACTTTAGCATAAAAGCTGTTCTTTCCGGTTCCGTGACGTTCAATGTATTGCTCATCGACGAGCTTTCTGAGAGCAGCTTCAACCGACTTTTCACTGATACTTGGGCAGATATTCGCAATTTCTTTCTTGGTGAACTTTCCGACTTTTGTGTCTACCGCTGCTTTAACGATGTCATAGGCTTTGCTTTTAACAGCAACGCTTTTCGGCTTGCCGCCTTTGATCTCAATGGCGGTAGATTCGCCTATTATCTGCACCCGTTCCTCAAATTCACGATAGCAGGCAAGAACAACGCCCAGCATATATTTGATGAATGGCGTAGGATCGTCAGTTTCCTCATGCCAGCCCTTTGATGCTTCTTCCAGAGCGTCATAATATGCACCTTTTGTTTTTTCGATATGCTTCTCGATACTGATATACTTTCCGACTTCATAGCCGTTTCGGTACAAAAGCAGTAATGTCAGAAGTCGGCTCATTCTGCCGTTTCCGTCATTGAACGGGTGGATACAGAGAAAATCATGGATAAAAACAGGAATAAGGAGAAGCGGATCAATCTCTGTCTCTTATACACATCTGACGCTGCCGACGAACTCTAGGG
>ERZ1027040.1102-NODE-1102-length-9817-cov-5.869392_pt1 | contig 9817 bp, 10 predicted proteins | sample MGYA00519437_ERZ1027040 | MGnify/ENA primary metagenome ERZ1027040 (study PRJEB26926, sample SAMN06164809) | human gut metagenome | biome: ENVO:00009003; feature: ENVO:2100002; material: ENVO:00002003 | host: Homo sapiens | place: USA | collected 2012 ... | reverse complement strand
GCCGATAACCCAAGATAAAACTATTCTCGGTGTTATCGGCTCTGCGTCTGTGCGTCTGGCTCTTTGATTACTATTATTTGTAGATTTTTGGCTTCTATTAAGGTTTCCTGTTTACATTTCGGACAATAGAGCGGGTAATTTTTTAAAACCGTATCTTCTCTAATTCTGTCACGGGTTTTGTTGCCACAAACAGGGCAGCGTATCCATTCCGTTTTTTTCATCATTACCTCCACTTTGCTATTTCTTTCTGTTTTTCCATGCCTTATAAATCAAATTGGCAATAGGGAACAACACACAAATGACTATAAACCATTCTGGAAAATGTGGCATATCCTATATCCCCTTTCTCTAATGAATTTGCATAAACGCAGCTATAAGTATGCTACCTACACCAATTAAAAATCCTATAATAATTCGTTTTACTGAATAACTGTATATTTTGTCTGGCTGGTTTCGGTCATATCGGATAGGAATATGCGTTCCTATCTCGGAGGTAAGAGAAACCTGTATGCGATTTTTTGACACAATCCGCTTGCCATTTACCAGATAGGAAACCTCTGCCAGTTTTGCATTACGCCATTTTTCGTTTGTCGGGTTTGTAGACTTTATTGAAACAATCATTCCATCTGTTTTCATTGTCTTTCCATGTTTCAAGGCAAACAAAATACAATTAAACAAAGCGAAAGTAAACGATACTCCTGCTATCAAATACAAAATAATTACATCATGTTCCATACGATACCTCCTATGCCAAATCGCTCTTTTCAAAAAACTTAATTGACAGAATAGCGGATATTGAAAAAATGATAAGACTAATTACAATACCAAAAATAATGAGCATTGTTGTGGAAACCGTATTTAAGAAATCAAACTTCATCTTATTTTCTGGTTTAAACAGAGCTGCAAACAAAATAGGGGATGCCATAATAACTAAGACAAAGAAAAATTTTGTTTTTTCATATCCCAGTTTATATAAAGCAGGAAAATAAACAGATAAAAATACAGTGACCGTAAAAAAAATGATAACCGCCATCCTAATATCAAACGTTCCAAGTTTTGGGAAAAGAAGTGTGTCAATCCCAAAAATCAAACAGCATACCGCATAAATAACCAGACAAAATAAATATTTTGAAAGTACAATCAGCCTACGGGGATATGGCGTTGCACAAAGCAGAGTAGCGGCTTTCGGATATTGATGTTCCTTTAAGGAAACATATTGTGTCAACATGAAAATACTGAAAATAATAGTAAGTGTGAAACCCATAGCTCCAGCCGCTTCAGGTGTACGCCAAAGCATAATAGGCGGAATTAAAAAGGATACAATAAGCATAATACCCACATATTTCTTTACAATTAGAAAATCTTTTTTTACTAAGCTAAATAACATTCTTTTTTCTCCTTTCCACATTCGCAAGCATAATGTCTTCAATCGTTGGTCGTTCTATAAGAACATCCTGCATACATTCCATAACAACAGAAGCCTGTTTTGTAATTCCCGTAAAATTAAATGCACTTTCTTCTGTGCAAAGAAACATCTTTCGTGTATCTGAATTCAGTTTCTCTGCACTTCCTTTTATAATTCGATAGCTGTCAAGCAACTGGTCTTTTTCTTCTTGAAAAACAATCTGCCCACTATCAATCATAATCAGCATATCTGCAATTTTGTCTAAATCAGAGGTAATATGCGTAGAAAAAAATACACCTTTTCCATCTTTGTTCATATAATCTTTTAATATATCCAAAAGCTGGCTTCGTACCAGTGGGTCAAGTCCGCTTGTCGGTTCGTCCATAATAAGTAGCTCCGCTTTATGTGAAAGAGCTAATGCCAAAGCATATTTCATACGCATACCTTTCGACAGTGTATTGATTTTTTGCTTTGGGTTAAGCTCGAAACGTTCTAAGTAATCAATAAAATCTTGTTCACACCAGTTTTTATAGGCAGGTGCTATGATGCTTTTCATTTCTGAAATGGTTAATTCATCATAAAAACAACCATCATCAAGCACAATACCGATACGGTCTTTTATTTCGCTTTCATTTCCCTTTATGTCCATACCAAAAAAATTTATTTTCCCCGACACATTGTTGGTAAGCCCTAAAATACTTCGTAGAGTGGTTGTCTTACCTGCCCCGTTAATTCCCACAAATCCAGTGATACATCCCTCTGGTAAATAGAATGAGATGTCCTTCAAGGAAAAATCATCGTAACTTTTATTGATTCCAGATACTTCTAAAATATTGTCCATTCAGTTTTCCTCCTCGTATAGAATGTCCATCATGGCATTTAATTCCTCTTTGCTGATATTTAGTGATTTAGCTGTCTGTATCATATCAAGCATTTTTTTCTCTACAAGTCGCCGTTTGGACTCCCTTAATAATTCAATATTACTTGTAGAAACAAAAGTCCCGATACCGACTTGACTTGTAATAAATCCCTCTTTTTCCAATTCATCATATACCCTCCGTATTGTTAGGACGCTGACTTTTAAATCATTTGCAAAGGAACGGATAGACGGAAGGGCGTCGCCCTCCACTAATTCCTCTCTTAAGATAGCGTCTTTTATTTGGTCTTTGATTTGCTGGTAAAGAGGATTTTCAGATGTATTAGATATTACTATCTTCAAATATCTTTCCTCCTTTAGTGTGATGTTTATACATGCACATTATATACACACATCACTTATATGTCAATATTCTTTCTGATTTTTCTGGAACTAATCTTCCAAATTAAGAATGGCATTTTTTGTAGCACAATAAGCAATAGCAGTTAAAAAAATTAAACGTGAATGAAAATGATTAAAGGGGAACGGTTTTTAATGTCCATTCCCCATCTTCATTATTTTACAATCTTCCAGTTACTATCTTTTTCCAGTGTCAAATCAAACTGTGAAATCTGTGTTGCCTTTGTCCTCTGGTCGAGATATTTCACTGATACGGACACTTTCACCTGTTCACCATCTTGTGTAAAGATAAGATTTACCAGCTCCGAGAACACATACTCACAATTCACAGGTTCCAGCACATTCCCCGATACATAGTAGGCAAGCTCCTTTTCTGTTGCGGTAGGGTATAGCTTGAAGAATGTTTCCAAGAACTCTGTAACTTCCTCCGTAGTGGCAGCGTCCACTGTTCCGTCCGATTCTTTTGTTTTTGGTTCATAGCCGGATTTTGTTGGTATGCTGCTGATGGTCGGATTCTGTGTAATAACCAGATTTCCGTCACCATCTACATGAACTACCACCATATAAGCGGAAGTGTAGCCGATAGTAGTTTCTCCCTCCGTTACCGTTTGATCTACCGAGTAGACAACGGTAAAGTCGTTCATTCCAGCCGCTTCAACCTCCCAAATCTTAACGTCTGTTACCGTAGAGCTTGTAGGTATATCCATACGGACGGTATCAACATTCAAATCCTGTAAGCTCTTTGTCAGATATTGGTTGATGGCTGCGGTTCGTTTCTCAATGGATTCCTGCGTGTTGCTCCAAGAATAGTAGGACTTCGCAAATGCCTTGACGAAATTCTCTATCTTGTTGGTATCAACAATACGCTGCTCAATGACTTCTTTCTCATGTACCGTGTGCATATCAATGGCGGTGAAATTCTTATACACCCCAAAGCTGACACTGGCAATCAGCACCAGCCATAAGGCAATCACGGTTTTCTTATGCGTGCCAACTTTCATCACAGGCACTTTCTTTTCCTTTTTTGGTTTTGATTCCTTATCCTTTTTCTTAAATAGCATAGCACCATTCCTTTCTAATTGGTTTTCACTCGTCCGGCACCAATCAAGTGTTGCTGCCAGTACGAGCTTGTTAAATCTGCATATCCGATAGGGTCGCCAGCATGATACATTCTGTTATTTCCAGCATAGATTCCTACATGAGTGACGTATGTTCCAGCGTTATAGGTTGAGTGGAAGAATACCAAATCACCAGCTTTTGCCTGTGACAGCGGTATGTGCTGCGTAGCGTCATACTGTGCCTGTGCGGTACGGGGTAAGCTGATACCAGCCTTTCCGTAGCACCACTGAACCAATCCCGAACAGTCAAAAGAAGTGTTGGGATTGCTGCCGCCATACACATACTTCCAGCCTTGATACTTCAACGCTTCATTGAAGATTGCCTGTGCGGTAGCGTCACTGAAACTAGGCACAGCCAAATACTGGCTGACTAATTTTACATAGAACATATTCCCGTACCTGTAACGCCAGCCGCCATTTTCTTTTATGGCAATCTCATTCTTATAGGTGACTTTGACACCGCCGGACTTGTCCTTTGCGAAACTGACCGCCAGCTCAAAGGTGTACTTTTTCCCATGACTGGAAACGTAATCAATGAAGCCGCCGCCATAGTTATAGGACTGTACCACTGTGTTGATGTCACAGCCTTTCGCTTCTGCGGATTTCAAAAGCTCCGAGAAGTATTTACACCCTTGTTTGATGGAATCCTCCACAGACAAGGAATTAAGCGGTAGACCAAGTGATTCACTGACTTGCATAACGTCTGTCGTGCCAGTGCCGCCGGATTCCACCTGCATAATCGCAAGCAGGTAATTCACATAGTCAGAAATCCCGTATTCCTTTGCGTATTTTTCTACCGTAGGCTGATGTTTCAAGACTTCTGCTGACAGGTTCAGTCCAGAAAAATCCAAGCTGGAAGAGCCGCTTTCTTCATCATCTGCGGTCACGATAAACAGGAACAGAAGCAGACAGATAATCACTGTGAAAATCCCACCGAACACAGCAAAATGCCTTAACTTCATTTCTTGCCGCCTTTCTTACTTGTAGATTTCTTCATTGTTGATTGATTTGTGGTCTTTTTCTGAACCGTCTTTGTCTGCTTCTGACGTTGTACCGTTTGCCTTGAAATATCTGTGGTAGCTTGTGAATGTTTATTTACTGCTGATGAAGTCTGTTTATCTGCCGGACGGGATTCTCTGACAACCTGTGTTCTTACATTCTCCTGTGATTTTGTCACAGGCTCTTTACTTTTGCTTGATTGCGGCTGCTCCTTTGTCACTGTGACAGGACGCTCTTTGACTTTCTGCTCTGGTTTTGAAGCTGCCGCCTGTGAATCCGATTTTACAGGAACAGGCGTTGTGGCTGGTCGCTCATGCACCGGGGCAGCTCTCTTTGTCGCTGATCCGGTGACCTGTCGCTCTTTATCCTTTGATTCCAGCTTGTCCTGTTCCTTATCCACACTCGGACGCTGTGGATTCTGTTTCTCTGACTGCGGCTGTTTCGATACCGATTTTTTATCCACGATTCCACGCTTTGAGGTAGACTGTGATTCCTGCGTATTGCTCTGTGAACTATGTACGGTCTGTGAGGAATCCGTCTGACTTTTCTTATCCGGCAATGCAAGCGGCTTCTGTGATTTGGAATCCGGCAGAGCTGGCGGCTTGCTGTTACCTCCACTGGAAGAAGCAGAAGTATTGTGATTTGCTCTGGTATGCGTATTACCTGTCTGTTTGGTATTGTCTGCCTTTTTCGTAGAAGCAGAAGCCGCCGCAGCACCAGCTACACCGCCAGCAGCACCAGCCGCCATTGTCCTACCGATTTTACGCTCCAAGCGTCTTGCCCTGCGGTTGAGGAACATATACGGGTGTCGCATGATTCGTCTGCTGACTTGCTGTGTATCGGAAGATTGCAGGCTGAACATTGCCATCAAGTCACCTAATTTAAAATAGATTCCGGCAAAGGTGACTATCTGTAGAAATGCCACCATGAAAAACGGATAGCCGGAGGAAATGGAATAAAACATAGTCGAGATACTAAAGGCTGTGGTAATAATCAGTGTGATTCCGGCTCTCATCATAATGGTATTGAACAGCTTCGTAAGAGCCTTTTTTGCCATGCCCTCATAAGTCGGTATCATGGAGAGGATAAAACTAATCGGCAGGAACATGGCGTAAATGATGAATAGCACCTGCGAGAAAATCATCATGCCGGTAAGCAGAAAGACAAATGCCGAGATACCAATATTGAAGATAAACAGGAACACTACCATACCTAAACGGGTCATGGTCTTTGTGACGCTCAAATAGTCATTGTCCTTATCCTCGATTTCCTCAATCACAACGTCCTCTCTGTCGTCCGTGTCTGGACTTTCCGATAACAGGCTTTCCACACGGTCAGAACCGAGCGTTTCTATATCCGATTCCCCGTACTGTAAAAGCAGCCACGGTTGTTTCACCTGTATGGAAAACAGGCTGTCTCTTATTAAATCTACGCTGTCTTTTCCTTTGCTGTTGGAATCGGGCAGCACGATTTTTGTACCGAGCGATAATGCCGAGCTGCTTATATCTGCGGAAAAGTCATTGATTTTGCTGATATAATTGGGGGCGTATGCAATAAAAGAAGCTGACAGGATAAACACCACAAGGAAGTTAATCACCGCATGAACTGCTTTTGTGGTTTCCCTCTTGATAAGTCCTGTGTATGCCACATAGATACCCATTACCAGAATAAGGATAAGCAGAAATCCCACATAAAATCCCTCACTGGAAAAACCGCTGGAAGTGATACCAGCCAACGTCTGAATGTTCTTTCCGATAGAGCTTGCGGTATCAGAGATAAAGTCCAGCTTGTAGGCTTCCTGTACCACATATCCCGTCGCATTGGAAATGTATAAGCTCACCGTCCAGGCAAAGTTTGTGATGGCATATAGTCCGTACTGAATACTTTTGCCGATACCGTCAAGCCAGTTCCACGGCAGCCAATCCCAACTTGAATCCACATAGAAATCAAGCTGGTAGTTTTCCAGCGGATATTTGGAATAGGTGTTAGCGTCACTCACCGTATTGTCTACCAGACCAGCCGCATGAGCTACCGTACCCGTGATAGATAAAAATGCCAGCACACCGAGAATCACCGAAAGCGTGATAAGCAGATAACGGACTATTTTTCTCTTGTCCATAGGCTTCACCTCATTTCTTCCGTCTGCACTGGCGGTCTGGTATCAAAGGCATGGAACAGGTCAGAGAATACAGGGTGAATCTGGATAACGCCCACACGCCCATACAAATCTTGAAACAGGCATTGTCCGTTTTCCAAATCCCTAAGTCGTTTCTGGTTGCCCTCGTCCTCCTTATCCACACCGAAAAATTCAAGAGTATTCTTGATTTCCTTTATGTCTGTAGAACGGAACGCAAACTTTAAGCCGATATTGTTCTTCATCTTTTCATCGTCCACATCACCAGAGTTTTGTGTAACGAAGTAAACAGCAGCGTTCATGGAGCGTCCAGCACGAATCAGCTTGTTAGACAATGCTTTCCCCTGTGCCACCTGTAGGAACGTCCACGCCTCGTCCAAGTCCACCATCTTAAAAATGCTCCTGTCGGAATGGATAAAATCAAGGGCAAAGGTACTAATGACAATCAGCATAGCCACGGACAATAATTCCATTGTGGTGTATTCTTCAAACTTCGTGTCCTTATCCGGCAACACAAGGTCTGCCACCTGTATGATGTTGAGCTGCCTGTTTAAACTGATGGACTGCTCCACATCACCGTCCGAGAATAAAAGGTGTGCAAAGTCATAATCGGTCATGCTCTCGATATGGTCTGCGATATTTTCTGCCACAGGAGAACCGTCTTTCCTTAATTTATCAATGACACGGAGCAGTCCTCGTTTTTTGCTCTGTGTCACGGAACGGATTGCACGCCTTAATACAGGGAACTTCTCACCGTCACGGGACGAAATACCTGTAAGGAATGTCAGAATGTCGATTGCCAGACTTTCAGCGTCCTTTGTTCGCTTCATAATCACATACGGGTCAAGAAGTCCTCTGTTTTTGTCCTCACTGGTGAGATTAACTATCTTGATTTCCTGTGCAATGTCGGGTATCGTTTCCTGCCAGTTACCACGCTCTGATTTTGGGTCTACAATGACCGCTTTTCCTCCAAACAGCACCGCATAATAGATGATAAGGTTGTTACAGAAAGACTTCCCACCACCGAGCGAACCGAGAAAAGCAGCCGCAAGAGCATTTGTCACAGAACCTTTTACGCCCTGTGCTGCAAGGCTAGGTTTTAGATAGACGTTCTTTCCTGTATCAAGGTTATAGCCGATATAGATACCGTCCGTTTCCCCAAGCTGCTGTGTCGCACCGAAGCCAAGTCCGGCGAGAAAGTCCGAAGTGACGTATTGGATATAATCATTGATATATCTTTTGCTGGACGGGATAAACTCACCATGCAACCCCAACATATCACCGAATGGGCGAACCAGCTTGACGTTCAAATCATCATAGAAATCTTTGACTTCATCACAGCGGCGTTTCAATTCTTCCAGAGTGTCAGCTGCCACACGGATAACGTAGGATAATTTATACATGGATTCTTTGGACTGGTCTAAATTTGTTTCCAGTTCATTCACCGAATCCAGAGCGTCCATGACGTTACTTCCCGTTTCGTTGTTGGATTCCCAAGCATGATTATCCAAGTCTTTCAGCTCTTTCTTTTTGTTCCTAACAGTCGTCAGAGCCTTTTTGTTGGTGACGATTTCCACATTCATAGAAGTGGAAACGGGGAACGTGAATTGCTGTTGCTGATAATAAAATATCTCGCTTGACGGAAAATCCAGCTCACCCACGATATTGTTAATCGTGAAGTAGGCAACAAAAGTTGTCTGATCTTCACGCTCAATCTTTAGGTATCGCTGGTTTTCTTCAATCATGCAGCGTGTCGGACGGATAAGGTCATATCGCTTCACCAGTGTTTCACGCTTTAACTTTTTTATCGGGAGGTCATAACTGTAATCACTGTAGGCAACGCCGGTATTCCCGTAGATATGTTCCAAGAGGTAGCCGAAGTCGTTCTTATCTAGTCTGCGGAACTGAAAGCGGCGAGAGATTTTGCTTTCCAAGAGTTTTTCCATCTTTAGGAAACGGTTGATTTCATCATTACTCATGGAAACGAAGTCACCCATCAGCTTGTGATTGACTTCATAGATAAAATCCGCAAAGGTCATAGCTGCTGATTTTCGCATACCCTTGAAGCTGATTTCTTCCTCATTTACCAGCAGCTTGAAGCCAAGAAAAAAGCGGTAGTCAATCTGATTTTCACCAATCATCTCAACCAACGCTTCTGTCTGTTCATCTACCTTTTTACAGGCAATCTCTTTTAATCTGCCTGTGATTCCCTTTTTGGAACGCTCCTGTACTGCACGCAGGCTGTCCTCTGTGGCAATCTGTAGGGCATGGATTTTTCCGTCACGGTTCTGGGCGATAAGCTGACGGAAGTTGTCATGCACCATGTATTTTTCTTCTGGTGACAGGAACGAATAATTGTAAGGTGTCAGCTCATAGTAGGCAAAGCACTCACCGTCATGGTTGAACACCAGATTGTTTTCTATGTACTTAATCGGGAACATACATCACACTCCTAACTGCGGTCACGCTTGTATTGAATTTCTGATTTTTCAGTTTGATAGCTTTTCCTGCATAGGTCACTTTTGGTCGGAGGAAAAAGCTCACACAGGATTTTAGGAATCCAAAAGGCTTTTTTCCGTCAAAGGTCTTTTGCGATACAAACCAAGTGAATGCCACAGGGATTCCAAAGTATTTGAGAAATGCACCGTCAATCATGTTAAAGGGCGGTAGCTCCCCAAAGAGAATCACCACAAACAGCGACACCACGAACCAAGCCATCTGACTGAATGTGAGCGGGAACGGGAGTTGAAAGTCGTTGATTGCATAAATGACTTTTTCCACGCTCCATATGCTTGTATAGCTTTTGATTTTCTTCAATTTTCACAGCTCCTTTCTACTACAATATATTTATGGTTAATATCCCTTACAGCCAGTAAGGAATTATC
>ERZ1027040.1077-NODE-1077-length-9943-cov-10.719862_pt1 | contig 9943 bp, 8 predicted proteins | sample MGYA00519437_ERZ1027040 | MGnify/ENA primary metagenome ERZ1027040 (study PRJEB26926, sample SAMN06164809) | human gut metagenome | biome: ENVO:00009003; feature: ENVO:2100002; material: ENVO:00002003 | host: Homo sapiens | place: USA | collected 2012 ... | reverse complement strand
CAAAGGGTCTTCGACCCTCTGGACTCCCTTTTCGCGATTGAGTTGAGCGCACTTTCAGGCAGTTTCCGCGTGTTTATCCGCGATAATTGAAAGGAGATTTCCCATGAGCAATATGTTCTCTCTGGAGGGCAAAATCGCCCTCGTCACCGGTGCGTCCTACGGTATCGGCTTCGCCATCGCCTGCGCCATGAGCGACGCCGGCGCGACCATCGTATTCAACGACATTAAGCAGGAATTGGTGGATAAGGGTATTGCTGCCTATGCCGAAAAGGGCATCAAGGCGCACGGCTATGTCTGCGACGTGACCGACGAAGCCGCCGTCAACGCCCTCGTCGCCAAGATTGAGGAAGAAGTCGGCGTGATTGACATCCTTGTCAACAACGCGGGCATCATCAAGCGCATCCCGATGTGCGAAATGACCGCCGAACAGTTCCGTCAGGTGATTGATGTTGACCTGAACGCGCCGTTCATCGTCTCCAAGGCGGTGATTCCGTCGATGATTAAGAAGGGTCACGGCAAAATTATCAACATCTGCTCCATGATGAGCGAACTTGGCCGCGAGACGGTGTCCGCCTACGCCGCGGCGAAGGGCGGCTTGAAGATGCTGACCCGCAATATCTGCTCCGAGTACGGCAAGTACAACATCCAGTGCAACGGCATCGGCCCGGGCTACATCGCCACGCCTCAAACTGCGCCCCTGCGCGAGATTCAGCCGGACGGCTCCCGTCACCCGTTTGACAAGTTCATCATCGCCAAGACGCCTGCCGAGCGCTGGGGCGACGCGGTGGATTTGGGCGGCCCGGCGGTGTTCCTTGCGTCGGACGCGTCCAACTTCGTCAATGGCCACATCCTCTATGTGGATGGCGGCATTCTGGCGTACATTGGCAAGCAGCCCTGACGAATGCGCAGGCATAGGGGAGAAAATGCCGCCCGCAAGGGGAGTTTTGCGGAAGAAATGCGCGCAAAAACCGCTTTTTCTGCAAAAGCCCCTTGCGTTCCAGCGAAAAATGTGATAGACTGTAAAGCGTTGATTTCTCCCCAAGGAGGTTTGAAGCATGAGTGCATTTGGTGTGGTTCTGACGGTCATCATCACGATTTCCGCTCTGTTCATGATTTTTACGGTTCTGATGCAGAGCAGCAACGTGAAGGGTCTGGGCGCAATCGCCGGCACGTTCGACAGCTATTTTGACAAGCACAAGGCCAAGAGCGCGGAAGCGAAGCTGGCGCTGGGCACCAAGATTGCTGCGGCGATTTTCGTGGCCTGCTCCCTGCTGATGCTGCTGGTCAAGTAATCAGCGGTTTCGCATGACAAAATAGGGCTGACAGGTGACTGTTTAGCCCTTTTTGTCGTTGATGGAAATGCACGTTCTTCGCGAACAGTGCGTTTGTGTTGCAGGGGTTTCGCTCCTGCGGGAGCGACAAGGGGGCTTTGCGATCGCCCCCTTGACTCCTTCGCACGCCCTTCGGAAGTTACAATTTGGTTATGTTGGTTGTTTTTGTTTAGTGGACGAATAGTACACGAACTATAGCAACTTTCGCTATAAACCAATATACATGGGTGCGCACCGAAGGTTTCCAAAGGGCGAGCGGAAAGCCCTTTGGTTGCGCCCGCAGGCGCAATTCCCCCTGCGAGAATCAAAATCAAGCATGAAATTGCCATCAACTGCACAAAAAAAGAGCAGGTGGACTTGCAGCCTCCACCTGCTCTTTTCCGATTACTTAACCAGCTCGCAGAACTTGTCAATGTTCCCCTTGACAACCTCCAGACTGGAGCGCCAGAAGTCGGGATTCCGGACATCAATCCCCACGCTGGCAGCGACGTCGGCAATCGTGCCCGAACCGCAGGAGCGCAGCAGACGGCAGTAATCCGGCACAAACGCCGCGCCCTTTTGCAGATACTGCGCGAACACGCCCTTGGCGAACAGCTCGCCGAACGCATAGGGGAAGTTGTAGAAGTTGTAGCCGGACGAATAATAATGGCTCTTGCACGCCCACATGTACGGGTGGCGAATCTCCGGGTCAAGCCCGTCGCCGTAGGACGCTTCCTGCGCGCGCAGCATGGCGTCCTTCAGCTCATCGACGCTCATGGCGTGGTCGGCGCGCGTGTCGATGACCTCCGTCTCGAACAGGTAGCGGCTGTAAATGTCCACAATCGTCTGGTTCGTTTCCATCAGGTTGCCTTCCAGCAGGGACAGCTGCTCATCGGGGCTTGCGTCCTTGAGCACCATGTGCGCCAGCAGCTGCTCGTTGAAGATGGACGCGGTTTCCGCCAGCGGCATGGGCGTGTCAATCAGCGAGTACGGCAGCCCTGCCAAGCAGCGGTTGTGCCACGCGTGACCCAGCTCATGCGCGATGGTCGACACATCGGAGAAGCTGCCGGTGAAGTTCGTCATCACCAGCGAACGATCAGCAAAATGCACGGGGGAGCAGAACGCGCCGCCGGTTTTGCCCTCGCGCGGGTAGATGTCAATCCAGCGCTGCTCAAAAGCGTTGTCGATGAACTTGCCCATTTCCGGCGTGAACTGCCCCATCAGGCGAACGAGCATCTCGCGCGCTTCCTCCACCGTGTAGGTGTGCACGTTCTGCCCGACCGGCGCAAACAAATCGTAGAACGGCAGGCCATGTTGATGCCCCAGCAGCTTCGCCTTCGCCTTCATGTAGCGGCGGAAGTGCGGCAGATATTCGCGGATGGCGGTCAGCATGGCGTCCAGCGTCGCGCGGTCCATGCGGGAGTCGCTCAGCGTCATGTCCAGCACGGAAGGATACCCCTTCGCCTTGCTCAGCGTGCGCGCCTCCATTTTGACGGCGTTCAGGCAGTAGGACATGGGCAGCTCCATCTTCTTGTAGGACGCAATTTCTGCCTCGTAGGCATCCTTGCGGACGGAGGCATCCGCGTCGTACGCAAGCCCGCGCACGGCGGACAGCGGAATCTCCTGCCCGCGGTAATTCGCCGTGTGGGTGGAATCCAGCTTGTCGCGCAGCTGGCTGAACGCGCTGCCGCCGGACAGGCTCATCTCCAGAATCCACGGCTCAACCGCTTCGGGGATGGTGTGGTGCGCGTTCTCGGCGGATTCACGCAGGTGGAACGCGACTTTCTGCAATTTGGGGGACGCGGCAATCAGGTCTTCGAGGTTCGCAAGACCTCCGATATAGCGCGTAATGGCGCTGCTGACGATGCGGCTGTCGTTGAAAATCACGTCCAGCACGTTCAGGTACTTTGTCGCGTCGGCATTGTTCGCGTCCACCGCCTGCGTCAGGCTGCAGAACGACGAGAGCCGGTCGGCCAGCGCGCCAAGAACCTCCTGCTGGTCGGTGAGCTTCTCCAGCTTCGTCTGCGGATCGTCGCCGCCGTCCAGAATCGCCTGCTCGACCTTGATTTCCTCCGGAAAACGCTTCAAATCAGCCAGAAAAGCCGGGTCATCAAAGCCCTTGTAAAGGTAAGACAAATCCCAATTCGGGTTCATGGGGGTTACGCCTCCTTAAAAGATATAGTCATTAACAAGATGATACCCCAAAGCGCGAACATTGTCAATGCCCGCTTGCCATACGCGGTGATTTTTCAGGTGCTCCGGGTCATGCGCGTCCACACCGAGGATGACGTCATTATGCCATTTTCGGGCGTATTCCCAGAATGGCGCGGACGGATACCCCCGCGTGTGCCCCTCCATCTGGCTGCTTAGCCCCAGCAGATTGTACTCAATGGGCATGTGCTGTTCTTTTGCGCACTGGCAGAGCATGTCCGCCGCTTCCTCGCACGCGTGATTGAACTGGTCGTCCGTGCGGTGGCGCATGAACAAATCCGGGTGCGCGATGTAGCAGAACAGCCCGGTGCGCATGGCGGCGACGGCGGATTGGGCATAGCGCAGCACGCCTTCGTCCGTCTGGCACTCAAAGCCGATATACGGATTGTCCTCCTCGCTGTCCGCGTAGTGCTGACCGAGGATGTAGTAGCCGATGCCCTGCTCGCGCATCCGCAGCAGATGGTCGTGATAGCGCGGGAAGTACTCGCTCTCCAGGCCGAGGCGGATTTCGAGCTGCCCGGCGTAGCGCTGCTGGAGCGCATGGACGGAGGCGATGTAGTCCGTCAGCTGGTCAAGCGGCATCCGAATCCCGCTGACGAAGCCGTTTGCGAACGGAAAGGGCGCGTGGTCAGCGAAGCCGAGCACATCAAACCCGGCGTCCAGCGCGGCTTCGACATAGGCTTCATCCGTGCCGACGGCGTGCTGGCAGCGGGATGTGTGCGTGTGAAAATTATGCTTCATATTGCTCCTTGCAAAAAGATGCACCGGCGCATGTGGACGGTGCATCTTTTGTCTGATTACATTTTTTGCAGATAACGCTGGGTTTTCAGCGCTTCAAGGCACTTCTCCTTGCTGCGCTCAATGTGGCGGTGCATCAGCTTCTGGAAATGCTCCAAATCGCGCTGCTCGATATAGTCCACCAGCTTGTAATGCTCCTCGTGCGCCTGCAGCAGGCGGTTCTCCTGCGAAATCGCCATCGACGAGAAGCGCGTGATGTACTGGTCCTGCCCCTCGATGACGCGCAGAATGCGGTTCTGCCCGCAGATTTCGGTCATCTGGCGGTGGAAGGCGCGCGCCATGGGGGAAAGCGTCTCGAAATCGCGGCTTGCCATCACGCCGTCCATCTCGTGCAGCCGGTCGCGCAGGGCGGCGATATCATCCGCCGTCGCTTTCTGGATAATTGCGGGCAGCGTCAGCATTTCCAGCGCGTTGCGGATGGTGTAGATTTCCTCCACGTCGGCAATCGTGAACGCGCGGACGATCACGCCGCGCCGCTGTACATACTCCACCAGCCCGTCGCGCTCCAGCTTCCGCAGGGCTTCACGCAGCGGCGTGCGGCTGATGTGCAGACGGTCGGCATATTCTGTCTCGACGATGCGCTCGCCAGCGGGAATTTCCCCGGTGATAATAGCGTGCTTGAGCACTTCGTAGGCGATTTCACGAATCGGGCGGCTTTCCATCATGGGCTGGAAGGGTATAGCTGCCATAGCGAACAACTCCTTGTGAGTGGCTTAGAATCCGCCGCGCTTGTGTCCTTTCTGGTCAACACGTCCGCGGACGCAAAGTGCATTTTGTTTGCACTTTGTATACAAGAATAATACAAAAAGCAGCCCTTGTCAAGGGAAAAATCCATTTTTTCCGCAAAAATGGCGAAAATCAAGGATGATTTTTCATTACCCCTTTTGTGTGCGGCGCAGGGGTTTCGCCACTGCGGTGGCGACCAGAGGGCTTTGCGCTCGCCCTCTGGACTCCTTCGCCTTCCGCATCTGAGTATATTGGCAGTTATCGCGGCTTTTTTAGTTAGTACACCTTTCGTTCTCCTAAGCAACGATAAAAACCAAGAAACATGGGAGTGCAGTGCGAAGGTTTCCAAAGGGCGACCGCAAACTTCGTTTGTTTTCATGCCCCCTCGTCGCGTCCGCAGACGCGAAACCCTCTGCAACCAGAAAAATCAAGTCACATCGAAAGCAAAAATCACGAAAAAAGCGCAAAGAAAGCCGCCTGCCTCCGCGCCTTTGCGAAAACAGACGGCTTCAAAAGTCAAATCAGGCGAATGCAATTATTCCAGAATCTCACGCCGCAGCGCATTGACATAATCCAGCTGCTCCCACGGCATGTCCGCCTTGCCGAAATGACCGTAGTTGCAGTTCGCGCGGTAAATCGGGCGGCGCAGGTTCAGCCGCTGAATGATGGCGTTCGGACGCAGGTCGAACAGCTTGTCTACCGCTGCCGCCAGCTGGTCGTCCGAAACAACGCCCGTGCCCATCGTGTCGATGAACAGGCTCACCGGGCGCGCGACGCCAATGGCATACGCCAGCTGAATTTCGCAGCGCTTCGCCAGCCCCGCCGCGACGATGTTCTTCGCAATGTGGCGCGCCGCATAGGCAGCAGAGCGGTCAACCTTCGTCGGGTCTTTGCCGGAGAACGCGCCGCCGCCGTGCGGGGCATAGCCGCCGTAGGTATCGACGATAATCTTGCGCCCGGTCAGACCGGAATCGCCCGCAGGCCCGCCGATGACGAAACGCCCGGTCGGGTTGATGAGATAGCGGGTGTCCGCCGTCAGCATTTCCGCCGGAATCACCGGGCGGATGACGTGCTCCATCATCGCCGCGTAAATGTCCGCGTGGGCGATTTCGGGGTTGTGCTGGGTGGAGATGACGATGGTATCCACCGCCACGGGCTGACCGTCCTCGTAGGCAATGGTCACCTGCGCCTTGCCGTCGGGCCGCAGCCACGGCAGCGTGCCATTCTTGCGCACTTCAGTCAGGCGGCGGGTCAGGCGGTGCGCGAAGGCAATCGCCGTGGGCATGTATTCCGGCGTCTCGTCGCACGCGAAGCCGAACATCATGCCCTGATCGCCCGCGCCGATTTCGTTGGCATCCTGCGTGCGGGTTTCCAGCGCGTCATCAACGCCCATGGCGATATCGGGGCTTTGCGCGTGGATGCTCGTCAGCACGGCGCAGGTGTTGCCGTCAAAGCAGAGGGAGGAATCATTGTAGCCGATGTCCAGCACAACGTCGCGCACGATGGCGGGAATATCCACCTTCGCCGTCGTGGTGATTTCGCCCATCACCATCACCATGCCGGTGGTGGCGCAGGTTTCGCAGGCGACGCGGCTCATGGGGTCTTGGGCGAGCAGCGCGTCCAGTACCGCGTCAGACACCTGATCGCACAGCTTGTCCGGATGACCTTCCGTGACCGATTCCGAGGTAAAGAGTTTCCGCATTTTTGTAGCTCCTTTCAGCTAAGCCAATAGGGGGATGGTTGAGAGCTGCAAAAAACCCGGCGTCCTTGCACACAAGGCAGCCGGGAATCAATCAGAAGCGATTGTCCTTATCTGTCAGTGCTGCTCTGGATAGAGCCTGTGTGCGCACTGTGGGAATTGGCACCACGCACCTGCGTGCCGGTTGCCGTGGCTTCATTGGGCCCGTCCCTCTGCCACTCGTGATAAGGGGTATTACTTTTGCATCCGATATGCTACCACAATTCTGCCCGTCCGTCAAGGGCTTTTGCATCTTTTCTGTATTTTTTTCGGGAAAAATCACGATAAGAACGAACGTTCTCTTGCATTTGCGGCAAAAATCCGCTATACTACATAAGCCGTTGCAATGACGACCGGGTCCTGTGCGATCTGTCGGTGTGAACCTTGTCAGGGCCGAGAGGCAGCAGCAATAAGCGCTGGGCGGATGTGCTGCGGGGTTGCTCAGTCTGAGCGGCGGTATCTTCTACTTGAATATCAATGGACAGGCTGCATGGGAAAGTGACTTCTCATGGCAGCCTGCTTTTTTATCGGCGCGGGATTGTGAAATGGTGGATGGCGAACAAAACAAAAAACGCAGCAGACCTATTGTTTCTGTGCGGTATGTGTGCTATACTGACCATCGCGCAGAAGCGCAAAAAAGTTGGGAGGTATAACAATTATGCGGAAGTTCCTGTCCTTGTTTCTGGCTCTTGCAATGAGCATCGCCTGCTGCACGCTGGCAGCGGCGGAGGATACGGCAGAAGCAATGCAGTATACCGAAGAAAACATCACCATCGACGCGGGTGATCACCAGATTCCCGCAACGCTGACCGTGCCTGTTGGCGCGGAAGGGGAAAAGTTCCCGGCTGTTGTTATGCTGCATGGCAATGGCTCTACCCGCCACGAAGCGGGCAATGCCTATGATTATGCCGCGCTGGCCATGGCGAAGGCAGGCATCGCGACGATTCGCTTCGACTACATCGGCAATGGCGACAGCACCAGCGATTACATCGACTTCACCTATGACAAGGGTGTGGAAGACGCGATGAAGTGCTACGAATACCTCAAGACGCTGGGCACCATCGACATGGATCATGTTGGTGTGATGGGCTGGAGTCAGGGCGGCCGTCTGGCGCTGCTGACGGCTGCGCGCAACGAGGTGTTCACCTCTGTGCTGACGTGGGCAGGCGCTTACGATCAGAAGGGCAATGAGGAAGAACAGTACGCAATTGCCAAGGAAAACGGCTATTACGAAGTGACCTATGACTGGCGTGAACCGCTGAAGCAGTCTCCTGCCTACTATGAATGCGCGATGAGCATTGATTATCCGGCAGAGGTTGCTAAGATCAAGGTGCCGCTTCTGGCGATCAACGGCAAGGCAGACACGACCGTGGTGCCGGAAACCGCGCAGAAGATTGTGGATGCGGCGGTGAATTCCCCGGATGCGGAAGTGCTGCTGCTGGAGGGCGCGGATCACACCTTCTGCGTCTTCAGCGGTGACGACACGGTGCTGAAGACCTTGGTGCAGGATACCATCGACTGGTTCAAGAAGACGCTGTAAGCGCAAAAAATCAGCAAAGGCTGCGAAGGAGTGGAGGACATTCCTTCGCAGCTTTTTTGCGTGTGTTTTGTACAAATTGTGTATTCCGACTGTACAAAAACGGAAAGCAAGGTATAATAATAGGAAAAGCAAGGAGGTCATGCAGAGATGGAACTGAACGTGATTCGACAGGCAGACCCGCAGGTGGCGGACGCGATTGAGGCGGAACTGAACCGTCAGCGCTCGCATATTGAACTGATTGCGTCGGAGAACTTCGTATCCCCGGCGGTGATGGCGGCGATGGGCTCGTGCCTGACGAACAAGTACGCGGAAGGGTATCCCGCGCACCGCTACTACGGCGGCTGCGAATGCGTGGATGTGGTGGAAAACCTCGCCCGCGACCGCGCCAAGCAGCTTTTCGGCTGCGAATACGTCAACGTGCAGCCGCATTCCGGCGCGCAGGCGAACACGGCGGTGTACTTCGCCATGCTCCAGCCGGGCGATACCGTCATGGGCATGAGCCTGTCCAACGGCGGCCATCTCACGCACGGCAGCCCGGTCAACCTGTCCGGCAAGTACTTCCATTTTGTGCCCTACGGCGTGGATGCGCAGGGCTATATTGATTATGACGCCATGCGCGCGCTGGCGCTGGAGTGCAAGCCGAAAATGATTGTCTCCGGCGCATCGGCGTACCCACGCACGATTGATTTCGAGAAGATTCGCGCCATCTGCGATGAGGTGGGCGCGCTGATGATGGTGGATATCGCCCACATTGCGGGGCTTGTTGCGGCGGGGCAGCATCCGTCGCCCGTGCCGTATGCTGATTTCGTCACGACGACGACGCACAAGACGCTCCGCGGCCCACGCGGCGGCATGATTATGTGCCGCGAGCAGTACGGCAAGGCGATTGACAAGGCGATTTTCCCCGGCACGCAGGGTGGCCCGCTGATGCACGTCATTGCGGGCAAGGCGGTCTGCTTCGGCGAGGCGCTGAAGCCGGAATTCAAGGACTATCAGGCGCAGATTATCAAGAACGCGAAGGCGCTGGAAGCCGCGTTCCGGGCGGAAGGCATCAAGATGGTGTCGGACGGCACGGACAACCATCTGCTGCTGCTTGATTTTTCCGGCACAGAGATGACGGGCAAGCTGCTGGAGACGCTGCTGGAAGAAGCGAACATCACGGTGAACAAGAACACCGTGCCGAACGAGACGCGCTCGCCGTTTGTGACCAGCGGCGTTCGCGTGGGCACGCCGGCAGTGACGAGCCGCGGCTTCAAGGAAGCGGACATGGCGAAGGTCGCAAAGTGGATTGCGCGCGTCGTTCGGGAAGGGGAAAATGCTGTTCCGTCGGTGAAGGCGGAGGTGGAAGCGTTCATGAAGGGGTTCCCACTGTATGTGTGACGGGGTTTCGCTCCTGCGGGAGCGACGAGGGGGCTTTGCGCTCGCCCCCTCGACCCCTTCGCAGTGCACACTCCCATGCTTTGGGGTTTCATATTTCTTTGCTATATAGAGCATCTAACCCGAACCGCAGGTTCGCTGGATAAACACGCGGACACACTGTGCAGTCGTCACCAACTGAATCGCGAGAAAGGGTCAAGGGAGGAACTCCCTTGCGGGGTCAAGGGGCAGCGCCCCTTGGGT
>ERZ1027040.1076-NODE-1076-length-9957-cov-5.028580_pt1 | contig 9957 bp, 8 predicted proteins | sample MGYA00519437_ERZ1027040 | MGnify/ENA primary metagenome ERZ1027040 (study PRJEB26926, sample SAMN06164809) | human gut metagenome | biome: ENVO:00009003; feature: ENVO:2100002; material: ENVO:00002003 | host: Homo sapiens | place: USA | collected 2012 ... | reverse complement strand
GAGATGTGTATAAGAGACAGTCCTTGAACCATTCCTGGATCGTGTCGATTATCACGGGAGATCACCTCCTTGGAGGCGGCTCCCGCCGTGAAACGGGAGCCGCCTCTGAGATTTTGATGGGACTCAGCCCAGCAGACCGGACAGCAGGGGGATCAGGGTCACGCCGATCAGCGCCACGCCGCCGCCCGCGACAAGCTGCTTGACACCCTGGCTTTTTGCCGCAGGGTTGTCCTGACCGTAACCTTCCAGAAGGTTGATGCCGCCCCACACGCACAGGCCGCCGCCCAGGGCGATCACGAGAGTCTGCAATACGTCAATAGCACTGTTGAAGAAATCCATAAATCATTTTTCCTTTCGTTTTGTAGAATTGTTGTTGTCGGGTTCCAGATCGGATGCGTTCAATTCGTACATATCGAAAGGCTCGTCCGGCTTCACAATGGCCGGTCTGCGTTTCATGTACCGTTCTACGTCAAAGACGTTCTTCTTGTCGGCGTCGGACAGGTATTGGTAACGGGGATGCTTCGTAATATCAAACTTGTCGCTGAAAAACGGGCGCACACCACGAAGCTGCAAAATACACTTGCCGCCGTCCATGACTGCTATTTCGTCCTGGGTCATCAACTCCTTTCCTAATTTCTGATAACTGAGGCCGTGAGAGGTCTGGGCGCCGCGATTTTCGGACTGGCTCAGGCTGTCGATGGTCTCTTTGCCCAGCAGCTCCGAAATCTCTTTCAGCGTCCCTTTCTCCTTGCCTCCCAAAAACAAGGTGCTGTCACAGTTGCCGACGATGGTATCTGCCGCATCCTTGTAGATGGTCTTTAACTGGCTCTGCGACTGCAAAATAATAGAAGCCGATATCTCACGGCTTCGGATGGTGGCGATTAACCTGTCAAAGTTCGGTATCTGGCCGACGTTGGCAAATTCGTCCAAAAGGCACCTTACATGAACAGGCAGCCGCCCGTTATAGAAATCGTCCGCCTTGTCGCAGAGCAGGTTGAAAAGCTGGCTTTGCAGCATGGCAATGACGAAATTGAAGGTGGTATCGGTATCGCTCATAATGAGGAACAGCGCCGTTTTCCGGTCGCCCATCGTGTCCAGCTCCAATTCATCCTCCGTCATAATGTCCCGCAGCTCCTTGATATCAAAGGGGGCGAGGCGGGCGCCGCAGCTCACCAAAATGCTCTTGAGTGTCTTGCCCGCCGCCATTTTGAATTTGACATACTGCTTGACAGCGAAGTGTTCCGGCTGCTTTTTTGCCAGATCGTCAAAGAGAATATCCACGGGACTTTTATAAGTCTCGTCGTCCTCTCTGGCTTCGCAGGCGTTCAGCAGGTCCAGAAGCGTGATGAAGTTCCGTTCCTCCGGCTCCGCCTCATACCAGATGTAGCCGATCAGGGCGCAGTATAACAGGCGCTCGGCCTTGACCCAAAAATCTTCGGAGGATTTTTCGCCGTCGCCCTTCGTATTGGCAATGATGACATTGACCAATTTCAGGATATCCTTTTCGGAGCGCACATAGGCCAGCGGGTTATATTTCATGCTCTTGGAAAAGTTGATGGTGTTGAGGACCTTGATCCGGTAGGGCTCATAGATGACCTTGCCGCGACCGTCCCGCACCGGCTTTCCGTTTTCGTCCAGCTTCGGTGCGCCGTGCAGGAGCATTTTTCCTGTTTCCGTCAAAAGCTGCCCTTTGGGATCGGTGATAACATAGGAGCTGTGCATCTGCATGATGGACGGTTTGACAAAGAACCGCGTCTTGCCGCTGCCGGAACCGCCGATGACGAGGATGTTTTTATTTCTCGCATACTTTGGCTGCTTTGGGCGGCTGGTCATGGTGAGACTTTCCGTCCGGGTCAAAGGGATGTTCCAATCGGGAACAGGGTCTATGTAGGGCGCGATATCCGCCGCTGTGCCCCAGCGGGCAGAGCCGTATTCAATGCCCTTGCGGTATTTCTTTGCGTTCTTGCCCTTGACATACACCGTCAGCCGGACGAAAACCGCGCCGAGGATGCCGACGCAGATATCCAGCACATGAAAGCTGGGCGCGGAGCTGGCAAAGGCGGTCTGAAAGCCCTGCCCGATATGCAGCAGCTTTTCCGAAGCATCAGGCCCCGGTGCCAGCCGCACCGCCTGACAGAGCTTGTCAAAGAGATACACAAAGAACAGATACGGCAGGTTCGGAAGAAGATATTTCCTGAGCTTATCCTTCATCGCTCCACACTCCGTTCTCTGGTCTTGACCTTTTCGCCGCGCTCCTGCTCCTTGTGCTGCGTTTTGGACTGCTCCTGCGCCTTTTCCAGCTTGCGGCGAATGGAAGGGGTTCTCTCACGGCTCAGGTTTTTAGCGGAAAACTCCCGGAAGGCCGCTGTAATCACATCGGCATCCCGACCCTTGAAGAACACCAGGTAACGGGTATGCTCGCCGGAGGTGTCCTTCTTCAACGCAAAATCCAGGCCGTACTTCTTCGCCGTGGAAGAAAAGGCCCGGATATTCTGATCCGTGATCTCGATGTTGGAAACGCCGGTGTTGTGCTTCATAAGCTGCCGGAGCGTCTGCTTGCCATGCCGGAGCTGCGGATTTTTCTTATGCTTCTCCATATCTGCCAGCACCTTCTTCATGGCCTGCTGCAAGAGCTGGGCGGTCATTTTGCTGGCCTCCACACAAAGCGCAAGGGTTTTCTGCGTGATTTCTTCCTGCAAGGCGTTCACCTCCGATCTCCGCTGCCGTACAGGTCATGGCTGACAAGGGATGTGTAATAGCTGTCCATTGTGACCGGGGCGTTATACAGCGCCGCCAGCAGATATTTCTTGATATTGCGGACATAGGTGGTGTTCTCCCGCATCCGGTCAAGGACATACTCGATATGCGAGGCGTTCAGCTTCAGGAACCGTGACCGGACGACCTCCGCCGGGTAATCATCCCCGGCGACACGGATCATCTCCCGGTTTGAACAGACAGTATCCACCATGAGCTCCACCAGCTCGTCCAGCCGGTCTTTATCCAACTGGACGTTCTGCGAAAGAACGTCATATTCGATGTTCTCCAAGATCAATGCCCGATAGCTTTCCCGCTTTCGTATCCCGTCCTGTCCGGTCCGCTCCCTGGGGGCTGGAGGATTTGATAGGATAGGACTTGATTCTTCCGTAATTGATAGATCAGTCTTTGATGGATAGTTACTTGATTCTTCTTTATTTAATTGGGCGTGGTTCTCCTGAATTGGAGCGTCCAATATTGGATTTGCCTGTACGGGATTTTCCCGTATAGGTTTTTCCTGTGTAGGTGATGGCGCTTTAGGCTGCTCCAGAATGGTATATTCGATAGAGCCGAGCTGTCCGTTTTCGTTGCGGACACGCGCACGGATCAGGTAGCCGCGCGCCTCCAGCTCCCGGATGCCGCCGCTGATGCTGTCGATGCCGTCCTTGCAGATACGGGCAAGGCCCTTCATGGTGTAGTCCCAATTCTCCGGCAGGGACAACATGAGGGATAGAAGTCCCTTCGCTTTCAGCGACAGCGACATATCCCGCAGATGATAGTTGGACATGACCGTGTAATCCCTGGTCTTTTCGATACGGAATACAGCCATCTTCGCACCTCCTTCCTCTGAAAATGAAAAGTGTTGATTTGGGGCGGTTTGTTCGTCTGTATGCCCCTGCTGTCTCCCACATGGGAAAACACCCGCGCCCTGTTCGGAACGCAAGCCACAGCGAATGAAACAGCAGATTTTCCACCCTAATCACGACACTTGAATTTGGGTATAGAAAAAGGGCGGCTGTCTTAAAAACAGTCGCCCGAAAAGGGGATATATACAAGTTATTTGCTACTCGTCCGCCTTGAAAACCGTTGATATTACTGGCTTTTTCAAAAAGTTCTGTATCACCACTCGCACCAAACACCGTTCAGTTTTTGAGCGGTGTTTTTTTGTGCTTACAAGGCAAAAGCGGTTCGGATATCCGAGCCGCTTTTTCGTTTGTGTGATGCCGTCGAACGGCTTCAATGCGCCGTTTGACGGAGGTATGCAGATTATGCCCGAGGGGCTTTTTGTCAAATGGAAATGAGATGCAGAGGACAGTGTCCCACCGATATCCGGGGCTGATATGTCTATGGGTGTGAAAACAGGCTGTCTTTTCATATTTACCTCCTTGAAATCGCTTGTTTCGGTGCTGCCTGAAAGGAGCGATTCAAGGCTTACGGACAGTATTTCCGAAAGCTCGGTGACAAGTGTTATGTCGGGGCAGCCCAGACATCTTTCCCATTTTGAGACTGCCTTGTCGCTGACCCCCAGCTTATCAGCTGGTTGTTTCTGGGTCATATTCAGATCGGTGCGCAGTTTTCTTATAAGGTTGCCTACATCGGCGCAATTCATACGATCAGCTCCTTTCTTATATTATCATACCGCTTTTGGAGGGGTAATCAATAAACGAACCGTAGAGATATATTGGGGGATAGCGGATTTTTTATGAGCCACGCTCGTTTTATCTCTGAATATCAAAATCAAAAGGGCTGCTGCATTGCTGCAACAGCCCTTGGCTTATTTATACGATTACTTTTCCTTTGCCTTGGTCTTTGCTCTCAGGGCGTTATCAAGGATACGCTTTCTGATACGTATGGACTTGGGTGTTACCTCCAGCAGCTCATCATCTGCGATGAACTCAAGGCTGTCCTCAAGGGAAAGTTTTCTGGGAGGTACAAGTCTCAGTGCATCATCGGAGCCGCTGGCACGGGTATTGGTCAGGTGCTTCTTCTTGCAGACGTTAACTACAAGATCCTCCACCTTGGGAGATGCGCCTACTACCATTCCCTCGTAAACGGGTGTGCCTGCGCCGATAAACAGGGAACCTCTCTCCTGTGCGTTGTACAGACCGTAGGTAACTGCCTCGCCTGTTTCAAAGGAGATAAGGGAGCCTGTATTTCTTCTGGGGATATCGCCCTTATATGGCTGATAGTTCTCGAAGATGCTGCTCATTACGCCCTCGCCCCTGGTATCGGTGAGAAATTCGCTCTTGTATCCGAAAAGTCCTCTTGCGGGGATTATAAATTCAAGTCTCATACGGCTGCCCTGGGGGTGCATGGACTGAAGCTCGCCCTTTCTTGTGCCCATCTTTTCCATTACGGGGCCTGTGCAGTCCTCGGGAACGTCGATTACAAGGCGCTCCATAGGCTCGCAGAGGATGCCGTCGATCTCCTTCATCAGTACCTTAGGAGTGGAAACGCCCAGCTCATAGCCCTCACGGCGCATATTTTCGATAAGGATAGAAAGGTGCATCTCACCTCTGCCGCATACTCTGAAAGCGTCGGTGCTCTCGGTCTCGGAGACACGGAGGGAAACGTCACGGAGGACTTCCTTGAACAGTCTTTCACGGAGCTGACGGGATGTAACGAACTTGCCCTCTCTGCCTGCAAAGGGGCTGTCGTTTACGGAGAAGGTCATCTCAACGGTAGGCTCGGATATTTTTACGAAAGGCAGGGGCTCGTAGTTATCTGCTGCGCAGAGTGTATCGCCGATGGTGATGTTCTCGATACCGGATATCCATACGATATCGCCCACCTTTGCCTCGTCAACGTTTGCCTTGCCCAGACCCTCGATCTGGCTTATGGTAACGATCTTGCTGTTATAAGGCTTCTTTGTTTCGTGGTAATCGCCGACGATAACGGGCTGATTTACCTTGATAACGCCTCTTTCAACACGGCCGATACCTGTTCTGCCCACATAATCGTTATAGTCGATAGAGGAGATGAGCATCTGCATGGGGCCGTTCTCGTCGCCCTCGGGTGCGGGGATATAGTCGAGGATAGTATCGAAAAGGGGCTTCAGGTCTGTGCCTGCCTCATACTGGCTGAGGGAGCAGGTGCCTGCACGGCCTGAGCAGAAGAGGATAGGGCTTTCGAGCTGCTCGTCGCTTGCGTCCAGGTCAAGGAGAAGCTCCAGCACCTCGTCGCCGATCTCGTCGAGACGAGCATCGGGACGGTCGATCTTATTTACGACGATGATTATTTTATGGCCAAGCTCCAGTGCCTTGGAAAGCACGAAACGGGTCTGAGGCATGGGGCCTTCGGCTGCATCTACCAGCAGGAGAACGCCGTCAACCATTTTGAGCACACGCTCTACCTCGCCGCCGAAATCGGCATGGCCCGGGGTGTCTATGATATTGATCTTAACGCCGTTATACTTAACGGAGGTATTCTTTGCGAGAATTGTGATTCCTCTTTCACGCTCGATGTCGTTGGAATCCATTACTCTGTCTTCAACTTCCTGATTTTCTCTGAATGCGCCGCCCTGCTTGAGCATTTCATCAACGAGGGTGGTCTTGCCGTGGTCAACGTGGGCGATGATGGCGATGTTGCGCAGATCGTTTCTTACCATAATAATCTTTCCTTTCAGTATGTCCTTTTTGAATTTCTTTTCCTGATATCCTGCAAATTGAACATACTCTGCAATAATTTCAAAATACTGCGTACAAAATAACTTAAACTGATATGGTCATAGTGCCAGATAAATTTGAACAGATTAACATTTTTATATTTAACCCATACAAATGCGTCACGGCATAAAAAAGCCTTGCAGGAAATCCTGCAAGGCAATTTTTACTGGTGGAAGAGGGTGGATTCGAACCACCGAAGCCGAAGCAACAGATTTACAGTCTGCCCCCTTTGGCCACTCGGGAACTCTTCCATATGGAGCTGGTGGACGGACTTGAACCCCCGACCTGCTGATTACAAATCAGCTGCTCTACCAACTGAGCTACACCAGCTTGAACTTTCGTTCGTGTTACTCATTCAAGCGACTATTACAGTATATCACCTTAGTCGGGCTTTGTCAAGCACTTTTTTTATGATTTACAGAATGTTAATATTTGCGGGTTTGGGACGGATATACTATATTATTGAAAGAAAAGCTCGGAATATGCCGCTGATTGCAATATTTCATGCTGCACGCCTGATTTTCACAAAAATGTCACATTTATATGTTATTATGGTTATACCGACAACTTAAATACAGAAAGGAACGGTAATTATGGAGGGCAAAAAAATTCTTATTGTTGATGATGAAAAGAATATCCGCAATGTTATAAAAGAATACGCTAAGTTTGACGGCTTTGAGACCTTTGAGGCGGAGGACGGTATGCAGGCTGTGGAAATGTGCCGCACTCAGGACTTTGACCTTATAATCATGGACATCATGATGCCTAAGCTTGACGGCTACTCCGCTGTAAGAGAGATTCGCAAGACCAAGCAGATACCAGTTATCATGCTTTCCGCAAGGGGCGAGGAGTATGACAAGCTTTTCGGCTTTGAGCTGGGCGTTGATGACTATGTTACCAAGCCATTTTCTCCCAAGGAGCTGCTGGCACGTATCCGTGCGGTAATGAAGAGAAGCGCCGCTCCTGCGCCTGCGGGTGATAATAATGTGCTGAAATTCGAGGGGCTGGAGATAAATATGTCAGGCCGTGAGGTGTTCGTTGACGGCAAGCCCGTTTCCCTCACCCCCAAGGAGTATGACCTGCTGTTCTACCTTGTGCGCAACAAGGGCATTGCGCTTTCCCGTGAAAAGCTGCTGGAAGAGGTCTGGGGCTATGACTTTTACGGCGATGACCGCACCGTTGACACGCACATCAAGATGCTGAGAAACTCGCTGGGCGATTACCGCAAGTTCATCGTTACACTGAGAGGAATGGGTTACAAGTTCGATGCGGGACGTGAATAAGGAAAAAAAGGAAAGCCGCAGGGAAAAAGGGATGAACAGCCTGAGCAGGCTTTTCCGCAGTGTCAGATTTACGGTATGGATATATTTTGCCATATTCATCACAAGTATCCTGATGCTTATATGGATATCATTTACGGTATCGCTGGAGGCTACTTACCGCACTCAGAAGACCAATGATATCACCTCCATAGCAAACTACATTCTTACCCAGTGGAGCGAAGAGGGCTTTACCACAAGCACTCTTGACCGTATCGCCCATGACAATGATATGTGCGTGCTTATCCAGGACAGGTACGGGCTGAATGTGTATTCCTATGACACTATGGCGAAAAACTGCCTTGTGCATGGCTCGGTAAACTATCAGAACCTGTATAAGTACCGTGAAAAGGCGCTCAACAGCGCTACGGGCATTTATTATGCCGAGACCAAAAACAACCAGTTCAACACGGATATGCTCATCTTTGTGATGCTCATAGGTACAAAGGAGCAGCCGTCGGGCTACCTTTTCCTGAACACATCGCTGGAGCCGTTGGACTCCACCGTTTCGATCCTCAGGGTGCAGATGCTTCAGGTGAGCCTTGCAATGCTGGCGCTGGGTTTCGGCATATCAATATTCCTGTCAAGGCTCATTGCTACGCCTATCACAAGGATAACCCTTTCCGCCGAGAAGCTGGCGCAGGGCGACTATAACGTAAAGTTTAACGGCAGGGGATACACCGAGACGGAGCAGCTGGCGGACACGCTGAACTATGCTTCCAAGGAGATAACCAAGGTGGATACCATGCGCCGTGACCTTATGGCGAACATATCCCATGACCTGCGCACACCTCTTACAATGGTAAAGGCGTATGCGGAGATGATACGTGACCTTTCGGGCGATGACCCTGAGAAGAGAAACGAGCATCTGGAGATAATCATTGAGGAGAGCGACCGTCTGGCGGCGCTGGTAAACGACATAATGGATCTTACCAGGCTGGAGAACGGCACATCTGAGCTTCACAAGGAGCCTTTCTGTGTGGGTTCACGGCTCAGGGAGATAATGACACGCTACAAGCTGCTTTCCGAGAGGGACGGCTACAAGTTCTATATCTCGGTGAACGATGACGCATGGGCAGAGGCTGACCTTATCAAGTTCGATCAGGTAATATACAACCTTGTAAACAACGCTGTCAATTACTCGGGCGAGGAGAAGTCCATATACGTTATGGAGGTCGCAACGCCCAAGAAGATAACCATTTCCGTGACAGACACGGGAGACGGCATTGACAAAGAGCTTATGCCGCTTATATTTGACCGCTATTATCGTGCGGAAAAGCATAAGAGAGAGGTAATAGGCACGGGACTGGGACTTTCCATTGTAAAGCAGATATTCATTCTTCACGGCTTCCAGTTCGGAGTTAAGTCGGAAGAGGGGATAGGAAGTACGTTCTGGTTTGAGATGGATAGAGTGCAGCCGCCAAAGGATGAGGAGATCGAGGAAAAGGCGGAATAAGCGCAAACTAAATGTTTGCCACTATGGGTAATATCAGATAATAAGACTATCTGAAAAATCAGCACAAATGAGAGCAAGGCAAAAAGTTTAGTCCACCTTTTCAAAGGTGGCGGGTTTCCAAAGGGCGGAGCCATTTGGTCGCTGCTCGCAAGCAGCGAAATCCGTTTGCGAGCGGCTTGAATGATTGACCTGATAGCCGACTTAAAAATCCTAAAGCCGCCTGCACTGTAAGTTAAAAAACGCTCAAACAAATATAATTTCTAAAATAGTCTTAAAACTATTAAATGCAGGCGGCTTGAAACCAAGAGATGTTCCATTAGGAACGGCGAATTTGGTTTCCGCCGTAAGGCGCCGGTACGGACAAATCTTCTTTTCATTTTTATAAAGTCCGTACCTAATGCAAAGGAGACACCACCAGGGAAAAGGCGTTATTTTCGATTTTATAGGTTCCTTTTTCAACAAAAACAGGCAGATGTATTAAAATCATCTGCCTGTTTTTGTTTATATTGCCAAAATCTTATAATATCCCTTGACATTGTAGGAATTATGGTGTATTATATAGCCAAAGTAATTCATACCATACAGCTATGATAAATATGATTAGAGTAAATTCCCGCAAATAAGGAGCAAACAGAACATGAAGATCAGGTATCTGGCGCTCAGATGTACCATACGAATGTGCAGCTGATATGCGCTTTATACTAGAGCGTATCTGAAAAGAAAAAGTTGCACAAAAAGCCCTCAAATGGTATAATAAAAGAAA
>ERZ1027040.1063-NODE-1063-length-10073-cov-5.450789_pt1 | contig 10073 bp, 6 predicted proteins | sample MGYA00519437_ERZ1027040 | MGnify/ENA primary metagenome ERZ1027040 (study PRJEB26926, sample SAMN06164809) | human gut metagenome | biome: ENVO:00009003; feature: ENVO:2100002; material: ENVO:00002003 | host: Homo sapiens | place: USA | collected 2012 ... | reverse complement strand
AGGATTATTTGAGGGTGTTTCATATTTGAGGTTTTTAATTTAAGTTTCGCATATAACCTGAAGGGCTTTTATTATATAGCGTAGGACTTTCAGTCTGATAGACTACATGTAAAACTTGTTTTTTTATTCTATGTAATTATTTTCCCTTCTTCGCTGATGAGCAGAATCGTTAGCTCTCCTTCAGGTAGCAACGGGTCACAATATTGATGACACAGTTCGAGTAAACGGGAACAAAAAGCTTGCAAATCTTCAGCAGAGAGCAATGTCCATAACTCACGGGCTAATGTTATCTTTTCGATAACAGCAAGTGTTTCCCCGCCGCATCCGGTAGAAAGTGCTACTTCACGTAGGAAATCCTTATTCATCGTCACCTGTTTGCTGTGCGTATCCAGATTGCCTTCTGCCAACTTCACGGCTTTTCCTATCATGATACCCAAAGTCACCGCTTTGATTTCCAAATCTGCGGCAATCTTTATCGTATCTCCAATGAAGTTTCCGTAATGAATGAATGCCTGTGCAGGCAGTTCGGGATAGTACCCCCGGACATACTTTTCACTCTTTGCACCGGAATTAAGGACGATACGCGGGCTTCCTGTTGCCCGACCTACTTCCATGGATTTGCGAATGGAATCTACAAATGCTTCAGAAGAGAAAGGCTTCACGATACCCGAAGTTCCGATGATAGAAATACCGCCTTCTATACCCAGACGGGGATTAAAAGTCCGCCGGGCTATCTCTTCGCCACCCGGTACGGAAATAGTGACGGCAAAAGGATTGGGTTGTTTGGAAATGCCAAGTCGTTGAAGGCATGCCTTTACATTGTTTTCAATCATTTTGCGGGGAGTAACGTTGATGGCAGGTCCTCCCACTTCCAGTCCTAAACCCGATAGGGTAACAATGCCTACGCCTTCGCCTCCACAGACGATAACGGTATAATCATCAGCTCCAAGTTCTGCGGGTGTTGGATCGTCAAAGCGGAAAGGTACGGCAACATTGGCCTTGATCTGCATGCCATTGGTTACATCGGGGTCATCACCTGCATCTTTGATGACAGTGGCATCTGCTTCCAGCATCCAGTCATCGTTCACACAGCTGGGATGCGGGTAGAGTTCTTGCTCTTCGACGGGAACATAAATGGTTTCTCCGTTAGGGAGAATAACGGGGAATTCTGCGGGTCGGGGCTGGCGTTGAACGTTGAAAATATCCCAAGTTGCAGCTACAGCGGCTGCGGCTGCACAAGTACCCGTAGTCAGACCACTACGCAAAGGGTAAAAATCGGGCAGATGCTTTTCAATCATCCGGCGTAGGCCATGTTCACCGTTCACTATCATAAAACTTCCGGGCATTGGCGGACGACGGATTGCAAAAATGCGGATACCTTCCTGAAGGGCAGCTTCCACTTTTTCATTGAATCCTCCGGAAAGTCCGCTTTCCTTTATCAATATGGCTTCGGGGTGAAGTTGCTGTAACAGGATGCGTTCGTCTTCGCCTGCATGGTAGTAATGCAGATATTTTTCGGGAAAACCTTCACGTTCGGCCAGGCGGCGGGAGCTCTCACGGTTAAGGATACGGAAGTAGCAACAGGCACTTTCCTGCCAGAGGGGCTTTAGCTTGGCAATGCTTTGTACGCCTGTCAGTGCCAGGAGGGTGAAGATATCTTCTTTCCTGATTTGCCGGATGGCATCTTCAAAATCATCGCACCAGGTGATGTGTTCTTCATCGCGTGGCGGATAAATACGTTCGAATCGGATGACAAGCAGGTTCAGGGTATGGGCTACTTTCTCTACGGTCTGGTGCAGTTGTATGGCAAAGGGGTGGGCGGCGTCTACCAGTAATTGAATGTTATGTTCCCGGCAACAGTGTTCTAGGTCCAGTTCGTCCATGGCACCTTGCAGGCGGATACCGTGGTGCATAGTTACTTCCTGCTCGTCTCCTTTAGTAGAGTAGTAGAATGGTTTTCCAGATTCTTCAAGGGTACGGGCAGCGATGCGTCCTTCGGTGGTTCCGCCTAATATTAATATCATTGTTTTTTAGTTGTTAATTGAACAAAATGTGATATCACTCCCTTTTTATCTGCGGAAGAGATGTTTGAACTCATGGGCGTAGAGTCGGGAAAGGCCTTCGCGATTGTCGATGGCTTCACCTACGACAATCATAGTGGTGAGCGTCAGGTTGTTCTCTTTCACAATCTTGGCAAGGTCCTTCAACTCTCCGCGATAGATGCGTTCGTCTTTCCAGGTAAGGTGGTAGCAAACGGCAACGGGAGTGGTTTCGGGATATTCCTGTAAGAGCTCTTCCTGCACCTGTTCGGCAATGCCGGCACTGAGGAAGATACACATGGTGCTTTGCGAGCGTGCCAGCAGGTGGAGTTGTTCGCGTTCCGGCATGGGGGTGCGTCCTTCGCCGCGGGTAAGGATGATACTCTGCACTTTCTCAGGAATGGTAAACTGAGACTTCAGCGCAGCGGCAGCAGCCTGGAAGGAAGAAATGCCCGGGGTAATGTGATAACTCATGTGATGCTGGTCGAAATAGTTCATCTGTTCCTGAATGGCACCGTAGATGCAGGGATCGCCCGTATGCAGGCGGACGATGAATTTGTCTTCATCATAGAATTTCTTCATCAGTGCAAACTGTTCTTCCAAGTCCATAGAGGCTGAGTTGCGGACGGTAGCACCCGGTTTGGCACAGAATGTCAGTTCGCGGGGAACGAGGCTGCCGGCGTAGAGGATAAGATCTGCCTTCTCCAGCATTTGCCTTCCGCGCACGGAGATGAGGTCGGGATCACCCGGACCTGCGCCGACGATTTCGATATGTCCGTAGTAACGGAGCACTCCTTCTTCAATGGCTATGGCCATGGTGTAGTTTCCGCCTTTTTGCTTGTCCAACAGAAGTTTACCACCGTTCGCGGAAAGAAAGGCGGCGGCTTCGGAAACGCTGGGCGTACCCATATGCTTCTCTACTACCGGACTGGGGTTAGGGACGGAGATTTCTTTCAGTTCCTCCGCACTGTAATAGCGTATCTGATAGGCACGTTCCAGCTCCTTAATGACCGGTTCGTTGCGTTTCTCGTTAATGGTGGCGATGTACTTTACGGCACGGGGCATGAAGGTACTGTTAATCATCGTGCCAAGGATGTTTTCAACGATGTCATGCACGGGACCTGCCTGATGTGCCAGACCTACGCCGACATGCAATACCTTGGGCACATAAAAGAGCGCAGGGGTGTCATGCGTATTGTGCAGGAAAGGAGTGACGAGTATAACCAGCTGGTAACGGCTGAGGTCTATATCCCGGAATAAGCCGTAATGTATATCCACGTGTGGCGGGCAGGTCTTTTCCAGATATTCCGTTCCCTGATCACGCACTTCGAGGAAGAGGGCGGTGGGAACTTTCTTCACAAAAAGGCTGATGATGTTATTCATCATACCATATTCCGTCTCACCGGGGATGGCGGCCCAGTCAAATTTATCACCCAGGGTGTCCAGTGCCCAGAGGCCGGTACGGTCGCTTTGGGTGGTGATAACAGGTTCAGCGCCGAGAATATGGGCGATGTTTTCCGTCATTTCGTTGGCCTTTCCGATGTGTCCCGAGAGGACGGAAACGGCATAGCGGCCAGTGCTGTCTACACAGATCACGGCGGGATCTGTATGTTTATCTTTCACATGCGGGGCGATGGTGCGGACGCAGATGCCCATGGCACCTATGAAGATAAAGGCATCGTAGCGATGGAAAGACAGAGCCATAAATTCTTCGTAAAAAGAAACGTATGTGCAGTCGGGTGCAGGAGTCGTGGTGATTATTTCGGAGTCGGGAAACTCGTTACTCAGCGTTCGCGCGATGGGCAGACTGCTTTCGGAAATCAGTATAATAGCTACCTTCATAGGGTGGCTCTCATTATTCTTATTCATAAGGTTACTTTCATTATTTCTATCGGGTTATAATCATTGAGTGCGATGTGCAGGGAGGGTTGCAGAGACATTCCTGCGTTTTCTGCCCCTTTGCGGAACAATTCCCTGCTATTGGGGGACACGGAGTTGAAGACGATGCAACCGCCGGGCTGCAATACTTCTTTCAGGCGTACCAGTATATTTTCTAATTTTCCACCGTGTCCGCCGATAAAGACAGCGTCGGGGCGGGGGAGAGCTTCCAGATCAGTTTGCAGGAAATCTCCGATTAAGGCTGTGATTCCCGGCGCACCGAAACGTCGGGAGTTGATGCGCATCAGTTCTTCTCCTTCGGGACGTATCTCGAACGAAACAATCGTAAGATGCGGGAATTGCAGGCGGGCTTCGATGGAGACAGAACCTGTACAGAAACCTATGTCCCAAAAAACACGGCGGCGATTCAGTTCCAATGCCTGCAAAGTAAGGAGGCGGATCGGAGCTTTGGTAATCATGCGGGCACGTCCGTCCAAGTAGGCAAATTGTTCGTCGGGAAGACCGAAGGGGCGGGGCTGTTCAGTTATGGAGGGCTGACTATCTATAGGGAGGAGAGTTTCCTTGCTATGGGTGCCGTAGCTGGCCGTATACGAATGCCGTAGCTGATCGTCTACGGGTGTCGTAGCTGACCGTCTACGGGTATCGTAGCAGAGCAGCAAGTTATTCGGATGCTCAAATGTCTCTTTTCTGGCTTCTTCAAGACTCATCCGGCGAATGCGCTCGCGTTCGGGATTGCCGAGGTGCTCACCGATGTACATCGTGTAATCGGTGTATCCGTATTCCAACATTCGCGCGGCGATAGTGGCAGGGGTATGCTCCCGATCTGTCAGTACACCTATTTTGTGGGCACGTTCTATGAGTGCTTTGTCCAGTTCCTGCCACGGGCGTCCTGTCAGAGAGACGGTACGCATATCGTCGTAGGGCATCACCAGTCTGTGCGCTAATGTTTGCAAGGAATTGAAAGCCGGGTAGAGGCGTATCTTTGCATCGGGCAGTTTTCGTTTTACCGTATTGGCGAAGCCGAAAAACAGGGGATCTCCGGATGCAAATACGACAATCGATGCATCGGAAGCCTTCTTCTCAAAGTCTGCAAAAATGTTTTCGTATTGGGCAAAGACGTTATCCAGTGGAACTGTTATGGAAATCCATTCCGCACCTTCCGGAAGTAACTTCTCTACAATCTCCCGATGCCGCAAGCCGCCGGAGAAAACTTTTCCTTCCCGGATGTGCCGCAACACTTCGGGCGGGAAGAAAGGTTCCCGGTTGTCGTCCATGCCTATAATAATAAAGTTTCGTATCATAGCGTATCTATTTACACATCCCGTCCCGGCCTTAACTGTTCCGCATCATTGTAGCACAAGATTGCATTTACCAGCGTTGCAGCTAAATTACTTCCTCCTTTTCGTCCCTCCACTATCAGTTTGGGTATTTCGATGAACGGTTTCACCATGTGTTTGGATTCCTGTACGTGTACAAAGCCCACAGGCGCGGCAATAATACCGCTTGGTACAGCCTTTCCTTTACGTACCAAATCACAAAGTTCCATCAAAGCCGTCGGCGCATTACCGAATACAAACAAGGCATCCGGATGTTCCTCCACCGCCAGACGTATACCGGCTTGTGTACGGGTGATTCCTTTTTCCGCTGCCATTGCCGCTACCCGTTCATCGGAAAGATAACATTTCACTTCTACCCCCAGCCGTTGTAAAGCTCCTTTGCGGATACCACTGGCAGCCATCGTCACATCCGTAACAATTGTTTTCAACCGACCGTCCGCTATTTTTTGATAAAGCTTTTCCACAGCACCTTTGTCCGTATACAACAGCTTTTCCATTTCAAAATCAGCCGTGGTATGGATGGCGTGCAGCAAAGCCCATTTATGATCCAGAGGAATATTCTTATTCTTTAGTTCCGACTCAATGGTCCGGAAACTTTGTATCATGATGTCCTGACCTATCCCCTTAGTCGGTTGTTCATCTTTATCCGGACGGTTATAATATCCCCGGGGAGTAATGAACTTGCCGTTCCACGCATAAGACTGCGAGTTACCGATCAGGATGACCGTAAACATATCCACTTCTTCGGGATTGAAATCAGCGAGTGTCGTCAGATGCACTTCCTGTTCCTCCCGTCCGGCTTGGCGTACATAACCTACCGGAGTCTCCGGAGCGCGTCCTTCTGCGAGAAACAGCTCTTTCAGTCGATAGAGTTGCCAATACCGCCCTTCGCTTTTCGGATTGTATACAGCCGTTACGAAATCAGCCATGGCTGCCGCACGGATGCGACGCTCGATCCGTTCCCACGGTGTCATCAAGTCGGAGAGGGAAATCACACAAAAATCATGTCCCACAGGAGCACCCAGCAGTGAAGCCGCTTTCTGAAAAGCACTGATACCCGGCAAGGCAATTACTTCGACGTTGCTGTTCCGTTCCCGCTTCATCTCGTAAATCAGCGGAGTCATTCCATAAATCCCCGCGTCACCGGAACTGATGACACAAACCGTTTTTCCCTGTTCCGCCAATTCAAATGCCTGTTCCGCACGAGTGCGTTCCCGCTTCATGCCCGTATCTATACATTCTGTTTCAGGGTGGAGATAAGGCTGGATAAAACGGAAATAATATTTATATCCCACTACTACATCCGCTTCGCGAACCACCTCCAGAACCGCAGGCGTAATGTCTTGTTCGCTGCCCGGTCCGATGCCGGCAACTATTATCTTTGGCTGTTTCATATCGCTTATATTTCTATCATGCAAAGATACATTCTATTCTCTAAATTTCGGGTATAAAAGGGTGTAAAAAGGGCTACACCCTTTGCCTGGAATGGTGTAGCCATCCGGGGCAAAAGGTGTAGCCATAAGAGGGAAAGGGTGTAGCTATTTCAGCAACGCCTCAATGTGTTCCATATATAACTTCCGGATAGCGGGTTGTTCGCCCAGTCCCTGCATACGGACATTGGCCTGATAACCTGCTTTTTCCATTTCCGGTTTCCATACTCCGACGATGTCTTCTTTTGTATGATTACCGCATACCAGCAACAACGGTATCAGTGTCACTTGTTTCGGGCGTGTCTCCTTCAACTGTGCCAGTGTTGCGTCCAGTGTAGGATAACCCTCGATGGTGCTGACGTGGAAGTTTTTCAGCCCGTGGGCTTTCATCATATAGTCCAGCATGGCGTAAGTGGCGGTACTTGGCAATTGATTGCCATGTCCCACATAGATGACATCCTCTTTCTTTCCGGGCTGTTCCTGTGTCAGAATTTCGATAACCTTTTCGCAATCTTCCACTGTATAAAGCAATGGGTTACCCACCTTTATTTCTTTAAAGAAGGGCTTCACGCTCTCCGCATCGCGGCGGACGGAAGTCATTTCACTTCCTTCAATCAGTGTTGTACTCTGTATCAGTACATGCGAATATCCTTCGCTTCTGAGTTTCAGCAGTGCGTCTACCGGACTGTCTTTATGAACGCCTTGCTTCTCCAGCCTGCGCCGAACAATGGGAGAGATATACGCTTCGCGCACTTCAAACTGCGGAAAAGTTTCTTTTGCCTCACGGGTGATTACGTCGAGCGTCAGTGCACGCGTATCAGGATCCGAACTACCGTAATGGGTAATGAGAAGGGCGGTCTTCTCCCCCTGTGCAGAGGAGAAGAGAGCCACACTCAGTAAACAAAGAGTGATGAAAAGATGCTTCATATCAATAATAAGTTGTTATGCGTTAATTCTTTAGTTTTAAAGTCAGACTCACCACTAACATACGTCCCGGTGAGTACAGGGTGAAGTTCTTCGTCAGAGGTCTCATATCTCTCTTGTTGAAGATATTGTCGATACCGATACCGGGTTCCAGGAAGAAACTGCTGAAACAATCGAAGGAGTGGCGGGTGTTCAGGTTCCAGATACCGTAACCCGGAGCATCTCCGTCGGCATCTCCCGGATAGTAGCATTTGCTTTGCAGACGGCCGTTCAGGTTGAGGTTCATGGTGTAGTCACCCCATGAATGTGCATAGTTTCCGCTGATGGTTGCCGTGTGGCGGATGCTGCGTTGAATGTTTTGCCAGCCCTCTTCGCCTTTACCACGGGCATAAGCGTAGGTATAGTTACCATTCAGCGTAAAGCCGGCGAACGGATTGCCTGACAAACTCACCTCAAAACCACGGACGGTAGCCTTTTCAAAGTTGATGTATTCTTTCAGGTTCACATTCTTGGTAGATGATAAGTCTGTCAGTTCGGGGAATTCTTCTTTCAGTTGCTGCTGGGCCTCAGCGGACAAATCATTGAATGCGGTTACTTTGGAAGACACCATATCTGTCAGATAATTCAGATATCCCGTAACGGAGGCACTGAAACGGTTGGTGCGGTATTCCATATTGACGGAGTAGTAGTTGCTGTGTTCAGGCTTCAGGTCAGCGTCACCGATGGAGATGGTGTATTTGCTACCCATTTTCTTGAACATGCTGTAATACAATTCGTCTACGCCGGGAGCACGGAAACCTGCTGCATACGTGGCACGTACGTTGAAGTTTCCAATATTGTACATGGCTGCCACTTTCGGGGTGAAACGTCCGCCTGCCTGTTCATGATAGTCATAGCGTGCACCGACAATGCCCGTGAAGTGATCCCACAGTTTTACCTCATGCTGTCCGTAGCCCGACAAAGTATATACTCCCTTGTCTACATCGGCATCGGGACGAACAAGAATGTCCTTGCGGTAGTCCACTCCGAAGACAGTAGTACTGTTGGTGGTGAAACCGAAGATACCTTTCAGTTCGGCATCATGAAACTTCTGTCTTTTGGTGAATGCGTAGTCACCCGGTTGGTAATCACCGGCTGCCAGCATGTATTTGTAGCGCGAAGTATAATTGTTGCCTACATAATCCAACTGGATGGAGGAACGCTTGTTCAGTCTGTACTTGGCTCCTGTACCCCAGTTGTAGCCTTCGTAATGCGTATTATAATCATTTCCGCCTGTCATGCCGTCGCGTTTGGCAGGGCGATCGGTCATACGCCAGTAATATCCGCCATTGGCATAGAACGAGAGTTTTTCCGTAGCATCGTAGGTGAATTGCTGCGAAAAGTTATTCATGCTGTAGCCGATGGAAAGCTGATCGAGGGTTTCAACCAGGTCGTCATTCTTGTCTACGGTCAGGCCACTGTTCTGCCAGCCATCCGAGTGATCGTATTTATAAGCAGTGTAAGAGGCGAGCTTTCCTTTGGCAATGTCCAGGTTGAGGCCTTGTGAAAACTGATTCTTTCTTGTATAACGGCTGTTGGTGGTGAAGGAGATTTCATCTTTCGGCTGGTTGGTGATGATGTTGATAACACCGGCAATCGCATCCGAACCATAGAGCGAAGAAGCTGCGCCGTTTAAAACCTCGATACGCTTCACACGGCTCATGTCTATCTGACTGATGTCGATATTACCGCTGATATCCCCCGTCACTTTACGTCCGTTAATCAGTATCAGTACATATTTATTGGAAAGTCCGTTCATCATCAGATACGAACCCATCGCATTCGGAGAGAAGGAGAGAGAGGGAACCATCATGGTCATGGCTTGTTGGAAATCCGTGATTCCGGCACGTTTTATTTCGTTAGCGGTGATGACGGATACCGGTGCCGGAGTATTTTTCAGTCGCTGATGCGTACCCGTACCGGTTACTACTACAGGATTCAAATCCACAGTTTTATCTACGGAAGTTTCACCTTTATCAGCCTGTGCCCATGCACCGGCAGCGATACTTCCCATTAAGAGAGTCGTTAAGAATCTTTGCTTTATCATAAAATTATCGTTTGTTTGGAAATGCAAAGATATGGGGAAGATGAGGGCAAGAAAATACCCACTGATGGGTATTTCTATTGTTAAAAACCCTTGTTTATAGGTATGGACTCTTTAACTTTTATTCAAAGGGTGACGGATGTCTATCATTATTCCGGAACATAGATAATTTCTCCACTTTCCAGTTGGTAGGCTACACCGACTTTTTTCCCTCGCTTGCCGGAAGTTTCCTGTTCCTCGCTGGGAGTGTATCGCTTGATTTCCTGTCCTTCTTTCGTAATGATTTCCATATTCTCTTTTCCGGGATTCTTCACCATAGTGAAGTCTTCTTTGGAAAACATTTCCGTCATGTTGAAGCGGG
>ERZ1027040.1041-NODE-1041-length-10194-cov-12.681428_pt1 | contig 10194 bp, 10 predicted proteins | sample MGYA00519437_ERZ1027040 | MGnify/ENA primary metagenome ERZ1027040 (study PRJEB26926, sample SAMN06164809) | human gut metagenome | biome: ENVO:00009003; feature: ENVO:2100002; material: ENVO:00002003 | host: Homo sapiens | place: USA | collected 2012 ... | reverse complement strand
TTTATTATACCTCTTTCCTAACCTTTTTGCTGTTCTTTCTTTGTGCGGGATTGCCGTAAGAATGTGAAAATGCATGTCGTAAATTCCTATAGAAGATTCATTTCTTCCGCGTTGAGGAAGTAATCCCGATACAGCTTCTCGCGCAGAAGTTTGCCCAAGGAATCTACTGATTCGTTACGTACTTGCCCATACATGAAGTAACCAAGCGATGTATTCTGATAGAAAACAGGATAGACATATTCGTTCAGGCCAGTCGCACATTGAAATCGATAAAGCTGATTTCTGAATTGATGTGCGTTTCGAAGCGCTTGCTGATCACAACTGTGACAAGCTTTATCGATGCTGTGGATCTGGCGTAGCTTAGAACAAAAGTCAGAGTTGCCGGAGGTTGGCGCCATGAATAGTTTCTCACCGGCGGCACTCCAAAATGAAATGCGTATCTTTGTGAGCTGGTAGAAATCTTCCATCAAGTCCTGTAACTGTGAATAGGTTACTCATTGATTCGTCATAGGTGCACCTCCTTTGATATGGTAGAATATTCGCCAAATATCCCTGTTATCATTCAAATTAGACCAAAGAAAGAGCAAATGTGCACATTTGTGCTGAAATCATGCACAATGCTTGATTGCCCCCCAAGGATACAAAAAGTATAATGTAATTACGAAGTTGAAGTGTTTTGTAGCATGACGATAGAGTTCTGCCAAACAAAACACATCGGCAAGTATGTTCAATACAGAAAGGATGAAATGAATGGATTTCAAGGTTATGCTGATTGGTACGAGCCAATTGAGTTTCCCTGGTGATAAGGCTGGACGTTTTCACAAAGCGGCTGAGGAACTGAAAGTGTTTCTGGCAGACCTTGGTGCATCGCTGGTGGTGTATCCTGAAAATGTTATCACAGCTGAGGATGCGAAGCGTTCTCTGACAATGGTGCATGCGGAAAAGCCGGACTTCCTGCTTGTCCAGAATACCAGCTACTCTGCAGGTTTCCTGGCTATGGTGTATGGCAAGGCTGGCTATCCTCTGGGCCAGTGGGCGATTCCGGAGGGCGGCGTTGATGGCATTGTGCAGTTCAATTCTTTCTGCTCCATCAATATGCACATGTCCATCATCAAGAACTACTATCCTCATGATCGTATTCCCGTGAAGTGGTTCTTCGGTGAGGTAAATGATGAAATGTTCGCCAAGCGGATGCGCACTACTATTAAGGCGCTGCGCACCATTAAGCGAATGAAGCAGTCCAAGATCGCGCTGATTGGTGGTATTGCCCCTGGATTTAATGATCTGTACTTCGACGAACGCGATATGCTTAAGCGCTTTGAGGGTATGGAATTCAACCGCCTGCACGAGTTTGACGAAATTGGCGACAGTGCCATGTCTTACTCTGATAGTGAGATTGCCAAAATGGCTGAGGAATATGAGGCTAAGGCCAAGCTGGGCGTACAGCCCTGCTCTGTCCGTCACAAGATGATGAATGCCCGCTTCCTGAAGGCGTACAACGATTTCCTGGCGGAGTACCAGTATGATGCCATCGCGATCTCCTGCTGGCCCAAGTTCATGGACAAGTTCGACTACTCCATTTGCTCGGTAGTTGCTTCTCTGAATGATCAGCTGGTACCTGCTGCTTGTGAAGGTGATGTACCCAGCGCCGTGAGCATGTTGATGCTCCAGGAGATCACCGGAAAGTCCACCATGTGTATGGATATGTCTGCCTTTGACGAGAAGGATGAAAGTGTGCTCATGTGGCATTGTGGACCGGCTGCTGCAGAGTTCTGCTGCGATGCGGGCTATTCTCTGGGCGGCAACTACTCTGGTAAGGCACACATTCCGGATGAGCCTCCGATCTGCTGCGGTGTTGCTCGTGACATGGTCTTCAAGGCACAGCCAGCAACGATTGGACGTATGACTGGCAACTTCGACCAGCTGCTGGTATGCGCTGGTGAATTCTTGGATGAAAAGAAACCCAGCTTCATTGGTAGCCGTGGCTGGATGGGCAATCTGACTGTTGCGGGTGAGAAGTGCTCTGCTCGTGATATGGTAGCCACTGTGCTAGATCAGTCTCTGCCGCATCACTTTGCTCTGGGCGTGGGTGATCAGACGGACGTGCTGATGGAAATCGCGGCCTGGTTGGATCTGGATGTCATTCAGAAGTCTACTTACACTGATTATATGAAGCGTTAACTTCGGAGACAACAATCATGCGTGGATGGCTTGCAGCAGATATCGGTGGCACAAAGCTTGCGGTGGCGGCCTTTGATGGAAAACGCCTGTATAGCCGTCAGGAGATGCCCACTGCGCCTCATCGTGGTGCAGATGCGGTATTGGCTGATCTGGTTCACATGCTCAAGAAAAGTGCTGCTGAAGCGGGAATCACTGAACTCAAAGGAATTGGCGTAGCGTGTCCGGGGCCCCTTTCAGCACGACAGGGGGTAGTGATTAAAGCTCCCATGTTGGGTTGGGAGAATATGCCCATTGTAAAGCAGTTGGAAGAGCAACTTCACTGTCCTGTTTGCCTGGAGAACGATGCAAATGCAGCTGCATATGGAGAATACCGCATTGGTGCTGGCAAGGATACTGAAAGCATGGCTTATGTAACTGTTTCTACAGGCGTAGGATGTGGCATCGTGGCAAATGGAAAGATCCTTTCCGGATTTCATGAGGGAGCAGGTGAAATAGGCCATTTGTGCTTGATGCCTGATGGCTTACCCTGTGCATGCGGTCGGCGTGGTTGTTTGGAGCTATATGCTTCGGGGACAGCGATTGGTCGCTTTGTCAGCCAGAAGAAAGGAATGGAAATAACCGCCCGAGAGGCAGCGACTTTAGCGAAGCTTGATGATGAGGATTCCATACAAGCTTTTCTACAGGCTGGTGAAAAACTCGGTATTGGATTAGGGTATGTATTGCAGCTGATAGACCCGGAGTGTGTTGTCATTGGCGGTAGTGTACGACGTTCCTTAGATCTGATGAAACAGGCAATCGTTGAAGCGGTACAGCGTGGTAGCTATTGGGGAGGGAATCCTGACAAATGGCTACGAGTGGCAACGTTGGGTGATGATTCTGGCTTGTGGGGAGCAGCCCTGCTGGCTAAAGACCATAACCCATAATATACTGTAACTGATTATTGCACACCCTAAGACCAAATCGTTCAACACAGTACATTATGTACCTGTATGTAGGAGGAAAATCAAATGAATAAAAAGCTGAATATCACTCAGATGGTACCCCGTCTCCATAAAGTGCGTGCGAAGGATGGCTTTGTCACACTGCTGGGCATTGGCCCGATGAGCCCCATGCTGCTGCAGGGTACTCTGGAACTGGCGAAGGAACAGGATTTTCCGATCATGTTCATTGCGAGCCGTAATCAGGTTGATGCGGAGTGCTTTGGCCGCGGTTACGTGTCCAATTGGGATCAGAATGACTTCTGCAGTGCGATTGACGCCATGGCGAAAAAGGTTGACTTCGATGGCCTGTACTATGTTTGCCGTGACCATGGTGGCCCCTGGCAGCGTGATGAGGAACGTAAGGCCGAGCTGCCCGAAGATGAGGCGATGGCACTGGGCCTGAAGTCCTACTTTGCGGACATCGATGCGGGCTTTGATCTGCTGCACATTGATCCGACGAAGGATCCTCACACGGTGGGCGCAGTAGTGCCGATGGAGATCGTACTGCGTCGGACGGTGGAACTGATCGAGAAGTGCGAAGCGTATCGTGCGGAGAAGAATCTGCCCCCGCTGGGATACGAGGTCGGCACGGAGGAAACCAACGGCGGCCTGACCGGTACAGTAGAGTTCGAAACCTTTATTGAGAAGCTGATGACGATGCTGGATGAGAAGGGTCTGCCCCATCCGCAGTTCATCGTTGGTCAGACCGGAACGCTGACCCGTCTGACGGAGAATATCGGTAAGTACTCCTTTGAGAATGCCCGCAAGCTGGGCCGCGTTACCGCTCAGAATGCTATGGAACTCAAGGAGCATAACGGCGACTATCTGCCTGATGACATCCTCCTGATGCATCCCGCTCTGGGCGTCGGATCCTCCAACGTTGCCCCTGAGTATGGCGTGATGGAGACTCGTGCTTACCTCGAACTGGCTCGTCTGGAGAAGAAAATGAAGGAAATCGGCGTGATCGATGAAGTCAGCAAAGTGGAGCAGGTGCTCTCACGCGCTGCGGTGGAGGCTGGTCGTTGGCGCAAGTGGATGGTCGGCGAGACTGCCAAGCTGTCTGTTGAGGAGGTTCTGGCTGATGAGAAACTGACCAAGCAGATCACTGATATCAGCGGTCACTATGTGTTCGATACTCCTGTTGTTGCCGCTGAGCTGAAGTCCATGCTGGATCGTCTGGAGAAGGCAAATGTTCCTGCCCGTCGCTACGTGATTGACAAGATCAAGCATCGTATCAGCGAGTATGTCACCTGCTACAACCTGCGTGGCCTGACCTCCAAGCTGATGGCAGAAGTGTAAGAAATGTGATTGTTATTTCAGCAGAAATATTGCAATTCGTAGAGAGAAGGAATGGATGATGGATAACAGGACGTTTGTTTTCATCGACCGGGATGGAACCATGGGCGGTCCATACTATGTCAAGTATCCTACGGATTACTATCCTTACGAAGGAACGCCGGAAGCGTTTCGGCTGCTGAAAGAAAACGGCTATCCGGCAGTGATCATCACGAACCAGTCCTGCATTGCGCGTGGGCTGGATGGAGGGTATGATTTTGCGGCTGAGTTCCGTGCCATTGGCGCCTATGATTGGTTCATCTGTCCGCACGATTCTCATGATCACTGCCGGTGCCGTAAGCCGGAGCCTGGTCTGTTCGAGCAGGCTGCGGAGAAGTACGGTATGGATTTGTCCAAGTGCTATATGATCGGTGATCGCTGGAGCGACATGGCTGCCGCCGGAAAGATGGGGATCAAGCTGATCCTCGTTATGACTGGGCGAGGTGAGGAAGCGCTGGGGATCGATCGGGAAAAATGGCAGGATTACGAGCCAGTATATGTGGCTGAAAACATGATGGAAGCAGTGCAGTATATCATACAAAACGCTGCGGAATAAAACCAAGAATACATGGTTCCCAAAGGTGATAATAATTGAAAATATTAAGAAAAAATAATATTTGATGCGCTTGGTACTTTATGCCAAAAGATTGACAATGCAAATGGATCCCAGATAATGGTAGCTGAGTCGATTGAAACGGTATTGTGTGACACGATAAAACTGGATATTACATAGTCTGCTGAATGAATGTGATAAGGAGAATATAAACAGTGAAAGCCAAAATGATGCTGCATCCTTCGTTTCAGGTAGGCAAGGTAAATCCTCGTATCTTCGGTTCTTTTATCGAGCATATGGGGCGTGCAGTTTACAATGGCATATTTGAACCGAACCATCCAACTGCTGATCGGAATGGTTTCAGGCAGGATGTAAAGCAGATGGTCAAGGAACTGAATGTGCCGATCATACGCTATCCTGGTGGGAACTTTCTCTCAGGCTATGATTGGAAAGACGGCGTAGGTCCTCGTGAAAAGAGACCGCGCAAGCTGGACCCGGCTTGGCAGCAGTTGGAACCCAATGAGGTTGGAACGGATGAGTTCCATGCTTGGGCTAAGGAGGTTGGCTCCGAGGTCATGATGGCCGTCAATCTTGGTACCAAGGGTCCGGAGGAAGCTGCGCAGCTACTGGAGTATTGCAACATGCCTGCTGGCAGTCTGTATGCGGATATGCGTGTCAAGAATGGTCACGAGAAACCCTACGGTGACGAGGTGTGGTGTCTTGGCAACGAGATGGACGGCATCTGGCAGATCGGCTGTCGTACGGCTGAAGACTACGGTGACATCGCCCGCAAGACCGCCTGCCTGATGAAAAAAGTCGATCCAGGTGTAAACCTGGTAGCTTGTGGCAGTTCGAGTATGGATATGCCTTCTTTTGGCTTGTGGGAAGAAACGGTACTGGAGAAATGCTACGACCATATAGATTGCATTTCTTTGCATCAATACTTTGCCAATGACTATTCAGATGGGTCTGCTTATCTTGCTAACTCAGTAAAGCTGGATACATATATCGATGGAATGATTGCCTTGTGTGATGCAGTAGCTGCGCGACTGCATAAACAAAAAAGGATCAATCTGTCGGTTGATGAATGGAATGTATGGCCGATGCGATACAGGAGCGATAACGCGCTTGATCCATGGAAGATCGGACCGGCACGCGAGGAGTATATCTTCGCCATGGAAGACGCCTTGCTGGTGGGCAGCATGTTGATGTCTCTGATTCGCAGATGCGATCGTGTTGAAATGGCCTGCATGGCGCAGTTGGTGAACGTATGTGCACCAATTATGACAGTGCCCGGCGGAGCTGCATGGAAGCAGACTATTTACTATCCCTTCCAGCTGACTTCCAAGTATGGACGAGGAGTTGCGTTGCAAACCAAGGTGGATTGTGCGGGATATAGTACTGCTGCATGCCATTTCGTTCCTTTTGTTGATACGGTTGCTGTTTGGAATGAAGAAGAAAAGGAAGTAATCATTTTTGCAGTCAATCGTTCAAAATCTGAAGAGATTTTACTGGATGTTACCCTTGAGAGATTCGATGATATAAAGCTGATCGAACATGTTGTATTGGCACATATGGATCCGGATGCCATCAATAGTCCGGAACAGCCGGATAATGTAGTGCCTCATGCAGATGGAATGACAACTGTGGATGAAAATGAAATTCATGTCCATTTACGCCAGTATTCTTGGAATATGATCCGGTTAAGCGGCGAATATTCATTGTCAAATAAACTGTAAATCAGACTGTTTCACAGGTGCGCGTTGGACAAAGGTTGATTTAAGGGGTGCTGAGAATGAACTGCAACATGAAGCGATTGTTTACATCGGATATAGAAGCTGTATCGAAGTGCATTGGAACAAACGAGAGAAATGAACGTGTGATTCTGCCCTCTAATCTATATGGCAGAATCACGAGAATTTCACATTCTGCTTGTGGCGAGAATGGAACCCTTTTATCTACTTTTGAGCAGAGACGTCTGCCAGAGGATGTGGAAGACCGACTGAAGCGGCAGCAGGGACATCCGGTATTTCGCAGCGACGATGGCGGAAAGACTTGGAGCTTGTCAGCGCGTATCATCAATGAGGAGCATCCTGATTTATTAACCTACTTTATACCGACCATATATGAGCTTCCAAGAGATGTGGGAGCTTTTCCTCGCGGAACACTGCTAATGGGCGGCGTTTCGGGCGGTGCGGAAGATGGTTCTTATCTACAGCTGTATGTCAGTAAGGACACCGGGCGATCCTGGAAAATGCTTGGGACCTTAGATCATGGCGGTTGGATAGGTAAAGGCGTGTGGGAACCATTCTTTGTTTTGTTGGATGATAATACGCTTGTCTGCTACTACTGCGATGAACGGCAATATAAGACATATAGTCAAAAGCTTGTTTACCGAACAACAAAAAATTTGTGCAGCTGGTCTATGCTGCATGAATCTGTCAAGTGTAGTCAACAGTCTTTGCGGCCAGGCATGCCAGTCGTGACGCGGTTGCCGGATGGCAGATATTTCATGGCATACAAAATGGTAGAAAAAGATGGAAATCCGGTGCACTGCAGGTATTCATTGGATAGCCTGGACTGGGGCGAAGTAACAGATGAAGGCTGTATCGTTCAAACTGAGGACGGAGCATCTTTAGGCTCTTCGCCATATTGCCTGTGGGTGGAACGCGGTAGTGTGCAAGGTACGCTGATCGTCAGTGGGGCCTTTATGAGCAACGGTCAAAGCGATACTGGAAGCGATTATTTTTTGAGTGATGATCTGGGTCAAACGTGGCATCAGTGGCCTCACCAGATTCCATACAGTCAGCAAGACCATGCAAGCCATAATGGATATAGCAATAGTTATGCATTTAGTGAGGAAGATAACCGTTTTTATGCTATTTGCAACCGTGGCATACAATGCGAGAACCGGCCATGCACTGCAATGACGGTTGCCGTTTGTGAATGGGTGATTTGATTAAGTGCCTTCCTGCACTCTTAAGCACCGCATATGAGGTGAAAAAATGAAATTGAATGGTAAAAAAATCGCTTTCCTTGGCGATAGCATCACTGAAGGTGTTGGCACGAGTGGTTGCCCGAATCGGTTTTGTGATTTGATTGAAGAAGCTACCGGGGCTGAATGCCTTAACTATGGCATATCTGGCACGAGAATAGCAATTCAAACAAGACCGTCCGAGCCATCAAGCTTTGATCGGTATTTTTCGAGCCGTGTGGATGACATGGATACGGATGCTGACATTATCTTCGTATTTGGCGGAACGAATGACTTTGGACACGGCGATGCTCCGCTTGGCTGTATGGAGGATCGGACGCCAGTTACATTTTATGGCGGACTGCATGATTTATTTGTACGCTTGATAGAACGCTATCCTGGCAAGCCCATTGTGATTGCTACACCGCTGCATCGTTTGGGCGAGACATGTATCAATGGTGAATGCAAGCCCAAAGAAGTGGGCACGCTGCTGGATTATGTGCAGGCCATACGACGTGTTGCTGAGCATTACTCCCTCCCTGTGCTTGATTTGTTTGCAGTCTCCGGTCTACAACCGAGTATTGATATGTTGCGAGAAAAGTATATGCCAGACGGCCTTCATCCGAACGATGCGGGACATCGTATCCTGGCGCAGAAGATCATCGCCTTTCTTGAAACATGCTGAATGTTGGGGTGATGCGAGGGGAGCTCGGGTATGGGAACATTGCTGCTTGATTTACAGCGAACATATCAAAAGGTGCTTGGGTTTGGTGTGTCCGGGTGCTGGTGGGCGTCAAACTGGAAGCACCACGGGTGGCCGGAAGAATGGATGGAACAGACGATTTCTCTGCTCTATGACCGTAAAAAGGGAATTGGTTTGAATACATACCGTCATAACATTGGCAGCGGCAGTAACGGAGACAATGTTGCCCCGATACGGGAAACGAAAGCGGTAGAAATCGCCCCCCCTTTGCTTCGACCTCTCTGTGGATGAAGAAAACACAAAGATGCTTGAGCGCGTTCTGGCATATCCTCAGGTAGATATCCTGACGCTGTTCATCAACAGTCCTCCTTCTCGCATGACGATCACAGGAAAACCTAATGGAAATCCAACAGGAGAAACCAATCTAAAGCCCGGCTATGAAGATGACTTTGTTGAATATGCGGTGCAAGCCGCTAAAGCATATGTTGATGCAGGATATCCGGTAACATTCCTGAGTCCGGTCAATGAACCGCAATGGGATTGGCATGCAAGGGCTCAGGAAGGGACGTACTATTCTGTTGACCAAGTGATGTCAATCTGCGCAAAGGTGGCAGAACGTCTGGAAGAACTGTGTCCGTCTGTCAGCCTGTCTATGCCGGATAGCGCACGCTGGGATCATAAATATATGTACGAAATTATTCATCGGCTGCAGGAAGCAACACAATTGCGTTCACGAATCGGTCATTTGTCAGCTCATTCGTATCAAGCGACTGCTGATGGACGACAGAAGGTACGGGATGCTCTTGATGCCGCAGGGCTTTCATTGGCGCTTCATCAAACAGAGTGGTGTGAGGAGCAGCAGCCGATAGATGATACCATGGAGAATGCTTTGATCCTTGCGCGGGTGATACATGAGGATCTGACGATCCTGAACACCCCGTTGTGGGAGTTCTGGAAGGCTGTGGAAACGAACCTGCCTATTCCGAACGCGGAATTGTGATGTTGCCATTGAAAAAGGAGTGTGAAGGCCCGCGGATGACAAAGAGAGGTTGGGTGTTGGGACAGTATTCAAGATTTTTGGTTGGTGCTCAACGTGTTGATTTGAGGCTTGCAAAAACCTCTTCCAAAGTATACGGGAGCGCATATGTAAAACAGAACCAGTTGATCCTCGTGCTGACAAATGAAATGAATGTTCCATATGTATTGGATATACCGCAATTGAGTGGTAGGCGGGCGAATGTATTTTGTACCTGTAAGAGCTTGTCTTCATAAGTAAAACATGGTATAATAGCAGCATGAAAGAAGTAAGAGCAGGGCGCAAGCTGTACCCGACGGACTTGACAGACAGCCAGTAGGAAGAAATAGAGCCACTGTATTCGGGAATGCGGAACCGGAAGTGGAGCAAGCGCGAACTGACAAACGCCGTGCTGTACATTGTAAAGACCGGCTGTCAGTGGCGTCAGCTTCC
>ERZ1027040.1012-NODE-1012-length-10405-cov-4.504638_pt1 | contig 10405 bp, 9 predicted proteins | sample MGYA00519437_ERZ1027040 | MGnify/ENA primary metagenome ERZ1027040 (study PRJEB26926, sample SAMN06164809) | human gut metagenome | biome: ENVO:00009003; feature: ENVO:2100002; material: ENVO:00002003 | host: Homo sapiens | place: USA | collected 2012 ... | reverse complement strand
CCTAGGGTTCGTCGGCAGCGTCAGATGTGTATAAGAGACAGCAGTATAAGTCCTTGTGTGGGTTTGAACGTGGAGCCGGGAGGATATGCACCCTGCAGGGCGCGGTCGAAGAGCGGTTTCTGCGGATCGTTGACCAGCATGGTGTAATTCTTGCCTCGCTGACGTCCGATGAGCAGACGCGGGTCGTAGGTCGGCGCCGACACCATGCAGAGGATTTCGCCGGTTTTAGGCTCGATGGCCACCACAGCGCCGATTTTGTTTACCATAAGCGACTCGGCATACTCCTGGAGCCTGATGTCGAGACTTAGCCTGAGGTCTTTGCCCGAGATGGGGGCGATGTCGCGCGAACCGCCGTCGTAGCGGCCCCGTATGCGTCCCAGAGCGTCGCGGATAAGGATCTCCTCACCCTTGATGCCGCGTAAATATTCGTCGTATTTTCGCTCGATGCCGAGGTCGCCGCAGTAGTCGCCGGCCTTGTAGTAGGGATCTTTGTCGATGTCGGCCTGCGACACCTCGCGGATATTGCCGAGAACATTGGCCGCGGCATTGTATTTATACTGGCGTATGATGCGTTTCTGGATGAAGAATCCGGGAAAACGGTAGAGTTTCTCCTGCAGGCGCCCGTAGTCCTGCGCAGAGAGATGTGAGATCAGCGTCTGAGGCGTGTAGGAGGAGTAGTTGCGGGCCGATTTCATCTTGCTGACTCGCTCGTCGAAGGTCTGCAGCGCAATCTGCAGGGTGTTGCAGAAATCGATGGTGTCGAAATCGTGCACGTCGCGCGGAATCATCATCACGTCGTAGGCAGGCTGGTTGTAGACCACCAGCGAGTCGTTGCGGTCGTAGATCAGTCCGCGCGAAGGGTAGACGGTCTTGCGAAGAAAGGCGTTGTTGTCGGCGGAATTCTTATACTGCGAGTCGGCGATCTGCAGTGTGAACAGGCGGCAGATGTATATGATTGCGATGACGATAATGAAACCGCCGATCACATATTTCCGTTTCTCGAGATTATAGTCTTTACGCATTGGTCACAAGGAGAGTCAGCGGCGCCCCGAGAGGGAATCAAATGCCACAAGGATTACAAAAGTAAGCAGCGTGGATGCGCCGGCGCGAAGCAGCATCAGCAGCCAGTTGGAGAAAGTGAACGCCTCGATCATGAAGAACAGCAGGCAGTAGAGCGCCACCATGGTGATGAGGTATTTCAGGTATACGCCAGGTCCCATGGTGCGGAACGACGGTTCGGGTGTCGACATATCCTCTTCGCGAGGGAAATAAAGGCGTAGCACGGGCAGCCGCAATCCGGCGGTGCAGGTGCACGCCAGCGCATTCACCCCCTGGGTGTTGGAGAAGATGTCTACCGCCAGCCCGAGAAAAAATGCCACTGAAAGGGTCCAGTTGACCGACAGATCTACCGGCAGCTTGATTATCAGATAGATAAATACCAGCGGGATGGCCACGTTGAAGAGGCACAAATGGTTGAACACAACCACCTGGGCAATCACGAGCACTATAAAGAGCAGCAGATATTTTAGAATCTCCTTGGCCACCTGAAACCGGATTAAAATTTGATAATGTTGACTAAGATCTTGTTTAATGATAAAACTGACAGAACGGATAACACCGACATCACGGATAAAACCGGAAGGACGTTACGGCTGATCGATGGATTCGGTTTCATCTTTCGACTCCACTGCCTTGATCTCCACGATGTCGGTGTTGGAAATCACCTTTACGGTGGAGAGGGCGGTAAAGTCGGTGAGCAGTTTTATGCGAAGGGTGAAGAAGTTGTCGTCGTCGCCGCGCCCCGAGCCTTCGATTATCCCCACGGGGATCCCTTCGGGAAACATTGCCGAGTAGCCCGAAGTGACGATAGTGTCGCCCCGTTTGAACTGGGTATGCTTCGGCAACTCCTCGAGCAGAGCTGTGCGCGGGTTGGTGCCGTCCCACACGAGAGAGCCGAAAGTGTCGCTGCCTCGCAGCTTGCACGACAGGCGGAAGTTGGGGTTGAGCAGCGAGATGATGCGGGCGTAGTGGGGAGTGACCACATTCACCACACCAACCACACCGTTCTGGTCGAGAACGCCCATTTCAGGACGGACGCCGTCGGCCAGACCTTTGTTGATGGTGATGTAGTTGTAGGGATTGTGGATCGAGTTGTTGATCACGGAGCCGATGATAAAATTGTATTTTATCCGGGCCGTGTCGGCCGCGTTGACCTGCCGCTGCAGCGAGTCTTCGCGAAATTGCCGCAACTGATCCTTTAGCTGAAGCACTTCGCCCTGAAGCAGCGCGGTCTGCCGCTGCAGATCCTCGTTGATCGAGCGCAGACTGAAATAGCCGGTGACGTTGTTCGTCACCTCGTAAACGCCTGTGGATATGGCGCCTGCCGATGTGAGAAATACATGATGCTGGTAAGGGTTGCTCTGAAAAAGCAGGCAACACGACAACACAGCGTAGAACGTGAACACGAACCACGAGCTGTATCTTGCCAGAAAGTTGAGCAGATTTCTCAATCTTTAGAGCTTGTTTAATAATAAATGTTACCGATAGGGCGACCGCCGGTCGAACAGATTTCTGCTTACTTGATGAGGAACGAGAAGTTGTTGATATTCTTCAGCGCCACGCCTGTGCCCTTTGCAACTGCCAGCAGGGGGTCTTCGGCCACATGGAAGGGGATGCCGATTTTGTCGGTGAGACGTTTGTCGAGGCCGCGGAGCAGGGCGCCGCCGCCTGCGAGCCAGATGCCATTGTGGACAATGTCGGCGTAGAGTTCGGGAGGAGTCTGCTCGAGAGCGCCGAGCACGGCGGCCTCGATTTTCGAGATGGATTTCTCGATGCAGTGCGAAATCTCCTGATACGACACCGGAATCTCCATGGGGAGAGCGGTCATCTGGTTGGGGCCATGCACCACGTAATCCTCAGGGGGATTCTCCAGTTCGGTGAGAGCCGAGCCTACGTTCATCTTGATCAGTTCGGCAGTGCGTTCGCCCACTTTCACGTTGTGGGCGCGGCGCATGTGGTTCATGATGTCGTCGGTGAGGTCGTCGCCGGCAATCTGGATCGACTTGTTGGAGACGATGCCGCCCAGCGAAATCACGGCGATTTCGGTGGTGCCGCCGCCTATGTCGACGATCATGTTGCCTTCGGGCGCCTCCACGTCGAGACCGATGCCGAGAGCGGCGGCCATCGGTTCGTAGATCATGTAGACGTCTCGACCGCCGGCGTGCTCCGAGGAGTCGCGCACGGCGCGGATTTCAACTTCGGTGGAACCGGAAGGGATGCCCACCACCATGCGGAGCGAGGGGGAGAACCAGTTGTTGCGCGAAGATGCTTTTTTCACCAGGCCGCGGATCATCAGTTCGGCGGCGTTGAAGTCGGCGATCACGCCTTTGCGCAGCGGGCGGATGGTGCGGATGCCTTCAGGCTCCTTGCCCTGCATGAGCTGGGCTTCCTTGCCCACGGCGATGAGTTTGTCGGTGCGTCGGTCGAGAGCCACTATCGAAGGCTCGTCGATGACGATTTTATCGTTGTGGATGATCACGGTGTTGGCCGTGCCCAGGTCGATTGCAATTTCTTTTGTGAGAGAAAAGAATCTCATTATATTAATATGTAACGGGGTCAATAAATACGGACATATAGGCGGGGCGACGTCGGCGGGGACGCGTGTCTGCGGCCTGAATCAGTGCTTGAAGTGGCGGAAGCCGGTCATAACCATTGCCACGCCGTTTTTGTCGCAGTATTCCACCGATTCGTTGTCGCGGATGGAGCCTCCGGGCTGAATCACAGCGTCGATCCCTGCCTTGTGTGCGATTTCCACGCAGTCGGCGAAGGGGAAGAAAGCGTCGGATGCCATGACGGCGCCGTGAAGGTCGAAGCCGAAGTTGTGGGCCTTGTCAATGGCCTGACGCAGAGAGTCGACACGCGAGGTCTGACCCACGCCGGCGGCGCAGAGCTGGAGGTTTTTGGCCAGCACGATGGCGTTGCTCTTGCAGTGCTTCACCAGTTTGTTGGCAAAAAGGAGGTCGGCGATCTGCGAGGGGTCGACAGCTTTCTCGGTGACCTGACGAAGATCGTCGGGAGTCTCAACCTTGAGGTCGCGCTCCTGCACGAGGGCGCCGTTGAGAATCGAGCGGAACTGTCGGGTGGTGGTCAGAGGCGCTTTCTGCACGAGAACAATGCGGTTTTTCTTCTGCTCGAGTATGGCGAGAGCGTCGGCAGAGTAGGAGGGAGCTATGACCACTTCAAAGAAAATCTTGTTGATTTCTTCGGCGGCAGCGGCGTCGATCTCGCGGTTGGTGATGAGCACTCCGCCGAAAGCCGAAACGGGGTCGCCGGCAAGGGCGTCTTTCCATGCTTCGAGCACGGTGGGGCGGGTGGCCACGCCGCAGGCGTTGTTGTGCTTGAGGATTGCGAAAGTGGGCTGGTCGAATTCAGCCATAAGGCTTACGGCAGCGTCGATGTCGAGGAGGTTGTTGTATGAAATCTCCTTGCCGTGGAGCTGGTCGAACATCTTGTCGAAGTCGCCGAAGAAGAATCCTTTCTGATGGGGATTCTCGCCGTAGCGCATGGTCTTCTCGCCGTCGATGGCAATGCGGAGAGCCGAGGGATTCTCGCCCAGAGAGTCGAAATAGTTGAAGATTGCCGAATCGTAGCCCGAGGAAACGGCGAATGCTTCCTTGGCGAAGAAAAGGCGGTCGGCGAGGGTGGATTTGGCAGCGCCCTCGCGCTCGAGCATCAGGCGCAGGGGTTCATACTGTGCTTTGGATGCTACAATCACCACATCGTTGAAGTTTTTGGCGGCGCCGCGGATGAGCGAGATGCCGCCTATGTCGATTTTCTCGATGATGTCGGCCTGAGAGGCGCCCGAAGCCACTGTCTCGCTGAAGGGATAGAGGTCGACGATCACCAGGTCGATGGCGGGAATTTCGTATTCTTTAGTCTGTTCCTGATCACCTGCGTTGTCGCGGCGGTTGAGGATGCCGCCGAAAATTTTGGGATGGAGGGTTTTCACGCGGCCGCCGAGAATCGAGGGGTAGCCGGTGAGATCTTCGACTGCCTCGCAGTCGTAACCGAGGCCGCGGATGAAATCGCGAGTGCCGCCGGTGGATATAAACTTCACGCCCGAATTGTTGAGGAGGCGCAGAATTTCGTCGAGTCCGTCCTTATGGAAAACTGAGATAAGGGCGGTTTTTATTTCCTTGATGTCTGACATTTCTATAAAACGCGTCTACAGATTTTCTTTTGAACTGCAAAGTTACGTTTTTTTTCGGAAAAATCATCTCTGTGCTGTCAAACTTTTATTAATCAAATAAAAAAACTTTTTGAAAACTAAAAGAGTTGTATTAACTTTGCGGACGCAGACCGTTCGAAGCCCCGGTCAAGGGGTAGTGGGTGGGTCGCGATACATTTTTTGATGAAAGCGTTTATCTTTCGCTGATTCTTGATAACCGGAAATTCTGGCAGATTTCACTGAGGTCAAGGATCGAGCAACGGTAGATGCCCGTGGTTATGTAATTTATTCCGGTGGTATATTCCGAGAGGAATATCGTCGGGAGCAATAATTGCATATAAGCGTGGGCTTCGACGTTGCCGTCCAACCTCAGAAGGCAATGCCAGAAGCCACCGGTTGGATGACGGTAACGGATGCAGATCCCACGCTTTTATTATGTCCTGACAATTATTGCCGGAGAGGGGATCCAGCGGCACTCAGCACAACACATATTTTTAAATAATAAAATGGAACCAATCGGCCAGCTTATCAAAGAGGAACTGATGGCTCAGGAACGTTCGGTGGCATGGTTTGCACGCAAACTGTGTCTCGACCGCTCAAACGTGTACCGTCTGTTTCAGAAAAACAGCATCGACACCTCATTGCTGACACGAATATCGACTGTGCTAAACAAGGACTTTTTCGCAATATTGTCGGAGAATGTCAACGGTGTGCAAAAATCGCAGCAGTAGCGTGTCAATGTCGCAATACTCAATCGGTTAGAGTGAAAACAAATTGCCGTAACTTTGTCGAAAATATCACAGACTGCCTCTCACGGGCTTTTGATTGAACTCTTAAAAACAATCATTCCACAACAATTTTATATTTTTTTTATAAACAAAGGTTTATTGAAAATCGCACTTCTTTCTTGTGTGTGTGCTTCGATGTCCGTATCGTTCAATTCCTGCAAGAACTACGACGACGACATCGACTCACTCAACGAAAAGGTTGCGCAGATTAACTCAGCTCTTGATGCCGTGAAGGCTCAGGTGGCTCAGGGTGGTATTATCGAATCGGTGACCCCCAGTGCTGATGGAAAAGGTATTGTTATCACAGTGCTGAAAGATGGCGCTACCAAAAGCTACACCATCACCAACGGCGAGAATGGCCGTGACGGCAAAGATGCCGATGTGTGGACCATCAATGCCGAAGGCTATTGGTGCAAAAACGGTGTCGCCACTGAATGGAAAGCCGTAGGCGAAGACGGCAAGCCCGGTGAGCCCGGCAAACCCGGTGAGAACGGCAAGCCCGGCGAAAACGGTGCACCCGGCGACTACTACGTTCCCAACGGCAAGGGCTTCTTCGAACTCCATCACTGGAACCCCGCCACCAAGGAATGGGAAGTCACCGAAACAAAGATTTCCTATGTGGCTCCCGGCGATCACATCACCGCTATTGTCACTCCCAACGACGTGATTCTCTTCGGTGTTGACGGTGCCGACGGCGCCATCACACTGGCTCGCACAGGCGCTCTCCGCAGCCTCGTCTTCAAGCCTGATTTCTACTATCAGGGTATCGAGGCCATGGATGCCGCTACATTCAAATTCGCAAGCCTCACCGGCCTCATGGCTGTCAATGCCGACGACGTCAACGGCCGCAAGGACGCCCCCAAAGCCGGCAAGGAGATTCAGATGACTCCCGGCCTTGTTGCCCGCTACCATCTCAATCCCTCAAGCGCCAACATCAACGACATCGCCGCTCTGAACTTCATCACCGAAGACCTCCAGTATTCGCGCGCTGCTTCGGGTGTTACCGCCAACATCTACGACAAATCGGCCAAGGATGGTATTCTCACTGTTAAAGCCACTCTTTCGGGCAGCATCAAGGATATCGATGAGGATGGTCTGGTGACTGTCCTTGCCCTCCAGGCCCGTCTCAACAAGGATAAGGCTGCAACCGACACAGTCATCACATCGGATTACGCTGCAGTGCGTGCGTCGTATTACACCAATATCGACCTCGCTGTGCCTGCAAACGCTCCCGGCGACCTGATCAATGCTCCCAAATCGGCCACCTTCGGTGTGGATCATTGGTATACCACCGCCCAGGAGGCCATCGATGCAGAGCCCGCAATCGCACTTGTCTGGAATAACAGCGAGGGTCTCGACATCGCAAAATATATCCAGGCCGATTACACCAACTCCAAGGGTGTGCATATGGCATTCAATCCCGAGGACTCAGGCTTCAAATATGAGTATGCTCTCGTAGGTTACGCTGAAGGCAACAACCAGACCTCACAGTCGGCCCACGCTGCCCTCAATCCCGAGAACAAATCGTGGATCCGCGCTCAGATGACTCAGGGCGGTAAGGCACAGGCCTGGGGTTATGCCCAGAATAAAGCCACGCTTGGCCGTATGCCTCTCGTACGTGTAACCCTCATCGACACCGTCACTGAAGGTAACCCTGTGGCAGCTGTTGCCTACGTCAAGTTCCTGATTGACGAAGCCGGCGCTCTTCCCCCTGCCGACAATCTTATCGGTGTTAACTTTGGCTTCAACAAGGATTATACCGTAAGCTGCTCGACCAATGAAACCGTCTTCCCCCTGACCTGGTCGCAGATCGAGGAAACCATTCTTGCACATCCCTCTGTGAACATGAGCAAGGAGACATTCGAGAACAACTATGCTCTCCGCATGGCCAACGCCTCTGAAGTTCAGCAGGTAATCGTAGGCAATGACAAGAGCATCAGCAATGCTTCGGGCAAAGCTGTCCACGGTGTGATCACCAAATCTCCCGATCCCAACCTGCCTCAGGGCACCGAGGTTGTTAAGTGGACTATCTCGGCCAACGACGTTTACGAATGGTTCACCGGTTCGACCAAGCCCAAGGATATGACCGCAGTGATCGTTTATGACGGCAAAGCCGGCACATCGTTTGCCAAGTCGCACATCACCATCACTCTCAAGTGGACTCCCGAGCATCTGAACGTTACTCCCACAGTTTCGGTAAGCGACGATAACAAGATCGCCCAGCTCTGGTTCTCCTACAACTCCTCCACCTCTACCGCCGCCGGTGGCCAGAAGCAGGAAACACACCTCAACGTGGCAGTGCCCAACAATAACCTTACTTCTTCAGCTTGCACATTTGAGAATAACCTTCTCTATCCCTTCGTGGGCAACAAGGTCGGCTTCTCGGGTCTCGAAAGTGTCTACACCGACTACACCACCACAAAGACAATGTTCAACTTTGTTCCCGTAGCCAACGCACCCTCAAAGGTCAAAGGTGTATCGGGTACGGAATACGAACTCAAAGCCGACGGCACCAAGCTTATTGCAAAACTTGGTATAAATGAAGAAACCATCGCCGTAATTGATAATAGCAAGACTCCCGCTACTGTCACCTATCAGGATGGCGTTTTTGCCAAGGATGTGCTCAACTATGCCGGCGCACAGAATCTTGCCAAAGGCCAGACTCTCTCGGCCACCATCGCCATCAGCGCCGTGAACGGTTGCGACAAGCCCCTTATCGTCAACAACAACACTTACAATGTGCGCTTCCTGCGTCCTATCACAGTCAACGTAAGCAAGGCTCCCAACCTGCAGGATGGCAAGGACAACGGTTCGACTCTCGAAATCGCCACCTGCCTTTCCTTCATCGACTGGCGTAACATTGAGTTCACCTCAACAAACAAATACCTCCAGTATTACGGTGTGAAAGGTGTATATGTAGGTGAGTTCAAAAACGGCAAGCTTGTTGTAGCCGACCCGGACGATATTACAGGTGCGGTCTACACTAACATCAACGGTGCGAACTTCAACAAGACTCTGAAGGAGATGCTTCCCGACATCAAGCTCTCCTACACTCAGTCAACCGCTATCTCACTCACCAATATCGGTGTTGTAAACTACAAGAACGCCGGCAACGTGCTGGGCTCCAAGTTCCAGATCCGTGTTCCGTTCATCGTAGAGTACAAGTGGGGTTACGTGGTAGTTCCCATGGACATTACTATCGATCCCACCATCGGCCAGTAATAACCTGCCCTTGTTAATTCAATAAATCAATGGGACAGGGGCGTATCCGATACGTCCCTGTCTCTCTTTTAAACTATCTGATGAAATACCCCGTTTCTATCTTTTGCGGTGTTGTGCTGTCGGCGTTTGCCATCTCGGCGGTGTCGTGCGGCGGCAAAAAGGAAAACAACGCCGTGGTCCTTCCGGAAGAGAACACAATGATGCTCACCGAGCAGGATACCACTGCCACACTCGGACTTGTCACCTCTTTTATGGATCATATCGTGGCCGGCGAGAAGGATGCCGCCACAGACATGCTCTACACTGTCGACATCGACGATCCCGATCAGGAGCCATACAAGGTTACCCAAGAACAGCTGAAAGAGATGGATCTGTTGCTCTCAAATCCGATAAAACGCTATGAAATAGCTGACTACGATTTTGAGTCGGCGGTGCGGAATGAAGTGCGGTGCCGCATCTTCATCACTGACAACGTGAGCACCAATCTTTATTTCAAACCGGTGCGCTTTCTCGGCACATGGTATCTCTGCCTGAAAGATTCGTCGGAGGGTGACCGTCCGCTCGGCGACAAGTCGAAAGACATCGCTCTCTGACACATAAAATCATGTTTCAGCTTAAACAAGCTCTAAGTTTCAGCTTAATAATCAGTAACTGTTAAAATTAATTTCGACCAGTCATAAAGCCGTATATTTTGTAATGTTGAAAGGGCACCCCCTGTGCATCCCGGGAAATCGGAGCACAGGGGGTGTTTCCTTAGAAATATGTACTATTGGTGGGGATGCAGGATGATTGCAGGTGACCGCCGTTGATTGCAGCCGGTTGCGGTCAATCGGTCAGTTCGGAGGGGAGAGTGGGCATGGCGCCTTTCTTGGTGCAGACAAAGGCCGATGTCTGCACTGCGGTCGAGTGGGCTTCCTGCACGCTTTTCCCTTTAAGTATAGAAGCGATAAATGCTGCTGTGAAGCTGTCGCCGGCGCCGACTGTGTCGGCGACTTCTACCTTGGGGGTTGGCTGGAACGATACGTTGCCGGGGGTGAACACATAGCTGCCGTTGATGCCGCAGGTGAGTATGAGCATCTTGAGGTTGTATTTGCCTAAAAGAATCCAGCATTTGTCCTGCAGCTGTCTCTTATACACATCTCCGAGCCCACGAGACGCTCATGAATCT
>ERZ1027040.1008-NODE-1008-length-10439-cov-5.313945_pt1 | contig 10439 bp, 7 predicted proteins | sample MGYA00519437_ERZ1027040 | MGnify/ENA primary metagenome ERZ1027040 (study PRJEB26926, sample SAMN06164809) | human gut metagenome | biome: ENVO:00009003; feature: ENVO:2100002; material: ENVO:00002003 | host: Homo sapiens | place: USA | collected 2012 ... | reverse complement strand
CTTTACCACCAAGAGCAGAAGCATTGAATGTATAAGAAACCTCAACTTCCATCTCTGATTTTTTTGCAGTGAAAGTGTAATCACTTTCCACAGGCTCACCATCAATAAGAAGCTGTGCGTTTTCAGACTTCACCATCTGCCAGCCTTTTAGTTGATACTTCGTACCTTTTGTAAGTCCGTCTAAAGTGACGGTATCAACGATAGTCACGCTTTTACCAGCGACAATTGATTTTTCGCCTGTTGCCTTATCAGCAGCGGTAGTATGGATAGAGATTTCTGGTTCATAATCATCTGTCAATATACCCAAATGAATGACAGTCTTATTTCTTGAAACTATCACATCAAAAGCAGGAATCAGTGTCATTCCTTTGTTGGAATCACAGCGTAATTCCTCGATTGTATAGGTATCGTAGAGCAACGCACCTTTGCTGTCGTCTGGTGTGGAAGTACCGAACCAGATACCGTCCTCACTGTTTTCGCCAGCGTTGGTGTTCTGTGTATGAGATACCCAGTCAGCAGCGGTAGAGAACTGACCGTTTGCGTCCGTCACAATGATGTGGCTTTCGCCTGTGGTCTTGCTTGTGATCCTGAACGGAACATTCGCAAGTCGCTTATGAGTACCGTCACCGATTTTCACACCCTCCAAGTCACCACGTTTAATCTGATTGTAGATGGAATGTGCTTCGTCAGTTAAGTCAACGATTTTTCCATTCTCTGTGATTTCAAACTCAATCGGTTTTGCACCGTCCGTCAAATATCCCTCTGGGGCGTTGCTTTCTTCTAAGCGGTATTTTCCATAAGGTAAAGTATCTGCGGCAGTCGTAGCGATACCGTCAACGCCTGTATGGATTGTCTTGACTGTTTCATTTTTGTTGTATAATTTGCCATCTACCAATACCGCATTATCATTTAAGGAAATGATTTCAAAGGCAGTATCTTTCAATGTCGCACCGCCTTGTGGTTTTGTGTCTTTTGTTTCAAGGTCACGCTTTTGGATTCTCACACCTCCACGGATAATCTTGTCCGATACGGAATACTGGTTGCTGCCGCTTAATGCTGCAAGTTCGCCATCTTCTGTAATCTGTGCCACATACACGCCTTTTATCTGTTCAGAACTTCCAGCGGCTTGCATATAAGCACCATCTAACAAGTAACCGTTTGGAGCAGCTTTTTCTTCTACAGTGATAGTACCAAGCGGTAAACAGATAGTACCGTTTTGTGTATAGAAGCTGTCACCAGATACCTTATAGGAATCTGCCAATCTTGTGATATAGTGGATAGTGTTATCGCTGCCTTTTTCCGCTTTTGTCTTTGTCGTCCATGTGCGTGTTGGTTCTGATGGAAGATTATCTTTTGTGTAATAACCGTCATAATACTTCCAGACGAACTCCGCACCCTCTAAAGAAGCGTTACCCTGTGCGGTTGCTTTTCCTGTTTCCATATCAATCTTGAAAAGCTCAACCAAAGTGTCTGTGACTTTTGGTGTATCGCTGACTTTCAATGTGGAAGTTTCACCAGCCTTTACCGTAAGGGTATAGACGTTGTTATCTAACTGGAATCCTTTTGGAGCTTCGATTTCTTTTACATAGTATGTAGAAGCTCTCAACTTCACCGTATCCGTATTCCCGTTGCCATCTGTCATAAGTGTGGCAACTGATTTCGTGCAGCCTTTATCAGAATAGACACCATAAGTCGCACCAGATAAAGAATAGCAGTCATTAGATTTTGTAATCGCTGTATTACTGGACGATTTCTGAATCTTGCCATCACCGACAGCTAACTTCGCCCAGAACTGTCCTAAGTCCTGTCCTTCACCAACATAGATGTAACCACCGCAATCGTAACGGTCTTTATTTTCTTTAGCGAAAGCCTTTGCGTTCTCATAGACTTCTGACTGGATTTTCTCTGACACTTCATCATAGGCAGCTCGTACATTGTTGTACCCCCAGCCTAAGTGAACGCTCAATCTTCGCCAGACAACACATTGTTCCAACAGATAGACTTGTTTGCTGGAAAGACTGTGCTTTTCTGCATACTGTTTGACGTATTCCAGATTCAACGCCACATCAGATATTTGGTCGTCGCTCATTCGCTCCGTTGCATTGATACGATTCTTATATCCCGATTGGAAATTTGTGTTTATATCAATACAGTAGGCAATCTGCCCGTCAGCGTTCATTATGCTTTCTTCAAAGCTGGAAACCTCTGAACCACCATTGTCAATCTTGACGATTGTTCCTGCTTTACCGTCCGTAGTAGTATAGACGGAATCCGCAGCATGAACCTGTGTGACAGGTAATGCAGTAAATACGGTTGCAAGGGTAAGTACACCTGTAAGCCATCGCTTCATAATCTTTTTCATAATGTTTGATTCTCCTTTCATTTTGGGTAAAAAAATAGACGCTCATTGTTGAACGTCTTAGTTGCTGAAACCATTGGAACTATGTAGGATAGCTTGCTTCATCTTCATTTTTCTATGTTTTTGTTCTTATGCAATCGTAGCAGGAAAAGGCTTGTCCTACGCAAAATGGCGTGTTTTCAAGGGTTTCCAGCTATGTTGTTCTTACGAGGTCGCACCAGAACAGAAGGCACGCAGTACCTACGACAACATCCTCCGATTATGTAAGGATTATCCGGATGTTTACGAGCCGATCAAATTCCTTCGTGCACGTGAAGTAGTGCATTTCCAGCGGTTTGGTGAAGCACTGCGTCTGGTGCAGGATAAACTGGATGAGAAAAATTTCTATGCATTCAATCCGGCGTTTGACCGTTCGGCACCATGCGTGGATAAGAAGAAATGTAATTGTGAGAAATAAGGATTTCCTGGGGCTTAATCCAATATAAAAAGGGACTGCCGTGTAATGGGGATGGCAGTCCCTTGATTTCGGGTTACTGTGTGCTTTGAACTTTCACTCCTGCAGTGTATAAAATAACTTCGTCTCGTCCACGATCCGATATTTTCCGTCGGTATAATCGACAATCATCACGTTGCAGTTTTGCTGTAATCCGCCCGACCAGAAATCCTTGATCTCGTGCTTCTTAATATAAGACATAATTCCTTTGTTGAGGGCACCGTGTGCGACGATCATCACACGTTCGCAGGAATTAGCGAGTGGTTCGATCTTATCCTGCATAAAATCTCCGGCACGCGCGATCAGATGCGGAAGCGTCTCTGCGTCATCGGCAGGCACATACAATTCCGGCTGCTTGAAGAAGTAGCGGAAGGTAAGTGTTTCGTCCTTGATCAGCTCCGAGAAATTCTGACCTTCAAAATGACCGAACGATAATTCGCGCAACCTTTCATCGGTTTCAATCTCGATGTCCCGTCCATTCCGGATCAGACAAGCTGTTTCATAGGCGCGCTTTAGGGGACTGGAAAATATTTTATCAATTCTTGTGTCCATTAATGCCTCGCCTGTCAGTCGTGCAACTTCGCGGCCTTTTTCACTTAATTCGATATCCTCACGTCCTTGCAGACGTTTCTCGCGGTTCCACAGGGTTTCTCCGTGGCGTACTATATATAATTCCATGTTTATTCTCCGTTCTGTCCATAGGATCACCGTAAATGCATCTACATATATATTGCAATTACGAATGCCTGTGGTTATATATTCTCAATCTGCCAGTCAATTGGTGCAACACCATGCCTCTGCAAAAATTCATTCGCCTGACTGAAATGCTTACAGCCAAAGAATCCACGGTAGGCGGAGAGTGGTGATGGATGAGGCGCTTTCAAAATCAAATGATTTGGATTGTCCAACATAGCTGCTTTTTTCTGCGCAAAGCTTCCCCACAACAAAAATACGATTGGTTGATTTTGCTTGTTGACGGCGCGGATTGCCGCGTCTGTAAATTCTTCCCAGCCCATTCCCTGATGGGAGGCAGCCTGATGTGCCCGTACAGTCAAAACTGCATTTAAGAGCAAAACCCCCTGCTCTGCCCATTTGACAAGATACCCGTTGTTTGGAATATAGCAACCGACATCATCGTGCAATTCTTTGTAGATATTGATCAGTGATGGCGGGATATCTACGCCCGGCTTTACCGAGAAAGAAAGTCCGTGTGCCTGTCCGGGACCGTGATAAGGATCCTGACCGATGATGACACATTTTACATCCTTTAACGGTGTCAGATGAAATGCGTTGAAGATATCATCTCCAGGTGGATAGATCGTGTGGGTGCTGTATTCTTTCCCGACAAAATCAAACAGTTTCCGATAATATGGCTTATTATATTCTGGTGCCAAAACCTTAGCCCAGTCATTTCGAATTGGTGGCATAATACTCTCCTTTGTAAGTGCTGCCGGTGCGAAGCTGGCAGATATCAATTCGTTGTTTTCTATTAACACTAGATTATCACAACTGCCAGAAGAATACCACATGGATTTTCTCTATAAAATAGGAAATATTTTGCAGATATAAATCTTTTCCGCTTATTTGGAAAAAGGTGGTTGACCGCAAAAAGAATCTGTGATAATGTAAGTCTGTAAATGCAGAGAAGAGGAATAGTAGGAATCCAAAGGATTTCAGAGAGTCGTTGGCTGGTGTGAAACGATAATCCGAAGATTTTGAACTCGCCTTGGAGCAGCCGATTGAACAGATGTGAGACAGGAAAGTTTGACATTAGTAGATTTGGACGGAGCCTGACCGTTACAGCGGGAAGATATAGGATGCATGCATCTTTGTATCTGTGAGAGCATACGATATGTATGAATTAGAGTGGTACCGCGTAAGAGGTTAGAATGATGAAACTTGCGTCTCTAAGTAGTTGTTGGAGGCACAGGTTTATTTTTTTATGTATGGAGGTAGAAAGATGAAGAATTTTGAGCATTACAAGCGTGGCTATTATATGCCGCCAGTACAGAGTACAGACTGGGTAAACAAAGAGTATATCGATAAGGCACCAGCATGGTGCAGCGTAGATCTGCGTGATGGTAATCAGGCGCTGATCATTCCGATGAGTCTGGATGAGAAGCTTGAATTTTTCAAAGAATTGGTACGTGTAGGCTTCAAGGAAATCGAGGTTGGTTTTCCTGCAGCTTCTGAGACAGAATACAAGTTCTGTCGTACATTGATCGAGGAGAATCTGATTCCGGATGATGTGACGATTCAGGTTCTGACACAGGCAAGAGAGCATATTATCAAGAAGACATTTGAGGCAATTCAGGGTGCAAAGAATGTCGTTGTGCATCTGTACAATTCGACATCCTACGCACAGAGAACACAGGTATTCAAGAAGTCCAAGGAAGAGATTCTGAAGATCGCAACAGACGGCGCAAAGCTGTTAAATGATATGGCAGACCAGTATGGTGTGAACCATCAGTTTGAGTACTCACCAGAGAGCTTTACCGGAACTGAAGTCGACTATGCATTGGAAGTATGCAATGCAGTCATCGACATCTGGAAGCCGACACCAGAGCGTAAGGTTATTATCAACCTTCCTGCAACGGTTGAGATGTCATTGCCACATGTTTACGCAAGTCAGATTGAGTACATGAGCAAGAACCTGCATGACCGTGAGAATGTTGTACTTTCCCTTCACCCTCACAACGATCGTGGTTGCGGTGTCGCAGATGCAGAGCTTGGTATCTTAGCTGGTGCAGACCGTATCGAGGGTACTTTGTTTGGAAATGGTGAGCGTACCGGTAATGTCGACATTATCACACTTGCCATGAATATGTTCACGCATGGCGTAGATCCGAAACTGGATCTGTCGGATATTCCGCATCTGACAGAAACCTATGAGAGATTGACGAGAATGCATGTATATGAGCGTTCTCCATACACGGGACAACTGGTATTCGCAGCATTCTCCGGTTCCCATCAGGATGCAATCGCAAAGGGTATGAAGTACCGTGAGAATGATCCAAATGGTATGTGGACGGTTCCATATCTGCCATTAAATCCAGAGGATGTCGGAAGAAAATACGATGGCGATGTTATTCGTATCAACAGTCAGTCCGGAAAGGGCGGCATCGGATTCTTATTGGAGCAGAAGTATGGATTCAACCTGCCACCGAAGATGCGTGAGGATCTTGGATATACAGTTAAGGGCGTATCTGACCATCAGCATAAGGAGCTTTCTCCGAAGGAAGTATTGGATATCTTCCAGAACGAATATGTAAACCGTGAAGATACGGTCAAACTTATGGAGTGTCATTTCAAGCAGATCGACGGTATTCAGGCAGAGCTTACGATTCTCGTAAATGGCGAGAAGAAGGTATATCATGGACAGGGAAATGGACGTCTTGATGCGATCAGCAATGCGATCATGAAGCATTTCGATATCAAGTTCTCCCTTGTTACATACGAAGAACATGCATTGCAGGTAGGTTCAGATTCACAGGCATGTGCATATGTCGGATTGGAAGTTGAAGGTGTGAATGGAATCATCTGGGGCGCAGGCATCAAGTCTGATATTATTGATGCATCTGCATCTGCTTTGATCAGTGCGTTGAACCGTTCAAACCACATGAATAAATAGAAGTTTGAATAAAATATACCGTATTGTTTCTTCTTGTTTTATCTGACAGTTTGTGCTAAAATAATCTAAATGTTGTGTTGTATTGTGTCGATAACACAGTTGACAACATGCGCGGATAAATGCGTAGAAAACGAGCAGGAGGAGTAACACCATGATATTTGTGAAGTCGGAAGACTTGAAATATGGTATGCGTCTGGCAAAACCAATCTACAATAAGACTGGCGTTTTGCTGTATGAGCGTAATACAAGACTGACACTTCAGGGTATCGAGAGTGTAAAGAACTTCGGGCTGCTTGGACTTTATATTCTGGAGCCAGCGGAGCCAGTGCCGCCGATGTCGGAGGAAGATCTGGACTTTGAGCGTTTTCAGACGATGGCGGTGTTCAGTATCCGGGAAGAACTGGATAACATCATTGCCGGCAGAGAGCCAATCAATCTGAAGCGTCTGGCGAATGCGATCATCACGAATTATGGACGATTGGATCATAAGATTACATTCACACAGAATCTTCGTTCCACGACGGATTATGTGTATAAGCATGTAATCAACACAGCCATTTTATGTGCGCTGATTTCAGCACAGGTGTATTACACACCGACAGAACAGGAAGAGCTGGTATTGGCAGCACTGCTGCATGATATCGGAAAGCTGTTATTGCCGAACAAGGTGCGGGAAAAATACGATGATTACGATACAAATGATTTGATCATTGTCAAGAAGATTCAGAACGATGGACTGGGACTGCTCAGGCCGGAGATCGGAATTGACAGCGGCGTCCGCAGAATCGTAGCCCAGATTCATCGCATGGAATATGGAAACAGTAATCTGGAACAGGGTAAGATTTTAAAAAGTACAAAGATTTTGAAAGTTGCGAATCTGTTTGATACGATGACCTGCATGAAGATCAGTGAGGAGGCGATATCGGAGATCGCAGCGATCAAATATCTGTTATTGAATAAAGACGAGTTCGATGAGGAGATTGTAGGTGCACTTATCAAGAGTATCAACATCCTGACACCGGGTGTCTGTATCGAACTTACGAACCGTGAGAAGGGACTTGTCATATCGGAGAATCCGCAGAATATTCTGCGTCCGGTTGTTTTAGGTTTCTCGACGAATAAAATTTATGATTTGAGTAATAATGGTGTATATCGGCGTTACCAGATCGTTGATATAATGAAGACTATGGATAATCGTATCAAGGTTGACCGGGAGCGATTGGAAGAGTACATGAATAAGCGATGATTGGAAGCAATTATCGCTTGTTCCATTTATAGACAAAAATACATCCGAATCCGAACGAGGGGGTATGCAAGATGGCAGAAAATATATTTAATGAAAAACAGGATTATATCGTTGCGGCGCGTGACGAGGTTATAAAACGGGATGAATATGCGGCAAATATTGACCGCATGAAACAGCAGCAGAAGAAGCTGTCAAGAAGCATTGCTTCAGAAGAAAAGTCAATTGCGGATGAGATTGCGACGACGATCAAGAAGCGCCGACAGGACATTCAGTCGACCTACGATGACCGGCTTGATGATAACCGTGCACGGAAAAAGAAGGTGGCGAACAAGCGAGACAAGAAAAAAGAGGAGCGCATGGACAAACGCTATCACGAGGAGACGAAAAGCCTGCGGGAAAGCGATAAGGATCTTAAGGTTGAGATGCAGACGTTGCTGCGTAAATATAAGCTTCCATCTTTCTGTGGAAAGAAATTATACTTTGCGTTGTTTTATGCACGGAATGTGCGCGAGTTTGGCTTGAAGCTTCTGACATTTATAATCGGGTTCGGTGGCATTCCGGGACTTGTGACATTTCTGGTGAAAAAACTTGTACTCGATACAAAGAAAGATATCAATGTTGCGTTCTGGTGTGCGCTGATAGCGGCAGGAACGCTGATCGTATTATTACTGATCTATTTTGCAATTTACAGTAAGACGAAGCTGAAGCATATGGATGCGATGACACAGGCACGGAGTATCCGTGACAAGATGATCGCGAACAAGAAGCAGGCAAATGCTATCCGTCATTCCATCAACAAAGATCATGATGACAGCCAGTATAATCTGGATGCCTATGATGAGAAGATGGATAATCTGGATGCAGAGGCAGATGCGATTGGTAAGGAGAAGCAGGAAGCACTCCGGTCGTTCGAGGAAGAGACGACATCCATGATCACAGAGGAAATCAATAACCGCAGACTTCCGGCATTGGAGGCAATGAAGGAAGAAAAAGCAAACATGGAAAATGAAATTGCTGCGGAGGAAAAACGCTTTTCGGATCAGACACTTTTGATCGCGAATAAATACGCTGCCATTCTTGGTGAAGATTTGTGCAGACAGGATAAGCTGGAAGATTTGATTGCGATCATGCAGGAGGGACAGGCGGATACGGTTTCGGAAGCGATCGCAGTTTACAAAGGTCAGAAGGCGTCCAGATAACGAATCGAATATTTGAGTGCGTTCGCAATGCAGTCTGCGAGCTGCATGACTGTGTACAGACGGGTGGATTGCAAAAGACCCGGATGTCCACCAGACACGTTTACAATGCCGGTAATGGAGAGATCTCCGATTGCCGGCAATTTCTTTTTTACACCTTTTCCGGGCAGGATAGGACCGTCGTTGATCGTGACAAGTCCGACGTGGGAGCTGCTTCCAAGCGAAGCATCGACTGCGATAACAAATGGATTTTCATAATTGTTTCGGATATCGTGCAAGGCGTCATGGATATTCAGGGCATGGACGGGCGCAGACAGACAGCCCATTACATGAAACGTTTCACTGTAATTTAAGAGCTGTTCGCCGACAAGCGGACCGAGACAATCGCCTGTGGCACGGTCGGTTCCAATACATAAAATAATCGGGGTGTATTGTTCGATTTCAACATCCTGTAAATATTCCAGAATACATTTTCCAAGCTCGATATGGGCATAACCCTGCGCAACATCGAAATATTGAATCCCATTTCTGCGTTCTGCGATTCCCTTCATAAACACCTCAGCCACGTTTGCTCCTTCTATACTCTATGCAGAAAGTATTAACAAGTTGTTAGAAAAATAAACAAAGCTGCAATCTGTTTCCTTTTCTGTCGCAGAATACATGTTGTTGAAATAAGTTGCGGTGGAAAGCCAGATTCAGGCGACAGGTTTCGAAGCACAGAAAAAGACGCTGATGCTATATTCTATAAAACGAATTATGGAGGCGTAGCATAGCATGATTGAAGTTATCTATGATAAGGACAAGGAAAAAGACAAGCAGGAATCAAACGAAAAAAATGAGCACGAGGTAAGCGTGAACCTGCGCCTGCCGAAAAACATAAGACAGATCGGATCGCCGGATGGACATAAGCGCATCTATATGGAAGATTATGTTGTTACATATCTGAACTATATTGCAAGACCAGGCAGCACGCAGGCGAGAGGTGCTATTTTACTTGGTGAAAGCAAGAAATCAGATGCAGGAGATGTGATTTTTATCAGTGGTGCGGTCGATGCACAGAATATCGAATTTGATATGGATGAGAGTGAATTTACACAGGAGATCTGGACCGAAATCTATGATCAGGTCAAACAGTTTTTCCCGGGACTATCCGTGATGGGATGGTTTCTGTCGCGTATGGGATTCTCAACGGCGATCAATGATAAAATCGAGAAGATGCATGTGGAGAATTTCCCAGGAAAGGACAAGGTGTTATTTATCACCGATTCACTTGAATCAGAAGATGCATTTTATATGTATGAACATGGACAGCTTGTAAAACAGAAGGGCTATTACATTTACTATGAGAAAAATGAGGCAATGCAAAACTATATCATGAAACAAAAGGGGGATGCCCCCTTGGAGCAGTCCGAGATTCAGAGAAAAGATGAAGAAATCGTGCGACAATTCCGCCGCAAAAACAAAGATCTGCCGGAAAACAAAGATACCGGAGTCGGATTTGTGTATATTGCAAG
>ERZ1027040.985-NODE-985-length-10615-cov-4.484659_pt1 | contig 10615 bp, 15 predicted proteins | sample MGYA00519437_ERZ1027040 | MGnify/ENA primary metagenome ERZ1027040 (study PRJEB26926, sample SAMN06164809) | human gut metagenome | biome: ENVO:00009003; feature: ENVO:2100002; material: ENVO:00002003 | host: Homo sapiens | place: USA | collected 2012 ... | reverse complement strand
ATCTTGAACATTGGAATCAGGGCGAATCAGAATTGTTATATGAGTATATTTCCCAGATGGAATTTGGTGATGCCACCAACAGGGAGGGGCACGCCGCCAAAGTATATTTTAACGCATTATTTGGTATGGACTTTACACGGACTGCTGAAAATAGTATCAATGCTGCATTAAATTATGGATACAGCCTGCTTCTTTCAACATGTACAAGAGAGATTACCATTAATGGGTATATAACGCAATTAGGATTATTTCATGACAATATGTTTAATCCATTTAATCTGGCATCTGATCTCATGGAGCCATTTCGTCCTCTTGTCGATAATTTGATAAAGCAAATGGCTCCTGAAAAATTTGAGCACGATGAAAAAATGGAAGTAGTAAAACTTCTGCAAAAAGAAATAATACTTGCAGGAAGAAAGGAATATTTGAGTAACGCAATGAAATTATATTGTCGCAGTGTCTTTGATGCATTGAACGATGGTGATATTTCATTAATCAAATTTTACAAGAATGAGTTATAGATATATGAGAATGATCGTATTTTTTGATTTACCTGTATTAACATCCAAACAGAGACGGGACTATCGAGATTTCCGGAAATTTTTGTTGAAATCTGGCTTTTTGATGCTTCAGGAATCCGTCTATTGTAAACTTGTTCAAAATCCGGTTGTTGCAGATGTTCTCCAAACAAATATCCGAAATAACAAACCAGAGGAGGGCTTGGTTCAAGTATTGCGTGTCACAGAAAAACAATACTCAAAAATGGAATATATAGTTGGAGAAAATCATTCACAAGTATTGAATAACGATGAAAGGTTAGTGATTCTATGAAAACTCTTGTGAACACTTTTTATAATTTAGAACTTAGACTGATAGAAAACGCAATAACAGTATTATCTGTAGAAGCACCTTCTGCATATCAAAAAATCATGCATGATTTCTGGCAACAGTACAACGGAAACGAAGGTTCTTTTATTTTATCTGAAAATGGAAAAGAACTCAAAATACAAAAAAATGTTGAGTGTATCTATAATCCATTTTCTGTCAACCTAAATGATAAAAAAATACTTACAAAGCTTTATCATGAACTTTCTCTACAAAGCGATTCTTTATTGCAGGAAGATGGAATAGAATTAAGAGAATCCATAATCAGTTATTTTGACAAACTTTTAAACACAGTTCCTTATGCTATTACATACAATTTTGAATTTGAACTATCATCTATCATAAAAGCATTAGATGTACAGACAGATTCAACTGCTGACACACTTACAGAAAAATTATGTTCATATATGAATTTATTACAACAATTGTGTGGGATTTCAATATTTGTAATTTCAAATTTAAAATGTTTATTGCAAAATACTGATTTGCAACTTTTATACGAATATGCTAAATACAATAAAATAAATCTTATCATCATTGAACCAATTCATACACCACATATTATAGATGAAAAATGCTGGATAATTGATAAAGATTTGTGTATAATTGAAGCATAATTAACACCATATTCGCAAATATGGAAGCTCGGAGAGAACCTCAAATATTATAATTTGAGGTTTGAGAGCTTTGTTAATTCATAAAGGTACAAAACTATTGACATCCCTCTAATATTAGAGTATTAGTTTGAGAGCTTTGTTAATTCATAAAGGTACAAAACTACTATGCAAAAGATATGGAAAAGGCTAATGTTTGAGAGCTTTGTTAATTCATAAAGGTACAAAACAAAGTGCCACGCACCATCTGCATGTTGTTCGTTTGAGAGCTTTGTTAATTCATAAAGGTACAAAACTAGTGTGCTTTTCGAGTTTATGGGGAAGTAGTTTGAGAGCTTTGTTAATTCATAAAGGTACAAAACCTTGACTTGACGGCGTTTACTGACACGGGCGTTTGAGAGCTTTGTTAATTCATAAAGGTACAAAACTTCTCGGTGTACAATCCATATCGCTTGCCCGTTTGAGAGCTTTGTTAATTCATAAAGGTACAAAACAAGTTGTTCATAACTTACTAAAGGGACATAGTTTGAGAGCTTTGTTAATTCATAAAGGTACAAAACAAAACTTCTTGATTTAATGGAGTTGTTGGAGTTTGAGAGCTTTGTTAATTCATAAAGGTACAAAACTGACAATGCCTAATTGACATGAACATGATCGTTTGAGAGCTTTGTTAATTCATAAAGGTACAAAACAACATCAACTAGCGTAAAAGGCGGCGTTAAGTTTGAGAGCTTTGTTAATTCATAAAGGTACAAAACCATGCTTGTAGCTGTCCATGCGAAATCATGGTTTGAGAGCTTTGTTAATTCATAAAGGTACAAAACTTACGTCCATATTGACAGTAATAATCCTAAGTTTGAGAGCTTTGTTAATTCATAAAGGTACAAAACGATACAAGAAAGAAGATTGCCGAAGCATACGTTTGAGAGCTTTGTTAATTCATAAAGGTACAAAACTGATCGTATCTGGAGAAGCAAACGAAGTGTGTTTGAGAGCTTTGTTAATTCATAAAGGTACAAAACAACCCCGAAAACCAGAAAGAACAGAAAGAGGTTTGAGAGCTTTGTTAATTCATAAAGGTACAAAACGCCGAGGGTATAATATTATAATGTTTCACGGTTTGAGAGCTTTGTTAATTCATAAAGGTACAAAACGTGACTATAACAAAGGAAAACAAAGCGACGTTTGAGAGCTTTGTTAATTCATAAAGGTACAAAACAAGACATATAGTAAAGCGTATCAGTATACGGTTTGAGAGCTTTGTTAATTCATAAAGGTACAAAACAAATCACAGACAAGAAGCAAATCACAGCCGGTTTGAGAGCTTTGTTAATTCATAAAGGTACAAAACAATCTGCACGAACAACCACCAATACCATGGGTTTGAGAGCTTTGTTAATTCATAAAGGTACAAAACGGGGAATGGCTTTAACTGCATCAGACTGGTGTTTGAGAGCTTTGTTAATTCATAAAGGTACAAAACTCCCGTTGCGCCACGAAACGCTGTTTATGAGTTTGAGAGCTTTGTTAATTCATAAAGGTACAAAACTCAGCTATTGACATATTATCCCTCACTTTCGTTTGAGAGCTTTGTTAATTCATAAAGGTACAAAACGCGCTCTTAAAAGTGTGTAAAGGTGAGAAAGTTTGAGAGCTTTGTTAATTCATAAAGGTACAAAACTGCAAATACTGATACTACCGAAGTTGGTCAGTTTGAGAGCTTTGTTAATTCATAAAGGTACAAAACTCAAACGTTCCCTCTCAAGCGAACGCATCAGTTTGAGAGCTTTGTTAATTCATAAAGGTACAAAACACATAAGCTTCAGTCAGAAGCAGAATAGGAGTTTGAGAGCTTTGTTAATTCATAAAGGTACAAAACCATCGCTTCGCGAAAACCGAAACCAGTTCAGTTTGAGAGCTTTGTTAATTCATAAAGGTACAAAACCGACGAGCAGATCATAAGAGCGAACGACAGGTTTGAGAGCTTTGTTAATTCATAAAGGTACAAAACAATGGCGTTAAGAGTGTAGCAAGTTCGGCTGTTTGAGAGCTTTGTTAATTCATAAAGGTACAAAACAGAGTGCCCCGTATGCACACGACCAATATAGTTTGAGAGCTTTGTTAATTCATAAAGGTACAAAACTTCATTGTTTGCGGTACGATAGGCTGCGCTGTTTGAGAGCTTTGTTAATTCATAAAGGTACAAAACGTAGGATTTGTCAACGTATATAACCCAACAGTTTGAGAGCTTTGTTAATTCATAAAGGTACAAAACTAACAAGGAATAATGAAAAAGGGGTTCTATGTTTGAGAGCTTTGTTAATTCATAAAGGTACAAAACTCGTTGACATCGGCAGAGACATCGGAGACAGTTTGAGAGCTTTGTTAATTCATAAAGGTACAAAACTTTGAAGAAATTGTAACATCGGAAGATTTTGTTTGAGAGCTTTGTTAATTCATAAAGGTACAAAACTGTTGGGTGTGCATCGTTCCACGATCTGCAGTTTGAGAGCTTTGTTAATTCATAAAGGTACAAAACAGGAAAGAGTGCAGTCAGGACGTGGTATATGTTTGAGAGCTTTGTTAATTCATAAAGGTACAAAACTTCAGCAATCACACCATCAGCATCAACACCGTTTGAGAGCTTTGTTAATTCATAAAGGTACAAAACACATCTTATAACTATGACGCTTGTATCACAGAAAAGCGGATTAAACCGAGGTATAAAATGGAATTCTAAGACATATAGAAATATGGAAAAACAATGGTCTACTGCATTAAAGAATGGTCAAAAAGTAACGGATATTGATATAAACCTTTCATATAAAAATGGTTCGTCACGTTCGTCAGCATTTGATGTTTCGTACAAAATCGATGGAAAATTATTCAATCGACATTTTAAAAACTAATAATAAAAACAAATAATTAAAATCTAACAATAAGGAGATCTGTTATGTTAAAAGGTTTTGAAGATGCATTTGTTGATGCACAAGCTAATGTTATTTCGCTTTGCCTTGAATTACTTAAGAATTCTGAAAAGAGTGCAGACGTTATATATGTATACATATTACAAAATGATGACGAAGAGTATATTGACGCATTTTTTGAGAAAGATGGCAAGTTGTTCACAACCAATGATTGGTGTTCAGATGCTCAAATTAAGGAATTCTTTCATTGTGGAATAGAATATATAGAAAGCATTGTTGAGCTTTGTGATACCTATGATGCAAAGTGTCCACACGAATTCAAATTAGTATACAATGTTAACTCTAAGTCATTTGACTCAAATTACAATTATGAAAATGCAACCGATGTTTATGATAAGGATGTAATTGAGTTAGTCGAAGAATGGTTTAATGAATGCGAAAAAAATATAAGTCATTGATAAATTTTAGGAGATAAAATTATGATTGAAGTCAATGAGCAATTAGCTGAAGTTATATCAAATTCTCGGGTCGCTTTTATTAATGGTCAGATGGCTGAAGCCTTTAAACTCGCTAAAGAAGCGATTAAACTTGATGAGAACTGTGCAGATGCTTATCAGTGTGCAGCAAATGTGTGTATGTCGCTCAGCAGGTATGAGGATGCAATTGAGTATTACCAAAAAGCTGTAAACTGCGATCCGAACAATGGAAACCGTTATTTCAGCCTTGGCTATGCACAGGCAAGTGTGAATAAGATTGCTGAGGCTATGCAGAATTTCGCTAAAGCTGATGAGCTTGGGCTGAACGAAGATGCTGCAGGACAGATGTATCATATCCTCGGAATTGTAAATCAGGAGTTCGGAAAACTTGATGATGCCCTCATCAATTTGAAAAAGTCGGAGCTTATCATTCCCGCAGACATGGATATACTGAAACGCAAGGCGGTTATCTATGGGCTTCTTGATGAGATTACAAATGGCTTGCAGACTGCTAATCAGATGAAGCTGCTTGCACCATCTGACTATTCCGGCTATCAAGCTGCTTACATTTTGCTCAAACGCCCTCTTGTAATAAGCAAGAGGGCGTGGGTATATAAATGGAGGAATAAAAATGAAGTACACACCAAATCCTATGCAAACAAATGATATCACGCTTTCAGATGACCTTGTAGCCCTTACTGAATTGATAGCAGCCAATGTCCACGATGTGTGGGCAGCTGGGCGCATTAAAGAAGGATGGACTTATGGAGAAGTTAAGGATACTGAAAAGAAAACCACTCCTTGGAAGAGGTTTGAGAGCTTTGTTAATTCATAAAGGTACAAAACATTATTCAATGCGTAAAAGCAACCCAACAAGGTTTGAGAGCTTTGTTAATTCATAAAGGTACAAAACGGTGGTGCACAAGGAAATCGTGGCTAAGACGTTTGAGAGCTTTGTTAATTCATAAAGGTACAAAACGGTATACGAGGTTTGACGTGTACAGTCACAGTTTGAGAGCTTTGTTAATTCATAAAGGTACAAAACAGCTGGCCGTATGGGTGTATGGGAGTGTAAGTTTGAGAGCTTTGTTAATTCATAAAGGTACAAAACATATTGAAAATGATTAAAAGGAGTAACCTATGCACACCTTTACCATCGGTGCCATCGTGCGCCACTTCAAAAGAGAATATATCACCGATCCGCAATCAGCCGAATATCTCTACAAGATATTGGCATTTGCATCCCACACGGAGACAGGAGAGAAGCTTGTGATCTATCAGGCACTTTATCCTCCATACAAAACGTGTGCACGTCCATATGACATGTTCATAAGCGAAGTGGATCATGTGAAATACCCTGATATCAAGCAGAAATATCGTTTTGAAGTAATTGAAACTGACCTTTTTCCACAAGCATGATAGGGTATATAATGACGCAATCTCTCACAAAGGAGCCCCACCCATGAAACTTTTCCACAAAAAATCACACACCACCTACAACCAAGCTACGAAAACACCTGTCATCAAATGCAGCATCTGCACAGGAGAGCAGGTGGCCGGATTTCAGGATAATGCCACAAAAGCATTTGAGGACATTATGCTGATTCAAGATGCATCAGATCTTGCGCATTTCCGGGAAATGTATGATATAATCGGTGACATCAAGAAGATTTATTAGCCCGATATTATACCGGGATTTATAGGAAAGGATCTAGTCATATGTCATACATAACTACTTACACTGGAAAACATTTTGATCCGGTCAATCCGGATGCATCCCTTCTTTGCATCGAAGATATCGCACATGCATTGTCGCTTCTGTGCCGCGGAAATGGGCACGTACAGACCTTTTTCTCGGTCGGACAGCATTGCATTGCCTGCGCAAAAGAAGCGCAGGCACGCGGGCTGTCAGCACGCCTGATTCTTGCGTGTCTGATTCATGATGCAAGTGAATGTTATATGTCGGATGTTCCTCGTCCATTCAAGCAGACCTTGCCGGAATATAACCGGCTGGAAGATCAATTGCTTGATATGATTTATATGCATTTTCTTGGAAGTACATTAGATAATGCTGAACAGGAAATTCTGAAGGATATCGATAATGCAATGCTATGGTACGACCTTACATATCTGTTATACGAGAAACTGCCTTTACCGAAACCACAGGTTTATGATGAACCAGATTATACAGTCCGACCATTTACAGACGTAGAAGAGGAGTATTTACAGATCTATCGAACTTTTATCCAGAAACTTCATTAATATCTTATAAACACACCAAACTTCTGAAAAATAGCAAGAGCCTCTTATCATAATTAGATAAGCGGCCCTGATTATTCTTTACCACTTTTTCTTCCGGTTAATATCATAGATGCCCCAGTTACACTCAGAGGCAGCCGGAGAGGACGGATCCTTCCAGAGCTCATCAAATGCTTCAAATACAAAGCCAACGATTTCTTCGGATTTCAGATAGTCCGCAACTTCCTCCAGATAGCGCTTCTGATTTGCAACAGACGCATAATCGGCATGATCATCATGCGCCGTCCTTGTTGCCCAGCCAAGCTCCGTAAAGCAGATCTGCTTATCCGGATAGATTGCACATGCAGACTCGAAGCTTTCCTTTGTTTCCGCAAATGCATCCTCAATTGCAACATCCATATGGTATGGGTAGGTATGAATACCGATGATGTCGACCGCATTGGCGATTGCATCCAGATTCTTGGCTCATACATACGGATATAACCATAGCCGTCCGCTACAAGCAGATGCAGATCTTCGGAGATCTGTTCTTTCGATGGCATTTCTCCGGTCGGACATTGACCTTCCCGGTAACCGGAATAACAGATTGCTTTTTTGTACGGTAATTTCTTCTCAAATGTTTTTCCCATGTTTGATTCTCCTTTGTTTGATTGTATATAGTTTCTTTGTTATCCTGATTAAACACAAGTATCTTAACATACATTTTCCCGGAAAGAATATCATAGTTTTGTGGTTATTTGCAAATAAATGGAACTGTTTTTTACATTTGAAATAAATGGCACATTCCCACGATAAATAATAAATCTACAGGTGGAATAGCAGAAGTCCCTCCATATGTTTGCTTATAAATTTATTCGCAAAACTCAGGTTTTACGAAATTATCTATTGATTTATTACCAGAGTAGTGGTATCCTAGAAATATAGAGAAATCAACGCTTTACAGGCATTGGGAGGTTTTTATCGTATGGCTGATATTACTTATCATGAACAGGAAGAACAACACAATCTGGATTTGATTCGGAATGTGTGCAATGATCTTCCGGACTACGTCAAGCGGTTCGTCCGTGGTGTCCAACAGACAACGTCGCCGCGAACCAGATTGGGCTATGTACGTGACATCAAAATATTTTTCGAATATATATGTGAGGTCTATACCGAACATCCTTGTGATACGCCAAAGGATGTCTCTCTTGACGTCCTGTCGTCCATAGATACATTTTTCATCGAGGACTATCTGGATTACCTCCAAAAATACGAAAAGAACGGCCGTATCTACACAAACGGTAAATCTGCACTCAAACGCAAGCTCTGTGCCCTGAGTGTCCTCTTTAATTACCTGTATAAGCACGATATGCTACAGGAAAATATATTTGATAAGGTGGATCGTCCCAAACTGCCGGAAAAGGCAATTACACGTATGGATGCGGACGAAACGGCGAATTTCCTCGATACGGTTGAATATGGCACCAATCTGACTGACCGCCAGCTCAAATTTCACGAGAAATCCAAGGTACGTGACTTAGCAATCATGACGCTCATGTTATCCACGGGCATCCGTATCTCCGAATGTGTCGGTCTGGATCTGAACGATGTGGATTTTAAGAATACATGCATCCGTGTAACCCGAAAAGGTGGAAAGGAAGCAATCGTCTATTTCAGCGACGAGGCGGTTGAACCTTTACAGGAATATATAGAGGAACGCAAGAAACTCACGCCTGCCAAAGGCTCAGAAAATGCACTCTTCCTCTCCTCCCACCACAGTCGAATCAATGTTCGAACGATACAGAACATGGTGAAGAAATATTCACAGATTGCGGTCCCTCTGAAGCATATTACGCCACACAAGCTTCGTAGCACCTATGGTACCGCATTATATCAGGAAACCTCCGATATTTATCTGGTTGCCGATGTCTTAGGCCATTCTGACGTAAATACAACCAGAAAGCACTACGCGGACATGGATGATTACCGCAAGCGCCGCGCCAGAAATACCGTACAGCTCCGGGAACATAATACAGTCCCAGACACCAAATCTAAAAAATAGCCATATTGAAAATACCATCAACTTTTACTCAGCTGATGGTATTTTTCATTCATTTTATTTATTCAGATACTTACCTATCGTATGAATCACTTTATTCATTTCCAATGGCTTTGCCAGATGATCGTTCATTCCGGCATTCTTCACTGCCTGTACATCCTCTACAAATGCATTGGCAGTCATGGCTATGATTGGAATTGTCTTCGCGTCCTCACGTGCAAGTGCACGAATCTTCTGGGTTGCCTCGATACCATTCATCACCGGCATCATCACATCCATGAGAATCACATCATAGGTTCCCACAGGTGTATTCTGAAACTCACGAACTGCTGCATCGCCATTCATAACCGTTGTTACCTGTGCACCAGAATCGGTAAGCAGGTATTTTGCAATATCCAGATTCAGTTCATTATCTTCTACAAGCAGGATTTTGACATTATCCAGAGATACCTGCTCCTCATTTTCATTCTCATTGTTTGCGACCTCAGATTCCGGGGCAATCTCAAATGGAATGGTAACTGTAAATGTCGTACCGACACCAACTTCACTCCGTACCTCGATCTTTCCATGCATGCGGTCGATCAGGCTCTTTACGATCGGCATACCAAGCCCGGTTCCCTGATACAAGCTCATCTCGTTGTAATGCTCCTGTGAGAAAGGCTCAAACAGATGACGCATATACTTCTCGGACATACCGATTCCGGTATCCGTGACTGTACAGCGGTATACTGCCCGTTCCGCTTCCATCTCTACAAATTCCGCGCTGCAATGCACACTGCCACCCGGAACATTGTATTTCACTGCGTTATCCAAAATATTCAGTAATATCTGACGCACATGCAATGGACTGCCATATACATATGGATGGATCATGCTGTCCTTACAGTCACCATGCACCAGCGTGATACCGGCTTCTGCAGCTTTCATCGCTGTAATCGTAAGGATCTCATCTGCCAGTTCTGTAATATCAAATGCCTCGTGTGCAAGCTCGATCCGGCTCGAATCAATCTTGCTAAGCTCCAATATATCATTGATTAACGACAACAGATGGTTCGCTGCAATCTTTTCCTTCGCACGGTTTTGGCGCAACAGCTCCACATCGTCCGGATGACGCTCACCAATCTCCAGCAACCCGATAATACCATTTAATGGAGTCCGGATATCGTGGGACATGCGCGACAGGAAGGTCGTCTTCGCTGCATTCGCACGTTTTGCCTCCTGCAGAGCAATCTCAGCCGCCTGCATATTCTCTGTGACATCCTGATGATACCCCCACAGACGGGTTCCTGCCGTATAATTCTCATCCAGAGAACCGCCACATCGTGTGTAGATACGTCCCTTCTTCGGATGAATCCATGCATAGGTATTCTCTGATTTGCCCTGTTCGATCATCTCCTTGACACTTGCCTGCAC
>ERZ1027040.973-NODE-973-length-10676-cov-4.668958_pt1 | contig 10676 bp, 10 predicted proteins | sample MGYA00519437_ERZ1027040 | MGnify/ENA primary metagenome ERZ1027040 (study PRJEB26926, sample SAMN06164809) | human gut metagenome | biome: ENVO:00009003; feature: ENVO:2100002; material: ENVO:00002003 | host: Homo sapiens | place: USA | collected 2012 ... | reverse complement strand
CGCCGGGAGCCAGCAGCTTGCGGGGGTCGAAGCCCTTGCCCTGCTGATCCTTGCCCTCTTCGATGTACTTGCGGGTAGCCTCAGCGAAGACCAGCTGGCACTCGGTGTTGATGTTGATCTTGGAGACGCCCAGGCTGATGGCCTTTGCGATCATGTCGTCAGGGATGCCGGTGCCGCCGTGCAGGACCAGAGGAATGTTATTGGTAGCCTTATGGATGCGGTCCAGAGCCTCGAAGTCCAGACCCTTCCAGTTGGCGGGGTAGACACCGTGGATGTTGCCGATGCCGGCGGCCAGGAAGTCGATGCCCAGATCAGTGATCTTTGCGCACTCTGCGGGGTCAGCGATCTCGCCATTACCCACAACGCCGTCCTCGACGCCGCCGATGGAGCCGACCTCGGCTTCGATGCTCATACCCTTGGAGTGTGCCAGAGCGACCAGCTCCTTGGTCTTCTCCACATTCTCCTCGATGGAGTAGTGGCTGCCGTCGAACATGATGGAGGAGAAACCAGCATCAACGCAGGCCTTGCAGCCCTCGTAGGTGCCGTGATCCAGATGCAGAGCGACGGGAACGGTGATGCCCATGGAATCGACCATTGCATCGACCATAGCAGCGACGGTCTTGAAGCCGGTCATGTACTTGCCGGCACCCTCGGAGACACCCAGGATGACGGGGCTCTTCATCTCCTCGCAGGCGGTCAGAACGGCCTTGGTCCACTCCAGGTTGTTGATGTTGAACTGAGGCACACCGTAGTGGCCGTCACGAGCTTTGATGAGCATTTCGGTTGCATTTACCAACATTATTATTACCTCCAAAAATTATCGGGGTCTGTTCGTACCCACACACCGCTTTGTGCATGGTTTAACGAAGTTGCACCCTAAGTATACCCCAAACAGCGGGTAAAATCAATCCACCGGAGAGTTTTTGTAACCAAACCGAAGCTTTCTCGGCCAGCGGTGTGCTCGAAAGACAGAGAAATAAGTGGGATGCAACATTTTATACAGACTTCGACAACATCCGGCCAGACCGGCGGCGGAGGCACCAAAGCAGACGATTTTCAACAGGGATCCACATTCGTCAAAATGATGTTGGATAAAAAGGCAAAACAAGTGCCGCTCTGCTTCAAAATTTTGTCATAATTCTGACTTGAAAATTACAAAATGTATGAAGGGTTCTGAGCCTGTCGAGATAAGATTGTGGAAAACCTTGTGGAAAGTGTGGAATTCCACCCGGAAAACAGGCTTGAATGCTTGAGTTTTGAACTTTCTCCACAGGGTTTTCAACTTGTGGAAAAAACAGGGCGGATATACGGATGGTAAAGCAGTCTGAATGTGGAAAACTTTTACCACAGGCAAAAAGACGGATAACCGGCGCGCAAAAGGCAACACTTCTCCCATGAGGCGCTGCCCGGGCGGGCGGCACAGAAATTTCACGGGAAGAAAAAGCGCAATTCTATGGCAAACCCCTGCCGCTTATGTTATACTTCAAGATGAGTTATAAGCGCTGTACGTCTGAAATGCGTCAGTGCCTGCCGCAAAATGCAGCTTTACAGCGCTGCGGCCCTGAAAACTCGTTTGAAGCGATACGATGACGCCGGGCCGGAAGGGCTTTGGCGTCCTACGATAGAAACGGAAGGAGAACTTCATGGAAGAACGCAATATGCCCCGCCGTCCCCGCCGCGAAAAGGCCGACGACCAGCCCCGGAACGAGAGCCTCGTCTACGGCAAGAACCCGGTCACAGAGCTGCTGAAGAGCGGCTCCGGCGTGGATACAGTGCTGCTGGCCGAGGGTATGGCCCCGGCTGTGGCCGCTTACTATACCGCAATGGCGAAGGAAGCCGGTGCCACCGTCAAGCGGGTACACCCCAACAAGCTGCGCCTCATGACCGGCACCGAGAGCCATCAGGGCGTGGCCGCCTTTGCCAGTGAGATCGAATACGCAACGGTGGAGGACCTGCTGGCTGCTGCCAAAGAGAAGGGCGAACCGCCCTTCCTCGTGCTGAGCGACGGCATCGAAGACCCCCACAATCTGGGCGCTGTCATGCGCTCGGCTCTGCTGTGCGGCGCTCACGGCATCGTCATCCCCAAGCGGGGCGGCGCATCCGTGACCCCCACCGTCATCAAGTCCAGCGCCGGTGCGGCTGAGCGTCTGCCCGTGGCCCGTGTGGCCAACATCGGCGAGACCATCCGCCGCCTCAAGGAGCAGGGTGTTTTCGTCTACTGCGCCGACATGGACGGCGTGTCCCTGCGCAAGAACAACCTCACCGGCCCCATTGCGCTGGTGCTGGGCAGCGAGGGCAGCGGTGTGTCGCAGCTGGTCAAAAAGCTCTGCGACGGCGTTGTGAGCCTCGATATGACCGCACAGGGTACCGGCGTGGACAGCTTCAATGTCTCGGTGGCCGCAGGCATCATCCTGTATGAGATCCAGAGCCAGCGCGCCGCACAGGGCTGAGCTGGCCCGTGCCGAACGAAACAAGGGAGGGAAGATCAGGATGCCAAAGGATGACGAGCGGAAGGAAATGACGCAGGAAGAGCTCGACGCCCGCGAAGAAAAATTCCGCACCTTTTTTACCACCAGTGTAGCCCAGGTCCCGGAGGAGATGACCCGGCGGGACGATGAGAATGAAGAAAAGCCCAAGAGCCTGCTGGGCCGGCTGTTCCGCCGTGAAAAGGCCGAACAGCAGGAAGGCGGCACACCCGAAGAGAGCCGTACCGGCGAGATACAGCTGGGCGGCGAGGAGCCGGAGGAACCCTCCGACCTGGAGCTGGTCCTGGCGCTGGAAGAGGAAGTCGCAGAGCCAAAGCCCGAGCAGCCGAAGCCAGCCGAGCCGGTCAGCGCCCCCCAGCCTGAGCCGGAAAAGCCCCAAAAGCCCGCAGAACCCATCAAAGCGCCGGAGCCGCCTGCTCCCAAGCCGGAGAAAAAGCCGGCAGAAAAGCAGGCCGCGCCCCGGAAAAAGGCGGTCCAGTACGAGCCGCGCACCCCGCAGGAGCAGTATGAGGACCGGGAGATGCAGGCGCTCAAAGCTATGCTGTTTGGTGCAAAGCTTCCGCCGCAGGAGGAAGAGCCTCCCCAGCCGGTGAAGCCCGCAGAACCGGAAAAAAGCACCCCGGAAGTTCCGGTCGTTGCAGCGAAACCGGACGCAGAAAAAGAGCCGGATGCAGCGCCGGAGAAGCCTGCCGTGCCGATGCCCGAGATGGTGTTTGCAGAAGATAAGGTGTCGAAGCCCCATGCGGCCCCGGCGATGCAGTTCTTCGGCAAGGGCGACGACGAGAAAGCGCCCGCAGCCCCGGCCCGCGCGACGCCGCCGGACAATGACGACAGCATGAGCCTGCCGCTCATGTTCCTGAACGACGGCGACGAGGTGGCTCCGGTGGAGCCGCCGAAGGAGGAAGCGCCTGCACAGCCGGCCGAAGAGGCCGGTACTGCCCCGGCTGCTCCGGAGGCTGCACCCGTCGAGGAAGCGCCTGTCGAAGAGGAAAAAACGCCCGAGACGCCGGAACAGGTGGGGGAACGGCTGCACCAGATGGGCGCGGCCCTTACATTGCGCTGTGCGCTGGGCGGCATCCTTGCACTGGTGCTGCTCCACTTCGGCCTCGCCGCAGAGGGCCTTGTCGGCCCGCTGGGCGGCCTTGACCCCGTAACTGCCCCGGCGGCCTTCTATGCCGCGGATCTGCTCTTCCTGGCGCTGGCGCTGGCTGTGGGCTGGCCCGTCGTGAGGGACGGCCTGAAGGGTCTGCGGGGCGAACGCCCCAGCATGGAGACCATGCCCGCGATGGCAGCCTGCGCTGCGCTTTTGCAGGCCGCTGTGGCCCTGCTGAACGCGCAGAACTATCAGGCGTCCAGCTTCACCCTTCTGTCCGGCATTGCGGCGCTGGGGCTGTTCCTTGCACTGCTGGGCGACCGTGTCCTTCTGGCCTCGGTCCAGGGCGGCTTCAAACTGGCGCAGGCTGGTCCGGAGCATCGCGGTGCGTTCCGCGCCAAGGACAAAGACCTTATCCGCATCCTCTCCAAGGACATGGACGAAAAAGACCCCTGGGTGCTGCTCAGCCGACCCGCTGAGTGGGACGACGCGATGGTGGAGCAGGGCTTCGGCCCCCGCGCCTGTGAGCGCCGCGCCCGTAAGACGAATTACATCCTGCTGGGTGCGGCTGTGTTGGCCGGTCTGGTCTTCTGCGTCTTTGGCGGCGGCCTCAACGGCGGCGCTGCGGCGCTGACCGCTGTGCTCTGCATGGGTTCGCCTCTGTCCTCCACCCTCATCGCAGGCTTTGCATCCCTGCGGCTGCAGCAGACTGCCGCTGCCTCGGGTGCGGTGATCCCCGGCTGGGCGGCGATCGAGGAACTGGGCGGTGTGGATACCGTTCAGGCTGACGCCGATGAGCTGTTCACCCCAGACAGTGCCATGCTCGAGGACATCCGCATCTTCAAGGGCGGACGCATCGACCGGGCCATCCTCTATTCGGCCAGCGTCCTGAGCAAGTGCTGCAATACCCTGAGCGGCCTGTTCCGCCAGATCATCGAGGACCGCACCGACATCCTCTACCCGGTCAAGGACCTGGAAGTCCATCGCGGCCTCGGTTTCTCTGCATGGTGCGACAACAACCGCATCCTCATCGGCACCCGTGCGTACATGGAAAAAGAAGAAGTTCCCCTGCCCGACGAGGAATATGAGGCCAAGCATTCCAAGAACGGCGAGCTGCAGATCCTCTATCTGGCCGTGTCCGGCAGTCTGCACGCCATGTTCGTGCTCCGCTATGTGGGGGGACGGAACGCCGCCCGCAGTCTGGAACAGCTGCAAAAAGAGAATATCCAGCTGCTGGTGTCCTGCCAGGACCCCACCCTGACCGCACGGCACATCACCGACGCCTACCATCTGCCCGAGGGCATGGTCGTCCTGCTGGACCAGGAGCAGTGTGCCGCACTGGGCGCTGCCACCGCCAAAGACACCGGCTCCGAAGGCTGCTGCATCCTTTGCACCAACGGCTTTGCCAGCCTGACCGGCGGTCTGCGGGCCGCAGAGCAGGCCCAGAACGCCGAGACGACCGCTACCACGGTGCAGCTGGTGTCGGTGTGGTTCTCGGTGGCCATCGCCGTCCTGCTGACCTATGCGGGCAGCGTGGGGATGCTGAGCGTGGCTGCAGTGCTGATGTATCAGGCGGCATGGAGCGCTCTCAGCATCGCTGTGTGCGCACTCAAGCAGCATAGTTAAAAAATAAATAAGAAATATTCTCAAAATAAATAGGAATTATTCTTGATTTCTGCCCGAAATTCTGGTATAATACCCTCAGAGACAAGGAAGACCGATCGCACACCCGGTACCGAACAAAGCGGGCTGCGCGTAGAATAAACCAAACCAGACACAGCCCATACTGGCAGTGTCAGACTATCTGAGAGGAGAACAGAATATGGAACTCAAGGGAACCAAGACCGAGAAGAACCTGATGGAAGCTTTTGCAGGCGAGAGCATGGCCCGCAACAAGTACACCTACTTTGCAAGCGTCGCAAAGAAGGAAGGCTACGAGCAGCTGGCCGCTATCTTCGAAGAGACCGCCGGCAACGAGAAGGAGCACGCCAAGCTGTGGTTCAAGGCCCTCTGCGGCGGCTCCATCCCCGACACCCTGACCTGCCTCGACATGGCAGCCAGCGGCGAGAACGAAGAGTGGACTGATATGTACCCCCGCATGGCAGCGGAGGCCAAGGAGGAGGGCTTCACCCAGCTGGCCGCTCTCTTCACGATGGTGGGCCAGATCGAAAAGGAGCATGAGGCACGCTACCGCGCCCTTGCCGCCAACCTCAAGGAGGGCAAGGTCTTTGCCCGTGAGGAACAGCAGGTGTGGGTCTGCCGGAACTGCGGCTACACCTATATCGGCAAGTCTGCTCCCCTCAAGTGCCCGGTCTGCGCACATCCCCAGAGCTACTTTGAGCTGAAGGCCAAAAATTACTAAGTTTTTTCAGATATTCCGTCCGATGAGAGCCGCCGCACCTGTATAAAGTGCGGCGGCTCTTTTGCTGTCTGGTGAAAAACAGTCTGCACGATTTGTATAAATTTGGCGGGGGTGTTTTAGTGTCTTTCACGAAAAGGTGCGCGAAATTGTGACACTTCTGGCGAAGAACTTGACCCTTCTTTGGGGGACGTGTACAATAAACGAGTAGTGAGTGGAATTATGTGCAGAGCACATTGCGATAAACCTTATCCAAAGGAGGGAAGTGCTACCCTATGAATAAGATCACACGGCTGGCAGCGGCGTTTGTGCTGAGCGGGCTGCTTCTGGCAGCTCCTGCCGCACAGGCGGCCCCCGCATTGCTGGGAGCATCGGCGAACTTTGAGCTGGAAGTGAACGAGATGGAGCTGGAGATCACGGCAGACGACCCCCGCCCCAAAGCCTATCTTTACACCGGCGGGCAGAGCGACTACTACTTCATCGTCTGGATGAGCAGCAACCCCACCGTGGCTTCCGTGGACGGCGATGGCCGTGTCACCGGCCGCAGCGCCGGTGAGGCCACGATCACCGCCATCACCGACCGGGGCGAGTGCGCTGCCTGCAAGGTGACTGTCCGCAAGGAGAGCGGCGATGCGGCCAGCAAAAAGCCTGCCCTCGACCACACCACCCTCAACCTCGTCATCCAGTACAACAACGCCCACCCCAGCCAGAAGCTGCAGCTCATCAACACGAGCGGCTCCTTTGTCTATGCCTACCAGTGGATGAGCAGCAACCCCGAGGTGGCAACGGTGGATCCGGAGGGTCTTGTCACGGCTCAGAAGCCCGGCACCACCACCGTCACGGCGCTGGCCACCAACGGTCAGGCGCTGCGCTGCGCCGTTACCGTCAACAGCGATGTCGGCAAGGTGACTCTGAATAAGCGCGACCTGCTGCTCCGCACGGTGGGCAGCAAAGAGGCACTCACAGCGTCTGTCGCTGTGGAGGACGGCACGAATGTCCCCATCACATGGGTCAGCAGCAATCCCGGCGTCGCTACCGTGGACGCTTCTGGTGTCGTGACGGCCGTCGCCGACGGCGAGGCAAAGATAACGGCTCTCTCGCCGGATGGACGCTTCGACAGCTGCAGCGTTTTCGTGGGTCTTGCGGCAGATAAGTACGACACGGAAGAGGACCTGGCCGAGGAACTCAAGCTTCCGGACCCCTATGTGGCGGTCCGGATGAACCGGCTGAGCTGAACCGAAAATACAAAGAGGAAGCCCCGCACTGCATCGTTCGATGTGGTGCGGGGCTTTTGCTTATTGATTTACCAGCTCAATAAAGGCTTTCATCTGGGGTGTGAGCCATTTGTCCTTGTGATAGAACAGCTGCCGGTGCATGGTGACAGTGCAGTCGGGGACATGGAGGCGGGCGATACGCCCGGCGGAGAGGGCAGGACGGACGATGTACTCGGGCAGGAAGGAGAGCCCCATCCCGCGTTCCACCATCTGGCAGAGCAGCGAGGCGCTGCCCAGCTCGATGTAGGGATGGATAGACAGCCCGCGGGCGGCGAGGCGCTGGTCGAGGGCGTCACGGTAGCTCATGCCCCGCTCTGTGAGAAGAAATTCCTGTTGAGCCAGAACATCCAGCGGCACTTCGGCCTTGTCGGCCAGCGGATGCCCGGCGGGGGCTACGAAGCAGACCGGCTCCGGCACATTGACGGCCAGCGTCAGGCTGGGCAGGAGCAGAGACTGGTCGAGGGTGTAGGCCAGGTCGATCTGGTTCGCACTCAGCAGCCGCAGCATCTCGTCGGCGGTGGCGGTGCGGAGCACCAGCTCCACCTGTGGGCAGAGGGCGTGGAACTGCTGCAGCAGGTCGGGCAGGAAGGTGCTGCATACGGAATCGGCCAGTGCCACCCGCAGGGTGCCGCTGACGGCCCGGGCAGGCAGCAGCGCGGCCTTGGCCTGCTGGGCCGTGATGAGAAGAGTACGGGCATAGCTCTGAAACGTCTGGCCCGCGTCGGTGAGGCGGACGGTCTTGCCCACCCGGTCAAAGAGAGGCGTACCCAGCTCTGTTTCCAGCTGAGAGATCTGGGCCGATACCGCCGACTGAGAGTAGCCCAGCTCCCGCGCAGCGCTGGAAAAGCTGTGCAGCTCGGCGATATGAAGGAAGGTGTTGATATTTCGGAGTTCCATAACTGTCCCTCCGGCGTCAGCGGCGGTCGATGCCGGTGACGGTCAGGATCTCGCCGTCCACCTTGAAGTGGACTTCCAGCCCGCCAAACTCCATGCCATAGACCCGCTCCGGGTCGTGCTGGTAGGAGGGACGAGGGTCGTTTTCCAGCACACCCTGCAGCGCGGCCTGCTGGTCGGCAGGCACTCTGGCCCAGAGGCCGGCGTCGCAGACCATGGTCAGGTGGTGGAACTGGGTCTGTGCTGTGAAGCCTGCGGCGGCGTCCGGGTGGCAGTCGGCGTAGGGGATGTAGGGCTTGATGTCGTAGATGGGGGTGCCGTCCATCAGGTCAGCGCCCCGCACGATGAGGACGGGGCCGACGTCAGGCCGGTGCTCGATGGCTTCCAGCTGGACGCTGGACAGTCCCAGCGGATTGGGCCGGAAGGGCGAGCGGGTAGCAAATACGCCCATCCGGGTGTTGCCGCCGAGGCGGGGCGGCCGGACGGTGGGGGACCAGCTGTCCCGCACTGCGCCGGAAAACTGCCACACCAGCCAGATGTGGCTGAAATCCTCGAGACCGCGCACGGCGTCGGCATTGCGGTATTCAGGGGTAAAAATGACCTCGCCCCGCAGGCTGTCCACCAGCCCGCTCTGGCGCGGGATGCCAAACTTGGTGGGGAAGGCGGTGCGGATATGGGCGATGACCTTGAGGGTCATTTCTTCGGGTGCAGACATGGGGAGTCCTCCTTATTATAAGCCACGGCAGAAGCCCACGGCACGGCCCTCGATCTGGATCTCTTCCAGCTGGGGGCCTGCGAATACCATGGGCGGGCAGACGGCGGTGTTGTCGGCCAGCAGCATGACGGTCTCGCCCTGGCGGTGGAAGTGCTTGAGGGTGGCTTCCTCGCCGATGCGGACAGCGGCGATCTCGCCCTGCTCCACCTCGGGCTGGCGGCGGATGCAGACAATGTCGCCGTCGCAGATGGTGGGGGACATGCTGTCACCGTGGCAGGTCAGGGCAAAGTCGGCGCGCCACGCGGCGGGAACGCCGATATAGCGTTCAATGTTCTGCTCTGCCGTGATAGGAGTGCCGCAGGCAATGGAACCAATCAGCGGGACCTGCGTCATGGCAGGCAGCGGCTCAAAGCCCGGCGGCGGACAGGGTGTGTCCAGCCCCAGCAGATAGGCAGGGGTGGTCTCCAGCGCGGCTGCCAGCTCTTCCACCTTGGACTGCGGCAGGTCGTTGATGCCTTTTTCCAGCTTGGTAATGGAGGATTTGGACCGATAGCCCATGCGCTGGGCAAGCTCTTCCTGCGAAAGGCCCAGTTCTTTGCGGCGCAGATGCAGACGGGTAGAAAGCTCAGACATGCGAAACCTCTCTGAAAACGTATGGTTGTTCTGTAAAAAGAATGCTGTTACCAGAAGTATACCAAAAAATTGCATTAAAATCAACTTTTTTCTGCGAATTTGCAAAAATGGGTTGACACTGAATCAATGCAGGAATATACTACAACTAAAGATTGTTGAACGGCATTGCCGATACGAAAAAAGGAGAGCGGAATATGGCAAATACTGAAATGATCCGGGATTATATCCGCGCCAGTGGGTACAAGATGCAGTATGTGGCACGAGCCTTGAAGATCAGCCCCAATGCGCTGAACCTGAAACTGCAGGGGCGCACACAGTTCAAGCTGAGCGAAGCAGAACGGCTGAGCGCGGTGCTTGGTCTGAGCATGTACGAGCGGGATCTCTGCTTTTTTGAAGAGCAGAACCGCCGCGAAGTGCTGGCACGCCGCGCGGATGAAAAGAGGAGGGCAGAACATGACAAGCGAGCAGAGAAATCAGACGCGGCTGGCACTGTACCGGTATGGGATGCGGTAGCGTGCACGAAGCCCGGTGGAGCGCAGCTGGTGCGCCGCCATTGAGGAGGGCCTTGCCTATTACCGTAAAAACGACCCGCTGCGTGCGGATCTGTTCGAGCTGCGCTATGTGCAGCACCGCACGGAGGACGATGTGATCGATCAGCTGCACATCGGCCGCACTACTTACCAGAAAGCCCATCAGGACCTGCTGAGCACCATTGCCGTGTACGCGGCAGAGCGCGGGGTGTTTTACCGCGAGACGGAAAGCTGAAAGCAGAATGCCCCCGGACGCTGCCAGCAGGCAATGTCCGGGGGCATTTTTGAACTCAGGCTTTTTTGTTCGGGTCCTGTTTTTCGCAGTGGCTGTGGCAGGATGCACAGTTGCCGCCGCAGCCCTCGCCCTTCCAGCCGCCCTGCTTGGAGATCCACACAACGGCCAGTGCAAACAGAACGATCAGAACGATCAGCGTAATGATTCCACGAAGTGTCAGCATTTTTTGTACCTCTTTTCCCGGTGGGAAAGTTTCTGTGTTCAGTATACACGATTTGGCATCAAAGGGCAACCGGAAAGCGGATACAAAAAGTGTGATTTTTTTAAAATTAGGGCTTGCATTTTGGCAAAGGCCGTGCTATAATAATCACGTTCCAGTTCGGAACGCACAAAACAAAATATGGAGGATTAGCTCAGCTGGTTAGAGCACCTGCATCACACGCAGGGGGTCTGGGGT
>ERZ1027040.966-NODE-966-length-10720-cov-14.016784_pt1 | contig 10720 bp, 7 predicted proteins | sample MGYA00519437_ERZ1027040 | MGnify/ENA primary metagenome ERZ1027040 (study PRJEB26926, sample SAMN06164809) | human gut metagenome | biome: ENVO:00009003; feature: ENVO:2100002; material: ENVO:00002003 | host: Homo sapiens | place: USA | collected 2012 ... | reverse complement strand
ACGAGATTCATGAGCGTCTCGTGGGCTCGGAGATGTGTATAAGAGACAGGTCTATTACAAAGTCGTAGGAGCTGAGGGCTACAATGACACCGCTGCTAAGTCCATAAAAGTAACCGTCAGCCCGGTGAAGATCAAAGGCATCTGCAACGTCACTTCCGTCTCCAAGACCTACGACGGCAGCGCAAGCGTTACGCTTCCCAAGGCCAATCTGGCGTTCCTCGACGCTGCGGGCAACATGATTTCCTTCCCCGAGAGCGCTTATACGATCACGGACGCCCGCTTTACCACGCGGCAGGATGACTTTGCCTATGAGGATTCGCCGGACGCCGGCACGAAAGAGACCATTTCCTTCACTCTGACGCTCACAGATTCCAACTACGTGTTCGAGGGCGAGGCGGCGAACGTCAGATCGGACAACTTCAATTTCACCTCCAATGATGACCGCTTCAAGATCGATCAGGCCACTGTGACCCCGGCTGAGATCACGCTGTTTGTTTACAACGACGTGGCAAAGACTTACACGCTCGATCTGGCCACGCTCCTGCCGGAGCTGACTCCGGGCTGCGACTACGGCAAAATCAAGTATCGAGGGTGTGATTACCATTTTACGGATAGCACCTACCTCGACAGTAACAACGGTATGTTCGTGTCAAACGAGGGCATTTTGACTCTGCCCATCGTGGCCGCGCACTCCGCAGATGTGAACAAGCAGATCGGCACGATAACCGCCCCGGTTGTAACCGCGAACTATCAGCAGTTTGAGCTGACCATCAAGGTCGTTATTGGCGAGAAGATCACGCCCGTACAGTCAGATGACTTCAAAATCAGCGCGACGGGCATCACCTACCGCCAGACATTGGAAAACAGCACGCTCACAGTCAAGGGCACGATGAAGGACCCCACCACAGGAAAAGAGGTCCCGGGCACCTTCGCGTGGCTGAATAAATACGACAGACCCATTAACACCGGCGATGTGTACTTCGATTGGACATTCACCCCGGCGGAAGGCTACGAGGAATACGCAGCCGTAACCGACATCGTGAAAGTCCCCGTTGCCCCCAAATCCATCGAGGGCGCAGCCATCACGCTGGAAGCTACCAGCCTCGAGTACAACGCGGCGGAGCAATCGCCGAAGATCACCGGCGTGACGCTGGAGGACTGGGATGAAACAAGAATCACCTACATTATCAAAAGCGGCGGCTCGGCCACCAATGCCAATGACAGCATTCCCCTGACCATCGAAGGTACCGGCAACTACACCGGCACGGCCACGGTCGAGTGGAAGATCACGCCAAAAACCGTGACGCCCACGATGAAAGTCGCATCCTGCACCTACACCGGCGACGCGCTGGAGCCGGCCGTGACCCTCGAGGACGGAGATGCGGTCATTCCGGAGGGAGAATACACGGCAGAGTATTCCAACAACACCAACGCCGGTACCGGACGGGTGACCATCAAGGACGTTGACGGCGGCAACTACATCATCACGTCGATAAGCCGGGACTTCCCCATCGATCAAGCTGCTGCACCCACGAATATCCAACATGGCACGCTGAGCGTGATCAACGGCACGCAGCGGACGTACACCTATGACTTCGCGCAGCTGCTGCCCGCCGCGCCCCATGGAGATTACGGCACTGTGCGCTACGATTTGGGGAATCGGCAGACTGCTATCAACTTCACCGCTCATGGATATTATATCGACCCGGAGATAGCGGAATTTGAGGGGAGCAAGCTGACTTTGGTAGGTCTCTATGCGAAAGAGGGAACAGCGACCGGCCAGATCGGAACCGTTGAGGTGAAGGTCACCACCACCAACTACAAGGACTTTAAACTGACGCTCGTCCTCAACGCGGTAGACCGGATCACGCCCGTGGCGGATGGCAGCATCACCGCAAGCAAAATCACCTACGGCCAGACGTTGAGCGAGAGCCGGATTTCGGGCACGATGAAGGATCCCACCACCGACGCAGCCGTTGAAGGCACCTTCGCGTGGCAGCTGCCGGACGATACGATCCTGGATGCGAGTACGCTTGGCCATGATATCGGATGGAAGTTCACCCCGAAGGATGGAAATGCCTATACGGAAGCGACCGGCACCGCAACGGTCAAGGTCGACAAGGCCCAACAGTACGGCAAGGTCAGCATGAAATTCTACATTTACGGCGAGACGCCCAGCACGCCCAGCCTGACAGACCGGACGGGTGACGGAAGCGTGACCTACTACTATAACACCACCAATTCCAACAGCGGCGGCACAGAGTGGAAGAACATTCAGCCGGACACGCTGAGCGCCGGAACCCGCTACTATATGTACGCAGAGCTTGGCGAGACGGAGAACTACGAGTCGTTCACCACGGATTGCGTGAAGTTTTGGGTAATGAAGGCGATACCGACCTGCACGGAACCCACCGGCCTGACAGCCAAATACGGCCAGAAACTCGACCAGATCGCTCTGCCCAATCCGGAGGGAAATACACCCGGCACATGGCGCTGGCAAGAACCGGAGACGGTGCTGGATCAACTGGGCACCCGAAGCTTCTATGCTGATTTCAAGCCCGACAATGAGACCTATAGCGAAGTGCTCAACGTCGCCATTGACGTGACCGTCGGACCGGCGGATGGCGGCAGCCTCAAAACGGTCGAGCTGGCGCAGAAGTACACGGACGCCTCCGTGCATACCTACAAACCAGACTGGTCGGGGCTTCCCGGCGGACAAACGTGGCGCTATAACAGTGAATACAGCGTCAGCACCGGCTCGAATGTCACACTTACCAAGCAAGATTTTGCAGCGGATGGCAGTTTGCTGACCTACGCGATTTCCGGCGGCAAGGCGGGCGACAAGATCACCCTCACCCTCAAGGCGTCCTGCGACAATTATAAGGATTTCACCATCACGCTGAACATCACCCTGACAGAAAAGGACGATCAGAAGCCGTTGACCATCACCGGCAACACTTCCGTGATCTATGGTGAAAAGCTGACGCTGACCACCAGCGGCGGCAACGGCACAGGCGCTGTGACCTACCGCATTGACACTGCGCACAGCACCGGCGAAGCGGCCATTGATCCCAATACCGGCGTTCTGACTCCGGTCAGGATCGGCTCTGTGAGTGTCATCGCTGCCAAGGCGGGCGACAACGACTACAACGACGTCACCAGCGCCCCCTTCGTGCTCATGATCAAACCGGCCACTCCCACCGGTGAGCCGAACTACACCAAGATCACCACCGGCGGCAAGACGCTGAAGGACGCGGCACTGACCACCAAGGGAAGCACGCTGAATCCCAATGACGGCAAGCTGGAATGGCTGGATGACAAGGGCAATGCGCTGCCCGACGATACCAGGGTCAAAGTCAACACGACCTACAAGTGGCGCTTTACGCCCACGGACACCAACTACACGACCCTGACCGGCGAGATCGAGCTGCTGTATCACAAGTCCAACGGTGGTGGCAGCAGCGGCTACAGCTACTACACCATCGAGGCAACCGCCGGGGCTGGCGGCTCTATCTCTCCCTCCGGCAGCGTCAGCGTCCGTGAGGGCGGAGATCAGACCTTCACCATCACCCCGGATAAGGGCTATGCTGTCTCCAATGTCAAGATCGACGGCAAGAGCATCGGCGCGGTAAAGTCCTACACCTTTGAAAATGTCAGCAGGACCCATACCATCGAGGTCATCTTCGTCAAGGGTACCGCCAGCGCCCGCACTGGAGACGGCAGCGATCTTCCGCTGTGGAGCGCCCTCCTGCTGGCAAGCACCCTTACTCTGGCCGGCGCTGTCCACTACAAGAGAAAACGCGCACGATAATCGCCTTATCATGCCTTAAAGGCCAACAAACAGCTCAGCTTCCGGGTATTTGGCTGGAAGCTGAGCTGTTCCGTTTTCGCTGCAAGAAGCAATCAATGGCATTTTATGGTAGACGCTTACAACGGCTTCATCATGCTGGACAAGAACGATAGTCCGAAGGTCGCTTTGCACATCGAGAATGAAATGCGCTGGGCAAAGAAGCATCAAAAGCTGCATCCGGATAAGCCTCTGCCGCACATCACGCCTTATGTGTTCCGGCATACCTGCTGCACGAACATGAATTTTATCCTTTTGGGAATTGCAGAATTCATGTTGGCGGGTATATTGGCCGCGGGAACATTTGCCCTGGCATTGGGGTCAAAAGACACAGAAGAGTTTGTTGATAAGACAATCTCCAATCGTTATGAGAAACATGTAAATTCGATTTATCGGACGGACGGGATGCAGGAAACGGCATAAGAATAATGTGAAAGGAGTTGGCCTTATAACGAGGCTGCCTGTTTTCTTTTGTGCCTGCCGCAGCCAGTTCCATGTGGGGTTCAGTGGTGTGAGACGGAGAATTTGAAGCAGGAGACGGGGCAGCGCACAACGGCGCAGAGAACATGGTGGGAGGAGCGGGCGCTGGCAGATCGGCTTATTTGTGAAACGGCGGCACTTGTCCGCGTTTATGAGGTGCTCAGCGGACCCCAACCAAATTTTTTTAATTCCAAATGCAATAAAACGCCCTTTCCGCGCATTACACGGATGACAGGAGAAAAAAGCCCATGCTCAGTATGCTGATGACAACCGAATATGCGCCGGCGGAGGATCGACACGAGCTGCAGCAGTTGTTGCTCCACATTGCCGGCGGGGAGCGTGACGCGCTGGCGGCGCTGTATCAGCGCACGCGGACGGCGGTGTACGGCCTTGCGCTTTCCTACCTCAAAAACGCGCAGGATGCGCAGGATCTCACACAGGACGTCTATGTGCAGGTGTGGGACTGCGCGGCGCAGTACCGTCCCACCGGCTCGCCCATGGGCTGGCTGCTGACTGTGTGCCGCAGCCTGTGCCTGATGCGCCTGCGGCGGGAGGAACGCCATGCCGCCCTCAGCGAGGAGGAATGGGACGCCATTCCCGTGCGGGAGTGCGGACTGGACGCCGATGAGCGCGCACTGCTGCAGGGTGCGTTGGCTGTGCTTGGCGAGGAGGAGCGACGCATTGTGCTGCTCCACGCGGTCACGGGCATGAAGCACCGGGAGATCGCGGCGCTGCTGGAGCTGCCGCTTCCCACTGTCCTGTCGAAATATCACAGAGCATTGAAAAAGATGCGCAGCTGTCTGGAAGGAGATGACGCCCGATGACCAATGAGAAACTGGAGCAGAGGCTGGCTGCGGCGCTTGAAAAGACTGCGCCGGACGATGTGAGCGGCGTTCTCTCCCGCTGTGAAGCGCGGAAAGGAACGGTAATTCCCATGACAACAAAGAAAACGGTAAATCGAAAATGGACAACGCTTGTGGCCGCCTGCCTTGCGGTGATGCTGCTGTGCGGCGGAGGCGTGTTCTATCAGCAGGCGCATGCGGTGGCGTCCGTGGTGTCGCTGGATGTGAACCCCAGCATTGAACTGAAGGTCAGCAGGAACGAAAAGGTACTGGCCTGCGTGCCGCTCAACGAGGATGCAAAAGCCATCCTGGCGGATATGAGTAATGGGGCTGACCTCAAGGGCGCAAAGCTGGATGTGGCGGTGAACGCCATCGTGGGCAGTCTCGTGCGAAACGGCTATCTCGACAGTATTTCCTCCGCCATCATGATCTCGGTGGAGGACAAGGATGCAGCCCGTGCGGAAAAGCTCCAGCGTGAGCTGACCAGCGCCGTGGACGGCGTGCTGCAGACCAGCGAAGCGAAGGCCGCCGTCCTGACGCAGACGCTGACGCAGGACGCGGCGCGGGAGCAGCAGGCTCGGGAAAACAACATTTCCACCGGCAAGGCGGCGCTGGTGAACCGCGTCCTCACCATCAACCCGTCGCTGAAGTTTGACGCGCTGGCGAAGCTCTCGGTGGAGGAGTTGAAGGACCTTGCGGAAGCGGGCGCGCCCGCCATGCCCATCGGCAGGGATGCCGCCGCTTACGCTGCGGAGCAGTATGCCGGGACAACGGCGTCAGACTCCGTCACGGCGGAGGTCGATTCCGAACTGGACGAATCCCCCGCACACTACGAGGTGGAGCTGCACACGGCATGGGGTGAGTTTGAGTACCTGGTGGACGCCTACACGGGGAAAGTGCTCAGCGGGCAGAAGGACTTGCTGGCCACAGCTCCCGCAGGGAATGAGGCGGCAAAGCCCACTGCACCGTCCGGCGGCGCGGATATCGGCCATGCCAAGGCGAAGTCCATCGCCCTGAACCACGCGGGCGTGAGTGAAAATGAAGCGTATGACATGGAGATCGAACTGGACGACGAGGACGGCACGCTCGTCTATGAGGTCGAGTTCAAATCCGGCGGCATGGAGTACAGCTACGAGATCAACGCCGCCACCGGCGCCATTCTCGAGCACGAGACAGAGATAGATGATTGACGCGAAAGCTGAAAGTATGCGGTGCAGGCGTACTTGCAGGGCAGAGTAATATTTAGAAGCGCAGAAAATACCATCAGTTAACAAGGGCAGGCACGCCTGTCACCGCGCCTTTTCGGCGATTTTTGCCCTTTTCGCCTTGGCGGGCACGCGCCCGCCTGCGTCTCAAAAACCAAAAATCCCTGGAAAATCCATCGCTGACAGGTGCGGAGCAGTTTTGCCGGAGCAGAAATGTGTCCAGACAAGAAAAGACCCGCAGGGAATACTTGCCGTATTGCCAAGGGTCTTGACGCAGTATGGGCGCATTTCTGCCCGTCAAAACCGTGTCTGCCCTTGTCAACTGATGGTAATCTGACCATAACATGACCTGCGCTTGGTGAATATGTAAACATATGGAACATATGGCAAGATGGCTTTTGCGTTTGCGGAAGCCATCTTGCCATATCATACATCGGCGCAGAAGCAAAAAGGCTCCCGGCATATGCAAGAGGTCATACGCTTCGCGGGTAATAGAAACAGCCGGCGTTTGCGGGAAGATCACAATTTGCGGTGGTGAGCTTCAAATACCGCTTGCCTTTTTGTGCGTGATATAATATACTATTGGTATGTGTACTAAAACGTTTGGGAAGAGGTGCTATTTTTGCGGAGAGACAGCAGTGAAACAAAGAGGAAAATACTGACCGTGTGCGTCCGTCTCTTTCTGGAGCAGGGGTATAAAAACACCTCTGTCAGCCAGATCGTGGAGGAAGCAGGCGTGGCAAGGGGAAGCTATTTGAATCTGTTTCCCACCAAGGACAGAATTTTGCTGGAGCTGACCGAAACGATGTTCGGCGGGCAGTTCGGCGTGGCGAGAAGCATTGCGGACAGCAAGCTGCCGCCGGTGTATGCTTATGCGGTGGAAACGGCGATACAGCTCACTCTTACCGAGCTGAACGAGAATCTGCGGGAGATCTACATCGAAGCCTACTCCCTGCCTGAAACATCGGAGTATATCTACCTGCATACCACGGCGGAGCTGAAGCAGATCTTCGGCGGGAATTTCCCGGATTACAGCGACAGCGATTTTTATGAGATGGAAATCGGCACGGCGGGGCTGATGCGCAATTATATGGCACGGAAATGCGACATCCATTTCCCGCTGGAACGCAAGCTCAGCCGCTTTTTGACGGCGACCATGCGGGTGTATCAGGTGCCGGAGGAGGAACAGGCAAGGGTGCTGGCCTTTATCCAATCACTGGATATCAGGGCAATTGCCACCAAGGTCATGTATAAGCTATTCGCCATGCTGGAGATGAAATACGATTTTAAGCTGTCGAAGGACGGCGAAACGGAGGTAACAACATGAAGAAACGAATACTTAGTATCCTGCTCATGTGCTGCATGGTGTTGACGCTGCTGCCGGTGCAGGCACTGGCGGAGGACTCGGCCTACACCGTGGGCGAGGATACCGGCGTATTAGCGCGGGCGCTTGCCAGAACCGCCGGAACGAAGTTGAAAGCGGACAACATCGACACCTATCTGGCCAACGGCCTGGGAGACGGCGTGTATACGCTGGCGGAGGACGTGACCATCTCCGGCACGCTGCGGGTCACGGGCGAGGCCACGGTAGATTTGAACGGCCACGTCCTGCGCTTTGACCAGAGCGCACAGCCCGACAGCATCTTCCGCGTCGCGGGGGGCAAGACCCTGACCCTGACCGACAGCCGCCCTGAGGCGAAGCATGAGGATGAGAACCTTCCCGCAGGCGGCCTCATCACCGGCGGCGAGGGCTACCGGCGAGACTATGGCGCGGGACAGATCTACAGTTACTATGGCGGCGGCGTGTATGTGGAGGCGGGCGCGTCCTTCGTGCTGGCGGGCGGCACCATCTATGCCTGCGGCGTCCAGAGCGGAGCGAATTCCGCGTTTGGCGGCGGCATCTATGCCGAGGGCGGCTCCGTCACCATGACCGGCGGCGCCATCCGGAACTGCGTCCTCTCCGCCAACAACGGCGCCAACGGCGGCGGCGTATACATTTACTCCGGGGCTTCCTTTACCATGGAGGGCGGCGTCATCGCCGGCTGCTCTGCCATGGGCGGCGGCGGCATCTTTACATCCGGGAGTACCGTCCGGATCACCGGCGGCCGCATCGAGAACTGCAAGGCAAGCGGACGCGGCGGCGGCCTGTCTGTCCGCGGCCACGCAGACCAGATATCTGTTCTGGACGCTGCGATCTCCGGCTGTGAGGCGGAAAACGGCGGCGGCGTGGCCCTGATGGGCTTTGCTGAGCTGGAGCTGGGGGAGAACGCCCGCATCACGGGCTGCAAAGCCACCAACGGCGCTGCGGTCTATATGGATCTTGAGTCGACCTATACCGTCAACCATCCCGGCTGCTTCCTCTATGCCAACGGCGGCCGGGTGGAGGGCACGGTGTATGTGGGAACGAACAAGATTGGCACAAAAAATAACTACTTAGACTCCGTAAAGGCCACCGACGCCATCGACCACACGGACGGGAAGCCTACCACGGTCTTCACCGGCGACGTCTCCTGCGAGGGCGACATAAGGGGCGGTATTTTCCATGGCAGCGTCACTGTGCTGGATCCTCGTGGCGACATGGCCGACGTATCCCAGTATGACTATTGGAAATTCTGCAGCAACCTCTCCGGCGGCAGCTTTTACAAACCCGTCCGCACGGAGTGCCATGTCTCCGGCGGCACATTCTATGGCGGTCTGACTCTGGAAAAGAACGCCAAGCTCAGCGGCAAGCCCATGAACACCGGCAGCGAGCTTACTGACAAGACCAACATCCCCAACCCCAACGGCAAGCCCGTCACCGTGACCTATGCTTACGGGGCTTTGGGCGGAACCTATGCCACGCAGATCGTCCAGGCGGGTGAGACGGCCATCCGGCCCGACGATCCGATAAGAGGAGGCTATACTTTCATCGGTTGGGATAAGGCGATTCCCGCAACCATGCCTGCGGAAAACATCACAATCACCGCACGGTGGAAAGACATCGAAAAGCCGACGGGCGAAATTATCATAGGCACAGATAAATGGCAGGAATTCTTAAACGAGCTCACCTCCGGCCTGTTCTTTAAGGATACGCAGGAGGTAACGATAAACGCCGCCGATAACAGCGGAATCGTGTTTGCTTCCTATTTGGTAACAGATCAGGATCTCTCCGAAGAGGAGCTGAAATCTCTTGTGTACCGTGGGTACGATGAGCCGTTCCGCATAGAACCCAACGGAGAGTATATTGTTTATGTAATGCTTGTTGACGAGAGCCTGAACATAACCTATCTTCGTTCCGACCGCCTGACGCTTGATAATGTGCAGCCTGTCATCAGCGGCGTAGAAAACGGCAAGACCTATTGTGGAGCACGGACGGTTGCAATTACCGAGAAGTATATAGATACCGTTACCGTAAACGGCACGACGGTCGAGCTTGACGAAAGCGACAGCTTCCGCCTTGCTCCGGCAAACGGCGGACAGAAGATCATAGTTGCCGACAAGGCCGGCAATACCACAGAAATGACCGTGACGGTCAACGACGGGCACACTTACGGTGAATGGGCATCCAACGGCGACGGTACGCACACCCGAAAATGCACGGTAGACGGCTGCGCTGGCTCCGAAACCAAAGACTGCTCCGGCGGGAGAGCGACCTGTAGGGACAAGGCCAAGTGCGCGGTCTGCGGAAAGACCTACGGCGAGCTTGATGCGAAGAACCACGCCGACTTAAAGCATGTCCCGGCAAAGGCGGCGACCTGGGTCGCCGAGGGCAATATCGAGTATTGGTACTGCGAAGGCTGCGGCAGGTATTTCAGCGACAGGGACGGTACAAAGGAGATCAGAAGAGCCGACACCGTAACGGCGAAGCGGAAGAGCAGTTCCGCATCGGCGAAGCCGGAGGACGATCCCAAATCGCCGGGTACCGGCGACACAAGCCACCTTGCGCTGTGGATCGCTCTGCTGTTTGCCAGCGGCGGCGCAGCCATCGGCACAACGGTTGTCAGCAGAAAAAAGTACAACAGATAATTGAATTGCAAGGATATGAAAGCGTTCATCGATAAGGCCGCACAAATGAACCGCGCCGCATGACCTGCGAGGTGCGCAGGCAAGACGAACACAAAAAGCACTTTTCTGACAAGTTTGTATGGTGGAAGCTTTCCTTTGTGTGCTGTATAATAATGGCACAGACAAGGAGGCGGTCAATATGCTGGCAGAGAATCTGGCGCTCCTGCGAAACCTCCGCGGTATGACGCAGGAGGAGGTGGCGGAGGTCATCGGTATCTCGCGCCAGTCCTACTCCAAGTGGGAGCAGGGAGTTTCCCATAGTTAAAGATACCACACCAAATATGATGAACCCACGCTTATAC
>ERZ1027040.950-NODE-950-length-10941-cov-12.763917_pt1 | contig 10941 bp, 8 predicted proteins | sample MGYA00519437_ERZ1027040 | MGnify/ENA primary metagenome ERZ1027040 (study PRJEB26926, sample SAMN06164809) | human gut metagenome | biome: ENVO:00009003; feature: ENVO:2100002; material: ENVO:00002003 | host: Homo sapiens | place: USA | collected 2012 ... | reverse complement strand
GGATCTGATCTCCTGTCCCACCTGCGGCCGGACGAAGTACGATATGATCCCCATCGCGCGGGAGGTGGAGCGGCGGCTGAAGGACTGTGCCAAGCCCATCACCGTGGCGGTGATGGGGTGCGTGGTCAACGGGCCGGGCGAGGCGTCCGGCGCGGATGTGGGCATTGCCGGAGGAAAGGGCGAGGGCCTGCTGTTCGCCAAGGGGAAGATTTTGCGGAAGGTACCGCAGGAGCAGCTGGTGGACGCGCTGTTTCAGGAGATCGACAAACTGTAAGGTGAGAAAATGGCGGAAAGATTACCGTTTTTTACATTATTTGAGAGCTTTCAGGCACCGCGGCAGCTGCGGCTGCTGCTGCACGACGCCTACGTCACCGGCGGCGCGCTGGATCGGGAGGCCCGTACCATCGAGGTGCAGGCCGTCAGCAGCGAAACAGTGCCGGAGGCGACGGTGACATCGCTGGAGCACATGCTGGCCCAGCAATACGACCTGCGTCGGGTACAGCTGCGGTTCAGCGCGCCGGCTGCTGCCGGAAAGGGCGGCAGCGACCTGCTCTACGGCAAGGAGATCAAGGGCCGCGTGGTGCCGGTGGGGGAGCTGAACCTGAAGATGGGCTCCGCCGTGGTGGAGGGCCGCGTGTTCGGCATGGAGTGCTATGAGACACGGCGGCCAGGTCAGTGGTGCATGAACTTCGACATGACCGATGAGCACGGTTCCGTCTCCGTGCGGAAGTATATGGACGAGAAGGAGGCCAGGGTACTGGGCGGCGCTGTCAGCGACGGCATGTGGCTGCGGGTGCAGGGCAAGCTGGCGCTGAGTTTCGACGGCAAGGACGTACAGCTCCAGCCGGTGAGCATCATGCGCATCCAGCATCAGGGCCGGAAGGATACCGCGCCGGAGAAGCGGGTGGAGCTGCACCTGCATACCCAGATGAGCACCATGGACTCCATCACCGATGTGGGCAAGGTGGTGGCGCAGGCGGCATCGTGGGGGCACCCTGCCATCGCCATCACGGATCATGGCACAGTGCAGGCATTTCCCAAGGCCCGGGACGCCGGCAAGAAGGGAAAGATCAAGATCCTCTACGGTGTGGAGGGCTATTTTGTCAACAATCTGGACGACCGCATCGCCGTACACGGTGAGCAGGATCAGGATTTCGCCGACGAGATCGTGTGTTTCGACATCGAGACCACGGGCCTGAAGGTGCGGCGGGAGGCCATCACCGAGATCGGTGCGGTGGTGCTGAAGAACGGGGAGATCACGGAGCGGTTTCAGACCTTCGTGAACCCCAACCGGCGGCTGACGCCGGAGATCATCGGCCTTACCGGCATCACCGATGCCATGCTGGCCGATGCACCCCAGCTGAAGGACGCACTGACGGCGTTTTTACAGTTCGTGAACGGGAGACCGCTGGCGGCCCACAACGCGGAGTTCGACATCAGCTTCATCCGCGAGGGGTGCCGGAAGGTGGGGCTGGAGTTCGACCCCACCTACGTAGACTCCCTTATCCTGGCGCAGAACCTGCTGCCGGAGCTGCACAAGTACAAGCTGGACATCGTAGCGGAGCATCTGGACCTGCCCGCCTTCAACCACCACCGTGCCTCCGATGACGCGGCCATGGTGGGGTATATGCTCATCCCGTTTTTTGAGAAAATGCGCAGGGAGATGGGCATCCACCGGCTCCAGCAGATCAACGGGGAGATGCTGAAGCTGCGGCCGGAGGGCGGAAAGAGCAACCGCCATCCCAAGCACATCATCATTCTGGCCAAGAACAAGCTGGGCCTGAAGCACCTGTACCAGCTGATCTCGGCGTCCAATCTGAAATATTTCAAGCGCGTGCCCATCATTCCCAAGACGGAGCTGGCGGCCCATCGGGAGGGGCTCATCATCGGCTCGGCCTGCGAGGCGGGCGAGCTGTTCCGCGCCGTGGCTGACGGCAGCAAGGACTGGGCGGAGCTGAAGCGCATCGCGTCGTTCTACGACTATCTGGAGATCCAGCCCATCTGCAACAACATGTTCATGCTTCGCAAGGGGGATGTCCAGTCGGAGGAGGAGCTGCGGGATTTCAACCGCACCATCGTCCGGCTGGGGCAGGAGCTGGGCAAGCCGGTGTGCGCCACCGGCGACGTGCATTTTCAGGAGCCGGAGGATGAGGTGTACCGCCACATCCTGCTGGCCAGCAAGAAGTTCCCCGACGCCGATGCACCGCTGCCCATCTACTTCAAGACAACAGACGAGATGCTGAAGGAGTTCGCGTACCTGGGGACAGAGACGGCCCACAAGGTAGTCATCGACGACCCGCGGCACATTGCCGACTGCATCGAGGATATCGAGCTGCTGCCGCCGGGGCAGCTGTTCCCGCCGCGCCTGGAAAACTCCGAGCAGGAGCTGCACGACATGGTGTGGGACAAGTGCCATGAGCTGTACGGGGAGGAGCCGCCGCAGCTCATCGTGGACCGTCTGGACGTGGAGCTGAAAAGCATCCTGGGCAAGTACGACGTGGTGTATATGTCCGCCCAGAAGCTGGTGCAGCGCAGTCTGGAGAACGGCTATCTGGTGGGCTCGCGAGGCTCCGTGGGCTCCAGTCTGGTGGCGTACATGTCGGGCATCACGGAGGTGAACTCCCTGCCTCCCCACTACCGCTGCCCCAAGTGCAAACATACGGAGTTCATCACAGACGGCAGCTACGGCTGCGGCGCGGACATGCCGGACAAGATATGCCCTGTGTGCGGGGAAAAGTACGTCAAGGACGGCTTTGATATCCCCTTTGAGACGTTCCTGGGCTACGGCGGCGGCAAGGTGCCGGATATCGACCTGAACTTCTCCGGCGAATATCAGGCCCGTGCTCACCAGCACGCTATCGAGATGTTCGGAAAGACCCAGGTGTTCCGCGCCGGCACCATCGGTACGCTGGCGGAAAAGACCGCCTTCGGTATGGTGAAAAAGTATCTGGAGGAGCGGGGACAGACGGCCTCCAACGCCGAGATGAACCGGCTGACTCAGGGCTGCGTGGGCGTGCGGCGCACCACCGGCCAGCATCCGGGCGGCCTGGTGGTGGTGCCGGACGACATGGACGTGGAGGATTTCACCGCTGTGCAGCACCCCGCCGACGATGCGGAGAGCGATACCATCACCACCCATTTTGAATACCACTGCATGGAGGATAACCTGCTGAAGCTGGACATGCTGGGACACGATGATCCCACCATGATCCGGATGCTGGAGGATCTCACCGGCGTCAACGCACGGGCTATCCCGTTGGACGACCCCGATACCATGAGCATCTTCACGTCCTCCAGGGTGCTGGGCTTCGAGAATGACGAGATCCTCGGCCCCACCGGCGCCGTGGCCATCCCCGAGTTCAACACCCGCTTCACCCGCGGCATGCTGATGGACACCCAGCCCAGAGATTTCAACACGCTGGTGCGTCTGTCCGGCTTCTCCCACGGCACCGACGTGTGGCTGGGCAACGCTAGGGAGCTGATCGTCAGCGGCACCGCCTCCGTTCTGGAGACGGTGGGCTGCCGCGACGACATTATGCTGTACCTCATCTCCATGGGGCTGGACCCCAAGATGTCCTTCAAGATCATGGAGGCCGTCCGTAAAGGCAAGGTGAAGAAGGGCGGCTTTCAGGAGGGATGGGAGGAGGCCATGCGGGACCATCAGGTGCCGGACTGGTACATCGAATCCCTGGCCAAGATCGGCTACCTGTTCCCCAAGGCCCACGCCGTGGCCTACGTGATGATGGCGTTCCGCATCGCATGGTTCAAGGTGCATAGGCCGCTGGCGTTCTACGCCACATTCTTCTCCATCCGCGCCAAGGCGTTTGACGCCGAGTACTGCTGCGCCGGTCTGGACGCGGTAAAGCAGAAGATCAAGGAGATCGAAAACAACAAGGACGCCACCGATGTGGAGCAGAACCTGATGGTGACGCTGGAGGTGTGCTACGAGTTCTATCTGCGGGGCTTCCACTTTGATACCATCGACATCTACAAGTCCGACGCCACCCGCTTTGTGGTGACGGAGAACGGCCTGCTGCCTCCCTTCGTGACGGTACACGGCCTGGGCGAGTCGGCGGCGCTGGACACGGTGGAAAAGCGGAAAGGCAAGACCTTTATCTCCGTGGAGGAGTTTGCCAACACGTGCAGCAAGCTGAGTAAGACCCACATCGAGCAGCTTAAGTCCCTGGGCGCGTTCGCCGGAATGGCGGACACCAGCCAGGTCAGCCTGTTCTGAGAAGTTGTGCCGGTATCGGTGCATTTTCCGTGAAATTTGGCATAATGACGAAAAACGGGACTTGACAATCGGCAAAAAAGCGATAAAATAGGGTGTAATATCGACATATGCGATGAGGGAAAAAAGACGAGGCAGGCCCGCCGAAAGAGAGCCGGCGGCTGGTGTGAGCCGGTGGGGGCGCTTCGTTGTACTGGCTCCGGAGCTTTCCGCCTGAACAGGGCGGGACGGCGGCGCACCGTTACCGGCGCGGCCCCTTGCAAGAGGGGGACTGAGCGCCGCACAGGCAACTGGCGGCGGGATCAGGGTGGTAACACGTGACATGCGTCCCTGACTGCGAAAGCAGTCAGGGACGTTTTTTTATCAGCAGTTAACAAAATTCAGATACAAGGAGAAGCGACATGTATTACGATTTTGCGGCCATTGAAAAGAAATGGCAGGCCAATTGGGAAAAAACCAAGCCCTATGCCGCCGTCACCGGCGACAAGCGACCCAAGTTCTACGGACTCATCGAGTTCCCCTATCCCTCCGGTCAGGGCCTGCATGTGGGCCATCCCCGCCCCTTCACGGCCATGGACATCGTCACCCGCAAAAAGCGGATGGAGGGCTACAACGTGCTGTTCCCCATTGGCTTCGACGCCTTCGGCCTGCCCACGGAGAACTACGCCATCAAGAACCATATCCATCCGGCTGTGGTGACCAAAAACAATATCGCCAATTTCACCAGCCAGCTGAAGATGCTGGGCTACGGCTTTGACTGGGATCGCTGCGTGGACACCACCGACCCCGACTACTACAAGTGGACCCAGTGGATATTCCTGCAGATGTTCAAGCATGGTCTGGCCTATAAGACCACCATGCCTGTGAACTGGTGTACCAGCTGCAAGTGCGTGCTGGCCAACGAGGAAGTGGTCAACGGCGTGTGTGAGCGCTGCGGCAGCGATGTCATCCGCAAGGAGAAGAGCCAGTGGATGCTGAAGATCACCGCCTACGCCCAGCGCCTCATCGACGATCTGGAGGACGTGGATTTCATCGAGCGCGTGAAGATCCAGCAGCGCAACTGGATCGGCCGCTCTACCGGCGCCGAGGTGACGTTCCAGACCAACGTGGGCGACGAGGTGACGGTGTACACCACCCGTGCCGACACCCTGTTCGGTACGACTTACATGGTCATCTCTCCCGAGCATCCCATGCTGAAGAAGTGGCAGCCCCTGATCAAGAACTGGGACGCCGTGGAGGCGTATCAGGAGGAGGCGGCTCACAAGTCCGACTTTGAGCGCGGCGAGCTGAACAAGGAAAAGACCGGCGTGCGGCTGGAGGGTATTGAGGTCATGAACCCCGTGACCCATCAGGCATTGCCCATGTTCGTGTCCGACTACGTCCTCATGGGCTACGGCACCGGTATCGTCATGGGCGTGCCCGGTCACGACCAGCGCGACTGGGAATTCGCCAAGAAGTTCGGTCTGCCCATCATCGAGGTGGTCAAGGGCGGCGATGTCACCAAGGAGGCCTTTGTGGCCAAGGACGACAGCGCCATCATGGTCAACTCCGGCTTCCTCAACGGCATGACCGTGAAGGAGGCCATCCCCGCCATGAAGAAGTACGTGGTGGAGCAGGGCTTCGGCAAGGAGAAGGTCAACTACAAGCTGCGTGACTGGGTGTTCTCCCGCCAGCGCTACTGGGGCGAGCCTATCCCCCTGGTGAACTGCGAGAAGTGCGGCTGGGTGGCCCTGCTGGAGGAGCAGCTGCCACTGGTACTGCCTCAGGTGGAGAGCTACGAGCCCACGGATGACGGCGAGAGTCCCCTGAGCAAGATGACCGACTGGGTCAACACCACCTGCCCCTGCTGCGGCGGTCCCGCCAAGCGCGAGACGGATACCATGCCCCAGTGGGCCGGCTCCAGCTGGTACTTCCTGCGGTATATGGACCCCCACAACGACAAGGCTCTGGCCAGCAAGGAAGCACTGGACTACTGGTCCCCTGTGGACTGGTACAACGGCGGCATGGAGCACACCACGCTGCACCTGCTGTACTCCCGCTTCTGGCATAAGTTCCTGTACGACATCGGCGTGGTGCCCACCAAGGAGCCCTACGCCAAGCGCACCAGCCACGGCATGATCCTGGGTGAGGGCGGTGAGAAGATGTCCAAGTCCCGCGGCAACGTGGTGAACCCCAACGACATCGTGGCGCAGTACGGCGCGGACACCATGCGCCTGCACATCATGTTCATCGGCGACTTCGAGAAGGCCGTCACCTGGAGCAACGAGGCCGTCAAGGGCTCCAAGCGCTTCCTGGACCGCTGCTTCAACCTGCAGGACATTGCCACCGCCGAGGAGACCATCTCCGCCAAGAACGAGTCCATCGTTCACAAGACCATCAAGAAGGTGACGCAGGACATCGATGAGCTGAAGATGAACACCGCCATCGCCGCCATGATGACCATGGTCAACGAGCTCTACGCCAACGGCTGCTCCAAGGGCGACGTGGAGATGCTGTGCCTGCTGCTGAGCCCCTTCGCCCCCCATATGGTGGAGGAGATGTGGGAGAATATGGGTTTTGCCGCCAAGTACGGCAAGATGGCCATGCAGATGCCCTGGCCCACCCATGACGAGGCCAAGACCGTGGATTCCCACGTGGAGATGGCCGTGCAGGTCAACGGCAAGCTGAAGGGCACCGTCACTGTCCCAATGGACAGCGACGAGGCCGCCGTGGTGGCCGCCGCCATGGACACCGATAAGGTGAAGAAGGCCGTGGAGGGCATGTCCGTGGTCAAGACCATTCATGTCAAGAACAAGCTGGTGAACCTGATCGTCAAGCCTGCCAGGTAAAATTGCACTTTTTGCGGAAAACTGCTTGACAAGGCGGCGCTTCACCGGTATAATACACCCGTTAGTCATGCGAATGGCTCTTAAAGAGCACCCAGGATCGAGCCGGGTGCATCGGAGGGAGGGAAATATAGATGTCTGAAGTTCACGTCAAGGAAGGCGAGTCCCTGGACAGCGCTCTGAAGCGTTTCAAGAGAAGCTGCGCCAAGGCAGGCGTTCTGGCCGAGGTGCGTAAGAGAGAGTGCTATGAAAGCCCCAGTGTCAAGCGCCGCAAGAAGTCCGAGGCCGCGCGCAAGAACCGCAATAAGCGTTATTATTGATCCTGAAAGAGCCCGAGGGTGATTCCCTCGGGCTCTTATCCTTTGCCCAGCAGCCGCGGCAGCGCCTCCATCGCTTCCGGCAGGGCCAGAAAGCCGGCAGGGATGCCCAGCTCCGTGCCCAGCGCTATCTTGCGGTGCAGGGTGTCGGCATCGTCGAACAGTACGAAGTGGGTCATGCCGCTCTGTTCGTAGGTGAAGTAGCGGGCGCACAGCTCCGGCGAGAAGAATACGGTGCGGCGGCCCCGCAGCTCTGTCAGCTGCTGCGGTGTCAGGGCCGTACCGGTGCCGTAGGGCGCGGGGAGGGAGAAGTCCATCCGCACGCAGGCCAGATCCAGTGCCAGACGCCGGGCCTCGAAGCGGCGGCAGGCGTCCCTCAGCCGCTGGCGCAGCGTCCCGCCGGACAGGGCGGTGCTCACCACCACGCGGGCGTCGGGGACCATATGGCCGCAGGGCTCCGCAACGTACAGGGCGCGGCCATACCGGCGGCACAGCTCCGCCAGGGCGGACAGCGCCGCGGCAGGCAGCTGCGGCTCTATGACCACGCCGGTATAGCGGCGGCGCAGACACTCCCGCAGGATGTCCCGGGCCAGCGTGTCCGGCTGCGGTACAGCGGGGTTTTCCGGCCCTGTCAGCAGCAGGAGCCCACCCTGCACGTGGGCGGGCAGCGTCAGTGATGTCAGGCGGCTCTCCTCCACGCCATAGGCGGCGTGCAGGAGCGGCAGGCCCCAGCGGACCGCGGTACCCAGACAGCACGGTGCCGCGGCCAGATACAGCTGCATGCGGAACACCCCCTTGTATTTCCGGCGGACGGATGGTACACTATATGTATGAGAGGAGGCGGCAGCCTATGCGATTTTCCCTGCGGCCGGATCGGGTATTCGACGGCTACGAGCAGATAGAGGGGCAGGAGCTGGCCCGACGGGGCATCCGGCTGCTGCTGTGCGACTTGGACTACACCCTGGCACCCAAGTCTCAGCGGGAGCCGGACGAGACGGTACGCCGCTGGATCGGCCAGATGCGTCAGGCGGGGGTAGAGGTGATGATCCTGTCTAACAACCGCAGTCCTGCCAGAGTGGAGCAGTTCTGCCGCGAGCTGGGCATCACCTACGAGGGACACGCCAAAAAGCCACGAACCGTAGGGTTCCGCAGGGCCATGGCCCGCTGCGGCGTGACGCCCAAGGAGACGGCCATGCTGGGCGATAAGCTGCTGACGGACATGCTGGGCGCCAACCGCAGCGGCATACTGGCGCTGATGGTGGAGCCCCGCGGCGGCGCGAAAGGCGCGTGGAACAAGGTGCTCCACGCCTTACAACGGCCGTGGAAGGCGGCGGCGCGGGAAAAATAGGAGGAGAAGGCAACTTTTTTCACCGGAAACCCTTGCCAAACAGGTACTTATCATGTAGAATATACGAGGCCAAATTTCGGCCGGTATCATTTACTCGAGGGAATCGTGATGTTCCCTCATCAATATGGGAGGAATATCAATATGGCAACTATTACCGCCGGTGATTTCAGAAACGGCAAGACCTTTGAGATGGACGGAAAGGTCATGCAGGTCGTGGAGTTCCAGCACGTCAAGCCCGGCAAGGGCGCGGCCTTCGTGCGTACCAAGATGCGCAACGTGGTGACCGGTGCTGTGACTGAGACCTCTTTCAACCCCACCGCCAAGTTCGAGGAGGCCTTTGTGGACCGCCGCGACATGGAGTACAGCTACAACGACGGCGACCTGTACTATTTCATGGACCAGGAGACCTATGACATGGTGCCCCTGAACAAGGAGCTGCTGGGTGATGCGTTCCGCTTCATCAAGGAGAACACCATGTGCAAGGTGCTGAGCTATAAGGGCAACGTGTTCGGCCTGGAGTGCCCCAACTTCATGGATCTGGAGGTCACCGAGACCGAGCCCGGTCTGGCCGGCAACACCGCCACCAATACCTTGAAGCCCGCCACCGTGGAGACAGGCGCTGAGGTGAAGGTGCCCCTGTTCATCAACATCGGCGACAAGATCACCATCGACACCCGTACCGGCGAGTATATCGGCCGCACCAAGTAAATCAATCAACCAACCACCGTACAGAAAGGAGCCGAACATGGAGATCTCTGAAAAGGTAGCATATCTGAAGGGTCTGGCCGAGGGCCTGAACCTGGATACCGAGAGCAAGGAAGGCAAGCTGATCGCCGCCATCATTGACGTGCTGGACGACATGGCGGAGAAGTTCGCCGACGTCGAGGACGAGCTGTGCGACGTGGAGGACGGTCTGGATGCTGTCAGCGACGACCTCAGCGATGTGGAGGAGACCCTGTACTTCGCGCTGGACGACGATGAGGACGAGGACGAGGATGAAGACGACGAGGAAGAGGAGTGCTTCATGACCAACTGCCCCGAGTGCGAGGAGGAGGTCTACTTCGACGAGTCCGTTCTGGAGGACGGCGAGGTCATCTGCCCCAATTGCGGCGCCAAGCTGGAGTTCGATCTCAGCGATCTGGCCAACGATGAGGACGAGGATCAGGAGTAATTCCAAAAACAAAAAAGAACCGCCGAGAGGCGGTTCTTTTTTTGCGCAAAACGGCTATTCCCAAATGCTGTACAGCTGTGTGACAAGCTGTCCCGTGACGTCCACATCGCAGAGCATATAGGGCCTTTCGCCGCCGAGATCTGTCAACAGCAGCTCGTTGATGCCGTCGCCGTCTACATCCTCCACGCGATAGTCCACGCGGCGTCCCGCGTCCGGCAGGAGCATCAGCACCTGCCGCTGCTCCGGCTGCTCCGGAATGGGAATAAAGAAGTAGGTGGCACCGTAACCGTCAAGATGCGCTGAGAAGGTCTCCTCAAAGCCGAAAAGTGGCTTTTCCATGGGCTGCGCCGGACTGCCGCCAAAGCCGCCTATGGCGGTCACCGTCAGATATTCCGGCAGTTCGTCACACCACGTGATCTCATTGGTACGGCGGTCGTATGCCATGTGATATTGGGGGTGTGACAGAATGGAGTTTACATAACGCCATCCAATTTGGAGGGTAGAAGTGTCCATGTCCGCCGGACAGCGCAGCTTCAGGAGATCCGAGGAAAGGCTGCCGGCATCCGTGACGTAGAGCCATGTGCCGTCCGCAGTATACTCTGCTTGCTGGATCAGGCCGCAAAGCTCCTCCGTATACCGGTAGGGGTTTGTCAGGTCGAGATGGATATGCCGGATGGCAAAAAGGGCGATGATAAGGAGAAACGCTGCTGCTGCGGCGCTGACGCCGGTGAGCCATTGGCGGCGCTGCCGCTTCTGGTTGTTGTCCGCCATCTCCACTACGGCGCGCAGCGTCTCATTTTCCGCAGGGTACTTTTTTTCTTCCATAGCTTGCTCCTTTTCCTCTGCAGGCGCGGCGCACCGGAGGAGCGCGGCTGCCGTCAGACCCAAAGCCGTGGCCAACGGCTCCAGAAGCGTGACGTCGGGGTAGGAAAGTCCCGTTTCCCTTAATTAAAGATATTGTTGGGTAAAAAAGAAAGGTCAGTCGATTTTGCCAATGAAGCGGTAGTAGATTTCTACTTCCTGCTCACGGCTTCCGTCCTCGCCCTTGA
>ERZ1027040.947-NODE-947-length-10962-cov-23.522692_pt1 | contig 10962 bp, 8 predicted proteins | sample MGYA00519437_ERZ1027040 | MGnify/ENA primary metagenome ERZ1027040 (study PRJEB26926, sample SAMN06164809) | human gut metagenome | biome: ENVO:00009003; feature: ENVO:2100002; material: ENVO:00002003 | host: Homo sapiens | place: USA | collected 2012 ... | reverse complement strand
GTGCGGTCGGTTATGTGGGCTGGGAGAAGCTGACCACCGACAAAAGCGTGGTGCGTATCGTGAGCGATGCGGTCATCGGCGAACCGGCAACGAATACCCTCGCGGAGACGGCGGACGGAGTGCGTGAACTGACGGGCAAGGCCGGGGAAGCCGTCAGTTCGGTCAGCGGTGCGGTAACCGGCATCGACAACAAGCTGAACGGTGTGTCGAACTTTTTGCGCCAAGCCTCCGGTGGCGGAGGCCTTGATATGTTCGGCAACTTTTTCCGTAACCTCGGCAGCGGCAACGTGTCGGGGCTGAGTATTGCCGGGCTGGTTGCGGCGGCGTTCCTCATATTCGGACGCTTCGGCTGGCTGGGCAAGATTGCCGGCGCATTCCTCGGCATGATGCTCATCGGCAACAATGCGGGTGTCTTCCGAACGCCGGAGACAGAAAACGTGCAGCGCACCCGGACGCCCGAACTTCCGGCAGAGGAACAGACGCATGGCGGAGGGATGAGAAGATAGGGATATGAATCAATAGGTAAACAGCATGAAATATACAGAAGAAATGATCCTGCAATCCGATAGCGGTTATTGTATGCCTTTCGAGGAACAGCAGGGCAAAGACGTGGAGCTGTCGCTCGGCTACGGCGAACAGACCGACCCGGCGACGGGCGAGAAATTCTTTCATCACGGCATTGACTTCAACGTGCGGTGCTATATGCTTTCTGCCCTCGCCAGCGGCATTGTGTCGGGCGTGGGCAACGATTCCGGACACGGCATCTGCCAGACCATCCGCTACGGGGAGTATGAGGTGACATACGGAAATCTGTCCAATGTCTTCGCTCAATTCGGACAGCGTGTAAAGGCCGGACAGACGGTAGCTTTGAGCGGTGACAAACTGCACATGACCGTCCGCTTCAAGGGCGAGGAACTGAACCCGCTGGAGTTCCTGACGATGCTGTACGGGAACATACAGGCAATGCGTCAGGCCGGCGGACACGAGACAGACTATTTATCCGGCTTGGAGATGGAACTGAAAACCGATTATGAACGGGACAAAAGGGAGATAGAGGAACTGATGCTGCACTTCCTGCCGCACTATATGGAGGATTTGCGGCATGGAGCATACACCTTGCCCCGGAATACGGAGCAGTCGCTACGCCACATCTTCACGGTGGGCGCGATGAAGGAGTATTTCTACGAGAATATGCCGAGCATGGCCAATCCGCTCGGACTGGGACACAAGGCCATGCCGCTGGCCTGCAAGGTGCAGAACCTCCTTATTGCGGATTTCCTGCATTACCTCGCCCTGCGGCATGATGTGTACCTCTCCACTGCGAGCAGCGACATAAAAAAAAACTCCATGACGAAGCCCTGACCTATGGCGGCATCATAGACCCGTTGGCGGAACTGGACATCGACATACAGAGCTTCGACATACCGAGGCTTGTCACGGTCTATCCCGACCGGGCGGGTGTGCGCTGGTGGACCAAGGCATGGTTCAACAATCGGGAAGAGGGCGAGACATCCGTCGAAATCGAACGGGAGCAGGCGATACGGTTCATGCAGGACAACATCGAAAAGGACGCATGGCTGGAAGAGTTCTTTCCCCGGCAGATGGAGGTTTACCACAACGCCATCGAGCAGACGAAAGAACAGCTATTGAAACAGATAAATATATAATACACAACATGGATGGAATCAGACATAGCCGGCAATTCGCGGAAATAGAACGTCTTGTGAGCGATTATTTCCATTGCCATCTCGCTCCCGTCATGTCGAAAACGCAGGCTTTCCTCACGAAGAAGCAGGGCGAGGAAATGAGGGAGTATTCCACCTCATTGGGCGGCATACTCAGCGCAATGGCGTCTGCGGCACAGCCGATGGGCGACCCGTACCAGGTACTCAAGGTTACGGGCGAATGGAACTCGAAGACGACGGAGGACTACATCGGAATGTGCAAGGCGGAGATTACCGGCTCCAAGGAGATACAGCAAGACCTCGCATACATGGCCGGGCAATGGCGCGATACCGTCGTGCGGGAAATCGGGCGTGAACGGTACAACGAACTGTCGGAACAATTGGGCGGTGACCTTGCCTACGCCTATATGGACTACCGGGTAGAGGAACTGATGATCGACCGGCTGGTCAAGGAGCGAATGCCGAAATCGTCAGCCGACTACATCATCCGCAAAGCCGCAGAATCAAGCTTGCTCGGACTTTCGCAGACCTTGAACCGCTCGCCGCTTGCTGAGGAAATCGAGGCACGGGGCGAAGCGGCCTACCGTCCGAAAGGATGGGAAAAAGGTGCGGGTCGGGTATTGGGCGCAACGGCGGATGCCGTCATGATGGGTGGCGCAGGTTCGTGGGCGACATTGGCAAAGTTTGTCGGGGCGGACGTGGCTATCTCGGCAGTCGCCTCACGCTTCGAGCCTGAAAAGTCGCCCAAGCTCTCTGTGGAGCAATGTATCAGCAAAGGTGTGTTCGGTAGCGAACGGAACGTGTTTACGGACTTCCGTAAGGAGGCTGCAACAGTACAGACGGGTGATAGTGCGCTTATTGTGGCGGCCAACGAGCAGTTGAAGAAAAAAATACCTGTGATGAACTTTAATTTTTTGGAGTGGATGCAGACACCAAAGTTTACCCCTTTCCAAATGTCCGAAAAGCCCGGACACCCTGAAAAGAAAAATGAACGTGCCGAACGGTACAAGGATGTGCCGCTCATCGTCGCTCCCGGACAGGAAGAAGCCTATTTGAAGCATTTGGAGAAATATAAGAATGCAACGGCTGTAAAATCCACAAAGGAATCAACACAGCCGGAAATGGAACAGAGGGAAAAAGTGGAGAAAGAGGAACGGCAGGTGGTTATTCCACATGAGGAAGAAAAGCAAGAGAGAGAGGCTGTGCAGACCAACACGAACGGATGGAGCGGATTGCTCGGTACATTGGGATTAGAGGGATTGGGCGATATCACGGGCAACCTCGGATATGTCATGGCCATGCTGCCCGACATCCTGCTGGGAGCTTTTACCGGCAAGACGCAATCGTTGCGCTTTGGGGACAACCTGTTGCCGATAGCGAGTATTGTGGCCGGTCTGTTCGTGCGTAACCCGCTGCTGAAGATGCTCCTTGTCGGTCTGGGCGGCGCGAACTTGCTGAACAAGGCTGGACACGAGGCGTTGGGGCGTCCCATGCCGTCCGCCGACGTGCATACGGAAAACCAGTACCGCCGTTATCCCGACGAACCGCTCAATTCCCGTATCGTAAACCCTGTACTGCAAGGCAGCACGCTCATCGCCACGATAGACCGTGTGCCTTGTACCATCCAGCTCACGCCGACCGTCGCGGAGGCTTACCGTGCAGGGGCATTGCCGCTGAACACGCTGGCGAACGCCGTGCTTGCCAAGAGCGACCAGTTGCGCCATATTGCCTCGCAGAATTACGACGACGGACAGCGGGAGACGATTGTGCGCACACGGGGCATCCAATAAATCCATGAACAATAAAAGCATGATGATATGAAAGAAAAGTCGCAAATCGAAAAAAAAGCCGAAGAAAAGCAGACGGAACTGCTGTCTGCCGCACTGGGCGGGGCATCGAACGCCGGCGGCCATTGGCTCAACGTATCGGGCAAGGGATTTCCCCGGCTCTATCCGCAAGGGGTCTCGGCCAGCCCGTTCAATGCCCTCTTTATGGCCTTGCATTCGGACAATAACGGATGCAAGACCAACCTGTTCACGCTTTACAGTGAAACCAAGGCACGGGGGGCTGCGGTACGGGAGCATGAGCAGGGCGTACCGTTCCTGTTCTATAACTGGAACAAGTATGTCAACCGGAACAATCCGAATGAAACCATCGACCGTACCGCCTATCTCCAATTGGACGAAGAGCAGAAGGCACAGTTCAAGGGTGTCCACAACCGAGAAATCCGCACGCTTTTCAATATCGACCAGACGACGTTGCCCTACGTGGACAAGCCGGCTTACGAGGATGCGGTAAAGCAGGACGGCAGTGTTCAGGAAAGAGGATATGCCGAGGCGGACAACCGCAGGTTGCGCACTCGGTTCAACGACTTTCTATTGAAGATGCGGGACAACCTCGTTCCCGTGCGCTCGGACGGTAGCGGAGTTCCTCATTACGAGACGGACAAAGATGCGGTCTATATGCCGCGCCAAAAGGATTTTGAGCATTACCACGATTATGTGCAGGAAGCCTTGCGGCAGATCGTGAGTGCCACAGGACATCAACAACGACTTGCCCGTGAAGGCATGGTCATGAAGAATGGTGTGGCTCCGTCAGAGGATGCGGTAAAATATGAAAGGTTGGTTGTGGAACTGGCTTCGGGTATCAAGATGTTGGAACTGGGACTGCCCGCGCGTTTGTCCGATGCAAGCCTGAAGACGGTGGATTACTGGTGTCGGGAGTTCAAGGAAAACCCGTGTATAATGGACGCTCTCGAAAGCGACGTGAACAATGCGCTTGATGTTATCCGAAAAGCGGAACGGGGCGAGAAAATTGAGTACGCCACCCTGCGAAACAGACGGCAGACCACGACCATGCAGGAACAGATGCCCAAGCATTACTTTGTGGCGAATGAAATCCGCCAGCACCCGGACAAGGCGGCGAAAAGCATCGTCCTCGTCATCGACCGGGAGGCGAAATCGGCGGATGTCATTTTGCCGGCAGGAGCTTCGACCGAGGCGAACAACGAGATTCCCGGCATGAACAAGGGGCGTATCGAACGGGCATTGCAGAAAGAGGGTATCGAGCAGGTGCGTTTCTATAATACTGACGGTGCATTGGGTTACAGACCCGATGACAGCTATTTCAATGAAAAAATGGTGACACTGGCCCGGTTAAGGAACTACACGTTGGAAAAGCTCTCCACGCTGGACGTGTCGGAAGCTGTCAGACGGGCGAATGAGGTCGGGTTCGATGCCGTGCAGATGATTCAGGATGACAAGAACCGTTGGGCACTCTATATCAAGCCGGAAAACAAGGAGGGGTACAGCGTCTATCCCGACAAGGAGGATGTGAACCGTTTTTTCTCCACGCTCAAGCAGGCGATGGACAACATCGACAAGGTACGGATGGAGCTGGCGCACAAGTATTATGCACTGGCGGAGGTCAAACCCGACCTGAAAGTGGATTTGTTCGGCAGCGATACGCCGGAGATTGACCTGAACCGTATTCAGCGTGTTGCCATCTTCAAGACCAGGCAGGATGGAATCCAGTGTGTGGCAACCATCGACGGACAAAAGCTGCAGCCCCGCAGCGTCACTCCACAGCAGTGGCAACGGATGTGGGTGGCGGAAGACCGTGACGGCTACAAGCGGCATTTGGCGGCTACGCTGTTTGCCGATGTGCTGCAAAAGGGACAATCCGTCGGGGAACAGAAAGCGGAAGAGCAGGTACGGCAACAGAATGAGGTGGTGGCGGAAAATCGGTCGGAAGAGACGAATGATGAAAATATGTCTCCGAAACGGCAGTTTTGGGACAACCTCAAGGAAAAGCATCCCGACGCCCTGTATCTGATTCGTGCAGGAGAAGTCTATCGGCTTTATAATGAGGATGCGGCAAAGGGAGCTGATATATTGGGGATTACGATGAAGAAATATCCGGAACGTGGATTTTCGGCTTTCGCAGAGTTCCCAAGGACGCAACTGGACAGCTATCTGCCCAAACTTGTCCGTGCTGGTGAGCGTGTCGCCATCAGTGAGATAGAGCTACAGGATAAACGGCAGGACGAGCAGGAAACACATAGGGGTATTCATAGATAAGGAGTGACGATTATGACCAAGAATCAGGAATATGCACTGCAATACGCAGATTATGCGATGGCACAGATGCGAAGGTATGGCATCCCGGCTTCCGTCACATTGGCGCAAGGCATACTGGAAAGCAGCAACGGACAGAGCCGTCTGGCAAGGAACGAGAACAACCATTTCGGCATCAAGGCAACTTCCTCGTGGATTGCCGAAGGCGGCAAATACGGAATCTACACCGATGATAAGCCGAATGAAAAGTTCTGCAGCTATGACAGCGTGGGTGATTCATACGAGCATCATTCCCGCTTTTTGAAGGAGAACAGCCGCTATGCCGGTTGCTTCAAACTCTCCCCGGACGATTACAAGGGCTGGGCACAAAGCATTGAGAAAGCCGGTTACGCCACAGGCGGCAAGTATGCCGAGAACCTGCAGAAAATCATTGAGCAGAACGGCTTGCAGAAGTATGACAGACAGGTGATGCAGGAGATGACGGCACAAGGCCGGCAGTTCGGGGTGGAACACAATCCGCTCCAGACTTCCGAGAGTGCGGAACATGGAACGGGGTATTCGTTCCCGGTGGAACGGGAGGAATTTCTGTTCATTACCTCTCCGTTCGGAACACGGCAAGACCCGTTGGACAGCACAAAGCAACAGATGCACAAGGGCGTGGATATCCGTTGCAAAGCCGACGCGGTACTGGCTACGGAGAGCGGCGGCAAGGTCGTGGCGGTAAACCAGAACAAGAATACACCCGGCGGCAAGTCGCTGACGGTGGAATATGCTCGGACGGACGGCAGCAAGGTACAATGTACCTATATGCACCTCAAGGAGATTTCCGTCAAGGTCGGCGATACGGTACAGGCAGGCGGACGGCTTGGCACATCGGGCAATACGGGGACACGGACGACCGGGGAACATCTGCATTTCGGTGTGAAGAATATCTATGCCGACGGGACGAAACGGGATATAGACCCTGCGGCGTATCTGGCTGAAATCGCACAGAAAGGACATATCAAATTGCAAATGCTGCACAACGGAAATGACCTGCTCGTCAAATACAAGGCGGCGGAAGATACCGTGCCTGAAAAGAACCTTTCGCCAGACGGATGGATGAAAAAACTCCTTTCGTCGGAGGATAGCGGTGTGGGAATATCGGGATGCAACGACCCGATTGTGGAGATGGCGATGACCGCTTTCGCCTCCCTGATGCTTTTAGCCACACAGATTGATAACCGGGAGGAAGAGGAACAGAAGACGGCGATATCCGCCGCGATGGATCTTCGTACCATCGACCTGAAGCCGTTGTTGCCGAATATGAAGAACTGCGACCTGACTATCGGCGAGAACGGCAAGGCCATTCTGAAAGCGGACAACGGGGAACTGCATGTCTCGCGGGAGCTGACCGCTTCCGAGCTGAACCGGTTGTCTGCCACGTTGAACAACGGTACACTCACGGAAGAGGCCAAACAGATGCGTGTAACCGGTATGCTGAATACGGTTATCCTGTCGGAAGCGGCCTCACAGAATTTTGAGCAGGGGATGACCCGGCAACAGGGACAAACGGAAAACCTGCGAAGATAAAGGCATGGCGATATGATAAAATGCGTGATGATACAGCTATGCAAGTGTCTGGCGGGAGTTTCCCTCCTTGCGTTGCACCTCCGGTTCTGCTACCTGCTGTTGGGATGGATCGGGACGCTCGTTGTCGTGGGCGTGCAATTAGCCATCGCCGGATGGATGGTCTGGGCGATGATACGCGCACCCGACTGACCGCACTCTACAACAGTTCAACATCAATCAACCCATGTATCACTTGTCCGGATGATCCATGTATCATTAAAGACAAAAAACAGATGATTAAATGTAATGTTACGGTATGCGGCGTTATCGGCCGCGATGCGTCGGTTCGCAAGAATAAAGAAGAGAAAGAATTTCTGGTGTTTCCGCTCCGGGTACAGATTCCGGCGACGGGTGGCGGGCACACTATCGAGGTGGATGTCCGCAAGGAGGGCTGTCAGGAGGAAGCCGCCGGTTATCGGAACGGCTCCCGTGTAGAAGTGAGGGGTACGATGTATCTCAAACGCCGGGGCGACAAGCTATATTTCAACCTGTTCGCCGATGAAATCTGCAATGCCGCTACGGATGATGCGGATTGCGTCAAGGGCGAGCTGGTGTTTCGTGGTAAGGTCGGCCAGAACATCGAGGAAAAAAGGGATAAGAAAGACCAGCCTTATACGGTGTTCTCGGCGTTTAGCGCAGAGAAGGTCGATGACGGCTTCGAGTACCAGTGGGTGCGCTTCTTCTGTTTCGGTAAGGAGCGCGAAGCGTGGTTGCAGCCGGGTGTAAAGGTGGATGCCAAAGGTGAAATGAACCTGTCGGCACACAACGGGAAAATCAACCTTTCCTGCAAGATGGAGGAACTGACGCAATATGTGGCGGATTCGTCTAACTATAATCAATAAGGGTTATGGCCGGTTACAGAAAGAAGAATGCCGACGGACCGAACAGCGAGGACAAGGCTCTTGACCTGTTCGCCGAAATGATGATCGAGAAAATCGAGGGCATTCAAAAGGACTGGAAAAAGCCTTGGTTTACGGAGGGTACGCTACAGTGGCCCCGCAACCTTCACGGGCGCGAGTACAACGGGATGAATGCTTTTATGCGTGCGTCCAGAATGGTCGCATAGTAAATGTCTCTGTGGCAAGAGATTAGAATAGGATACAATATGTTCTACTCCCAACTGAATAAGCCCCGAGCGAAAGCAAAAGGTGAAAACAGCATTTCAGTAAAACGGAATGTGCGGCTAACTGTCATGCGACACAGTTCCGTGAGGGGGAAAGACAGATATAAGGATGAAGCCTGCATTGGTTCAACGATAGTTCAGCGGCATAAGGCGTGGCATGGGCGGAAAGGCAGTTATATCTACGCCCTCTCGTGGTACTCAATTCCAAAGCATTAGGAATATGGGCAAAAGGTATCAACCACGACGCACTTGCGATAAGCAAGAAAAGAACGAAAGTCGCATCCGACAATCTGTCGTGCCAATAGTTACTATGCGTGCTAACTGGAGATTGCCTAAATCGGGATGCCAAAAGGCTATGGGTAAAGACTCTGAATACCCGACATGGCAACGGAGCTTCCGTAGTAGTCTGAGCAAGGGAAAGCCTTGTACATGGCGAAGGGAAGCAGTTGGTAATTTTAATACAAACAACGGATAATGTGAGAGACATTATGAGAAATCCAAAGCAAGTATTAAACAATTTATGTGAACACAGCAAAGTTTCGGGCTACAGGTTCGAAAGGCTGTATCGAAATCTATTCAATGAACAGATGTTTTATGTTGCCTATCAACGTATTTACCCTAAGCAAGGCAATATGACACCTGGCACTGACGGCAAGACCATTGACCAAATGAGCATTCAAAGAATAGAATCTCTTATAGCAAGTCTCAAAAACGAGACATATCAACCTAATCCGGCAAAGAGGGTATATATTCCCAAGAAGAACGGTAAAATGCGTCCGTTGGGCATACCCTCCTTTGAAGACAAACTTGTACAGGAGGTGGTAAGAATGATACTTGAAGCCATATATGAAGGGTATTTTGAATACACCTCACATGGGTTTAGACCTTTCAAAAGCTGCCACACCGCACTATCAAGCATTCAGAAAAGGTTTGTCGGGGCTAAATGGTTCATCGAGGGAGACATTAAAGGATTCTTCGACAACATAGACCATAGCGTACTGATAAGCATACTTGAAGAAAGAATAAACGATGTTCGCTTTATTCGCTTGATTAGAAAGTTCCTTAAAGCCGGATATGTAGAACACTGGCAGTTCAATCATACTTATTCGGGAACACCTCAAGGTGGAATCATCAGTCCAATACTGGCGAATATCTATCTTGACAAGTTTGATAAGTTCATGAACGAGTATGCCAAGAGGTTCGACAAGGGTAACAAGAGACGGGTAAATCCAGCCTACAACCGTATTTGCAACAAAAGAAACTCGCTGAAGCGTAAACTGAACGCCGAAACTGACGTGGAGAAAAGGAAAATCCTTATCTCGCAAATCAGAAACATGCGTACAGAAATGCAACAACTCCCGTATGGGAATGACATGGACGAACAGTACAGACGACTAAAATACGTGAGATATGCTGACGACTTCCTTATAGGGGTTATCGGCAGTAAAGCCGACTGTGAAGCGATAAAGGCAGACCTCAAAAAGTACATGCAAGAACAACTAAAACTTGAGCTGTCTGAGGAAAAGACCTTAATCACAAACGCACAGGACAAGGCAAAATTTCTCGGATATGAAATTTATGTACAACGTTCCGAAAGCAAGGTAAAGAATAGCCTCGGTAGAACGAATCGAATGTTCAACGGAAATGTAAGGCTACATGTCCCTACTGAAATTGCAAGGGAGAAACTGCTCGCTATGAATGCTATGGCAATAAAACAAGTCAATGGCAAAGAAATATGGTGGGCTGAATCCAGAGGCTTCCTAACAAGCATGAAAGAGGAGGATATCATAGCCAGATACAACCTTGAAATAAGAGGGTTCTATAACTACTATTCGATAGCCAATAACATCTCAGCTGTCGGAGGTACTTTCGGAGGTATCATGAAACGCAGTTGCATTAAAACTCTTGCACACAAACATAACAGTACCATGCGTAAAGAATGGAAACGTTATCGTGAAGGGCAGGACTTTGTTGTCCGATATATGGACAACAAGGGTCAAGAAAAGTGCAGGGTATTGTACAATGAGGGGTTCAGAAGAAAAACTGTCAATGATTTTGCAGAATGTGACCACATGCCGAATACATATTTTCTGCCGCAGGCATCGCTTGTAGAAAGGCTAAATAACGGTGTGTGCGAACTTTGCGGAAATAAAGCGCCACTGATAATGCACCATGTCAGAACACTCTGCAAACTGAAAGCAGATACGGAGTGGAATAGATTGATGCTGAAGAGAGGACGCAAGACATTGGCAGTATGCGAAAAATGCAATACACTGATTCAAAGCTATGTTTAACAGAAAATTGACATTACCAACGGAAAGCCGAATACATGGAGACATGTACGTTCGGTTTGGAGGCAGGTATGGGGAAACCTATCGCCGAAAGACGACAAGGCGTCCCATACCGAGCCTACTGCTTTTGCACTGCGAGAAAGAAGGGTACAAGATTCCCCGTTTCTGCACGTTCG
>ERZ1027040.942-NODE-942-length-10984-cov-5.673804_pt1 | contig 10984 bp, 6 predicted proteins | sample MGYA00519437_ERZ1027040 | MGnify/ENA primary metagenome ERZ1027040 (study PRJEB26926, sample SAMN06164809) | human gut metagenome | biome: ENVO:00009003; feature: ENVO:2100002; material: ENVO:00002003 | host: Homo sapiens | place: USA | collected 2012 ... | reverse complement strand
ACGAGATTCATGAGCGTCTCGTGGGCTCGGAGATGTGTATAAGAGACAGGGTTGATGGTGTTGCGCGACACCACGTTGCGCTGCGCCAGCGAGCCGAAGCACACCGCTTTGGTCTTTTCGGCAAGCATTTCGAGATGTGCGGTATAAGGGATGTTGTCCCATGCCACGTTTTCTTTGATTTCGTATTGCGGAACGCCGGCGGGATCGATCTCCACCTGCACCGTGCCCGTGGGGTAGGGTACCTCGGCAATGAGCTGGTTAAGGCCCTTTGAGGTGAAATTCTCTATGATCTCTTTGCCGAGAGCGTCGTCGCCGACTGCACTGACCACGCAGCTGGGCAGGCCGAACTGCGACACATGGTAAGCGAAATTGGCCGGGGCGCCGCCTATCTTCTTTCCTTCGGGGAGAACATCCCACAAGGCTTCGCCCATTCCTACAACTATGTCATTCATGATTATTCAAATTTTGGATTATTAAATTTTTCTGATTTTAAGGGTGTAATACAACAGATATATCACTCCGACCGTCATAACGGCCACGGCTCCCGCCTGTCCGACAGCGTCGGCGGCATATCCCATGGCGAGGGGGAAGATGGTGCCTCCGAACAGGCCCATGATCATAAGCCCCGACACTTCGTTGCGCTCGTTGGGGGTGTATAGCAGAGCCTGGGAGAACACCACGGAGAAGATGTTGGAATTGCCGAAACCGATCAGACCGATGCCGGCATAGAGCGGTGTGAGGGTGTCGCAGAAAAAGAGGATTGCCATGCCTGCCAGCATCATTGTCACGCTGATGGCAAAGAACAGTTTCGCAGACATGCTCCGGAGCAGGAACGCTCCGAGAAAACATCCCACTGTGCGGAAGATGAAATAGATGCCTGTGGCGAACCCGGCTTCTTCCAGAGGCAGGCCGAGGCGCTCCATGATGATTTTGGGGGCAGTGGTGTTGGTGCCAACATCGATTCCCACATGGCATATGATGCCGAGGAAGCAGAGGAAAATGAATGGCCGGCCAAGCAGTTTGAGGCATTCGCCTATTCCGGTGGCTCTGTCGGGTTTTTCTTCATCAATGGGAGTGGCCGCCAGCAGAGAGATGGAGAGGATGCTGATGATGGCATATATCACAAACAATGCCCGCCAGCCAAGGCCGAAGGTGGGGAGAAGCGTTGTTGCTCCCCAGGCGGCTATTACAGGAGCGAGGAACGATGCTATTGCCTTTACGAACTGCCCGAAGGTGAGCGTGGAGGCAAGTTTGTCGCCGCTGATAAGATTGGTGACAAGTGGATTCAGCGAGGTCTGCATTATGGCGTTGCCGATGCCGAGCAGCGAAAAAGAAACCAGCATCACCATGTAGCTGTCGCCGAAAGCGGGGATGAACAGAGAGGCAGCCGTGACGATAAGGCTGACGAGAACTGTTTTTTTACGCCCGATGCGGTTCATCAGAATGCCCGTCGGAACGGAAAAAATCAGGAACCAGAAGAACACCAGCGAGGGGAAAAGATTAGCTTCGGAGTCGGTGAGGTTCAGATCTTTCTGAACATAGTTTGATGCAGTTCCCACAAGGTCGACAAATCCCATGACGAAGAAACAGAGCATCACCGGGATTATCTGGAGCAGAAACGATTTGCGGTTGGTAACGATTGATTGTGTGGAATCCATGGTTGTCCGGTAATATTTTAGAGCTTGTTTAATAATAAATGTTATCGATAGGGCGGACACTGTTCGAGCAGATTTCTGTTTGCGTTGAGGGAGTTATGGGGTTCCATAACGACCGAGGCGCAAACAGAAAGATGCCGGACAGTGGCCGACAAAGGGTATTCTTTTCAAGAACTTTACATATACTAAAACTTATTTTCATGTCTTTTAGAGATATCTTTAAGTGAAAAGTTACCTTTGTTTCGCATATCCCGGCCTGCTTTCGCCCTGTTCCTCAGTCGTGTACACACGTACACTCCATCGTCACATGACGAAACCAGTCTCTGGATATGCGACCCTATCGGCAACATTTATTATTAAACAAGCTCTTAGAGTTCTTTAATCGAATAAATCTTGAGATTCTCCACCTTTGCTTTGCCCCCGTCGGTCGCTATGGAGAGCGTGGAATAGGGTTTTGTCGGGAAAACGAGATTGGTCATTGCAAATTTTCCGTTGTTGCCGAAAACCTCCATGCTCGATTTGTCGATGAATATTCTCAGAGAAACCTTGTTGCTGTTTTCGAATGAGGGAGCGACAGTGACCGCGGGGAAATCCTGGCTGAAATCAACGATTCCGCTGTTGCGCCGGTCAAAAGAGATGGTGTGATTTTTGGAATTGTATGTCATGTTGACGAATTCGCCGGCATTGTTTGCAATCTTCATCTCCACGGAATCAGCTTTGCCGCAGTAAAGGTCAAGGAGAATCTCGCAGACGCCGTCGTTTGATGTTGGCAGGATGAATTCACTTGCTTTCCGACCGATTGACCTGTTTTTGATATTAATGATTTCTTTATCCCTGAGTGCGATAAGTTCGGGCGACGGAGAGGATGAGAGGTAGATCTGTCCGTCGGCGCCGCGGAAGAGACCCGCTTCGCGGGGGAGGGTGTTGGCGCTGCGATATTGCATGGTGGGCACTTCGGCGGCATACTGCCAGTTGCTCATCCATCCTATCAGAGTGCGGCGGTTGTCGGGGGCGTTGCTCCAGCTTACGGTGGCATAGTGGTCCTTGCCGAAATCCATCCATTTTGTCGGGATATTGCCGTTGGCATCGGTGTCGGCCTTGAAGGTTGTGCCGTCGAAATCGCCCACGAAATATTGTGTGGCGCTTCCGCCGAAGGGGCCTCCCGGGTTGATGTTGCATACCAGCACCCACTTTTCTTCACCTGTGCCTTCAACTTTCAGTTTGAACATATCGGGGCATTCCCACACTCCGTCCTGTGCGCCGATTCCTTTGCCGAAAGCGCTTTGCAGCGTCCATTCCTTTAAATCGGGCGAGGTGAAGAACAGCATTTCATGCTCGAGTGGGTGCGCCAGCGACAGCACCCAGCGGTTGTTGGCCTCGTCCCAAAACATATTTGGATCGCGGGCCTCGCTTTCCTGAGTGATTACAGGGTTGCCGGGATATATCTCGAAAGTCAGACCGTCGTCCACGCTGTGGGCCAGGCTCTGGATCTGACTGACATCAGCCGAGGTATAGAGCGATACGATGGCACCTTTCCCGAACCCGGCGGTGTTGTCGGTATCGACCACCGAACTGCCGCTGAACACCGTGCCGAGCCCGTTAGGCTCTATGGCTGCGGTATGATGCTCCCAGTTGACAAGATCCTTGGATGAGGAATGTCCCCATGTCATGTTCTGCCATTTCGAGCCGTAGGGGTTCCACTGGTAATAAAGGTGCCACACGCCATCTTTATAAAACATGCCGTTTGGGTCGTTCATCCAGCCATACAGTGGCGAATGGTGATAGACGGGGCGGAAACGTTCTCTGTTGGTGGTGTCGAAAGTGTCGGCCAATGTCAGATTTTTCCAGCAGGCATCTGCCTTGGCCTCCCGGATGTTTGAGCGACCCTGCACGGTGACAATGTTCAGAATCACGTCGCGATCCTTATAGGGAGTAAGATCAAAGGGGACAAAATAATCGACTTTGCTTTTGGCCAGTCTGACATTGATAGTCCTGTCTTTTTTGCCATCGACAAGTACGTCGATTCTGTCATCGTCGTTTGACTCCTGCACCGGGAGCATAAGATACTTGCCGTCGCCGGTGATTCTGACCAGAGTGTTGTTGACTCCCAGATGGTCCACTTTCACTCCGTCGGCCGCCGATGCCTGCGCAGTCAGCAACATTGCCCCGAGCATCATGGCGGATGTGACACATGTTTTGATTCTATTCATGGTTATGTCATTCATGGTTGATAAACTTACCGGAATAACAGCGGATGCGGTTGCTGTTTCGGTATTGCAAAACTACTACAAACCGCTGACAGATTCAATAAAAAATCGTGCATAAGCTATCAAATACGTTGTATCGCACAATTTTTTATATCTTACACACTCAAATTCATATGATTATGATTAACTTTGCAAAACCATGAACAATCACATGATAATGAACCGTCATTTATCTTACTGCATCTTATTGGTAATCTTGATAATTCTGGCCGGCTGCAACGAGGGCAGGACATACAAAATCGGTGTCTCGCAATGCAGTCAGGATGACTGGCGCACAAAGATGAACGATGAGATCAACCGCGAGATCATGTTTCACGACGATGCCGTTGTGGAGATCCGCTCGGCCGACGACAGCAGTGCAAAACAGATCGAAGACATTAATTATTTTGTTGAAAACGGATTCGATATTATTATCGTCTCGCCTAATGAAGCTGCCGCTCTCACACCTGTTATTAAAGAGGTGTATGACAAGGGTGTGCCTGTGGTGATATTCGACCGGAATATCAACGGGGATTCATATACAGCCAGAATCGGAGTGGATGACGAGGGCCTTGGACGCTCTGCCGCTCATTATGCCCTGCATCTGTCGGGTAAAGGTGCCCGGGCTATAGAGATATACGGATTGAAAGGCTCAACTCCGGCCGAAGGGAGGCACGACGGATTTGTCAGGGAATTTGAAAATAACGGCGGAAAGATGCTCGCAAGCGTGCCCGGCAACTGGAACAAGGAGGATGCCATGCCTGTAGTCGATTCGCTGTTGAGTGTATACGACAATGTCGACCTGATCTATGCTCACAACGACCGCATGGCTATCGGCGCTTCGGAGGTTGCCCGCAAGCATGGTCGCGACGATATTCTTATCATTGGTATAGATGCGGCGCCCAATATCGGGATTCAGGCGGTGGCCGACAGTGTCATCGACGCTACGTTTCTATATCCCACCGAGGGGCACCGCCTGATTCAGACCGCGTTGGCCATTCTTAAGAATCAACCTTATAAAAAGGAGACAATTTTGCCGGTGTCATCCGCCGTCGACCTGACCAATGCCGATATTCTCCTGTTGCAGAATGAGACACTGAAGGAGGAAACCGGGAAGATGAAACTGCTTAAAACCCAGATTGATGACTATTGGGCGCAACATTCGTCGCAGACGTCGCTGTTCTATGCAAGCATTGCCATTATTGTTCTGCTGTTTGGCGTCGGTTTCCTGCTGCTGAGAGCTTATTGGCAGCGTAGCCGTCATCAGAAGGAACTTCTTGTTCAAAACCGGCTGCTCGAGGAAGAAAAAGACAAGCAGACGCGCCTTAACGAGCAGTTACAGATCGCCACCCAATCCAAACTGATGTTCTTCACAAATGTGTCGCACGATCTGCGCACTCCTCTCACTCTGATTGCCGAGCCGGTTGCCCGGCTTGCCGAGGCCGAAAATCTCACATCGCAGCAACAGACCCTCATGAAGATTGCCAATAAGAATGTGAAGATACTTCAGCGGCTTATAAATCAGATACTTGATTTTAGAAAGTATGAGAATGGCAAACTGGATCTCAGGCTCACCGAAATAGATTTCAGTCAGGCCGTTCATGACTGGATGGAGTCATTCTATTCCGTTGCCCGGAAGAGGGATATAAAGCTGAGAATCGAGCCCCCGGCAGCATATAAACCTATCCCGATTGCCCTTGACGCTGAAAAAATCGAACGGGTGTTTTTCAACCTCCTGTCCAATGCCTTCAAATTTACTCCCGACAACGGAGCGATAACGGTCTCTTATGAATGTGATGATAAAACATTGACATTCAAGGTGGCTGATACAGGCGAGGGAATCAGTGAACGGGATCTCGGCAACATTTTCGACAGATTCTATCAGGTCGACAGAATCCATCCGCAAGGCTCAGGCATAGGGTTGTCGCTTGCCAAAGCTTTCGTCGAGCTGCATGGCGGAGCTATCAGCGCGAAAAGCGTTGTGAACAAAGGTTCGGTGTTTACGGTGACATTGCCGGTGCGGCACATCGCGGCAACTACTTCTGATGCCGGAAAAGTGATTGCGGAGACCGATGCCGAGGCCGAACTCTCCGCAATCGAATCAGGCCGCTCATTCGACGAGGGGAAACCGATCGTGCTTATAATAGATGACAACAGAGATATTCAGAAACTGGTAGGGGAGTTGCTGACCGCTGATTATAACATAATATCGGCCTCCAATGGAAAGGAGGGTATCAGAATGGCAGCCAGATATACACCTGATCTGATCATCTGTGATGTGATGATGCCTGTGATGGATGGTCTGGAATGTTGCCGTCGTGTCAAAGGGGAGATCTCCACATCCCATATCCCTGTGCTGATGCTCACGGCCTGCACGATGGATGAGCAGCGGGTACAGGGGTATGACAGCGGCGCCGACGGGTATCTATCCAAACCGTTCAACAGCAGTGTGCTGAAATCGCGCTGCGCCGCTCTGATTGAGAACCGCAAGCGCATAAAGAACCTATGGCGTTCACGCCCGGCAATTGTCGCCGGGGAGGAGGCTGACAAACCCTCACACTCGGGCACGCTCCCTGTCGACGATATAGATAACGATTTCTATAATCGTTTTCTGACGATTTTCAGGGCCGACATGGGAAATCCTGACCTCAATGTGGATATGATCGCGTCGAAGATGGGGCTTGAACGCTCCCAGTTCTACCGTAAGATAAAGGCTCTTACTAATTATGCTCCCGTGGAACTGATACGTCGGCTACGTCTGCAACGCGGTCACGAACTGCTGATCTCGACCGAAAAGAGTATCAGTGAGATTGCCTATGAAACAGGGTTTTCCACCCCGGCCTATTTTACAAAATGCTACCGCGACGCCTATGGAGAGACTCCCTCTCAAGCCCGAAGCAAGCTTACCACCTGATTATTATAGTTTGTTTTTAAAAATCGTGCGGATGCTATCAAATTACGTGCATTGCAATAAAATTGATAGCCCCCACAACATCCGTTATATGTCGACGCACCGATGACGGATTAATTTTGCGGTAGAAATTTAACCTAAAAATCTATCGAATGAAAAGAACAATTCTTAGTGCGTTATTGCTGATGTTATTGGCAGTGATGGCGCAGGCACAGAATATCACTGTGCGGGGAACGGTGCTTTCCAAAACTGATGACGAACCGCTTATCGGGGCTTCTGTATTATGTGAAAAGACCCAGACAGGAGCGGCCACCGACATCGACGGCAATTTTGAAATTTCAGTGCCCGATGGCGCCATGCTTAAAGTATCTTATGTCGGTTTCATGCCGACTGAGGTAAAAGCGACGCCTGAAATGAAGATCTATCTGGCAGAGAACTCCGAAGTTCTCGACGAAGTTGTCGTCGTGGGTTATTCTTCCGAGAAAAAAGCTGATCTGACAGGTTCTGTGTCAGTGGTGAAAATGAAAGATGTGGCCGACACTCCCACAGGCAATGTGGTGCAGGCTCTCCAGGGACGTGTGGCCGGTATGAGTATCACCACCGACGGCACTCCCGGCGGTCTCAGCACAGGCACCTCCATACGCGGTGCGTCGTCGTTCCGAAGCGATGCCAACGGCCCGCTCTATGTCATCGACGGTGTCATGACCCGTGAAAATCCCGGCACAATTCTCAACAGCAACGATGTGGAGTCGATACAGGTGCTAAAAGATGCGGCTTCCGCTTCCATATACGGTGCACAGGCGGCCAACGGTGTGATCATCATCACCACCAAGCGTGCCAAAAAAGGTGAATGCCGTGTGACTTTCGACGCCACACTTACGCTGCAGACCTATCAGAGCGGTCTGAATATGATGAACGCCGACCAGTGGGGCGAGACATATTGGGCCGCATATAAATATGCTTACGGCACAACCCCTACATCGGAACTTTATGGCAATGGCGCCACTCCACGTCTTCAGCCCTACACCAACCTCAACGGCGTTCCCGTGAATCCGCAGAACACCGACTGGGAAGATGAGATTCACCGCACGGCGCTGATGCAGACCTACAGCATCGGCCTTTCAAAAGGTTCGGATAACGGTTCATCCTCCATGTCGCTCAGTTTTCTCGACCATGACGGTATAATCAAAGGGAGTGATTTCCAGAAAGCCAATGCCCGGTTCAGCTCTGACTATGGTTTCATCAACAACCGCCTGAAAGCCGGCGGCAACCTCACACTCAACTGGTGGCGTCAGCACAACGCGCCCGGCGGCATTGAGGAGAATGCCATCAAGATGCACCCGGCACGCACCGTCTATGATTCGGAGGGAAATTACAACGATCAGGTGGCGTTCGGTCTTAACGATACACCCAACCTTGTGAGACTCATCAACGAAGAGGCCTCAAACAAGCATGAATACTGGCGTGTGTTCGGCAACGCCTATCTGTCGGTGGAACCGGTAAAGAATCTTATCCTCAAGACAAATTTCGGTCTGAACTATTACAACGGTTCCGACAAGAATTTCACCCCGGCCAATCTGCGCGACAAAACAAACTACCTCTATCAATATTCAAGCAAGACTGTCGACTGGGTGTGGACCAACACTGCCCAATACACCATCGACATTGATAAAAACTCCATCATGGCCCTGCTGGGCGTGGAGGCAAAGCGCAATCATTTCGAAGATATGTCGGGTGAGGGTAAAGGGCTGGTAATCGAGGACGAAAACTATCTCTACCTCACCAACGTGACAACCAACAAGGGCACCAAGTCGGGCGCTTCAAACTATTCCATGTTCTCCTTTTTCGGCAAGGTTAATTATTCATGGGATAACAAATATCTGGCTTCGTTCACGATCCGTCGTGATGCGTCGTCGCGTCTGTCCGATAAACACAACTACGACTGGTTCCCCTCTATTTCGTTAGGCTGGCGCATAACTCAGGAAACTTTCATGGAAAGCACGCGCAACTGGCTGAATGATCTTAAAATCCGCGGCGCCTACGGTGTCAACGGCAATGACCTTATCGCCAACGATGCTTTCTATGCCAAATATTCCATGGATCTCAACCGGGCGGCATACGCGCTCGAGGGAGGCAACAAACTCTCGCCCGGCGCGCTGCGTTCACGTTCGACCAACCCCGATCTGACCTGGGAAAAGACTTATCAGACCAATGTTGGTTTCGACGCATCCTTCCTCAACAGCCGTCTGCTCTTTACATTTGATTACTTCCACAAAAAGACCAACGACATGCTTGTTGAGAAACCTTATATCGCCACTATCGGCGAAGGCGGCTACTGCTGGTACAACGGCGGCTCGATGGTCAACAAAGGCGTGGAAATCACCGCTGAATGGCGTCAGACTCTGGCCAACGGTCTCAGCTACAACATCGGATTGAATGTGACCGCCATGAAGAACAAGGTGACCGATCTTATGGAGGATATCTACTACACATGGGGCGGCGGCAACGGCATCGACAAGACCATCGTGGGCAATTCGCTCGGGTCGTGGCTTGTATACAAGACCGACGGTGTGTTCCGCACACAGGAAGAGGTCGACGCCTACAACCGAAAGTACAAAGTGGAATTCGGCCGTCCGGGTGTGGGTCGTGTGAAGTATGTCGATGCCAACGGCGACGGTGTGATCAACAACCGCGACCGCGAATGGGTCGGTTCCGATCTACCCAAGGCACAGTTCGGCCTCAATCTCGGGGCAAACTGGAAAGGTTTTGATCTTAACATCTTCTTCAACAGCATTATCCGCGATGCCTGGAACAATTCGAAATATTACACGGATTTCTTCCCCCTGTGGACCGGCAACCACGGCACCCAGCTTCTCGATGCCGCCAAGGCTTACGAAGAATATCTGCGTACAGGGTACTATGCGTCAGATGTGCCCGCTCCGTCGGTCGACAATTCCAACAGCGAGCATGAAGGGTCACAATATTATATCGAGAACGGTTCATTCCTGCGTCTGAAGACTCTGACCCTTGGCTACACTCTGCCCCGGAAAATTCAGGAGAAACTTTTCCTTAAAAACGCCCGCATATATTTCCAGGCCCAGAATGTATTTACTATAACCAACTACAGCGGCGCCGACCCCGAAGGTCTCGGATACCCCTACGCCCTGCCCCGCCAGTATACTTTCGGCATTCAGTTTGGTTTCTGACAACACCCTTAATCAGGTTTCTAATATCAAAAGACAATTCATATGAAACTGCATATATTATCTGCCATAGCTGTGGCTGCTCTCGGCCTCGCTTCATGCAGCGACGACTTCCTCCGCAATGAACCCCAGGGGCCGCTCTCCGAAGCCAATATCAACGACCCCAAGGCCGCGGATCTTCTTGTCACCGGCGCTTATGCCACATTCGGCTGCCGCTATGCCGACTCCAACGATCCCCACTTCTACTCCATCACTAACTGGAGCCATGGCGAGGTCCGTGCCGACAATGCCTACAAAGGTGGAGGCGGTGAAACAGACATCTGGGAATTCCACGACATGGAGACTGCGAAACTGAAACCCAACAACGGTCTGCTCGACGGCAAGTGGTTCAACGTGTATTGCGGCATATCCCGCTGCAATTCAGCCATCCGCGCTCTCCGCAAAGTTGACGAAAGCGTAAACAAAAACATTAAAACACGCATTGCCGAGGTGAGCGTAATCCGTTCTTTTTGGTATTTCGACCTTGTGCGCCAGTTCAAAAAGATTCCCTATATGGAAATCGACTTGCCCGAGAATGAATACTGCAATGTCCGCAACGATGTCTACACCCGTGAGCAGCACCTCGAGAGAATCGCCGGCGAACTGATGGCTGCGGCCAACGACCTCCCTGACTATCAGTCCGAAATCGGCCGCATAAACCGCCGCGCGGCACTCGCGCTCGCAGCAAAAGTCAAACTCTACCAGGCATATGAGGAGGATCCTGCCACCAATGCCGTGGTAAACATCAACAAGAATCTCCTTCAGGAGGTGGTCGATATTATCGATCAGATCCAGGGCTACGACCTGCTCGCTGACTTCCAGCAGCTCGATCTGCTCGAGTATGAAAACGGCCCGGAATCGGTGTTGGCTGTTCAGTTCTCGAAAGATGACGGCTCGGATCTGGCTCTTATACACATCTGACGCTGCCGA
>ERZ1027040.917-NODE-917-length-11236-cov-4.586262_pt1 | contig 11236 bp, 10 predicted proteins | sample MGYA00519437_ERZ1027040 | MGnify/ENA primary metagenome ERZ1027040 (study PRJEB26926, sample SAMN06164809) | human gut metagenome | biome: ENVO:00009003; feature: ENVO:2100002; material: ENVO:00002003 | host: Homo sapiens | place: USA | collected 2012 ... | reverse complement strand
CGAGATTCATGAGCGTCTCGTGGGCTCGGAGATGTGTATAAGAGACAGACACAATGCAGCCAGCAGATACTTTGAACGTAAAGGCAAGAAGGAAGGCTGGAAGAAGAATTAAAATTATTAACTCTAAAACAGTAAATGTATGGGAACAATGGGTAACACGTTTGATGTGAACACCGTGAAATACGGACATGCCCGTAAAGTGTGGCGTGAAATCCGTCACCGTTATCCGGGCGGTGGTATGGTGAGCAACATTTCCGATTGGGTTGCGGTTGGCAAGATTCCTGCCGGTACAGCTGTGAAGTTTGATCTTTCAGGTAAGACATTCACCGCTTATACGGATGCACAGATCAAGGCGGCTGAATCAGATATTACCACTCTTGGCATTAATGGTTATTTGCAAGAAGATATTCTTGTAGCCAGTGGCAACACAAAGGCCAGTGGGACAGTAGTCTATGCCGGAGAGATTTATCAGTACATGTTTGACGAAGAAGTGGTCGCTATCCTGCAAAAGATTACTACACTTCCTCAAATTGTATGGGTGCAGTAAAAGAATTTGAAAACAACATTTAAAATACGACAATTGTATGAATACACTTCCTATTGATTTGTACAAGGTTATCGAGTATGGGCTTGGTGGGGACACTTGGCAAGAATTTATTGACCGTTACAAGGAGAAGTATGACCTACTTCAAATTGATGGTTTTGAATTTGAAGCAACCAAGTTGGATTATACTTTCTCCCAGCTTATTACGAGCCTCGGCGTGAAAACGCTGCCAGCTTACGTTGATCCGGAAAGTCCGGGTTATGAAGCTGCATTGGGAGAACTCGAAGGAAGGACGGGTAATATCCCGACTCAAAAGAAGTTCTACCGTTTGAACCGTGTGACTGTGAGACAACAATTGCAGCTGTTGCAACGGGTAGGCATGTCCGCATTGACGGAAGAGATGCAGAATGTGTTCTTGGGCTTGCTTGATGAAAGTGCTGACGGTCTTATCGGATCGTACTACAATGCGCTTACTCACCAGCGAATGAGAATTGTTTCCACGGGTAAGTTCACTATTGATACTGATAACAACCCACGTGGTTTGAAGGGTATCACTATTGACTTTAATATCCCTGAAAACCATTATCAAGTATTGGCCGGCACAAGCCGCTGGTGGACTAAGGATGAACATATTCCGGCAAATCAAGGCTCTGCCTCTGATCCGATTATGGATGTAAAGAACAGAGTGAAAGAGATTCGCCGCAAATATCATTATTTGGGCAAGATCAGGATGGAGCTGGCGCAGGACTTATGGGATGATTTAATGACTCATACCACGGTTCTTAAACGTATCGGCCATTCCCTCTATCCGACTGTGACGGATGATAGTACGGTTATTGCCAATGCACAGAATGAAGATGAAGACCGCCTGAAAGCCATTTTCAAGAAACTGGTTAAGGTGGATGAAATCGTGCCACGTGACAGCTATGCTTTTGTTGACAAGCCCGGTAAGGATGCGGACGGACAACCTGATCTTATCACTGAACAAGTGGAGAACTTCAAGGCCACCAATATTGCCTTTATACCAGTAGGTCAGATCGGTACTATTCAAGGTGTGGAGCCTTTGACTTTGGGATATGAGGCAAACAAGGTTGCTTCTTATGACGGTGGACGCTTGAAACTGACACAGAGAGCCAATCCTGAAACACATTCAATCTATATTGAAAGTGAAGCCGCCCAAATGTGTGTGCCGAGAATGCCACAGTATATGTTCATCTCTACTGTAACTGTGTAATTCTTAAATTCATGCAAGAATGAATGAGGAACTTTCTCATACGGAAGATATGACCATTGAGGACTTTTTGAGTGGCGCAACTGCTTATGAAATAGCGGACAACGCCCTCAAAAGGGTTCTTGTCAAGCGGAAAATCGCTTTTGGAACAATGGTAAGTGAACTGACCGAAAGGCAGCTTGATCTTGCCACTGCCGATATTTACATGTGGTGTGCAAGCACTCCAAGCAGTAAGAATGATACCGAAGACAGTGACGGGGGATGGAAGCATAAGGAAGGTGGTTGGCAGACCAGTGCATACGACAAGCGGCAACTCCGTGAAATGGCGAAAGAACTGTATGAGAAATGGGATGAAGAAGTTGTAAAGGGCACTAAAATCAGAATAGTCAATTTTTGAGTATGAAAGTAAATAATCCACGGCATCCGCACAAATGTACTGTTTACCGAATTATAGGTGAGGATTCTTTCAGTGATGGTGAGAAGGTGATCTTGTATGAAGGTATATGCCGAAAGGAAGGTAGTACAAATTTGCGGACATTCAAAACCGATAATGTGATAAAGAGCGATTATCTGTTGAGCCTTCCCGGAATTGTTGAAGGAATATTGGCCGGTGATCTGATAGATGTCACGGACAGACAAGGCACTTTCACTCAATGTATGGTTACTGATAGCTATGCCGGAAATTTGGGAACAACTGTGTATTTCAATCTTGCAAAAAATTAACGCATGGATAACCGGAGCAATGAAGTATTGTTTGATGAAGGAATAAGGAAGGCAAAGGAGCTTGTTTCAGGATATATCTTTGATGTCTTGACTAAATGCTGTGAAGAACTTATCCAAGATGCACTTGATAACAAGTCAGGCTTTCGGAATCTTACGGGTAATACAATAACCAGTTATGCGTGCGGATTATTCATGGACGGTAGATTTTCCTATTTCGTTTGTAGTGGAGATTCAATGAAACAACCGGTGAGAGTAAAGCTGACTAAAGGTGAAACATTTGTAGGTGTCAGTTATGATAATCAGAACAGACGTTTTACTGGAACAATAGAAACTGATAAAGGTTATGGCGAAGCATTCTCCTTTGATTTCTTGAAAAGATATAAGTCGGAATCACGTAAAGGATTTGAGATAGTAATGTGCACGGGTACTGAATATTCAACCTATTTGGAGAATGTGTTGAATGCAGATGTTCTGACCGGAACATTTCAAAGGGCACAAAATACATTATTCAAGAACTTTAAACCAATGAAATGATGGGACGGACAGTTTATAGACGTATGGATATATTAAAACAAATCGCTGATGCAGTAACCGGCATTGGTGAAAAGGTTTTCATAACAGATCGTCCGGCTGCTGAACAAAAGGCGATGAAGGACTTTGTTGTTATCCGGTTGCCACAAACTATCCAAGATAAAGGAAGTACCTACCAAGACACTTACTGTCAGATAAACGTTTTTGCGCATGATCGCTCAAACGGTATTGAGAATACAGTCCGTTTGGATGAAATGCAAATGGAAGTGGTTTCAAAATTTCCAATAGTGACGGAATTGTTTTCAGCTGTAAGTCCACGATTGCTTCCCGGAGGAAATGACGGACTCGGTTTTCATTCCTTAATAATACAAGCGAAGCTAATAATAAACAAATGACACAAACTTAAAAAGATACGATTATGGCAGAAATTTCTATTACTACCAAACTGGAAGAGTTAAAGGTGCTCTTTAATCAGATGAAGGAGGTTTATTATGTGTCCAAAGTCAATAGTGACCTCGCAACTTTAGCGGCTTTTGATATGGAGCTGCCGGTACTCTCTGACGGAGTTACATTTGATACCGGAGCTGCCGATGTTTCCAAGATCAAGTTGACAACCGGAGCAACTTGGACTTCTATTGCTAATGCTGGAGATTCCGATATTCAGTTTCAAGTACCTTCCGTGGCAGGAAAGATCAATGACTTGTTACTGAACAAGAAAGCGGAAACGGTGACTATGACTGCTACCATTGATGGTGAGACTTATGAAGGTGAAGGTTACAATATCGAACCGAAGAAAGTAATCGGAGGACTCTTCATGCGTAGTGAAGACCGTCAAACAGCCTTGTTCTTACCGAATGTTGAGGGGTATAGCAACTTCGTCAGCGAGCAGGATAAGCCGGGGTACTTTAATGTATCTGTTTCTCCGTTGAATGATGCTAAGGGTGCCTCTATTTACATTTTACGTAAAAAAGTGTCCGAATAAAAAACTTAGGATATAACACTTTGCAAAATTCATATCAGCGAAAAGGTGGTGAGCTACTTGATACCGGCCACCACCTTTTTTCGTATAAAACACGATAAAATATGACAAAGAAGAATGACATAACACTTCCTACACCGGAGGATGAAAGGCTATTGAATGATGTGTTGGAAGACAGTGTGGACTATGTGGAAGTCCGAGGAAAGAAATATGGTATTTCATGGCTGAAAAGAGGGACTATACGCAAATTCACCAGTACCATGCAGAAATCGGGAAATGATGATAAGATCAGTTGCCAATGTGCAGCCGCTATCATTTTGAACGGATATTGGAAGATCAAGTTCTTCTATCCTTTCTTGTGGCGATGGTTCTTTTATATCAAACAATATGGAGATCATGAGCTGATGAAGGTTATAGCCGTCGGCAAAAAAAAAATTCCAGTGGAAGACTACTTGACTGCTACCATATATCTGACCGCGATGAAGGACACGATGATGACAATGACAAAAGAGGAAGCAGAGCATATCCTTCACGAACCAGCTACGGACAAACGTGGGAAATAGGCAAGTCCTATCCGTGGCTGACAGAGCCTTTGAGAGTATTTGGGATTCCAATAAGCAAGCCCTTGTTTGGTATTTATTGGGTACTTACAAATGCACAAATTGAACTATTGGCAATGGATGTGTCTATTGTGGTTACAGATTGTGACAAGGACAACAAGGAAAAGAAGCACGATACGAAGAACTTCAAATCCCCTTCCGTAAGCGAAATAGAGGATGCTGCCAAACGCTGGAAAGATAAGTATGGCAATGGAGAAACAGCAATTAACATTAATGATTATAAGTAACACAAACACAATAATATATGGCTGATCTCGGTAATTTATATTTTGATATACTGTTCCGTGATAAGACAGCGGAACAACGTAAAAAATTGAAAGCGGAAATCACCAAAGACTTGCAGGCAAAACTTGATGTGGGTTTTGACAAGAAGAAGTTGGTTGGTGATATGAAGACTTTGCTTCAAAGTGAGAAGTTTAAGATCAATGTGGTAGTGGATAAGGCCAGTACCACACAAGCTGTTCGTGCCGCCTTGCAAGCCGCCGGTTTGAATACAAACTTTACAGCAAGTGATTTACGCGCCGCCAAAGCCGCAGCCATTCAAACCAAAGCGGAGGCTTCTGCCGCAGCTGCACGTGAGCTTGCGCGACAAAGAGCCGCACGTGCCGCCAAAGCGGAACTGGATTTGGCTAATGCCCGTGAGAGATCAGCCAATGCAGCAAGACGGCACATGACAGCTACTCTCAATATGAATGGAGCAATGAACAGTCAGTTGAGTATTGTCGGACAACTAAGAAATGAATTTTTAGGGTTATACTCCATTTATGCGGCACAAAATTTTTTACGTGCGGTGGTTGATATTGGTGGTGAATTGGAGAATCAGAAAATTGCAATGGCCTCTATCCTGCAAGATGAAGGCAAAGCTACGACCATATTCAATCAGATTAAGAAACTGGCTGTTGCTTCTCCGTTCGGGGTTATGGACTTGAATCAGTATGCCAAACAACTTTCCGCGTATTCTATACCATACAATGAATTGTATGATACCATGAAAAGGCTGGCTGATATATCAGCCGGTGTAGGTGTTGATATGGGACGTATCATATTGGCCTACGGTCAGATAAAGGCTGCTAAATTCTTGAAAGGAACGGAATTACGACAATTGACGGAAGCGAACATTCCTATGGTGGATAAACTGGCCGAGCGATTCAGCAAGTTGGAAGGGCGCATTGTCAGTGCCGGTGAAGTGCTTGATATGATCTCGAAAAAGAAGGTTACGTTTGAGGATGTAAAAGATGTTCTTTGGAAACTTACGGATGATGGTGGCATGTTTAATAACATGCAGGAAGTTCTTTCAGAATCAGCTAAGTCCAAATGGAAGAACTTGGCTGATACGATTGACATTATGCTTGGTGATATTGCGGAATCAATGGGTAGTACATTAAAATGGACTGCCGAAAGCCTTACCACCCTTGCACAAAATTGGAAAGAAGTTGTACCTTTTATAACAGCGGCCACAGCTGCGTTTGGAACATATCGGGTTGCGGTTTATGCAGGATCACGTGCCATGGGAGTGGCAAATGCTACATTAATAAAAGGAACACTCGCAGCTAAACAGAAAACAGCAGCGGATTTAGTGATGGCTTCCAATTACCGCACTTTAACTGCCGCTGAAAAAGGATTGATTGCTTCAAGAAATGCTATGACTACCGCAGAATGGAGGGCATTGGCTGTTAGTGGCGCATTGAACAAAGAACAAGCGTTGAGGTTGATAACACTTGGGAAAATTAAATCAGGTCAGGCAGGACATATTACCCAATTACTTAATATATCAAAAGCTGAACTTCAAGTGGCTATGTCAGCTGGAAAAGCTCGTGTGGCAATGACAATGCTTAGTTATGGAGCCAAACAAGTTTGGACTGCTTTTAAGGGTTTGTTCAATCCATACATGTATTTGTTCGCTGGACTTTTTGCCATTACTGAATTATGGTATAAGTCCGGGCAAAAGGCTGACGAAATGAACGAGCGTATTTCCGAGCTGACAACAAGAGCACAAGACGGTTTCAAGAATTTAACGAAAGAAGCTCAAAAATTTGCTGATGTTGATCCTTTTAAGGCGAATGATGCCTCACTGATTTCTTCCATTGAAGAAATGAAAACAGCATTAAAGGATTATTCCCCGGTTTGGGCAGATACTTTTAATGAAACGTTTAAGACTGATGATGAAGGAAATACGGTTAAAAGCCTTGCAGAACAATATATATTGCTTCGGAATGCTTTGAATGATACAAAAGAGGCTTATAGGCTGTTGAATGCTATAAGAGGTACATCTGAATATGCGAATGATGCTACTGATGGTTATTTTGACGAAAGCTTTAGTGAAAATATTGAAGACTACATCAAGGCAGAGAAACAGATAGACAAGATTATAGACCGTATGGCTGGTAGCTATATAGAGTATTATACTGCCATGCAGAAAGTTATAGCCAAGTATGATGATTTTGCTAAAGTCGCTTCGGGCAAATCATTGAAAGAGCAGTTGGATATAATCAAAGAATATCCCAAGGCATTAGCCAGTTTGAATAATGAGTTACCTTTCACGGGAGGGTATAGGGATGATATTTTTCAGCTGCGGAAGGCATGGAAAAACTCTAAACGTGTTTTTGAGGAAGAAGTATTACCGGATATGCAGAGTTTCATATCTGAATATAAGTCACGATTACAAGCTGCCGGATGGAATTTAGACAATTTGAGTGACGCTCAAAAAATAGCTATCGGTTTGGATATAAGTTCTTTCTTGGATCAATTTAAAGAGATGCCGGTAGATATACGGAATTTTCTTAATGGTGAGATTCTTGAAAAGCAATTCAATATCAAGATTAATGCTGAATATGCGGAACCTATTCAGAGCTTGTCAGACTTGCAGAAAAAGTTCAATGAAGCCACAGATGGGCAATTTGAAGCTCAAATAAAGGTTTCCACGGATTCAGAGAAAATTATTGAAGGAGTACAAAAAGCGTATAAGGAAGCTAAAGAGACAACAAATCAATTGAAGCCGGTATTGATTAAAGCCGGAATAGATTTGTCAGGTATTGGAGCTATTGACTTGTCAAAACTTCCCGACTGGCAGGAACAAATTGTATCAGATTATAAAAAGGCTTTCGATACAATGCAAGCCGGTGAGAAAGGAGCTAAAGAAATCGGTTTTTCTCTCACTGATTCCAATAAGGATAAGAGCAAAAAGGATGCCTTTGCCGAAAGATTGAAAGAACGGGTAAACTTACTAAAGGAGGCATATTCTGAATATAAGAAGTGGACTGACATTGTTGGAAAAGGAGAAGCTGCCAGAAAGGTTAAAGAATCGGGTTTTTTTGATCCCTTATTTAAAGGTAAAGAACCGGTGGATATTGGTAATTATCGGGATGAATTGAATAAGATTCTTAACCAGCTTGACGATAAGACCATAGAACGTAGGGAATTGAAAGTTTCTATACGGAAAGATCTTAGGGATATTGATGCCAATGCTATGAAAGAAGCTTCGGATAAGGCCGCAAAAGAACTTGAAAGGTACGTGTCTGATGTTTCAAAGAAATGGGATATATACAAGCAGCTTGTCAATGCCGGTGCAAGTAAGAAGGATGCTTCAACTTATGCTTTTGGTTTTTTGACTGATTATGAGAATGAAGCGCAATATTTAATAGATACAGTACAAAAGAAACTCAAAGAAAAGGGTGTTGATCTTCCATTCACTTTGAGTGACGATGAAGCAGAAAGTATATTAGGAGGTAAAGACAGCCCATTATATAAGCAATTTTTTAAGGCGTGGAAGGATGCTAAAGAGGCATTTGAGAAAGATAAGGTAAGTATTGCACTTGATGATACAAAGGTTATTGCCAATGCAAGATCAACGATAGAAAAGATACGAATATTAAGTGAACAGTACGCATCAAAGACTGGATTAAGTGTCGGAAAAAATGGGGAGTTGGTTGGTGATACGTCAGGTCTAAACAATGTTCAGAAGGCTTATCTTGATGAATATAATAAGAAGCTGATTGAATTAAAATCGACCTTATTACAATTGTTACCTGAATGGGAGAAAATATTTGGAGATAAAGAGCAACGTTCATTCTCTGATTTGAAAGAGGCTGAACGTATCGCAAGGGAAATCAAGAATAATGCAAAGGTTTCCTATGATAGCGATGGAAAGCCCAATGGATTTACTTCTTTTTTTACGAAAGATGATGGTAGTATTGAAAATGTTAAGGGTGCTTATTCTTTGTTGGATAAATTGATAAAAGCCATCCCCCAGTTGCAAGATGCACAGTTGGCTGTAAATCCATTCAAAACCTTAGCGAAGAATGTAAAAGAACTTTTTACTTCTGAAAAAGACAGCGACAAACTGGAAAAGAAAATCGGACGGTTGGGAGAAAGTGCCGCTGAAAGTGCTGATCTTGTCGGCAATTTTGCAGGACAGATGTCTTCCATGTTCGATGCTTTGGGCAATGAGGGTATGGCCGACACGATGGGTAATGTGCAGGATGCCATGTCTTCTATAAGCAATATCGGGCAGGGATTCGCCAAAGGTGGAATCGTTGGTGGTATTGCTGCCGCTGCTGGTGAAGCTGTAAATTGGATTGGGAAGATAGCACAAGCGCATGATAAGAAACTCGATAAGGCTATTGAAAAAAGTAAACTTCGTGCTCAACAGTTGCAGTATATATACGAACAGATTGACGGTATTCTTGAACGTTTCTTGGGCAGTGGCACGGAACTAAAACTTGTAGATGCAGAAAATGACCGTACCCGGTTGAATCAATTAAATAATCAGATTGAGGCAATACGCAATAAGGGGAAGATCAACATCTTCGATTTGATGTCTTTGCAGAAATATAAGCAGGAAGCGGAAAAACTTCAAAAACGTGTTTCGGCATACGATGAAGGAGGTGCATACGGGTATCAACGTGCCTTGATGCAAGAACAACTTTCAGAGTTGGAGAAACAGCGGCAAGCCGAAATTGACAAGAAGAAGACGGATGATAGCAAAGTTGCTGATTATGAGAATCAGATTGCGGAGATGAAACAGCAAATAAAGGATTTTGCCGAAGAAACGGCTGAATCTCTTTATGGCATTAATTTGAAAGACTGGGCTTCACAGCTGGGAGATGCCTTGTATGAGGCATGGCAGAAAGGCGAGGATGGTGCCGAAGCTTTCAAAAATAAGGTTGCCGACATTATGGGTGATGTTATGAACTCTATTCTCAAAATAAGTATTTTGGAACCGGCCATGCAACAGCTTCAAAAGATGCTTTTTGGTGAGGATGGAATGAGTGGTTATTTCGGCAAGGATTTCTCTCTTGACGAAAGGGAGTTGGAAAGTATTGCGGACTATCTAATGGGTGTCAGTGAGAAAACCGATGATTATTATTCCATGCTTGACAAGCTGAATAACTATATGGAAAAGAAATATGGTATCAGCATGAAAGAAGAGGAAGAAGACAGTGGAAGTGGGTTATCTAAAGGCATACAGAATGTTACTGAAAATACCGCTAACCTTTTGGCTTCTTATATAAATGCAATCCGGGCTGACGTGAGTGTCAAACGGGAGTATGTGCGAAGATTGGTTGAAGAATTGTTCCCGGCCTATAATGTAATAGCACAAGCGCAATTGCAACAACTGACAATGATACAGATAAATACAGCAAAGAATGTGGAATTTGTGGAAGAAATCAGGGATATACTACATAGGAATATAAACGGTGTAAACAAGTTTAATATATGATTATGAACAGATTGAATAGTGAATTGAGAGGCCATGCCGTATCGTATGGCCTCTGCACACAATGGCAAGGTGACTGGCAAACCAATAAAAGCCAGCAAGAATTGATCGGAATGTATATACGGGGTATTGATTTTTGTATTGAACACGATTATCCGACAGTGGAATATATAAAAGGCAATTTTGACCGGAGTCTGCTTCATCAAAACCATATTTTTGTTGATGAACCAGTGACCGGAGGCGACAATAGTGTATATGTACTGAACGGTAAATGTTCAGGCAAACTTTCTTTCGGTAAATTTACAGCCGCTACTCTCCATTTGCGGCATGATAGTGAATTGACTCTTGAAGTGGAGGATTGTGCCAAAGTTTTTGTAAGTGTATATGATCGGGCTAAACTACATGTAAGGCAAAGCGATGTGGCTAAAGTTTATGTATATGTTCATGGTGGAAACTGTAAAGTTGAAACCGATGGCAATGTCATGGTAAGATATAAAATGAATGGGGACTAATATGTGTTTTGCAACATCCTTATTTATAACCTTTTATATTTCTATATTATTTGAACGGTATCATAAATGACAATCAACATCTCGTCACAATACGGTAGATACGCGCATTATTTATATTATGTCTAAATTTTAGAGTAAATATAACTGTTTTTATTTACCGATTCTTACCGTTTGTTACTGATGTTTACCGAATTTATTTTATTGATTTTTAGGTTGTTGTATAGTGAAAATATCGTCTTTATATTTGCGCCGGAAACAATGCTGTTAGGTTCATTACGTGGTTGTCATGAACTGGAGTAAAATATTATAGGGCATTCCCTTTGAGGCAGACAACCACATTAGGCTTCATCGGGATTTGCCCTTTCTCTTTACTATTATGT
>ERZ1027040.910-NODE-910-length-11329-cov-12.526166_pt1 | contig 11329 bp, 11 predicted proteins | sample MGYA00519437_ERZ1027040 | MGnify/ENA primary metagenome ERZ1027040 (study PRJEB26926, sample SAMN06164809) | human gut metagenome | biome: ENVO:00009003; feature: ENVO:2100002; material: ENVO:00002003 | host: Homo sapiens | place: USA | collected 2012 ... | reverse complement strand
TTGGCGGCGTTCTTTCCCCCATTTCTTTCGCTGCTGAAAGAAATGGGGCCGCCGGAGGCATGAAAGAGAAAAGTTAGCGGGCCGCTGCGGCCAAAAGTGACCCACGCTCGGAAGTGCGGTGTCCTCCCTTCGAAAAAAAGAATGAGCGTGCCGTCGAGGACGACGCCGATCCCTGCAAAAAGCATATCGCCCTCCAAAAAAAGGGATCCCGCGCCCAAGGGCGCGGGATCCCTGTAACCATCAATCGCTGTCCAGCTTGAGGACTGCCATAAACGCCTCCGTGGGCACCTGCACCGTGCCCAGATTCCGCATCTTCTTCTTGCCCTCCTTCTGCTTCTCCAGCAGCTTCTTCTTGCGGGTGATATCGCCGCCGTAGCACTTGGCCAGCACGTCCTTGCGCATAGCCTTCACCGTCTCGCGGGCGATGATGCGGCCGCCGATGGCCGCCTGGATGGGCACCTCGAACAGCTGGCGGGGGATGTTCTCCTTCAGCTTCTCGCACAGGCGGCGGGCGCGGGGATACGCTTTGTCGCGGTGGGCGATGAAGCTCAGCGCGTCCACGCCGTCGCCGTTGAGCAGCAGATCCACCTTCACCAGATCGCTGGTGCGGTAGCCGGACAGCTCATAGTCCAGCGAGGCGTAGCCCTTGGTGTTGGCCTTCAGCGTGTCGAAAAAGTCGTAGATGATCTCGTTCAGCGGCATCTGATAGTGCAGCTCCACCAGATGGGTGTCCAGATACTGCATGTCCTTGAACTCGCCGCGCCGCTCCTGGCACATGGGCATGATGTTCCCCACAAAGTCCTGCGGTGTGATGATGGACACCTTGACGTAGGGCTCCTCCGCGTGCTCGATGGAGCCCGGATCGGGGTAGTTGTGGGGGTTGTCCACCTTCACCATGGTGCCGTCGGACTTGTAGACGTGGTAGATGACGCTGGGCAGCGTGGTCACCAGGTCCAGGTTGAATTCCCGCTCCAGCCGCTCCTGAATGATCTCCATGTGCAGCATGCCCAGAAAGCCGCAGCGGAAGCCGAAGCCCAGCGCTGCGGAGGATTCCGGCTCAAACGTCAGCGACGCATCGTTGAGCTGCAGCTTCTCCAGCGCATCCCGCAGATCGGGGTACTTGCTGCCGTCCTCAGTGTAGATGCCGCAGTACACCATGGACTGAGCGGGGCGGTAGCCCGGCAGCGGCTCCGTGGCGGGGGCCGCGGCGTCGGTGATGGTGTCGCCCACGCGGGTATCTTTAACGTTCTTGATGCTGGCGGTGAAATAGCCTACCTCGCCGGCCTGCAGGCAGTCCGTGGGCTCGTTGCCCAGCGGCTTGAGATAGCCGCACTCCAGAATGGTGTACTCCGCGCCGCTGGCCATCATGCGAACGGTCTGGCCCTTGCGGATAGTACCCTCCATGATGCGGAACAGCACCACCACGCCCACGTAGGGGTCGTACTGGCTGTCGAATACCAGCGCCCGCAGCGGCGCCTTGGGGTCGCCCTTGGGGGCGGGCACGTTCTGCACCACGTCCTCCAGTACGGCGTCGATGTTGATGCCCAGCTTGGCGGAGATCTCCGGGGCCTCCAGCGCGGGCAGGCCGATGATGTCCTCCACCTCCTGCTTGGCCTTCAGGGGGTCGGCGGCGGGCAGGTCGATCTTGTTGAACACCGGCAGGATCTCCAGATCGTGGTCCATGGCAAGATACGTGTTGGCCAGCGTCTGGGCCTCCACGCCCTGGGTGGAATCCACCACCAGCAGCGCGCCCTCGCAGGCGGCCAGCGACCGGCTGACCTCGTAATTGAAGTCCACGTGGCCCGGGGTGTCGATGAGGTTCAGGGCGTAGGTTTCTCCGTCCTGCGCCTTATAGAAGATCTGGACGGCGCGGGACTTGATGGTAATGCCCCGCTCCCGCTCCAGATCCATATTGTCCAGCAGCTGGTTCTCCATCTCCCGCTCCGGCACGGCGTTGCACTTCTCCAGCAGGCGGTCCGCCAGCGTGGATTTGCCGTGGTCGATGTGGGCAATAATGGAAAAGTTGCGGATATGGGACTGGTCAAACATAGTAGAAAGCCTCCTTTGGAAATCCACGCTGCCCGCGTGGAGCGTGTACAAGCGTTTTGCGGGGCAAAACCTTGCCGCAGGCGGAATTCATTTCCGCCGAGGATGTCAAAATTATTTTCACCGCTTCGCCGCCAGGTCGTCCACATTGTGGACCACCTGCGCCGTGCTCTGCCCCACGCCGGGGGCGGCGGTGAGCGCATCGGAGTTCAGCTCCGGCACCTGCTCCGCCTCAGCCAGCGCCCGCAGGTATACCGCGCGGCTGCGCAGCATAGCGGCGTCCACCGTGCCCGCATCGAAGTCCACGCTGTCCACGGCGAAGAAATCCTCGTTGCCGCCGCCCCGCCGGTAGTAGTGCCGCAGCAGGGTATACAGCGCCGTGCTGAGATAGTCGCCGGCGGCGGTGATGGCCGTCCGGTCGCCGCACTTGCCCAGCAGGTCGAACAGCACGCCGGTGGTGTTCACCACCAGCTTTTTCTGCAAGGTGGCCAAGATACTGCCCTTCAGCGTTCCCTTTTCGTCGCTGGCGTCATACAGCTCCGCCGCCTCGATGATGGACCCGTCGCGGGAGCTGGTGCGCCCCAGCAGAAAGTCCGCCGACACGTGATAGAAGTCGCAGGCCCGGGCCACGAAGGCCAGTCCGGGCTCGCGGATGCCATTTTCGTAGTGGCTCAGCAGCGCCTGACTGATGCCCAGTGCTGCAGCGGCCTTCCGCTGGCTGATGCCCATCTCCTGCCGCAGCAGGCTCAACGTTCTGGAAAAATCCGTTGCCAATTCTCTCACCCCGTTTATTTTTATACAGCCCGTAAATCATACCCTATATAATACGGATTGTAAATACATTTTTCGCTCCGTGCCCAAAAAATTTGCACCGTCCTCCGCCGTGTGCTACAATAGGTGCAATAAAATCTGGAGGTGCTGAAACATGGAAGAACAACTGATCCTGTACGTGCGCTACACGGCCAAGCCCGGCTGCCGCGAGTCCTTCGTCCGCGACATCGTGGAGGAAGGTATCCTGACCCAGATCCGGCAGGAGGACGGCTGCCTGGCCTATGACTACTATTTCTCCGCCCAGGACGAGAACGAGGTCCTGCTCATTGAGCGCTGGGAGAGCGCGGCCCACCAGCGCGTCCACATGGAGCAGCCCCATATGGCCCGCCTGCGGGAGATCAAGGACAAGTACATCGCCGCCACCAAGCTGGGCCGCGTTCACCTGGAGGACTGACCCATGCTGTTCGATACCCACGCCCACTACGACGATGAAGCCTTTGACGCCGACCGCGACGCGCTGCTGACGGCCCTGCCAGACTGCGGTGTAGGGCTGGTCATCGATCCGGGCTGCGACCTCACCAGCTCCCGCAGAGCGGTGGAGCTGGCGGCGGCCTACCCCCACGTCTACGCGGCGGTGGGCATCCATCCCGAGAACTGCGGCGGCTGCACCGACGACGATCTGGCGGCCCTGCGTCCCCTGGCGCAGCAGCCCAAGGTGGTGGCCATCGGCGAGATCGGGCTGGATTACTACTGGGAGGAGAACCCGCCTCGGGAATTCCAGCAGCAGGTGTTCCGGCGCCAGCTTGCACTGGCGTGGGAGCTTCAGCTGCCGGTGATCGTCCACGATCGGGAGGCTCACGCCGACACCCTCTCCATCGTGCGGGAATTCCCCGATGTCACCGGCGTGTTCCACTGCTTTTCCGGCAGTCCCGAGATGGCGCAGGAGCTGCTGAAGCTGGGCTGGTATCTGGGGTTTGATGGCCCCGTGACCTATAAGAACGCCCGCCGCGCGCCGGAGGTGGCGGCGGTGACGCCGCTGGACCGGATGCTCATCGAGACGGACAGCCCCTACATGACGCCGGTGCCCTATCGCGGCAAGCGCAACGACTCCGGCTATGTCCATCTGGTGGCGGAAAAGCTGGCAGAGTGGAAGGGCGTCGCGCCGGAGGAGATGGCCCGCATCACCACGGAAAACGGCAAGCGCCTGTTCCGCATTTCCTGACAACTGGACAAAAAAGGACCTGAACGCCATGCGTTCAGGTCCTTTTTATCGTTGTGGCAGAGGCTCAGCACAGCTTGGCGCCGGCGGGCACGCTGTCATCGATGAGCACCAGGTGCAGCTTCTCCTCGCCGTGCTCCTGATGGACGGCGGAGATCAGCATGCCGCAGCTGGGGATGCCCATCATCTTGCGGGGCGGCAGGTTCAGGATGGCAATGGCCGTCTTGCCGATGAGTTGCTCCGGCTCATAGTACTGGTGGATGCCGGAGAGAATGATGCGGTCGGTGCCGCTGCCGTCGTCCAGCGTAAACTTCAGCAGCTTGTCGCTCTTCTTCACAGCTTCGCAGTTCTTGATCTTCACGGCGCGGAAGTCGGACTTCAGGAACGTGTCGAAGTCCACCTCCTCCTGCACGAAGGGCTCCACCTCCACGGCGGGCAGCGCCGCCTTCTTCTGAGCCTCCTGCATGGCGTTGAGCTTCTCCAGAGTGGCCTCGGCGTCCACGCGGGGGAACAGATTCTCGCCCTTGGAGACCTGAGCCTCGGTGGGCAGCACGCCCCACACGTTGGCGTTGTCCCAGGTGCGGGCCGCCGCGCCTGCGCCGATCTTGGCAAAGATCTTCTCACAGGTGTCCGGCATCACCGGCATCAGCAGCGTAGTACACACGCGGATGGTCTCCAGCAGGTTATACAGCACCGTGGCCAGCCGGACGTGTTTGCTCTCGTCCTTGCCCAGCGTCCAGGGGGCCGTCTCGTCGATATACTTGTTGGCGCGGTCAATGACCTTGAAGATCTCGTCCAGCCCGTTCTGCAGCTGGAGCTTGTCCATCTCCGCCTCATAGCGGCCCCGCAGGGCACACACGGTCTTTTTCAGGTCGCAGTCCTCCGGCGCGTCCTCGCGGGCGGCGGGCAGCTTGCCGCCGAAGTATTTCTCCACCATGCCGGTGGTGCGGCTCACCAGATTGCCCAGCTTGTTGGCAAGGTCGGTGTTGATGGTGCTGATCAGCAGCTCGTTGGAGAAGTTGCCGTCGGAGCCGAAGGGGAACGTCCGCAGCAGGAAGAAGCGCAGGGCGTCCACGCCGAACATCTCTGCCAGCACGTAGGGGTCCACCACATTGCCCTTGGATTTGGACATCTTGCCGCCGTCGATGACCAGCCAGCCGTGGCCGTACACATGCTTGGGCAGGGGCATACCCATGCTCATGAGCATGGCGGGCCAGATGATGGAGTGGAACCGGACGATCTCCTTGCCCACGATGTGGTAATCGGCGGGCCAATACTTGTCGTAGTCGTTGTAGCGGTCGTTGTCGAAGCCCAGCGCCGTGCAGTAGTTGAACAGGGCGTCCACCCACACATAGACCACATGGCCGGGATCGAAGTCCACGGGGATGCCCCACTTGAAGCTGGTACGGCTGACGCATAGATCCTCCAGACCCGGCTTGATGAAGTTGTTCACCATCTCGTTGACGCGGGTGCGGGGCTGCAGGAAGTCCGTATCCTCCAGCAGGTGCTGCACCCTGTCGGCGTACTTGCTCAGCCGGAAGAAATAGGCCTCCTCCTCGGCATCGTGTACCTCACGGCCGCAGTCGGGGCACTTGCCGTCCACCAGCTGGCTCTCAGTCCAGAAGCTCTCGCAGGGGGTGCAGTACTTGCCCTTATAGGCGCCCTTATAGATGTCGCCGTTGTCATACATCTTCTTGAAGATCTTCTGCACGGCGGCACAGTGATAGTCATCGGTGGTGCGGATGAAGCGGTCGTTGGAAATGTTCATCAGCTTCCACAGATCGCGGACGCCCCGCTCTCCCTCCACGATGCGGTCCACAAAGGCCTGGGGGGTCATGCCGGCCTCCTCGGCCTTGGTCTCGATCTTCTGGCCGTGCTCATCGGTACCGGTGAGGAACATCACATCGTAGCCCTGCAAACGCTTGTAGCGGGCGATGGCGTCGGTGGCTACGGTGCAGTAGGTATGGCCGATGTGCAGCTTGTCCGATGGATAGTAGATGGGCGTTGTGATATAAAACGTATTTTTTTCCATAGGTGGTCTATCTCCTTTTCCGCCGCCCCGAATGGAAGGACGGCTTAAAATACTGGCAGTCATTTATACTATTGTAGAGCACGCGGCGGGCTTTGTCAATCTATTCACCATCATGATGGGGAAAACTCCGCGATTTTTGCGTAAAAAAGCCATTTACAGACTGAGAAAAATTTTGTATAATGGAGAATAGTGATTTGCGGGGCGCGTGAAAATGCGCCCGCCGGAACAAATGAGCTTAGGAGGAACCCCCATGTCTTACAGAATTCTCGTCATCAACCCCGGCTCCACCTCCACCAAGATCGGTGTCTATGAGGATGAGCAGCTGCTCTTTGACAAGACCCTGCGCCATAGTGCGGAGGACATTGCCCAGTTCAAAACCATCGCCGCCCAGAAGGACTGGCGCCGCGATCTGGTCATGCGCGCGCTGCGCGAGCAGGGCATCGACGCCCGCACCCTGTCCGCCGTCAGCGGCCGCGGCGGTCTGCTGCGTCCCATCCGCGGCGGCACCTACGCCGTCAACGACAACATGGTCACGGACTGCACCATCGGCATTCAGGGTCAGCACGCCTCCAACCTGGGCGGCCTGATCGCCCGCGAGATCGGCGACGAGCTGGGCATCCCCTCCTACATCGTGGACCCCGTGGTCATCGATGAGATGGCTGATGTGGCGCGCTATGCCGGTCATCCCCTGTTCCAGCGTGTCAGCATTTTCCACGCCCTGAACCAGAAGGCCGTGGCCAAGCGCTTTGCCAAGGAGCAGGGCAAGAAATATGAGGAGCTGAACCTCATCGTCTGCCACATGGGCGGCGGCGTTTCCATCGGCGCCCACATGAAGGGCAGCGTGGTGGACACCCAGAACGCACTGGACGGCGAGGGCCCCTTCTCTCCCGAGCGCTCCGGCTCCCTGCCCACCGGCCAGCTGGTGAAGCAGTGCTACTCCGGCAAGTACACCGAGGCGGAGATGCACCGCATGCTCTCCGGCCGCGGCGGTCTGGTGGCCTACACCGGCTCCAACGACATGCGCTATCTGCTGGCGCAGGCCGAACACGATAAGAAGATCGCCGGTGTGGTGGACGCGTTCCACTATCAGATCGGCAAGGAGATCGGCGCCATGGCCGCCGTTATGCACGGCAAGGTGGATCAGATCATCCTCACCGGCGGCATCGCCTATGGCAAGGAGACGGTGGATGCCATCTCCGAGATGGTCGGCTGGATCGCCCCCATCACCGTCTACCCCGGCGAGGACGAGCTGCTGGCGCTGGCGCAGGGTGCTCTCCGCGTGCTCAAGGGCGAGGAGCCGGCACTGGAGTACCGCCGTCCCCGTCCCGACGACAACAACTGATCTATCCGCAGCTAAAAAGGCCGTCCGGCATACGCCGGACGGCCTTTTTACTATGCTGACGCTTACTGCTCCTGCGCGGGCTTCCCGCACCGGGGGCAAACGCCGTTTTCCAGTCTGCTGCCGCACTCCCGGCAGAACTGGGCGGGCCGGGCAGGCTCCCCCCAAACGGGCTGGGGCTGAATTGGGGGCTGCGGTTCTGGCTGGGGCTGGTACGGCGGCTGAGGCTGAACCGGAGGCTGGGGCTGCGGCTCCTTGCGCTGGATAGCCTTTTTCAGCTCCTCCACATCAGGGGCGGCAAACACATCTCCGCCGGCGCTGCCGGTCTCGTCCGCTAGTTTACGGTTGATGGAGATGACATTCTTCACCAGCAGAATGGCCATCATCATCAGCTCATAGCTGAGGCGAACGGCGATGGGTCCCACGATGATGCACAGCAGGCCGGTACCGCCCATCCATCTGCTTGCGCCGGTCCAGTAATCCCTCTGGACATTGAACAGCTGGAGCACGCCGTAGAGAACGATGAAGGCGGTGGAGAAGATGTACAGCGCTTGCAGGATCTTTTCCACCACGAGGAACTTGAAGGTGCATAAGTCGTGCAGGAATTTGCCGAAGGCGTTCAGCTTCTCCCGGCGCTTTTCCGGTACAACGAAGATGAATGCCAGCACCGTTGCGGCAATGGCGAGAACCACCGCGATGATCAGAAAAATCAGTTGCTTCATGGGACTCTCTCCTTTTCTATGTAATACCATCATGATAACAACGGTTCACACTGTTGTCAACACAAGAAAAAGGCCGTCCGGCATACGCCGGACGGCCTCTTTTTTACGTTCAGCTGTTGATAACGTAGCTGCCGGACGCCGGCGCCTCCGCAGCCGCTGCCACCAGCCGCGTCTCCGCGTCGTAGCCCTTGGGCAGCTGCCGCTGCACCGCTGCCGCGTCCTCTCCGGACGGGAGATAGATGCGGTCGAACAGCTCCGCCAGCTGGGTCGCCGTCAGGGCGTTGTCCCCGCTGCCGCGCAGCGTCACCGACAGGGCCACGCCCTCCGGCAGACTGCTGCGCAGGCTCTTGGCGAAGTCGGTGAGGATCTGCACATGGTCGCTGCCGCCGTCGGCGATAGCCTCCAGATCTCCCTCCGCCGGATAGCAGAACCAGTCCAGCAGGATCTCGTCGAACCCCAGCTCCGCGCACTCGGTGCTCAGCGCCGTGATGTAGCTCAGCACTGCGGGATTGGTAGGATCCAGCCACGCGCCGCCGTTGGCATCGTACCACAAACTGTCGTCCTCCCGCACCAGCGCCGTCTCCGGCAGTCCCTGTGCGTAGGCGCTGTCGCTGAAGCAGCAGATACGCGCCACCGTGTATCGGTCGCTGGCCAGCAATTGCTTCAGGCAGTCCAGCGGGCGTCCCTGCTCCACGATGACGTTCTGCGGCACCGACACCTGCGTGCCGTAGGTAATGCCGCCGTTCTCGCGCTTCACCGCCAGCACCATGTCCTCCGACGCCAGGGTGCTCATGATGTAGTCCGCGCCCCACCACAGGCAGTCGTCGGGCAGGCGTGTGGCGTGGAGCGCCGTTACCGGCGTCAGCGTGCTCTCTGGTTCCAGACGGTCGATGTCCACATCCTCCACCGGCGTCTTATCCGAAGTGGGTGTGCCGTCATGCCGTCCCCAGGGCAGCTCCAGATGGACCTGTCCCGCCTCATCGTAGACCAGATAGTTCTGCACCGCCAGATATCCCACGGCGCCCAGCAGGATCAGCACCAATACCACGATCAGCACGATGCGGCCGGTGGAAACGCGGCCCCGATAACTGTTGTACCCCCTTGTCGCCATAGGCGTACCCTCCCTTAGGGCTGGATGCTGTCCACCAGCGCCACGCGGCGGGCATGGCGGCCGCCCTCAAACTCTGTGGACAGGAAGATCTCCACCATACGCTTGGCCAGATTCGGCCCCGTGATACCGGCGCCCAGCGCCAGCACATTGGCATCGTTGTGGCGGCGGGTCATCTCCGCCTGCAAACAGTCGGTGCACAGGGCGCAGCGAACGCCGCCCACCTTGTTGGCGGCCATGGACACGCCGATGCCGGTGGTGCAGATGACAATGCCCTTGCTGCACTCCCCGGCGGCCACGGCCCGGGCCACCTTCTCGGCGTAAACGGGATAGTCCACGCTCTCCGTGGAGAAGCAGCCCACATCCTCAAAGTCGATGTCGTGCTCCTCCAGCCAGATGAGAATGTCCTGTTTCAGCAGATAGCCGCCGTGGTCGCAGCCGATGGCAATTTTCATGGTCGTGTTCTCCTTTTTCTTTTATAGGGGTCGGAAAATGGGCTTCCCACCCTCAAATGTGCAGAAATACCGGAAGCCGCAGTCCCGCAGCAGCTGCTGCCGCTCAAGGATGGCGCAGCCCACCATGTCGCGGGAGTGCGCATCGGAGCCCAGGGTGATGACCTCGCCGCCCATCTCCCGGTACAGCCGGAGGATGTCTCCGGCCGGCAGCGGCGTGTTGCCGCGGTTGGTGTTGCACTCGATGCCCAGCCCCTTGGGGATGATGGTGCGGAAGATGTCCGCCACCTGCGCCATATGGGACTGGAACGTCATGTGCTCACCCAGATTCTCGTTTATGTACCGCAGCGGCAGCGTCAGGTGGCCCAGCACGCTGCACCGCCCCCACTTCGCCAACTCCAGCACATCCTCCAGATAACTGTCGATAAGTGCATGATAATACGTTTCCGAATTTTTTTCAACGTAGTACAGGTCAAAATTTCCAAATTTTTTCCCCGCCATGTGGACGGACCCGATGACGAAATCCAGCTTGGGCGCGTGATCCAGCAGGTGCTCCGCCCGATCGAAGGCCATGGGTGCCTCGCCCAGCTCCGCGCCCAGCCGGATGGTGAGCCGGTCGCCGTACAGCCGCCGCGCCTCCGCCAGCTCCGTCTGGGCCTTGTCCCAGTCGAAGTCCCAGCGGGGCTGGCGGCTGCCCCAGCAGATGGTGTCCACATGGTCAGTGATGCAGATCTCGTCCAGCCCGCGGGCCACGGCGGCCTCCGCCATGCGGGCGATGGTTTCCCGCCCGTCGGGGGAGCAGTCGGAATGGGTGTGATAATCAGCCAGATACATACGGCACCTTATTTCTTTCTCAGGAAGTCCAGAAAGCTCTTGCGCTTTTCATAGTTCTTCTCGCCCAGCGTCTCGCTGAATTTCTTCAGCGCCTCCTTCTGCTCGCGGTTCAGGCCGCGGGGCGTCTCGATGACCACGGTGACGTACTGATCGCCGCGTCCCCGTCCGTTGAGCACGGGGATGCCCTTGCCCCGCAGCCGGAACACAGAGCCGGTCTGGGTGCCCTCGGGGATGCTGTACTCCACGGAGTCGTCGATGGTGGGGATCTTCAGCTTCGCACCCAGCACCGCCTGGCTGAACGTGATGGGCGCCTCGCAGAACACGTCGTAGCCCTCGCGGCGGAACAGCTCATGGGGCCGCACCATCACGGTGATCAGCAGATCGCCGGCAGGCCCGCCGTTCTTACCGGCGTTGCCCTGCCCACGCAGGGAGATGGTCTGGCCGTGGTCGATACCGGCGGGGATGGTGACCTTGATGGTCTTGCGCCTGCGCACCGCACCGCTGCCGCCGCAGTCGGCGCAGGGCTGGTGGATGATCTTGCCGGTGCCGCGGCAGCGCTGGCAGGGTCTGCTGCTGGCGAACACGCCCATGGGCGTGCGCTGCTGCACCTGCACCATGCCGCTGCCGTGACAGTCGGGGCAGATCTCCGGCGTGGTGCCCGGGGCACAGCCGTTGCCCTTGCAGGTGGGGCATTGCTCGCTGCGCTCGATGGTGACATCCTTCTCACAGCCGTGGGCCGCCTCCAGGAACGTCACGGCCACGCTGGCGCGGATGCTCTCGCCCCGCTGGGGGCCATTGCGGCGGGT
>ERZ1027040.908-NODE-908-length-11397-cov-5.467025_pt1 | contig 11397 bp, 9 predicted proteins | sample MGYA00519437_ERZ1027040 | MGnify/ENA primary metagenome ERZ1027040 (study PRJEB26926, sample SAMN06164809) | human gut metagenome | biome: ENVO:00009003; feature: ENVO:2100002; material: ENVO:00002003 | host: Homo sapiens | place: USA | collected 2012 ... | reverse complement strand
TTCTCGGTCGAGGAGCCGGTGTAATAGAGATATGTGGTCATGTTGCCGTCGGCGTGGGTGATGCCGAGGGCGGGTTCGAAGAAATCTTCGTTGCCCGAGGTGGAGTATGCCTCCCAGCCGCGGGTGCACACGGCGCCGTCGCTGGCGGCATACTGCGTCCAACCGGGAATGGCCACGTCGGCCTCATGCATGAATTTCGGACCGAGATAGGTCTGGTAGAGGCGGCCGTTGTCGCCCACCTTGAGGATGAGGTCGGTGTTGTCGGTGGAGATGCGGATGGTTTTTCCGGCATCGGGGACGGCGGCAAAAGCCGCTGTCGCGATAAACGAGGCTGCCAGGATGGTTGTCAGTTGTTTCATATATGATATTGATTTGGTTATGTCGAGGGGTTCAGGCGGCGACACGGATGGGTCGGCGCCGGTCTATGATGCGGTTCACGCCGAGCACCGAGGCCATGAAGAGCACCAGCAGCAGCGCGCGCACCGGGAAGTCGATCCAGTTGTTTTCGGTGGTCAGCAGGGTTGCGGCGCCCCAGATGGCGAGCGCCGAAATCACGTAGAGGCCGAGCTTGCCTAATTGGTAGGGGATGGGATAATATCGGCGGCCGGTGAGATAGCTGGCCGCCATCATCAGCAGGTAGCAGAAGAATGCGGCCCAGGCGCACCCCATATAGCCGTAGACGGGCACGAGCACCACGTTGAGTATCAGCGTCACTGCCAGACCTGACAGCGAGAACCAGGTGCCCCAGATGGTGCGGTCGCTAAGTTTATACCACAGCGAGAGGTTGAAGAAGATGCCGGCGAAAAACTCCGCCATCATTATCACCGGCACCACTTTCAGTCCCGGGAAGAAGCGGGGCGCAATGAAATAGCGCAGCACCGGCAGGTAAAACATCACCCCTAAGAAGATTACAAGGCCGCAGACCACAAACCAGTTCATGGCTGTGGAGTAGGAGGCATCTTTGTCGCGCCCTTTCACCTCCTTGTTCTGGGCGAAGATGAAGGGTTCGTAGGCAAAGCGGAATGCCTGGGTGAACATCACCATCACTATGGCTATCTTGTAGTTGGCGCCGTAGATGCCCAGCCCCTCGAGCGCCGCGGCACGGTCGGGGATGAGGATGGGATAGAGTATTTTGTCGATGGTCTGGTTCATGATGCCGGCGATGCCCAGGATGAGGATGGGATAACTGTAGACCAGCATCTCGTGGAGCAGACGGCGGTTGAAGCTGTAGCGCACGCAAGCCACTTCGGGGTAGAGCAGCAGCAGTATCACCGCCGAACTGATAAGGTTGGCGAGGAATATGTAGCCGATGCCGAACGAGGGGTTGTAGAACCAGTCGATCCACCCGGGCGCATGGCTCTGCAGCCAGGGGCACAGGAGGATGAAAAAGAGGTTAAGGCCGATGTTGAGGCCGATGTTTACCAGTTTGAGTGTAGCGAAGCGCATGGGGCGCTTGCGGTAGCGCAGATAGGCGAAGGGGAGAGCGGTGTAGGCGTCGATGCCTACGGTGACCACCATCATCCAGATAAACGAGGGATGGTCGGCACACTCGAGCAGCCCGGCCAGCCGGGGCGAGAGGAGGCATCCGGCGATGATGAACAGGATGGATGTGGTGCCCAGCGATGTCAGGGCGGTGGTGTAGACCTGCATGGGGTCGTTCCAGCGGTCGTGGTTGGCGAAGCGGAAGAATCCGGTCTCGAGTCCGTAGGTGAGAATCACCAGCGCCAGCGCCACGTAGGCATAGATGTTGGTGACGATGCCATAGTCGAATGCCGAGAACAGATAGGTGTACATCGGCACCAGGCACCAGTTGAGAAAGCGCCCTACGATTGAGCTTACGCCATATATGGCGGTATCTTTGAACAGCGACTTTATTGAAGCCATGTGGTTGGGTTCCGGATGATGGGTGATGGATGGCGGGCAATGGATGGCGGGCGGCACACCGGCTATTGCGCCCCGTCGAAAAGGCCGGCGAAGCCGGGGCGGTCGAGCCCGAGGTGGCGCCAGGCCAGGTCGGTGACCTCGCGACCGCGGGGAGTGCGCTTTATGAAGCCCTCTTTGATTAGGAACGGCTCATAGACCTCCTCCAGGGTGCCGGCATCCTCGCCGATAGCGGTGGCGATGGTGCTCAGACCCACGGGGCCGCCGCCGAATTTGTTGATTATTGTGGAGAGTATGCGGTTGTCGATTTCGTCGAGTCCGTAGCGGTCGATATTGAGCGCCTCGAGGGCGTAGCGCGTAATGTCGGGATCGATTTTGCCCGAACCGCGCACCAGTGCGAAATCGCGCACGCGACGCAGCAGGCGGTTGGCTATTCGGGGCGTGCCGCGCGAGCGGAGCGCCATCTCGTGAGCTGCCACAGGCGTGCACTCCACGCCCAGAAGCCGCGCCGAACGGCTGATGATCATCTCCAGTACCTCGTGGTCGTAATATTGCAGATGCATCGGAATGCCGAAGCGGGCACGCAGCGGAGCCGTCAGCAGTCCCGAGCGGGTGGTGGCGCCGATGAGGGTGAAGGGCGACAGGGTGAGCTGCACCGAGCGTGCTCCCGGCCCCTTGTCGATCATTATGTCGATGCGGTAATCCTCCATGGCGGAGTAGAGATACTCCTCCACCACAGGCTTCAGACGGTGGATTTCGTCGATGAAAAGCACATCGTTCTCCTCCAGAGAGGTGAGGATACCGGCCAGGTCGCCCGGCTTGTCGAGCACCGGACCGGAGGTGACCTTGAACCCCACGCCCAGCTCGTTGGCGATGATGGCCGACAGTGTGGTCTTTCCAAGCCCCGGAGGGCCGTAGAGCAACAGATGGTCGAGCGCCTCGCCGCGTCGGCGCGCCGCTTCGACAAACACGCGCAGATTGCTCACCACCTTGTCCTGACCGGAAAAGTCGTTGAAACATTGCGGGCGCAGCGCCCGTTCGAATTCCTTGTCGGCGCTGGAGCGGACAGCCTCGGAGCGTATGTCGTAATCTTCTGCCATATTCACCGCAAATTTAGCAAAAAAAAGCGACTTTCTACGCCTGATTCTTAATTTTTGAGACTGCTAAATGCAGAACAGACGATCGAATTAAATTTGACAATTCCGGCATTTGGCGCGATTTCGTTCCGGCATTTGGCGTAATTCCGTTCCGCAATTTGGCGTTACTCGGCGGGGGAGGGGTGCTGGGCGGCGTCCTCTTTGAGGAGGTTGTCGATGTTCTCGATGTAGTCGAGCGAGTCGTCGAGGTAGAATGCCAGCTCGGGTATCTTGCGGAGCTGCAGACGCACTTTCTGCCCCAGCTCGTAGCGGATGGTTTTGGAACTCTTCTTGAGGTTTTCAAGAATTTCCTGCGATTTTGCCGACGGGAAGATCGACAGGTAGACCTTCGCGATGGAGAGGTCGGGCGAGATTCTCACGGCCGACACCGAGATGATGATGCCGTGGGTTTTAGCTGTCTGGAGCCGCAGTATCTCGCTTATTTCTTTCTGAATGAGGCGTGCTATCTTGGCCTGACGTGTTGTTTCCATAAATTTATGTAGTGCTTTTCCTTTTATAACGTTGGGGATGAATGCAAAGTTAGAGAAAAAAACCGATTAATTTCGTAACTTTGCGCTATATGGAGAAAAAAACGATACTCGACATGCACCGAGACACTCCCGAGCAGTATCGCCGTCGCGACAAGCTGCCGCTCACCGTGGTGCTCGACAACATTAGGAGTCTCAACAATATAGGCTCGGTGTTCCGCACTTCCGACGCCTTCCGCGTGGAGCGCATCTGCCTCTGCGGCATCACCGCCACGCCTCCCTCGGTGGAGATCCACAAGACGGCACTCGGAGCCGAGGACACCGTGGAGTGGGAATACTGGAAAGACACTGCCGACTGCGTGCAGGCTCTGCGCGGACGCGGCGTGCAGGTCTGCGCCCTCGAGCTGGTAAAAGGTGCCGTCAGCCTTGAGAAATTCCCCGTGACGCCGGGTGCCTCCTACGCAATAGTGGCCGGGCATGAAGTGGACGGAGTGGCGCAGCGCGTGGTCGACCTCTGCGACCACTGCATCGAGATTCCTCAGGAGGGCACCAAGCACTCCCTCAACGTGGCGGTCTCCACAGCCCTCGCCATATGGCACTTCTATCTGGGTCTGCGCTGATACCCGTTTTGGCGTTGTCGGAGAAAATTACTAACTTTGCGGCAAAACACACGGAGAATACAGAATGACCCAACGTCAGAAACAACGCAAGCTGCTTGCCGCCGCATCGGTTGGCGGACACTGGATTCAGCTGCTACGGATTACCGACGGGCTCCGCGGCGCCGGCTGTCATGTCGATTTCGTCTCGACCAACCGGGGATGCGCCAGAATGATTCCGTCAGATAGCCGTTTTTATCATGTGCGCGATTTCAGCCGTACTGATTTCTGGCAGCTCTTCCCTGCCTTTTTCGAGTCATTGAAAGCTGTGTGGAAAAGCCGGCCCGACACGGTGATAACCACCGGAGCCGCACCCGGGCTGGTGGTGGCGCTGGCCGCCAGATGTCTGCTCCGGCGGGTGATATGGATCGACTCTATAGCCAATGTGGAGCATCTGTCGCTCTGCGGCCGCGTGGCCTCGAAGTTTGTCACAGCAACTTTCACGCAGTGGCCCGAACTGGCCGGCGGCCATGTGCGCTATGCCGGCAACGTGTTGGGCGATTCGCCCGAAACACTGTCTTCCTCCTCCCACGAATAACTCCTGTCGCTTATGATATTTGCAACTCTGGGCTCGCAGCTCCCCTTCGACCGCTTCCTGAAAATGCTCGACGAGGTGGTGCCTTCGCTCTTCAGCGAGGAGATCGTGGCGCAGGCTATCCCCGGCGACTACACCCCCCGCCACTTCCATCTCACGGGTTTTATCACTCCTGCAGATTTCGAAAAATATATGTGCCGGGCGCGTATAGTAGTGGCTCATGCAGGTATGGGCACCATCATATCGGCGCTGAAACTGCGCAAACCCATCGTGCTGGTACCCCGGCGTCTGGATCTTGGCGAAATCCGCACCGACCACCAGATTCCTACCGCCATCCGCATGGAGAGGCTGGGCTACACCCACACGGCCCATAACACTGAAGAACTCAAGGCGCTACTCACCTCGGCCTGGCTTACCCCCGAGCGGACCATCGCCGACGGGGTGTCCCCCTCGCTGGTGCACGCCATCATGGATGTATGATGATTATCTGAATGAACTCTGACTCACAGAAAACGGAAAAACACGAGCAGGAAACGGAAAAACTCGAGCGGTTGTGGAACCGCGACTATTGCGTGGCCATGGCCGGCAATTTCATGATGTTCTTTGCCTTTTATCTGCTCACGCCGCTGCTGCCGATTTATCTCGACGAGCAGTTCGGAGCGTCGAAAGACATGATCGGCCTGGTGCTCTCGGGCTATGTGATAGCGGCGCTGATAGTGCGCCCCTTCAGCGGTTTTATCGTCGACAGTTTCGACCGCAAGAAGGTGCTGATGTGCTGCTTTTTCCTCTTTTTCATCTGTTTTACGGGGTATATCGGCGCAGGCACGCTGCTGATGTTTGCCATCGTGCGCACGCTCCACGGCCTCCCCTTCGGCGCCACCACCGTGGCCAACTCCACAGCCGCCATCGACACGCTCCCCTCCTCGCGCCGCAACGAGGGGATGGGCTTCTACGGCCTGAGCAACAATCTGGCCATGGCCATCGCCCCCTCGGCGGGCATATGGATATATCATGCCACCGACAATTTCGCGCTCCTGTTCTGGATATCGCTCACTGTGGCTCTGGCAGGCTTCGGATGCGCCGCCGCCATAAAGCTGCCGCGCCGACGGCCTGTGGAGGGTAAACCTCCAATGAGTCTCGACCACTTTTTCCTCACCCGCGCATGGCTCATGGCACTCAACATCCTCCTTTTCGGCCTCTGCTGGGGCGTGATGTCGAACTATGTGGCCATCTACGCCAAGGAGGAGATGGGCATCACCGACGGCACGGGTGTGTTCTTCGCCATCCTCTCGGGCGGCCTCGTGATCTCGCGCCTCTACGGCGCCCGCAAGCTGCGCCGCGGGCTGCTGACCGAAAACGCCGTGGAGGGCGCACTGCTCAGTTCTGTAGGCTTCACGCTGTTTGCCCTCGCGCCGGGGCAGTGGGCGTTCTATCTGTCGGCATTTCTGGTAGGACTGGGCAACGGCCGCATGTATCCCGCATTCCTCAACATGTTTATATCCGTGGCGCGGCACGACCAGCGCGGTACGGCCAATTCGTCTATACTAACCTCGTGGGACCTCGGCATGGGCATCGGCATCCTCCTGGGCGGCGTGCTGGCAGAATTCATCTCCTATACCGCCGCCTTCTGGGCCACGGCATTCTCTCAGATCGCCGGCACCCTGCTGCTGATAGTGTTCACCCGTAGCTTTTTCCTCCGCCGCAAACTCAACCAGAACTGACCCTCCCGCAAACAGATGGCCGAAGGAGTATAATAACCTTATTTTGCGTATGGAACACAAACAAGAAACCAATTTATCAATACAAAATACACCGAACAAGGAACCGGTCACATATTGTGACCAGTTGGCAATGCCAATAGAAAACCGTATCATTACCTTGAGAGGCAAACAGGTAATGATTGACCGGGATTTGGCAGAATTGTATAACGTTGAAACCAAAAGGCTTAACGAACAGGTTAAACGCAACGTTGAACGATTTCCTGAACACTTCAGGTTTCAGCTTTCCAATCAAGAGAAAGATGAACTGGTCGCAAATTGCGACCGGTTCAGTGGTCTCAAACACTCATCTGTAAATCCTTTCGCATTTACCGAACAGGGAGTCGCTATGCTTTCTGCTGTATTGAAAAGCGAAACTGCCGTCTATACCAGCATCCGTATAATCGATGCTTTCGTGGCTATGCGAAACTTCCTGATGAATAATGCCTCAATTTTCCAAAGGATGGAACGTATTGAGATGAAGCAACTGAAGACTGATGAAAAGGTCGATGCAATTCTTGATCGCCTTAATGAACCCAAAGAACCTGAACAGGGCGTATTCTTCAATGGTCAGATTTTCGATGCGTATGCCTTCATTTCCAAACTAATCAGAAAGGCTAAAAAACGGATAGTTATCATCGACAGCTATATTGACGATTCGGTGCTGGTACAACTGTCCAAACGAAATCCCGGTGTGACCGTAGATATTTACGACGGTAAAATTTCACAGCAGCTTCGTCAGGATGTTGTGCGTCACAATGCCCAGTATCCGGGCGTGACCTTATACGCTTACAATAAGGCACACGACCGTTTTCTGATAATCGATGAAGAGGTCTATCATATCGGGCACTCTCTTAAAGACCTCGGAAAGAAGCTGTTTGCGTTCTCAAAGATGGATGTTATGACAGGCGCGGAGCTTGTTTCAAAACTTTGAACTGACGAAGACAATCACAGGCCTTAATTTGATCTTCGTGCAGGTTCATAAATTCTACCTTTATTAAGAAATACACTCTTAAACTTACGCCGTAAACCGACTGGAATATTTATTGCAAATCTTTTTGGGGAATTATTTGGATAAATGAAAATTAGCATTTAAATTTGCGACAGCAAACCGCATCGCAGACCACGCCAGAGGGGAGAGGTTAATCCGAGCCAATCCCTCAGACCGGGGTTCCGCGGAGTGGGATGTAGTGAACATACATAAGAAAGCGTTTATCCGCGCTGATTCTTGACTGCTTGAAAAGTCTCGCAAACTTTATAAACCAAAGTCAGGAGTTGTGCAACGGTAGATGCCCGTGGATATGTAATTATCTTGCTTTCGGCTCTATATTTCGGGAGAAATATAGCCGGATGCACCGATTGCATATACTGGCGTGGGCTTCTGCGTTGCCGTCCGACTTTGGTTAGGCAATGCGAGACGCCTCAAGCAGTAGGACGGTAACAGATACAGATTCCTACGCTTTTTCTTTTATAAACCAATCTAACGCCAACGAGGGGATGACCGCGGCCCAAAAATTTAACATGGATCAGAAGTACGTTAGCCTAAGGGTGTTTATGTTGCTCTGTACGCTGCTTATATGCTTCAGTTCACAAGCATCCTACAACTTCAAAGTCGATGACATCTTCTACAAAATTAACAGTGACAAAGAAACTGTTAATGTAAGTAGTAGCATATCTACTACGTATCCAGACATGGATAACACAGACTATGCAGGAGACGTTGTTGTTCCGGAAAGCGTAACCTACAACGGTAGAACATACACAGTTACCGGAGTGGAAGACTTTTGTACATTTAAGTATGCCAGAGCTCTTCGATCTGTTGTTCTCCCAGCTACCATAAAGTCATTGCCAAGTTATGCGTTTTCCTGGTGTTCGGCATTAGGAAAAGTTGTCCTTGGCAATAATTTAGTGTCTATTCCCGATATGTGTTTTTTGTATTGTGGAGCACTTCGAGAAGTTTCTATTCCTGCCAGTGTTGAATCTATTGGCGAAAGCGCGTTCGAAGGTTGTACCGCTCTATCAACCATGACTATTCCGGCATCAGTGAAAGAAATAGACGAAAGCGCATTTGTCGGTTGCAAGGGACTTTCAGAAATATATTTTTCAGATTCATCCTCATTATTAAGAATTGGATACGGATATTACGGCGGTACATATAAAGGTGCGTTCGATGACTGCCCTTTGGTTAGCATATATATGGGGCGCAATATTAAAAATCTATACCAATCCCATGAATCTGTATTTTTTGGTCATAAAACACTGCGCGAAATAACATTGGGTAATGAGGTTAGTAAAATTTATGAAAGTTTGTTTTCTAATTGTACCTCGTTGACATCCGTAACTGTACAAGGAACTAAACTGAAAGAAATACAAGATGAAGCATTCCGAGGATGTTCGAAACTTCAGAATTTTAAAGGAGATGCTCTAAATTCAGTCGAAATTATAGGAGATTTTTCGTTCTCGGATTGTCCTATGTTAAAAGAGATCATTTTACCACAAATAAAATCAATTGGCAAATCGGCCTTTTATTCATATAATGGCAACCTTGAAAAAGTATTCTTAGGTGACAAAATTGCCATTATTCCTGAAAGGTGCTTTTATAGCCAGTCTTCCCTAAAATACTTATATTTGGGTTCTGCTATAAGCAATATTGATTCCTATGCATTGGGCGAATGCAAAAGCCTGCGATATATTTTCCTTTTTTCAGATGAGCTGGTAAGAATTGGAAATTATGCTATACCTTCAACGGTTGCGAAAATATATGTAACTGAGCCTTCAAGATACGCCAATATCCTAAGTGATTTCTATCTCGACCCTTTAGCTGTAATCAATCCGTCAACATCTGTATATTCGGGAATCATTCCTAAATTTTCGTATTTAAACAACGTTTTAGACACGAATATAGAAATCGTGGAATCGGATGTTAATATTAATGTTGGAGAATATAATGTCCCTGTATCCGTTAAGTTCTCTTCGGGCGCATGGTCATCGACAACAACATTAAATGCTTCATACGCCATTACTCCCGCTCCGCTTACCGTCATAGCCAATGACGCTTCAAGGAAATACGGCATGGAGAATCCGGAACTGACTTGTTCTTTCTTCGGCTTCAAAAATGGTGAAACATCTAATGTTTTAACTCGCATGCCAAACGTAGAAACCACTGCAACTATCTCAAGTAATGTGGGGACATACCCAATTATACCATCGGGTGCCGAGGCTAAAAACTATACATTCAATTATGAAAGAGGCACGCTTACAATTACGAAGGCTGATCAGACAATAGAATGGGAACAGCAGTTTGGAACCGTTAATGTCGGTGACGTGATAGAACTTACAGCAACCAGTTCTGCCGGTTTACCTATAAAATATACATCTACAGACGACACTGTAGCTGAAATTTTTACCCAAGGAGGTAAAAAATATGTTGAGTTCTTGAAGCCCGGCAATGTTTCAATACGTGCTAATCAGGAAGGAAATGAGAATTACAATGAAGCTGACCGAGTTAGCAAATCAGTTAAAGTTGATTTGCTTGTTTCCTCAATTGTCCTAAATCAAAATGCCGCAGCTATTGCAGTAGGCAATTCATTACAGTTGACTGCATCAGTTGAACCTATAAATGCGTCAAATAAAACTTTGATTTGGGAGAGTGCAAACACAGAGATTGCTACTGTAGATGACTATGGCAAAGTCAACGCCTTAAAGCAAGGCTCTACGATTATTACTGTAAAGTCCACCGATGGTTCTAACATTGTTGAGAAATGCAAGATTGAAGTAGTAGCCAATAGTGGAATTAACTCGATTACATCTGAAACTGTAAGCGTGTATGTTACTAATGGAATAATATACATAGCGAATGTGCCCTCAAAGCAAACAGCTAGCATATTCCTTACGAATGGCACGCTGGTAAGTTCAGAACTATCCAACGGTGACCTTATAACATTCCAACCCCCAACTGCGGGTATTTACATTGTAGTTGTTGGAACAACTAATTATAAGGTTGCAGTCCTATAAGAAGATATAAAGATATACTTAGCGTCCCAGCAATATGTTGGGACGTTTTTATGTCTTTACTTCGGCAAGTGGCATTATACTCTATTTGTTAATTAGAACCCAATAATAAACGATTCGGAGTTGCAATGTCTTAACATTATGACATTGTAGCCTGACGAGATTTTAGGCTGAGGTCACCACATTTGACTCGGTCGAGCTAAAGGTTTAGCGGCTCCGATATGGTTAAAGTTTGGAGGTTGCTAAGGTGATTTGGTGGAGTTGAATGGTGGTGAACGAAGATGAATGATAATAAATCAATCGCTGAATATCAGTGGTTTAGAAGTCAATGCGCAATTGTTAATAAATGTTTAACTCCCTCAATCCATTGTCGCGGATTATATGATAAAGGTTAGTGCCTATCGGAATCGATGCTGTTTTCGCTATTTGGGAAAATCAGTAAAAAATCCCTCCAATTCATTTATCGCATTTAACACATCCTGAAGATGTTTCAGTATATATTCAATAGCCATAAATCATCTGTTTTGTGCGGTTGACATTGGCAATGAAGTATTTGTTGCGCAGAGCACCTTCTTCAATCAGATCAACTTTTCTGCCAAAAAGTAGTTCTAATGCGTCACGAAAATCGAAGTAATTGGTGACGTAATCCCATTTCTCATGGTCGGTGGTGTCGAAGTTGACAAGTAGGTCCACATCGCTCTGGTCGTTGAATCTATCTGTAAGGATAGAGCCAAAGACAGCCAGAGTCTTGACCCTGTGCTTGCGGCAAAGGTCGATGATTCGTTGCAGGTTCAATTCAATCAACTTCATAGACTGGTGTGTTTCAGATGCAAATATAGCTATTCCTTCTGATATATTAACGCTTCTGTCCTGAAAATCGTTGTAATATATCCTGTCTCTTATACACATCTCCGAGCCCACGAGTCGCTCATG
>ERZ1027040.888-NODE-888-length-11586-cov-7.004249_pt1 | contig 11586 bp, 10 predicted proteins | sample MGYA00519437_ERZ1027040 | MGnify/ENA primary metagenome ERZ1027040 (study PRJEB26926, sample SAMN06164809) | human gut metagenome | biome: ENVO:00009003; feature: ENVO:2100002; material: ENVO:00002003 | host: Homo sapiens | place: USA | collected 2012 ... | reverse complement strand
GAGATTCATGAGCGTCTCGTGGGCTCGGAGATGTGTATAAGAGACAGATGTGACGGAGAATAAACCGGGCATTCCGTTGGCTGTAGACATCGCGAAGGAGATAAAGCGGAAGGTGCGGGAGAGGTTGAATCTGGTGGCTTCCGCCGGCATATCCTATAATAAGTTTCTTGCCAAGATAGCCTCGGACTACCGCAAGCCGGACGGGCTTTGCACCATACATCCTGCCCAGGCGTTGGACTTTGTTGCCCGGCTGCCCATTGAAAGTTTCTGGGGAGTGGGACCGGTAACGGCGAAGAAGATGCACACTTTGGGGATTCACAACGGGGAACAGCTGCGTATGCAGTCTTTGGAGATGCTGACCCGCGAATTTGGCAAAGTGGGGACAGTCTATTATGATTTTGCCCGTGGCATCGATATCCGTCCGGTAGAGGCTGTCCGCATCCGCAAGTCTGTGGGTTGCGAACATACGTTGGAGAAGGACATCAGCAAGCGTTCATCCGTCATTATAGAGCTGTACCATGCGGCAGTGGAGCTGGTGGGGCGACTGGAGCACGCCAATTTCCGCGGGAATACGCTGACGCTGAAAATCAAGTTTCATGATTTTAGCCAGATTACCCGCAGTATGACCCAAACAAAGGAGCTGGTTGCCCTTGACGTGATTCTGCCTTTGGCAAAGCAATTGCTGCAGGAAGTGGATTATGAACATCATCCTATCCGTTTGATTGGGCTTTCCGTTTCCAACCCCCGTGAAGAGGGGGAGGAGAAAGGAGTCTGGGAACAGCTGAGTTTTGAATTTAGTGACTGGGAGACGGAACATTCAAATAAATAATGCTATATTTGTGTTCAGTATCAAAAAAAGGAAAGCTATGGGCTGTTTTATGAATATTTTGTGGTTGATGTTTGGAGGTATCATCACTGCTGTGGAGTATCTTATTGCAAGTTTATTGATGATGTTCACCATTATTGGCATCCCTTTTGGCATGCAGACCTTGAAAATGGCAAGCCTTGCCTTGTGGCCTTTCGGCAAAGAGGTTCGTAGCGGGGAACGTTCCAACGGTTGCCTCTATGTGCTGATGAATATTCTTTGGATATTCTTGGGCGGCATTTGGATTTGCCTTTCGCACTTGGGGTTTGGGTTATTGCTGTGCATCACCATTATAGGCATTCCTTTCGGTATCCAACACTTTAAGCTGGCAGGGCTGGCATTGACTCCTTTCGGGAAGGATATTGTTGCGGCTTGAGTTATTTTCTGCTGGTTTGGAATATGCTAGAGAAGAAGAAGGGCGGGGAACTTTTCAGTTCTCCGCCCTTCATTCATTGTATTTAAAGGTGTTTTTTTACATGGTTACAAGGGGCTGCTTTGCAAGCAGTTTTTGTAGTTTACCGTTCAGTGTTTGGCACATTGTTCCATTACCCATTGCTTGATAGCGTTTGATTTGGTACTGTAACATAAAAATTTCATTTGCATTCTTTTTCATAATTCTCATCTTTTTGTGCTCTCCGCGTTTCGGAAAGCGGGTTTTACATCTTTCTTTTATCTTATAACGCTGCAAAGATACGAAATGTTTGCGAAAAATATGTTCTATAACATAAAAGCTTGTATTTCTTTCTTCATTTTCTCTAGAAATTCTGTATTTTGCAATCCGTATATAACAAATATATTACATATCTTTGCATGTACTACCATGTTAAGAAGAGAGGCAATACTTATGAATAAACTGACAGAACTTTGGCAGAGCCCCTATCCCATGCTTTATCAACGTTGGAAAGCGGTGGTGATACCTTCGGTCATTATATTTCTGATACTATATATACTCCAACCTTTCGGCGTTTCCCGGATAAAGGAAGGTGTATTTTGGGTGGTTGCCGGTTCGGCACTTATAGCGGCGGGTGCTTCGAGCATCTTCACTTACCTGCTTCCGGCATTGTTTCCTACCTATTATAAAGAGCAGAACTGGACGTTGGGTAAACACGTGTTGGACGTGTTGCTGATGCTGTTACTGATAGCGGTGGGAATTTGGGTCTATCATTCATGGTTGATGGGTATGTGGCTGGACAAGCGGTTGTTTTTTCTGGCTTTGTCTTGGGTAATGGTACTGGCACCTTTTCCAGTCGTGTTTTTCTTGCTGTGGAACCGCAATTTGCAACTGACCCGTAATCTGCAAGAAGCCATGGAGATAAATTGCCACCTTTCAAAGAGGGCATCTCAAGAGGTTGGGGCGGAAAGTAAGGAGTTTTCTCCGGAGGAAGTGTTGGTGTTTTCCGGTGGCACCAAAGATATGCTGGAAGTGAAGGCCGTAGATTTTCTTTATGCGGAGGCTGAAGGAAATTATGTGAAGGTGGATTATCGACTGAAGGGAGAGAGTACCCGGAAGATGTTGCGTGCCACGATGAAGCAGGCAGAGGAGGCGGTTGCTGCCTGCCCCTTCATTATCCGGTGTCATAGAGCCTTTCTGGTGAATGCCCGCAAGGTGGTGAAAGTGGACGGAAACTCTCAAGGATACCGGTTGAGGCTGGAGGGAGGTGGAGAGGAGATTCCTGTTTCACGTGCCTATGCCAAGGAGGTGAAAGCACTGATAGAAAACAAGATAAAGCGGTAGCTATTCGTCACAGAGATACGCCATTCGTCACAAATCGTTGGTTGTCTGTCACATATCCGGGTCGTCTGTCCCGGATATTTTTTTTGCCCGTGTCCTTCCTTTATGTTTGTGGCAGGAAAACATAACGAACATGAAGATATGAAGTGGAAAATAATCTTTTTAATGACGGGTGGACTTCTCTTTGTACAAGCTTCCGTAGCGCAGAAGTCGGTAACGGATACCGTGCGTCTGACATTCAATATCGATAGTATAGGTCTGGACGAAGTGGTGGTAAGAGGGAAAAAGACTCCTGCCGCCAATAGCAGGTGGAGCGATATGCATCCGGTGGAACTGGTCACGGTGGGCGGTGCAAACGGTGATTTGTACAAGGCATTGCAGACCTTGCCCGGTACGCAGGTGCAGGGGGAGACCGGCGAATTACTGGTACGTGGTGGGAGCAGCTATGAGACACAGACCTTCATTGATGGGATCCATGTGTTGAATCCCTATACCTCCAATGGAATAAATACCCCTTCGCGTAGTCGTTATTCCACCTTCATGTTCAGTGGGGTGAATTTTGCTTCCGGCGGGGCTCCGCAGGAGTACGGAGAGGCGCTTTCGGCTGTTCTGCCTTTAGAAACCAAGGATTATAGTAAAGTGGATAAGGTGGGCGTGAATGCTTCCGTAGTCGGTGTGGGTGGGGGCGGTACCAAGACTTTGGACCGTGGCTCCTTGTCCGTCGATCTGAATTACCAGAATCTGAGCTTATATGACAAGGTTTATTCCGGACGGACAGAATTTGAACGGCCCTACCGGATGTTTTCCGGTGCCACCCAGTTCCGTCATACCCCCGGCGATGCGACGGTTTTTAAGATCTACGCGCAATACGACCGGACAGACTTTTCTGCCTATGAGGGGGATGAACGCAGATTGTTCGCTCTGGCCGAAGACAACATCTACGTCAATGCTACCTTTCGCTATCATGCGGCAGGTGGATGGGACTGGTTTGCAGGGGCTGCTTATTCCTATTATAATCGGGAGGTCAACGCTGCTGCTGTTTCGGGAGATAATTGGCTGGAACGCCAGTGGGAGTTGCATTTGAAGACTAAGATGTCTAGGCGCTTCTCGTCAGTATTCCACCTGGATATGGGGGTGGAGAGTTATATCCGTAACTATCGGAATTGTTATCTGTACTCCGACATAGACGATGCCAACCAAATGTCCCCCACTATCAGTACAGGTTTCTTTTCGGCTGCTTACTATCCGCTGGAGCGCTTGAAGGCAGAATTGTCTTTCCGTACGGAGTACACTTCTCTGAACCGGAAGATGAATTTTTCTCCGCGTCTGGCGGTAAATTACTATTTGGGGGATGTGATGCTCTCTGGCATAGTGGGCCGCTACACGCAATTGCCCGAAAATGACTGGTTGGTACGTAACCGGAAGTTAATGTCCGAGGTGTGCATGCAATATAATCTGGGGATGCAATACGGTTATGAAGGACGTTTCTATAAGGCAGAACTTTATTATAAAGACTATAGCCGCTTGGTTCTGGAAGAAACAGATGCTGGAACGGGGAGTGTACTTCTGACTTCCGGTGGATACGGATATAGCAGAGGTGTAGACTTGTTCTTCCGCGACCGGATTTCGATAAAGAATCTGGAATACCAGTTGTCCTATACGTATAACATTTCCAAGCGTAAATATCAGAGTTGTTCCGAGCTGACCATTCCCCAGTATGCCACTCGGCATAACGCGGCATTGGTTGTGAAATATTCCTTGTCCCGTCTTCACTCCATCATCAGCTTAACGAACCGTTTCAGCACGGGGCGTCCCTATCACAATCCATTGCTGCCGGGGTTGATGAACGATGAAGTGAAGCCTTATAACAGTCTGGATTTGGGTGTGACCTTCCTGGCAAGCAAGAAGGTGATTATCCATGCTTCCGCCAGCAATATCCTCGGTCGCAAGAATGAGTTTGGCAAAGTAGACAACAAGGTTATCCTGGCTTCCAAAGACCGTTTCTTCTATGTAGGAGTGTACGTCACTTTGGGGAAGAAGGCTGCTTACGATGTATCCAATTTCTAATGATAACTCTTTAAAAAAGAACAAAGATGAAAGCAATGATTATTTTTTTAGTATTTGTAATGCAAAGTGCCGCCCAGCTGCTCTTTGCCCAGAACCTGACTATTGAAGTGTGTGACATTGAAAAGGTGGAGGGGCATCTCTATGTCGCCATCTACAATTCGGAAGAAACATTCATGAAGAAACCCTTGACCGCCTTCCGGATAGATGTGAAAGATACGTCGCTCTCCATTCCTTGCCAGGGGTTACCTACGGGTACGTATGCCATTTCGTTGTTTCAAGACGAGAACGGAAACGGGAAACTGGATACTGCCGTTTTCGGCATTCCTACAGAGAAGTACGGGTTCAGTAATGATGCTCAAGGCGTTATGGGTCCGCCGTCTTATGACAAATGCAGCTTCACTTTTTCCGGAGACACGACTTTGGTGATACATCTGAAGTAGAGTGATTATGTAAGTAAAACGGGAATTAATTTTCTTTTGCGGACGATTTACACTATTTTTGTGGTTCAACCTTAATAATTGCGTTATGAAACGAGTTGCACGACTTCTGGGATTTCTCGGACTGGTATGTTTGCTTGCCTCTTGCGGCAAACGTTCTTTCATTACAGACACTTCTTACCGCCAACGTGTGGAGCAAGACTTCAATCAAAAAAAAGAAAGGTTGCCGCAGGGCGATTTGTTTGCCATATTCGATACGGACTTGACGTCGTACGAACGCGAAGCTTTGGAGTTCCTTTATGCCTATATGCCTTTGGCAGACATTGCCGATTATTCCGGAGAATTTCATCTGATGAACGTGCGCGCCTCCCAAAAGGCTGCCGATGAGATGCCTTGGGGAAAAGTTATTCCTGAGGATTTGTTTCGTCATTTTGTACTTCCGGTGCGGGTCAACAATGAGCATCTGGACAGTGCACGGATAGTGTTTTACGAAGAACTGAAGAATCGTGTCAAGTCTCTGTCCCTCTATGATGCCATTCTGGAGGTGAACCACTGGTGCCACGAGAAGGCTATCTATACTCCCTCCGATGCCCGTACCAGTTCGCCTTTGGCAACGGTACGCACGGCATACGGGCGTTGTGGCGAGGAATCTACCTTGCTGGTTGCCGCCTTGCGTTCGGTGGGTATCCCTGCCCGTCAGGTCTACACACCCCGGTGGGCGCATACCGACGACAATCATGCGTGGGTAGAAGCATGGGCAGACGGGAAATGGTATTTTCTTGGAGCCTGCGAACCCGAACCGGTACTCAACCTTGGTTGGTTCAATGCTCCGGCCAGTCGCGGTATGCTGATGCATACCAAGGTCTTCGGACGTTATGAAGGAGCGGAGGAAGTGATGTCTGTCACTCCTACTTATACGGAAATCAATGTAATCGGTAACTATGCACCGACGGCTAAGGCCACAGTTACGGTCATGGACGGACATGGAAATCCGGTGTCTGATGCTTGTGTGGAGTTCAAGCTCTATAATTATGCGGAGTTCTATACTGTAGCCCGGAAGCAGACCGATGCAGAGGGAAAGGCTTTTTTGACGGCCGGTAAGGGTGACATGCTGGTATGGGCTTCCAAAGACGGAAAATTCGGCTATGCCAAACTGTCTTTCGGTAAGGACCATGAACTGGTTGTGAAGATGGATAAGACTGCCGGCGACGGCCATGCGGTAGATTTTGAACTTGTGCCGCCCCCCGAAAATGCGGAGTTGCCGGCGGTTACGCCCGAACAGCGTGCGGCGAATGACCGCCGCATGGTCCATGAAGATTCCATCCGCAACGCTTATGTGTCTATGTTCATGACGGATGAGACGGCGCGTTATTTTGCCCGGCGGTACAAGCTCGACGAAGATGCCGTTTCACGGATACTGGTCGCTTCCAGAGGAAACCATCGGGTCATTGCCGACTTCATGGCACGGTTGCGCTCTGAAAAGTCCAAAAGAGGAGGTCTGGACCTGCTCCAACGGATTTCGGCAAAAGACCTCCGCGACGTTACACTGGAAGTTCTGATGGACCACATGCAATCCCGTATGTGCAAGAATGCCGACCATTTCCGCAGATATGTGCGCAATCCACGCGTAAGCAACGAGATGCTGACCCCCTATAAAGGATTTTTCAAGAAAGCCGTCTCAAAGGAAGATGCTGAGGCATACAAGGCAGAACCGATGAAACTGGTGGCATGGGTGGCCCAAAATATCCGGGTAGACAATGACTGTAATTTGGGAGGGGCTCCCATTTCTCCGGAAGGGGTCTGGAAGGCCCGTGTGGCTGATGCCCATAGCCGTGACATTTTCTTCGTCTCCATGGCACGCAGCATGGCAATCCCTGCCCGTATCAACGGAGTGACCGGCAAAGTACAGTTGATAGGGGATGATGGTGCGATGGATGTGGACTTGAACCATCATTCGGAAGAGCCGGTCTTTATGGCAGAAGGAATTGCTTCGAAGGGAAAGTTGGTGGCTTCCTATAAGCCTATCCGTTCGTTGGATAACCCGAAATACTATTCTCATTTCACTCTTTCCAAACAGACCCCGCAGGGCAGTTTGCAATTGCTTTCCTATGACGAAGGCGATGCAGATATGGGCGGCGGTACTACATGGAGCAATCTGCTGAAGGAAGGAACAGCTCTGGAGGCCGGAGATTATGTTTTGGTGACCGGTACACGCCTTGCCAGCGGTGCGGTACTTTCTAAAACCACCTTTTTCAATATTCTGCCGGAGAAGACAACGGAAATTGAATTGGTGATGCGCGAGAGCGAGGATGAGGTGCAGGTTATCGGGAACTTTAATTCGGAGTCTCTCTTCACTCCGCTGCCGGACGCCGGCTCCGCAGCCCGGCAGAGTCTGCTGCAGGCTTGTGGGCGCGGTTACTTTGTCGTAGGCATTCTGGGTGTCAATCAAGAGCCAACCAATCATGCGTTGCGCGACATCGCTTCATTCAAGGCTGATTTGGAGAAGTGGGGGCGTAAGATGGTGTTGCTGTTCCCTAATGAGGCCAAAGCCGGCAAGTTCGCCCGCGAGTCATTCCCCGATTTGCCCTCTACCATTATTTATGGTATAGATACGGACGGTATCGCTGCGCAGATTGCAGAAAGCATGAAGTTGAAGCACAAAGAGAGCCTGCCGATATTCATCATAGCCGATACTTTCAATCGGGTGGTCTTTGTATCGCAAGGATATACCATCGGACTGGGAGAACAACTGATGAAGACAATAAAGGGGTTATAGGGCTTTCTGTCATGAATTGTAAATAGTAATCGTCAAATAGTAAATCATCCGATGCCTGTTATCGAAATATCATCTTTGACCCATCCCGGTGTGGAGATATTCAGTACCCTTACCGAAGCCCAGTTACGCAATCGCCTTGAGCCGGACAAAGGGCTGTTTATAGCTGAGAGTCCTAAGGTTATCAAGGTGGCTCTGGATGCCGGCTACGAGCCTTTGGCCTTTTTGTGTGAGCACAAGCACATCTATGGGGATGCTGCTGAAATCATTGAGCGTTGTGGCGATATACCCGTCTACACAAGCGGTAGGGAATTGCTTGCCGAGCTGACCGGCTACGTTTTGACGCGTGGTGTTCTTTGTGCCATGCGCCGTCCGGTTCCGAAGAGTATGGAGGACGTCTGCCGGGGAGCCCGGCGTATTGTGGTTATCGACGGGGTGGTGGATACCACCAATATTGGGGCCATCTTCCGTTCGGCGGCAGCTCTTGGCATGGATGCTGTGCTGTTGACGCGTAATTCCTGCGATCCTCTGAACCGTCGTGCGGTCCGGGTTTCAATGGGAACGGTTTTTCTTGTGCCGTGGACGTGGATGGACGGTCCTCTGGATACGCTCGGTGAGTTGGGTTTCCGTACGGCGGCCATGGCGCTTACGGACAATTCCATTTCCATAGACAATCCCGTTTTGAAGACCGAGCCCCGGTTGGCTATTGTGATGGGTACTGAGGGAGATGGTCTTTCGCACGAAGCGATTGCGGGAGCCGACTATGTGGTTCGTATCCCCATGGCGCACGGTGTAGATTCGCTGAACGTGGCGGCCGCAGCGGCTGTTGCTTTCTGGCAACTTCGCGTTTAGAAGTGATAACTCAAAAAAGCATATATTATGTTGGCATATACTTATATTGAACACGGAAAGTTCGGATTGCTTGAGAAACCGATACCGGTATTGGAAGATGCACGTGATGCTATTGTGCGGGTGACACTGGGTAGCATATGCACCAGTGACTTGCATATAAAGCATGGAAGTGTACCGCGCGCCGTACCCGGAATTACGGTAGGACACGAAATGGTGGGCATCGTAGAGCAGGTGGGTGCCGAAGTTGAGTCGGTAAAGCCCGGCGACCGTGTGACTGTGAATGTGGAGACTTTTTGTGGTAAATGTTTCTTTTGTCATCACGGATATGTGAACAACTGTACCGACACCAATGGCGGTTGGGCTTTGGGGTGCCGTATCGATGGCGGCCAGGCGGAATATGTACGTGTGCCTTATGCCGACCAGGGACTGAACCGTATTCCCGATACGGTAAGCGACGAGCAGGCGCTCTTGGTAGGCGATGTGTTGGCCACCGGCTTCTGGGCTGCCCGTATCTCCGAAATAACCGAGGAAGACACTGTACTCATCATCGGTGCCGGGCCGACGGGTATTTGTACCCTGCTTTGTTCCATGCTGAAGAAACCCCGTCGCATTATTGTCTGCGAGCAGTCGGCCGAAAGAATCCGTTTTGTCCGCGAGCATTATCCGGAGGTGCTGGTCATTGGGCCGGAAAACTGCAAAGACTTTGTGAGGAAGCATAGTGACCATGGTGGGGCAGATGTCGTACTTGAAGTTGCCGGCACGGAAGATACTTTCCGCTTGGCATGGGAGTGTGCCCGTCCCAATGCCATTGTCACCATTGTGGCGCTTTATGACCAGCCTCAGTTATTGCCCTTGCCGGAGATGTATGGCAAGAATCTTGTCTTCAAGACCGGTGGTGTGGATGGGTGCGATTGTGCCGAGATACTGCGCCTGATAGCGGCGGGACAGATAGATACCACACCGCTTATCACACATCGTTTCTCGTTGGAGGAAATTGACGAAGCCTACCGTATTTTTGAGAATAGGCTGGAGGGGGTGATAAAGGTGGCGATTGTGGGTAGATAGAAAAAGAGGATAGCCAATGAAGGCTATCCTCTTTTTCTATGTAATTATTTACTTGCTACTTACTTGCTCAAAGCCTGAGCCACGTCAACCGCACAAGCCACTGTACATCCTACCATCGGGTTGTTACCGATACCGAGGAATCCCATCATTTCCACGTGAGCAGGAACTGATGAAGAACCGGCGAACTGAGCATCTGAGTGCATACGACCCATTGTATCGGTCATACCGTAAGAAGCCGGTCCGGCAGCCATGTTGTCCGGGTGCAGAGTACGACCAGTACCACCACCGGATGCCACTGAGAAGTACGGCTTGCCAGCCAATACGCGTTCTTTCTTATAAGTACCTGCAACCGGGTGTTGAAAGCGGGTCGGATTCGTAGAGTTACCAGTGATGGATACATCCACGCCTTCTTTCCACATGATAGCCACACCTTCGCGAACATCGTCTGCACCGTAGCATTTTACTTTGGCACGGGGACCGTCGCTGTATGCGATTTCACGAACTACTTTCAGTTCACCTGTATAGTAATCGAATTGAGTCTGAACGTATGTAAAGCCGTTGATACGAGAGATAATCTGTGCAGCGTCCTTGCCGAGACCGTTCAGGATGCAACGCAGAGGTTCTTTACGTACCTTGTCAGCTTTAGCGGCAATCTTGATAGCACCTTCGGCAGCAGCGAATGACTCGTGACCTGCCAAGAAAGCGAAACATTTGGTTTCTTCACGCAGCAACATGGCTGCCAAGTTACCATGACCGATACCAACCTTGCGGTCGTCAGCTACAGAACCCGGAATACAAAATGCCTGCAGACCGATACCGATAGCTTCAGCAGCTTCAGCAGCGTTCTTGCAGCCCTTCTTAATGGCGATGGCGCAACCTACAACGTATGCCCATTTTGCATTTTCGAAACAGATGGGCTGAGTTTCTTCACAAGTCTTATAAGGATCGAGACCATGAGCTTCGCAGATAGCATTGGCTTCTTCGATGTCTTTGATACCGTTTGCGTTCAATGCAGCAAGAATCTGCTTGATACGACGGTCTTGGCTTTCAAATTTTACTTCTCTAATCATATGTCTTTCCTCCTTATATTATTCGTGACGTGGGTCAATGTGTTTAACTGCACCTTGCTCTTCAGTGAAGCGGCCGTATGTACCGGTAACTTTCTTCAATGCTTCATTGGCGTCTGTACCTTTCTTGATTTCATCCATAAACTTGCCCAGATGAACAAATTCGTAACCGCAGATTTCGTCGTTCTTGTCCAAAGCGATAGTCTTGATGTAACCTTCTGCCATTTCCAAGTAACGAGAACCCTTAGCCAACGTTCCGTATAATGTGCCTACCTGGCTGCGCAGACCTTTGCCCAAGTCTTCCAAGCCAGCTCCAATCATCAAACCGCCTTCAGAGAAAGCAGACTGAGTACGACCGTAAACAATTTGCAGGAAGAGTTCGCGCATAGCTGTGTTGATAGCATCGCAAACGAGGTCAGTATTCAATGCTTCGAGGATAGTCTTTCCCGGGAGGATTTCTGATGCCATAGCAGCAGAATGAGTCATACCGGAGCAACCGATAGTCTCAACCAAAGCTTCCTGGATAACGCCTTCCTTTACATTGAGGGTTAATTTACATGCACCTTGCTGAGGAGCACACCAGCCAATACCGTGTGTCAGACCAGAGATGTCAACAATTTCTTTAGCTTTTACCCATTTACCTTCTTCGGGAATAGGAGCCGGTCCGTGATTAGGACCTTTCTTCACAACACACACTGTCTCTTATACACATCTGACGCTGCCGACGA
>ERZ1027040.887-NODE-887-length-11588-cov-5.476459_pt1 | contig 11588 bp, 3 predicted proteins | sample MGYA00519437_ERZ1027040 | MGnify/ENA primary metagenome ERZ1027040 (study PRJEB26926, sample SAMN06164809) | human gut metagenome | biome: ENVO:00009003; feature: ENVO:2100002; material: ENVO:00002003 | host: Homo sapiens | place: USA | collected 2012 ... | reverse complement strand
TAAGAGACAGGGATAGCCGCACGCTCCCATCAGCAGTGTAAAGGCAAGGGCGTAAACGGCAGATGCCAGATAAGGATCGGTTATCAGAAAATGTACCCCTTCGTAAATCACCGGCTTACTTCCGGTGGCGCCAATGACAATAGCCGCTACCTCGCTGAGTACGTAGAGAAACAAAGGGTTAACACCGAATATTTCAAAGAAACGACACCAGTTCTTCTTTTCCTTCATATCAATGAAATAAATCAGCACAGACTGAAGCATGGCTGCCAATCCACATGTTACTAACACAAATGTAGGCGACCAGATACGCTTATTCAACGGTAGGGCTTCTGTCAGCACAAAACCACATGACATCAGAATAAAACCTGCAACAAACAATTTCAGTGTTTTCTGTTCCAAAGCTTCCTTAGCCAGAATGATTTTCCCACAACAGAAGCCGATCAAGGTATGAGCGATAGCAGAAAGGGTACTGGTAAGTCCTTCCGGATCTATCGGGCTTTTATGATAAAGGTGGTCTGCACCTAATACATTCCGGTCTATGATAGCCAGAAGGTTTGTATCATCCGGTGCATATCCGTTGCCTATACAAAGCAATACGGCATATCCGGCGATAAGGCAACCAATGATCCAGCCGATATATTTATGATTGACATACAAGGCTACAAAGGAAACTACACAATAGCACAAGGCTATACGCGGCAGCACTCCCGTAAGCCGAAGATGGGCAAAAGGAAAGAAATCTCCATCACAAATAAAGTGAAACCAGTAAATAGCCCAGCCGATGCATAAAATAACAAGAGTACGTTTCAGTACCTTACGGACCACTGAACCAGATGCTTGAAAATGGAACTTGCTCAAAGCAATATAAGTGGAAACTCCCATGATGAACAAAAAGAACGGAAAGACCAGATCACAAAGAGTCAGCCCATTCCATGCAGAATGTTGCAAAGAATCATAAGATAACTTCCCACCGGAATTATTGACGAGGATCATACCGACGACAGTAATTCCGCGCAGCACATCAAGAGACAAAAGTCGCTTCTTCTGTGGGGAAGTGGAAATTGGGGGGTGAGAGTTTTCCATATACTTTCTAAATATCAATATGCACAGTTGGTTGTATCTCAGTTATACTATCTCATTGCCTTCTCAAACACTTCTTTCGCCACATCCACACAGCTTCCTTCAGGAACCGAACTATACGGATTCTTTGCCAGTGTCCAGGATTCTTCCATCGCATAATAATCCAGCTTAACTTCGGGTTTACCATCCAGTTGATCCTGAAGAGTTTGCCAATAGGCTGCCCAACGTTTATAATAGAAATCGCGCAGAATACCGTTCCATTCTTTATGTGCATAGTCACGCAGACCACCGTCATCAGCGCAAACACGATTGCCCCAAGTGGTTATCTGCACGCGGGCATTCCACTCGTACAGGTCTTTTTCTTCGGGAGTAGTCCCCAAATTGCGTGCCTGCTCTATCCAACGGCCTACACGGAATTCACTACGTGTACCCAGCAATTTATCCTGCAACAGCAATATATCCAGGAATTTCCGGGAGTCACGGGCAAAACTGCGTTTATCAAAGCTTTTGAAGTCAGCAATGGTCCGGTTATAAACAATACGTCCTTTATCGGAAAGAGACTGTCGTACGATGTCTACCAAGTCATATTCAAAGTTATTATTACCACGATATTTATCGGCTACTTCCACCATCAGCCGTGCTGCTTCTTCCGTAACGGTAGGATCATAATAGTTCTTCATCTTCGACCAGCTCGATGCCTGGAAGTTATTCAGCGAAGGACGTCCGCAGAAAATAGACTCATGAGGCCCTTGTTGGTTATTTCCGAAAGGACAGTTATAAATGGTATTGGCAAGCAAAGTCCATGCCTTTTCTATCTTCTCGTCTCTTACACCATAACGGGCAAAGAGATAATCTTTCAGCCATTCTTCTTTCGTGAATTTCTCCGGTCGCCAGGGAAGTTCGCACATCAGTTCAAACATCATGGGGTTATTCTCTGCACCTTCCATGGTCAGACCTATTCCTTTCAGGTGAACAGCTAACGGATTATTCTTAGTCAGGTAGAAATTATCGAGTAACTGGTCCATACGACCGTGAAGTCCCACATTGCCACCGAAATTGAGCAACATACAGAACAGCCAATTGTGCTGTTCATACCCCTTGTCACGCTTCCAGATGGAAGGGATTCCCCACATAGGACGACATTCACTGAACAGGTCCAGTATCAGCAGATCTCCATTCTGCATATTCTTTATCATCTCGGGACGAGGATTCTCTGTCCAACCCTGCACTACCCAGGTGGCTTTCGGATTCACTTTTTTCATAGCCGCCATAATAGCTTTCCCGGCCGCATCAAAATCTACTGAAGCGGCATTCTCGGCTTCATGAAAAGGGTCCATAGAATAATAATCAACCTTGCCGAAAAGCTTCTCCTGTTCCTGATAATATAAATCGGCAATCTCGGCAAAGCGGACATCGGTAGGTTGCAGGAAAGCAGGACGGGTAAAGCCGTTCCATAAATCAGACTTGGTCAGGTTCAGTCCCAACTTCTCATCAGCATCGTGGGGAACCATACCTGAATATCCCGGAAATACAGGTTTAATGCCATATTCGCGCATACGCTTCAAAATTTTCTTCTGCAAAGCTTCCTGCTGTACATACCAGGAATCCGGATTAGGTCCGCCCCATCCTTCCAGATTATTCATTGCCCACCAGGCAAGAAAAGCAGGGCCGGCAATGAATCGGTTAATTTCATCTTTAGAATATCCCAGTTTTTGAAGCATATTGAACCAGATACATTCCTGGCCTACGGCTGCCAAAGGGAGATTGATACCATGTAGAGCCATCCAGTCTATTTCTTTCTCCCAGCGTTCCCAATCCCAAAAGGCCATGGTGTAGGAATAGGTACAATAGTTGAAATCGTAACGGAGTGAGAGAGATGTTTCGTGATGCTCTTTTCGGGGGACAGGAGGAAGTACCTGCGGCAATTTCGCCTGCATACCATTCCATGACAGTTGGATACCGGCATAATATTTCAGATACCAGTTGATACCTGTCGCTATATTCACATAGTTATTACCCCGGACTACGACTTTAGTTCCTTTCTGGTCCAGTTCGAAAAAATCATCCGCACCTTTCTTGAATTCGATAACAAATTTCTTCGATGCTCCCTTATCAATTCTTTCGAGCAAACCGTTTATAGGGTTGGCTGATAACTGAACGGATAAGCCTACTATTAACAAAATGAGTAAACAGAGTTTGGTTTTCATGGTATTCATTCTTCTGGGTGATGTGCAAAAGTAAGCGTTTATTTTTTTATGTAAGGAGAAAATAGAAAAGTTTGGGACGAATATAGTAAAGAATGACACACCTTCTTACCCCTTCTTCCCCAACTTCGAGCTCGGCAAATATCCGAAGAACTCTTTGAAACACTTCGTAAAATATTTAGGATCGTTGAATCCTACAGCATAGGCTATTTCGGAAACATTCACATCTCCCGATCCCTCCTGTATCATCCGTTGCGCCACGTTCAGACGGTAGTTCTTCATAAACTGTCCGATGGGCTGTCCCGTCAGGTCCTGCATTTTCTTGTTGACCAATGTCTTGCTGTAGCCCATGTCGCGTACAAAGCGTTCCAGGTTATATTCCGCATCGGCATAGTGTTCCTTCATCAGGTTGACCGCATTCGTAATGAATGTCTTGTCTCGCGATTCTTCCTTTACATGCAGCTCTTCCACATTACTGCTGGATGAGAACATCTTCTTATATTTCCTTCGCAGACTCAGTATATTACGGATACGAAGCCGGAGCACTTCTTCATCAAAAGGTTTGCAAAGATACTCGTCCACACCTATCTCAAAGCTTCTTTTCTCTTGTACGTCCGAGCGAAGCGCCGTAAGCATCAGGAAAGGAATGTGCGAAGTCGCCAGATTCTCCTTGATACGGCGGGACAACTCCATACCATCCATCACAGGCATCATCAAATCACTGACTATTAAGTCGACGGTATGTTTCTGAACGATTTCAAGGGCCTCCTGCCCGTCACCTGCCTCAAACAAACGATAATCCCCCACAAGCAGTGTGCGGATATACGAACGCATATCTTTATTATCTTCCACAATCAGGATAGTCTCTTTCTTCTGGGTATCCTCCGGTTGCAAAGTATCCGGTAGATATACACTATCAGGCTGTACCCACTCCCCATTCGTCTCTACCCGTTCTCCGGGAATCAGCGGCATCAACATACGGAATGAAGCCCCCTGCCTGTGATTATTGCGGGCAAAGATTTCTCCGCCATGCAAATATACAATCCGCTTGCACAGGAAAAGACCGATGCCTGTGCCGCTCTGCCCGTAAACCGGATATTTGGTACTCTTCTTAGACTGGTAAAAGCGGTCGAAAATCTTTTCCAGATCTTCTGCCACAAGGCCATGTCCCGTATCGCATACATTCATATAGAATAGTTTCTCCCCGTTCTTTCCTTTAACAGATGCCACAAATATGTCAATACGACCGCTATCCGGTGTAAACTTAATAGCATTCGAAACCAGATTCACCAACACCTTGCGCATATATCCCGTATCGATCATCAGAAAGGGATTCTCCAAACGGAAATAAGTACATATGTCGATATGCCTTTCCTTGGCAAAGACTCTGAAAGGTATCAGCAACTCAGACAAAAACTCGATAAAATTCGAGGAATGCTTATCCAGCACCACCTTGTCTATGTCCAGTTTCCGGAAGTCCATCAGTTCATTGACCAAGGAAAGCAAATACCGTGAATTTCGTTCGGCTATCTGCAACTGTGCCTTTACAGCCTCATCCTGCGTCTCCTTTAAAGCATGTTCAATGGGGCCATGAATCAGTGTAACCGGAGTACGGAATTCATGAGTGATGTTCGTAAAGAAAGCAATCTTCTCTTCCGTAATCTCTTTTACGTGTTGAGCCATGGTTTCCAACTGTTTGTTCTGGACAGCCAGTTCCTGCGTGCGCAGTTCCACTTCTTTTTCCAATCGCGCTTTCTGTTCACGATAACTCCGCATCTTCCGCTTATAGAATAAATAAATAGCAAGGCAAATAACTACGACAAGAAGCAGATAGAATCCAATGGATTTATAAAAATAAGGAGTGATCCCCACTTCTATGTCGGTTATTTCATCCGACCAACGCCCCAACTCATCCGTCGCACGCACTTGCAGGGTGTAGTTCCCCGGCGGGACAGCTGCATATCTTGCCATACAATCACCCGGTTGAGTTTCATTCCACTCTTCCTCGTATCCCTCCAGACGATAGGCAAAGCGAATACGGCTGCTGTTTCCATAATTCTGTGTGGTAAATCCTACGGAGAAACGATTCTCCCTTTCATGCAGGAAAATACCGGAGGCAAGGGTGATATCCTTTTGCAGATAATCACCACTGGAAGGATAGATAATATTTCCTCCAATCGCCAGTGAAGAGAGTTTCACATGCGAATCCGCAGACAGCGAAGTTTCATTATCAGAATAAATAATGACCAGTCCGTCTATAGTAGCCATATAGATAAAGTCGTGCTTTGACGAATAATGGATGCCATTCCAGTAGAACTGAGTAGCAGGCAGGCCATCAGCCTGCGTGTAGTTACTGAATGTCATCGACTGGATATTCAGACGGGACACTCCATCATTCGTAGTCAACCACAAGTTTCCCTTCCCGTCTTCAGCCATACCGATAATTGTATTATTAGGCAACCCGTGACGTGTGGTATAGTTTTTAAAGACAAAATGATTATTCTTGTCACTCGTCAACTGATACAGTCCGCTTCCATTGCCACCCAGCCAGATAGTACCATTCTTGTCTTCCAAAATGCTATTAATCTTTTCCAGTTGTGTTGACTGTGGATTATCCAGTTTATACCGAAGATATTTATAATCAAAGCGCTTGTTCGACTTAGCAAAAGAAGCAAGGTCTACAATGAAGACACCTTGCGTGGTTCCCACCCACAAACGTTTATTTCTATCAATCAACAGGGCGTGAACCGCTTCGAACTCATTATCCGACTGATCGAATAATACACGGATGAAAGTATCTTTCCGCTTATCGTAGAAATGCACTCCACGTGTAGAGCCGAACCATATTCCGTGATTGATCACATCTTCACAGGCACTATTAATAAAGTCACCTTCCAATTCGGGAATATTCTCACGGGTATAGCGCTTAAAGGTACGGTTATTGGGAATATTCAGGTTCAGTTCGTTAATGCCCACACCCCAGGTATATGCCCACAAACGATTATCGGAGTCAATCAGCAGTCCGGTAATAGTGTTATTACTGATGGAAGTAATATCGTTAGGAGAAAAAAGATGATGGGCACAAGTCTTTTCCTCCTGATTCCATTTCATCAGTCCACGTTCTACTAATCCAATCCAAAGATTGCCGTCTTTATCTTCACCTACAGCATTAACAGGTGTAGGAGTATCTGTTTCTGTGACAGAAGTGCCGCATGTCCATAATTCTGTTTGTAAACGCTTCGGGGAAAGCAGGTTAATGCCTCCGGTTTCAGTACCCAGCCAGATGGTCTCTCCATCGGTGAACAGGCAGTTGATGGCATTACAGTTAATGGTTACTCCACCCCGGTCACTGGTCTGACGGATGAATGAAAAAGTATCCGTATCTTTGTTATACACATTCAGTCCATTCAGGGTAGATACGATCAGGTGTCCCCGTTCCGTCTGTTTGATATCCGTTATATAGGCTTGGCTCAACATTCCGGGACGATGAGTGGAATAGCGATACCTCTTCAGACTTCGTTTGGCATGATTATATCTGAATAGACCACGGTTAGAGCCAATCCACAAAGCATCCCCATCCGCCTGCATACAGGAAATCCGCCAATCTTCACTGAAAGAAACCAAACTATCGGACAAGATATCTGCCTTTAAGAGATGATCCGGTTGCTTCTCAACACGATATACCTGGTTGTCAATACCTGCACAAACTGTCCAGCCTATATCAAGAATGGCATGTACGGGAGATTCGCATTCGCTTTTCAGACGATACCAGGTCTTTATATCTCCCTGATCGTCCAAATCAATACACCACAGTTCTTTATTGCCGGAAATCCATAAATCTCCCTGTCTGTCTTTATAAATGGTACTAACGTTTTCATTCAATAACTTTTGCAGCGGACTATCCGGTGGAACAGGGAGTTTTACCAAAGCATAAGTATCCAGGTCGAGGATATCTATCCCACCTTCGGATGCAATCCACAATCGCCGGAAGTTATCTTCACAAATCTTATGGACAAAGTCATTCTTTAAGCGTATCGGTTCCGTTTGTGTACCATAATTCAGGAACTGATAACCATCATATCTGCCTATACCATAATGTGTGGCAACCCAGACGTACCCTCCGGAATCTTTAAAGATATCACTTACAAAGCTATAAGGCAGCCCTGCATTTTCAGTGATAAACTTAAAGTTGTACTGGCTGAAAAAGCGATCCGCACTTTTCGGAAAAAGCGCCAAAACATGTATCAGACAGATGAGAAAAAGGAAAATACGTTGTTTCATTTCTTTTCGATTCGGATACGCGCGTCTACTGCAATCACATATTTTTCCGTTGCCAGTAGTGGGTTGATATCCATTTCCTTGATCTCCGTTGCAAAACGCAACAAAGTAGAAAGGCGTACGATAATCTCGGCGAATTTATCTTCATTCACCCCCTTTTGTCCGCGTGTTCCCTTGATAATTTTGTAAGCACGAAGGGAATGAATCATGGAGTAAGCCTCTTCATACGAAAGCGGTGCCAGACCGGAAGAAACGTCCTTAAGCACTTCCACAAAAATGCCACCCAAACCACACAGCACTACATGCCCGAATTTCTCTTCATACTTGGCGCCTACGAAAAGTTCCGTACCCGTCAGCATCGGTTGTATCAGGATACCTGTCACTTCGGGAATCTGCATCATACGTTCAAATTCAAACGCCAGATGCTCTTCTCCCTTGATGTTAAGCACCACACCGCCTACGTCGGATTTATGAACAGGTCCCACCACCTTTGCCACTACAGGGAAACCCGTGCGACGAACAAAAGCCAGCACCTCGTCTTTATTGGCCGACACAAATTCCTCAACTATGGGGATGCCGGCAGCATGCAGCAATGCCTGTACATAATGGGGCTGAATATATCCATCTTCGGGGATAGAGTCTATAATACGACGAATACGCGGCACATCCACACCAAAGAGTTCGATCTCATTGGCGGCAGGCCGGGAAGCATTCATAATGCGAGACAATGCGGTACCCAATGTCACTTCGTCAGCAAAGTTCACATGGCCTTTAGCAAGGAAAGCGGCAACTTCCGCTCCGGCAGTATTGATGGAGGGAAGAATGGGAAAGATCGGTTTACGGCATGTCTGCATCTTCTCGTGCAACACGTCATACATCTCGAACATGGTAACCAGTCCCGGTGTCCCGAAGATAGCCAGAACAGCATCAATATTATCAAATTTCTCTTCACAATATTCCAGGCAAAGACGCAAATGGTCGGGAGTTCCCGTAGCCAGGATATCAATCGGATTTCCTACAGCTGCACCGGGGAAGAGTTTACTTTTCAATTCGTCCACAACCGGGCCTTCCAGCTTGGGCACATTCAGTCCGCCTTTACTCAGCGCATCAGTCAGCATAACGCCCGGACCTCCGGCATGGGTAATGATGGCAAAATTCTTTCCTTTTAGTTCCGGTAGAGTGAAAATACAACCTACCGTCGTCAGTTCCTCGCGCGAATAACAACGTACAATACCTGCCTTACGGAACAAAGCTTCCACTGCCGAGTCCGAACTGGCAATGGCACCTGTATGCGAAGATGCCGCACGACTACCACTTTCACTGCTACCTGCCTTGATGGCAGCAATCTTACAGCCTTTCTTTATCAGAGAGGATGCATGGAACAACAGACGGTCCGGGTCACCGATACTTTCAATATAGAGCAGTTTTATTTTAGAATCTTTATCTGCCTGGAAATTCTCGTCCATATATTGCAGCACATCTTCCACACCTATCTGCTTGGCATTCCCCACAGACCAGACAGAATTGAACTGCAAACCTTTTGTTACGGCACTTTCCAAAATGAAAACGGCAGTCGCACCGGAGCTGGATATCAAATCGACTCCTTGAGAATGCAATTGCGGAATGGGTTGACTGAACACACTATGATGCCAGGTATTCATCAGTCCGATGCAGTTCGGCCCTATCAGGGAAGCACCGTACTTATTTACCGTTTCCAAAATACGGTCTTCCAGCAGAGCGCCCTCATGTGTCTCTTCACCGAATCCGGCGGAGAGAATGATAAACGCCCGTACCTGCTTCTCAACTGCAAGCACTTCCACGGCATCAGGACACATCTGTGCGGGAATAGCGAGTATCGCAAGTTCCGTATCGGGAATGTCCTTCACATCAGCATAAGCTGTTACACCTTGTACTTCTGTCTCTTTCGGATTCACGGCACGAAGTTCACCGGTATAACCACCATTAATAAGGTTACGCAGGATAGCGCCTCCCGGCTTGTGCACATTATTGGATGCTCCCACCACTACAATACTGGCAGGACGAAGCAATTGGTTTGTTATCATAGTCTGTTCACTTTAAGTTCAGGATACAATGTGACAAATATACGTCTTTTATGCAATCCTGCAATCGGAAAAGAAAAGAAAAATAGAAGTGTAATCGGGAAAGGGGGTTTCAAGTAAGCAGTCTTTTTGGATGGCAGAATAAGAGATATTGCAACAATTCAAAATAATTGTCAGTATTCCGTATAAAGATTTCATATATTTGAAGCCTCATTCTAAAAATGGGGACATAACGAAACAGAATTATGGACATCAGAAACAGAATACAACAACTATTAACCGCCATCAACCAAGGGGTTTATGAGAAGGATACGGAATTAGGCTTATCATTATTGGCTGCATTGGCAGGCGAAAGTGTTCTCTTGCTGGGTCCTCCGGGGGTAGCTAAGTCCATGGTGGCGCGTAGACTAAAATCTGCCTTTAAGGGAGCAAAAGCTTTTGAATATCTGATGTCACGCTTTTCTACTCCCGACGAGATATTCGGTCCTATCAGCATCAACCGACTGAAAGAGTTTGATAAATACGAACGTGCCATTGATGGGTATCTGCCTACGGCAAGCGTAGTGTTTCTGGATGAGATATGGAAAGCGGGACCTGCCATACAAAATTCATTGCTCACCGCCATCAACGAGAAAATCTATCGGAATGGCGATAGCGAAATTAAGTTACCACTAAAACTTCTGATTGCCGCCAGTAACGAGTTACCAGCACACGGCGAAGGACTTGAGGCTCTGTGGGATCGGTTCCTGCTGCGTATCATCTGCACCTGTGTAAAGGACGAACAGACTTTTTACAACATGCTGCTCGATGACAACGATAAAGAAATAAACGTGCCTTCAGAACTGCAAATCAGTGAAGAAGAATATGCAGACTGGCGCGGACAGATCAACCGGATTTCACTATCTGCCGAGATTCTGCACTACATTACGAACGTTCGCCGCCAACTGAAACGGCTTCTACTGGATGATGAAGGCACTGCCCGAAACGTATATATAAGCGATCGCCGCTGGAAAAACATTGTACAATTGCTGAAAGCCTCAGCTTTCATTAACGGACGTACAGAGGTCAACTCATCAGACTTGCTGCCCCTATACCATTGTTTGTGGAATGAGGTAGATGAATGTGAGCCGATTCATCAATTGGTCATCCGGGAGCTATTCACCTCCTGCCTGGAAAAAATGGAAGAAATCACTGAAGCGATTAAAAGCGACATCCGGATCAGCCGTGTACGCCAGGCTTTGGAAGACTTCAAGAACAACTGTTCCCCCAGGAATGAACTGGAAATTACAGACTACTTCTATTACCATGTAGAGGAACACGGAACAGGCCATACATACATCTTTGCCGTAGACTATCTGGCTCTGAAAGAACAGAAGAAAGAAAATGCGCCGAAACAAGCTGTTATCTATCCCGACCCATTGAATCCGGGACGTTCCATCATTCGTTGTTACCCGGGCGGAACCCCCTCATCATCTGCCTCCCAGCAACGGGTAAACCTGTACAGGGAAGGAACGGAATACCTGTTGATAGACGGCGTACGATATCCGATGAGCCAAAGGAAAAAAGGAGAGAAAACACTCCCTGCATCCGGCAAATCCCCTCAAAGCCTGTTCGACAAATTGCCTCAGATTACTCCCCGCAATTACCGGAACGAGTTGAATCAACTCTTCCAGCAACTATCAACCCTCACCAGTTCCTTATGTACGGACAACCTGTTCGTCGCACCGGCTGATAAAGAGTTAATCATCCGCTACTCGGATGAAGTATTAAAAAGACTGCGGAATGTAGAGATCGAAGAGGAAAAGTTACAATTCAATTTGCAACAATATGGCGGGGCTAACCAAAAAGAAGTATGACATCCACTTCTATACAAAGATAGTCGAGAAATTTGTGCAAACAGGAGAATGCGCCAAGACTCTATACGGCGAAACGGAAGATCCCTTGTTGCTCTATCTACTGGCTGTCT
>ERZ1027040.870-NODE-870-length-11752-cov-3.522185_pt1 | contig 11752 bp, 10 predicted proteins | sample MGYA00519437_ERZ1027040 | MGnify/ENA primary metagenome ERZ1027040 (study PRJEB26926, sample SAMN06164809) | human gut metagenome | biome: ENVO:00009003; feature: ENVO:2100002; material: ENVO:00002003 | host: Homo sapiens | place: USA | collected 2012 ... | reverse complement strand
GTATAAGAGACAGCTCCTATGAGTTGTATTGTTATCGCCCGTTCACCAAGTGGCAAGCCACAAAGTGACCCGGTTCCGTCTCCACATATTCCGGTGTCTTTTCAAGGCACTGCGCCATGCAGTGCTCGCAGCGGCCAGCAAATCGGCAGCCTGGTTTTGGGTCGATCGGGCTGGATACCTCACCCCGAATGAGCTGGAAACCCTTTTTGCGACTCTCCAAATCAGGCTCCGGGATAGCGGCCAAGAGGGCTTTTGTATAAGGGTGGAGCGGCTTTTGAAACAATTCGTCAGAGCTTGCAAACTCAATGCAGGTTCCTAGATACATGACCATAATTTGGTCCGAGATATGCTTGACAACGGATAAATCGTGCGTGACGAACATATAGGACAGATTTAGTTCATCCTGAAGGTCCATCAAAAGGTTTAGTATTTGGGCCTGAATTGACATATCAAGTGCAGAAACAGGCTCATCACAAACGATGAAGCGTGGCTGCAGCGACAGCGCACGCGCAATGCCGATACGTTGACGGCGCCCTCCGTCAAGTTCGTGAGGGTAAGCATCAGCGTAACGTCTGGCAAGCCCAACCATATCCATCAGCTCAACCGCCCGGTTCATAATTTCGCGCCGCGTCGGATAAGACTTATGGATGAACATATATTCCGAGATCGTTTCAATCACGGATTTTCGTGGATCAATGCTTGAGTAAGGATCTTGAAAGATGATCTGCATTTCGCGGCGCAACGGCCGCATCTTACGGATATTGAGGCTGGTAATGTCTTTTCCGTCGAAGATAATATGACCGGCGGTCGGCTCAATAAGCTTGAGGATTGTACGGCCCAATGTGGACTTTCCGCAGCCTGACTCGCCAACAACACCAAGCGTTTCACCCTGATAGAGCTTAATGTTGATTGAATCAACAGCATGCAGTGTGCCACCTCCCACCTTAAAATACTTTTTCAGGTCTATTGTTTCTAACAGAGGGGCGTTGCCCTTATCATCCATTCGTATTCCCTCCTACACCTGTTTTTTGCCTATCCGGATCAAATAGATGGCAGTAGAGCTTATGACTCCCCTCGCCGCATATTTTTGGCTTTTCCGTTCGACAAATCTCCATGCACTTTTCACAGCGCGGTGCGAATTCGCATCCCTTTGGTAAATTTGTAGGATCCGGCATAAGACCTAAAATAGGTTTAAGCCGGCGTGCCTTTGTCGTCAGATTTGGAATGGAACCAAAGAGACCCTCTGTATAGGGGTGGTGCGACGGCGCGAGAAAAATATCCTCTACGGTACCAGCCTCTACGATTTTTCCTGCATACATCACGCACACATCATCACAGGTTCGCGCAACAATGCCCAAATCATGTGTAATCATCAGCATTGAGGTTCCGAGCCGACTCCGAAGTTCCGCGATCATGGCCAGAACCTGAGCCTGTATCGTGACATCCAATGCAGTTGTCGGTTCATCCGCAATGAGCAGCTCTGGCTCGCAGCACAACGCCATAGCGATAACAACGCGCTGCTTCATACCGCCTGAAAACTGATGTGGATACTCGTGCTTTCGCGATGGCATAATGCCGACCAACTGGAGGATCTCGTCGATTCGCTGCTCTACGGCATCATTAGATAGTTCAGGCCTGTGAAGTCGAATTGCCTCTCCAATTTGATCGCCGACTGTGTAGACCGGATTCAGCGAAGACATCGGGTCTTGAAATACCATAGAGATGCGGTTTCCTCTCACGCCCCGCATTTGCTCCTCGTCAACATGGAGCAAGTCTTCGCCTTCAAAGCAGATCTCTCCGCCTTTAATACGACCTGTCGTTTCCGGCAAAAGGCGAAGAATACTCAGCGCTGTTGTCGTCTTGCCAGCGCCGGTCTCGCCGACGAGACCGAGTGTTTTTCCCTTTTCGATTTGAAAGCTGATACCGTTGACAGCCTCCACAACCTCTATGTCAGTTTCATAAGTAACCCGAAGATCCTTAATCTCCAAAATCGGGCTTTTTTCATTTTCCATTATAGCTCCTCTCCCGTGGCGTACCTTATGACTTCAAATGCGGGTCCAACGCATCGCGCAGACCATCGCCGATAAGATTCACTGAGCAGGCCGTAACAATGATAGATAGTGCGGGGAATGCCATCAAATGAGGCGCTTTTCTCATAAATTCGCGAGCCTCCGAAAGCATCTGCCCCCACTCCGGCTGGGGGGCCGGCATACCGAGGCCCAAGAAACTCAGCGTCGATTCATAGATAATAATTTTTGCGATGTTCAACGTGGTGTTGACAATAATAACGCCAATTGCATTGGGGATAATATGTGAGAGAATGATGCGAAATCCGCTCGAACCGCCAGCCTTTGCCGCCTCGACATAGTCCTGTTCAGAAAGCGTAAGTACCTCAGAGCGAACCAGCCGAACATAGTTGGTAAAATACGCCAAAGTCAGCGCAATGATCAAATTGGTAAAGCTGGCACCCAACGCATATACGACCGCCATGGTAAAAAGAATGTCAGGAACCGACATAAAAATATCCAGGGACCGCATGATAATGCTGTCTACCTTGCCGCCAAAATAGCCAGCGACTGCACCGAGAAGGCTGCCAAACAGGCATGAAGAAATCGTCGCAAGAATCGCAATAGCAATGGAAACACGTCCACCGTAGATAATACGCGCGAAAATGTCACGTCCGTATCCGTCGTTGCCGAAAAGATTCCCTACGGAGGGCTTTGCAAGCATTAAATCCATATTCTGTGTAATTGCCTTATCATAGGAGATAAACAGTGGCGCGCCCACCAAGATCACCGTCAGCACGACCAGCAGCACCAGTCCAATCACGGCTCCCTTATTCTTTTTGAATCTGCGCCATATCTCTTTCCATTTCCCGTCACTTTTGTAGTCTTCATTCAAGCTTTTTTGGGCCGCCATTTGCTCACTTCCTCCCAGATTTTGTGTATTTGGCGCGAATGCGAGGATCGATCATCGCATAAATCAAATCCACGACCAGCATAACAACGGTAAAGCAGATCGAGATCAGAATCGTTCCGGCAATGATGACCGGCTCATCCTTATAAGTAATACGCTCGACAATCAGGCTGCCGATACCTTGCACAGAAAACAACTCCTCTGCAACCACAGCGCCACACAGCAGAAGGCCGAGGCTCATGCCAACTTGTGTGATAACAGGAAGAAGCGCATTCTTCAACACATGCTTCCAAATTACAGTACGTTCGCTGGCACCCTTAGCGCGTGCAGTTCGGACATAGTCCTGACGAATCGCATCTAACATAGACGACTTGGTAAAGCGGAAATTCTGTGCGGCAATGGGAAGTGAGATTGCCAGTGCTGGCATGATATAGCCTGTCCAGTTCGGAATGCCGTAAGACGGCAGCCACTTGAGCTTGAGTGCAAAGAAGAACAGTAGTACAAGGCCGAGAACAAAGGTCGGTACAGCAGCCAACAGGAAGGAGATAACTGAGGAAATCGTATCCATGGGTGAATATTGCTTCACAGCAGCATAGATTCCCAGAGGAATTCCGATGGCTGTTGAGAGAATCATTCCAATGAACGCCAGCTTTAATGTCATAATATACCGCGGCCATATCTCATCGAATACATTTTGCTTGGTAACATAAGAAATGCCAAAGTCCTGGTGGAGAAACATATTGCTGAGATAGTTCACAAATTTCTGAAAAAACGGCAAGTCATATCCGATCGCATGGTTATATGCATCCACATCCGCCTGAGAGACACCAGATCCGAGAATAGCACGTCCCGGATCTCCCGGCGTTATGTTCATAATCAGATAGATAATCAAAGTCACGCCGATAATCGTTGGAATTAAAAATAGGATACGCTTTGCGATGTATTTCTGCATACTTGCCCCCTTTTTTGAGAGATCAGCTATCGTCAGCCTAAGGACCAACGATAGCTGATCCACTTATCCTACAGGAAAGAGTTTATTTAGCCCAACTGATATCGGTCAGGTGGTAGTAGAATGGGTTAATGCTGTCAATCTTTACGCGGTCAGACCATGCAATGCCGACGGCTCCATGATAAAGGGGCAGGATTGTCTTGGTGTCCATAATCATGCTCCACAGCTCAGTGTAAATATCATATCGTTCCTTGGTGTCGGTAGCAAGAACACCCTGATCAACCAGATTCTCAATCTTTTGCCAGTCGAATGTGTTTTTATCATCTTTATAGCAGACAACATACATTCCGACAGACTCTGAATCAACCTGCTGGCGAATGTTATTGTAATCATAGTTACCACTGTCCGAATATACGCACATATCATAGTCAAGTGCATAGAGACGCTCTGTCACAGGACCAGTTTCGCCGATTTCAACATTGGCGATCATACCATTCTCGGCTAAGCACGCCTGAATGACAACTGCGGCCTTTGCTTTCGGTGCCGTATCGGCATTGTAGGTCAGGATGGTACCGACATTGATACCCGCAGCAATCTGCTCTTCGGAAAAGCCGGCATCAAGCAACGCCTGATGGCAGGCATCCTTATTATAGTCATAGGTTTTAAACCTTCCATCACTAGCGCGCGGAGCGGTTGCTACATAGTCAGGAACCATGTATTCATATGCTACTGTACCATAGCCGCTGGTCGCAGCCTTAACAACGCTTTCCTTATTAATAGCATAGAATATCGCTTCACGGACTTTGGGATTGGCAAGAATACCATTGTTAGACGGGGATTGATAGTTGATGCCGAGAAACTGAATATCGTTCGCCTTTGCCAGTGTGCAACGTCCTTGGGCAGAGGATTCAATGTCCTCCCACTCGGACAAGGGCGCATCCATGAGATAGTCAAGCTCACCATTCTCATATGCGATGACTGCCGCAGCGTCCTCGGTGATAAGACGGTATTCAACATTTTTGATTGCCGGTGCGCCCTGCCAATAATTTTCATAGGCCTTCAGCTTCACGCCGGCGGAAACATCATACTCAGATACGTAATAAGGTCCCGTTCCCGCTGTATGCGGCCTAGTCCCAAAGGGAACCCCGCTATCAATGATTTCCTGATATTCTCTCTTGCTGTAAATTTTAATGGTAAAAAAGGTGTGAGAGATGGCAGAATAGGGATATTTGAGCGTCATGATTACAGTTTTGTCACCGTCTGCCTTGATCGAGTCGATCATAGAGGTCACATAACCGAATTTAGAATTCTGCATTGCCAGCTCATAGCTGAATACGACGTCCTCTGCCGTAAGAGGATCTCCGTTCTGGAAGGTGGCATCCACAAGCTCGATGGTATAGGTAAGACCATCTTCACTGACCTGAATATCCTTTGCCAGTAGGTTGTAGTAGCCGCCTGCAGACTCATCAATGCCATAAAGGCCTTCAAAAAGTTGAACATAAGTGATTTTATTGCCTTCCATGGCAGAGGTCTGTTGCCAGTCGGTGCTTTGGAGCGCAGAGGAAAGCCGGAGGTAAAGCGTGTCCTTATCATCGCTCACCGATGGGGTATTGCCCTCGCTGCCGCAGCCCGCAAATAGGCTGAGCATCATTATGATAGCCATCAGGAGACTGATATATTTCTTCGTCTTCATTTTGCTGAGGCTCCTTTCATATCCCATTTGCTAATATTAACCGCGTTTTAAGAATGCGGTACAGCAGTGCATAGCGCCGAAGCCCTTAAGGACTTCATCAAACTGAATGGGAATAACCTTGATTCCGTTTTTCTCCAGTAACTCTTGTGAGCGCGGATTACCAGCTGGCATAACAACCAAGCCCGGTTCAATAGCAACATAATTGATTGCAAGGGTCTCCTTAGCCTCATTTCTCGAGGGACACTCGAGTAGCTTAATTCCCTTTTTCTTCAGCGCATCACAAACATCATAGGGGACCTGAGAGGCGTGAATCATAGCAACATCATGACTTGCCATATTTACTAATCCGTCAATGTGCGCATGACCATAGGGAATCTGCATATGAATAATCTGCGTTACTCCCATACGTTCAAGCTCATAGCGAACCATTTCATAGCCCTCGCGATTTGTACGTACACCGCTTGCAAGGATTACTGTATGGCGATCAATCCACATTCCCATTGCACCCTCAAAAGTCGCGCCGCCACAAATCGTGCGAATAATCGGTACACCAAGATCGGCCAATTTCTTTGCCGCATAACGCTCCTCGCCTCTGCGAGCTTCCGTTGCAGGACGGGTAACGATTGCGCCTTCTGGTGTCATGAAGACTAAATCGCGGCAGAAGAGTGCGTTGGGGCGGTCACTGCGCTGCTCATCGACATAGTGTACCTGTACACCATGTGCGCGGTATACATCGGCAAGTGCATCATGCTGAGCACGGAACTTCTCGGGGTCGATTGGAGCCCGGAATCGAGCGGCTTTCCAGTCAAAATTCTCTACTTCTTTTCCGGGACGGCGCATCAAAACTGCTTTAAGCTTATCGACCTCTGAGCACACGCCCCAGTCGCCCCATATACTGCTCATATCCTCAGTGATTGTCGTCTCGAGTGGGAACCACCGCTCACCAGCAAGAGCATCAATGTCATGTTTTACATCTGTCATTAGCATTATCCTCCTCGTTTTTAAAGCAGATTCAACGATTTCAGCCTTCGATGAGGCCGCGTCGTTGTGCTACTTGTATACCAGCAAAATGTGTGCCAGAACGAGGACGTCAAACATAAAATTATATAATTTTATAGAGTTCTTTGCTATTTTTACAGAATTCTTTGCTATTCCGAGTTTTTATGCAACACCGCCGCTCTTTGAGCCGCCGATTTAAGCTAAGCAGGAGCGTCGGCCAGTTCGTCTTCCAGCTCCTAATTGCCAAAATTTTTTGCATATACGCAAAAAATTTTGACACACAGGTGTCAAAATTTTTTGACTAACGATTCATACGTCAATTTTATATTTCTTCATTTTGTACATAAAAGCCTGTCGAGAAATACCGATTAGTCGTGCAGCCTCTGCATATGTAGAGGTTTTTTTCAGCGCATCCTCAATGATTCCCTTTTCCACGGAATGAATCTGGTCATTTAATCCGGAAGGCCCCTCATCAGCGCCAGTGCTACATGGCAATGAATCTTTCTCATGTTGCCCACATTGTTGTACAATATAGCCCGTCAGATCCCTCGCATGAATATATTTCCCTTGTGCGACATTAAAGGCGCCCTCTATCGTATTGCGAAGCTCTCGGACATTTCCGGGCCACGGATATTCCTCAAACATTTTTTTTACTTCTTCATCAACACCGAAAATGTCCTTTTTCATACTACTGTTGAACTTGCTTATGAAATATTTCATCAAAAGCTCGATATCGCAGCGTCGCTCCTGCAGCGTCGGCATATCCACCCGAACAACACTTAGTCGATAGAGCAAGTCCTCGCGCAGCTTTCCTTTACGAATGCATTCCTGCGGGTCTTCATTCATTGCTGCAACGATTTTAACATCGACTTCGAGTGGCTTATAGCTGCCCAGACGGCAGACACGCTTTTCTTCAATTGCACGCAGCAGCTTTGGCTGAACGCTAATATCCATAGAATTGATCTCATCAAGAAATAACGTTCCCCCATTTGCAATCTCGAAAAGTCCCGGCTTGTTTTCGGCTCCAGTGTAGCTTCCCTTGGTTGTACCGAAGAGGATGCTCTCCAGCAGCGTCGCAGGTATTGCGGCACAATTTTGAGATACGAATGCCTTGTCTGCCCGGTTGCTTGAGGTGTGAATAGACTGAGCGATCAACTCCTTTCCTGTACCAGACCGTCCGGTGATCAGCACTGTCGAATCTGTTTTTGAGATCAATGGGATTTTTCGTTTAATCGCCTCAATATCTTCTGAGCAGGTTATAATATCATCAACGCAGTAAAAAGACCCCTTTCTCGTGTGAGAAGAGTGAAGATTGATGCTTTGCTTTTCGTAGAAACGACTTGCGTATCTTGATACATCAATTGCCCCTATGATCTCGCCTGTACCTCCTGCGCGAATCGGCATAGTTGTATTAACGGATTGAAATACCTCCTCACGGCAGGTAATCAAGGTCTGGTATTCGTTGTAAATCGGCTCGCCGCTACGCAACACCCGCATAATCGTACTTGTTTCCTCGGTCAGCCCCGGATAAATATCAAGAACATGCTTGCCGACTAAGTCTTCCTGCTTAGCGCCGCTGATATCAGGACGGTATGTCATAAAAAACTCGATATAGCCTTTGTTGTCTGTAACAATTAGGCCATCATAATAATTATCAAGTTTAAATAATTGTTCAATGTAGTTTGATAACATAACAGGACCCCCCTCGCACAACATTTCTTCTGCCGTTTTCTATATATGGCATTAACCTCTATGGGCTTCTCTGTGTCCGCCTTAACTATTTCGCTGAGGAGGTTACAGATTGTTGCTGCAATACGCATGCAATACAGATGTTAATTACCCGGTGTATAAGCGGAATTATCTTGATAAAAAACTCATTTCAGCAGTATGCTTCCTGCAAAGCTTCATCGGCAAGGAGGCATATGCCCATTGTTGCCTCAACGTTTTTTTCGCTGAGAAGAAGGCGGGATATCCAGCGCCATGCGGTATTTTGCAACAGCACGTCGACTGACCTCAATGCCGAGCGCTGATAGCGCTATACGCACTGACTCATCCGAAAGTGGTGCTTCTGGATTCTCTGTCTTAATCAGGTCTTGGATGCGTTGCCTGACGGCCTGGGAAGAAACGGAAGCATCCGAGCGAATAGCAGTCGTGAAGAAGCTGCGAAGAGGGACAATTCTGCCCCGATACTGAATATATTTATTCTGTATTGCACGGCTTACCGTAGATGTGCTCATGTCCATTTTTCCCGCCATCTGCTGCATAGTGATCGGCGTAAGAGTTCCACCTGAGCAAAAGAAGTCATGTTGCTCCGTAGCAATCAGCGTAAGCAACCGTAAGATCGTATTGCACCGCATATGAACCCCCTTGATGATGGCGTTTGCCTCTGTAAGTTTTTCACGCACATATTGTTGCACGTTGGGGTCATCGGAAGTAGCAAGCAGCGCAGAGTATTCGGTGTTGACCGAAAGGCGGGGCAAAACGCGCCTGTTCAGCTCAATTGTCACCCTGCTCTGTTCCACAGAAAATGCCGCATCGGGTACGATGTATGCTATCGGCTCGCTACTGGCAAAGCTACGTGATGGAATCGGTTCAAGCGCAAGAACCTTAGCGCTCGCCTGCTTTATCTCGCTTACGCCGGCACCCAACATTGCTGCAAGCCCCTTATAATCTCGTCTGCCTAACTGCTCTAGACCATTGCGAGCGATGCCTATTGTCAGGGGGTCTAATGAGCGGCTCTGCACCAGCTGCAGAATCAGACACTCAGAGAGGCTGCGTGCGCCGACGCCCGGCGGATCGAGCATTTGTATGGCATATAGTGCCTGCTCAAGGGAGAAAAACGGAATACAAAATTCCTTCGATAATTCTTCAAGCGGGCAATCAAGATAGCCGCGCCCATCGAGGCAGTCAATGAGAAAACGGCACAGCTGCAGCATCCCATCATCTACGAGGCGCATTTGCCCAATCTGTTCGTTGAGGTAATCTCGGAAAGTCAGTTCCCGTGTCAGCACAGCAGAAATATCCAGTGCATTCCCAGAACCTCTCGGCATATCACGCCATGTTTCCTCACTGCACAGCTCAATCTGTTCGTATTCAGATCGCATATCTTCGTTTGGCAGCTCTGTTTCATAGTAGGTCGGCATACACACATCCAACAATGGATTAGAAAGCGCCACATCCTGCACATACTCACATAGCTCCGGTGCAGAAAGCTGGAGGCAGTCCAACGACTGGCGCATCGTCTGCGTCAGCGCAAGCTTCTGCGATAAAACATGCGACTGTTTCAGCTCCACTATTATCCCCACCCTCCATCGTGATGTCACATAGAGTATAGCATTTTTTCACCCGCTTAACAAGTGACAATTCACAGTCTGCATTGCACTATCTGTCAGAAATAACATATTGCGCTATCTTGTGAAGAATGCGGCAAAGGTGGATGAATGTCAACTCAAAGGGTGTGTTTCCATGTGCACAGGTAGCGGCGCAAGTCATGGTAAAGCAAGCCAACTGCGTAATTGTCAGTATGGCCTCGGAAAGCGGCCTGGAAGGTAGTGAAGGGCAAAGCGTCTATGCCGCCAGCAAGAACGCGGTCAATTCCCTGAACCGCTTGTGGGCAAAAGAGTTGGGCAAGAAAAAGGGGTGTGTAGTCGGTGCGGTGCCGGCATTCTGGAGGCAACAGGGCTACGTGCACTCAGCTACGAAACGGTGCTTACCTCCGCTCATGGGATCAGCATTGATGAACTGCGGGTAGGCTACGCCAAAACTTCGAATACACCGATGGGACGCAGCAGAAAACTGTCGGAGGCAGCAAATACCGCCGCGCTTCTACTTAGCAGCAGAGTCTCCTACACCCGCGGAGTGACGATCAATGTCGCTATCGGAAAGGGCGAGAGGAAAAGATGGTTGTTGAATATTTCTTTGCGCGTTGAAGTGCCATAAAGACCTTTGGGGTGGGGAAGAAGGGTCATAAGCACAACAATATATATTTTTGAAAAACATATTAAGAAGGCCCAATAGAATCGTGGGATATGTCCTGCACAGCGGCTAAAATTTAGCCTTATTTTTAGCCTTACTGCGTTGATATGAGATAAAATTACCTAACATGAGATGGCAATAAAATTGCATAATTCCCCCACATTATGGTACTTGCCGGCATAAAAAGGGACAAGCCAAAACACCTTTTTGTCGGTTCGAGTCCTGTACCGCGCACCAGAGAAAAGCCTTGTAGCCTTAGTGCTGCAAGGCTTTTTTGTTGCCCTGAAACGCCTTTTACCCTTTATCGTACCCTTTATAAATTGAGAACATTTGTAATGAAGCCTTCCATACGCTGCGCGCTGACCGAGCGCATATCGTCTGTGAAATGACCGTAGACATCAAGGGTGAAAGCGGCGGTCGCGTGACCGAGATTGCTCTGCACGGTTTTGATGTCATCACCGGCGCGGATGCAGTTCACAGCGTAGGTATGACGAAGATCGTGTATCCTTGCGTCGGAAAGGCCAATACGTTTCACAATACGCTTGAAGCTGTCGAAGATTGCACGATAGGAAACATAGCGTCCAAACTCATTGGTGAACACCAAACCGCTGTCCTCCCATGCTCGGCCTGCTGCACCTTCTGCGCTTGCAGCAGTTTCATCACATACGGCGCGGGTGTGAGGGTACGACTCTTGTTGTTTTTCGGTGGGGAGAAGTAATAGGTCCCACCCTTTCGCTGGCTTCTACGGAGCTGCTTATTAATGAGGATCGTACCCTTTTCAAAATCAACGCAGTCCCACATCAGACCGAGCAGTTCGCCCTCGCGCAAGCCGGTGAAGAGATCGACGGTGAGCGGAATTTCATATTTGCTGCCTTTCAGGAGATTCAAAAGCTGAGCGGTCTGTTGGTCGGTCAGCGGATGGATCTCTTTTTTGACGATTTTAGGCAGAACACACGCGGTCGTCGGATTGTAGCGGATGTAGTTGAGAAGAACGGCCTGTTGGAGCGCTTTGTGCAGCACACCGTGAATATTCTTGATGGCTTTAGCACTCAGGGCGAGTTGTCCGTCGTGTTCCTGCGAGAGCGAGTTATAAAGGCGCTGAATCGTGTGAGCCTTTAGCGTTTCAAGCGGAATACTGCCGAGCACAGGCCGCAGATATAGCTTAGCTTGTCGTTCATAGAGATATGCCGTGGAATCCTTGACACCGATCTGATAGTCCC
>ERZ1027040.867-NODE-867-length-11775-cov-6.077730_pt1 | contig 11775 bp, 10 predicted proteins | sample MGYA00519437_ERZ1027040 | MGnify/ENA primary metagenome ERZ1027040 (study PRJEB26926, sample SAMN06164809) | human gut metagenome | biome: ENVO:00009003; feature: ENVO:2100002; material: ENVO:00002003 | host: Homo sapiens | place: USA | collected 2012 ... | reverse complement strand
TTTCCTGTGCTGCCTTCAGCGCATCGTCACAGGATGTATCGGATACCATTGCTACGATGTAATTACAATTTCCGGTTACCATGTTCTCGATTGCAGATACGGCTGCTGCCGAATCGTTATCGAAGCTTGCAGATACATAATCCCATCCACGGTTGTCACATTCCTCGTGAAGCTTCTCATCGATTCCAATCATAAACTCCGTCTGGAGTGTCGGCGCCAGGAATCCTACCTTTACACCACTTCCGGATGTGCCGCCCTTTCCTGCGGAACATCCTGTCATCATTGCTACTGTCATAACTACTGCCAACAAAATACCAAACAATTTCTTTCGTTTTTTCATAGTCATTTCCTCCTCATTTTCTTTGTTTTTTCTTCCGTCAGATACAGGGAAATGGCAGAAGCACGTCCGGCTTCCGGTGGGATCATTTCGATGTATCTATCTGATGGTTTTATTATATGGAGGATCTGCCCTTCCCACAATCGGACAAGTTTCGGATTTAGGGAGAGGATTTTCAGTTCTTTCTCTCCCTTGCGAAAATAACCACCGCAATTACAAGAATTGCGATTTCCCAGATATAAGAAAAATAGCTGTAAAGAGAAAGCCCCGCAGACAGATTCAGAAGAAGCACCATGGACAGACTGCCCAAAACAGTGCCGCGCAGGTTCCCTTTTCCTTTTAGAAAGTTTATTCCGCCAAGACACGCTGCCGCAATTACCGGATACAGATATCTCCTGCCAATACCGGCACTGCCGCCATTGGTGATGAACAAAAAGATCAATGCCACCTGGGCAAATACAATACCACTGATTCCACAGATAATCATGCGGCAGATATCTAAACGGATTCCGCTGTTTTTGACTGAGGTTTCATTTTCTCCCAGCATCCGTACGTATTTCCCATAATATGTATGTGTAAGCAGCAACTGCAGGAACACGTAGATTACAACTGCAATACCGGAAAAAATCATCCAAAACATGTAGGAACCATAGTAATCCCTCGGGATCGGCGCCTGAATCGCATCCCCGAACACGGCAGCTATCCCCTGATAGATCTGCTGCAAAATAAAAGTCAGCAAAATAGGGTTTACACGGATTTTGCCAATCAGAAGCCCCTTTGCCATCCCGAACAGCATCTGTGCCAGTATCATAACCGTTAAGCTCACCCAGACCGGAAACCCTGCCCGCAGGCATAGTCCGCCCAGGCATGTCGTCATTGCGATTTCCGCCATAAATGCGAAATCTAAAACACCGCTCAGCATCTCGAGCGAGAGTCCCATCGTCAACAGTACGATAATCACAAACTGATGCAGTACATAGTCTGCAGAAAGTCTGGGGAACAATACGATAGCAAGAACCAGGATCAAAACGATATTTCCGATTTCCATATGATATTTATCATAGAATGACCGCACAGTCTTCAAGCTATCACCTCCAGCCGGTCCGCAACATCCACACAGACTTTACTCTCGTTTTCGAGCAGAAGGACGCTGCTTCCTCTTCCCACGATCTCCCGCAATTCCCGTTTCAGCCATGCGACTTCCCGGACGTTTAGATTTTGCAGCATGTTTTTCAGGATCAGCACACGCGGATGAAACAGCTTATAACGATAGATTCCTATTTTCCAGGCTTCTGTCTCAGGGTTCAGCAGCTCGATGTCCCGCCTGTCCAATCCCAGGAAATTATCTTCCAATATATACTTTTGCTGCTTCTGATAAAACCCGAATGCTGAACATATGCGCGGATATGTCGGGAGAAGAATGTTTTCCTCGTTGGTCAGATTCTCGCAGATTTCCGTATGGTTTCCATACTCCATAAGCGCAATCCGGTGCTTCATAAGCTCCTGTATGTTTTTGTAGGCGATGATCTCGCCATCTAACTCAAACCGCGACTGCATGGCATTGGAACGAAGGATGTCCGACCAGACACCATCCACCTGTCCGGGGGTACCGAGTGCCGCAAGGATTTCCCCTGCCCGCATCGAAATCTGCGGCTGCCAGCTGCCATCCCGGAACGTCTCCCACACGAAAAAATCCACCGGCTTTAGCTGTGGTTTCCCGCTGGCATCGCGTACTTCCGGTATGGTAGTATCTGCCGCCTCCAGACCGCGTTTTAATATCTCGTCAATCATCCATGTATCTTCGCTTTGACAGATCTTTTTGTAGATGGTATGATGCCGGAACAAAATCACTTCATCAAAGAAAGGGTCCGTGAAATCTGCCCGGTTATCGATTGATATAACCGTAATACCGTCCTGCTTCAACCGATTCACAAACTGTCTCAGCTTCCGGCGTTCTTCTCCCGGAAAACTCGACACAATCTCCCGCAAAACAAGAATACGCGCCCCCTGTGTGATGGCGCGTACCATCCCGATCAGAATACGGTCTCCGTTCTTCAGATGGCTGCTATGTTCATCTGCCGCATAAGGCAGATCGTATTTTTCAAGCAGTGCACGTCCCTGTATATGCAATGCCTTTTCATTCAACCGGATTTTACGCAGGCTGTTTCTTCGTAACAAAAAAAGATTCTCGCTGACATCGAGCGAATCCATGTACACCGTGTCTTTGGAGATCACAAAAATGCCGGCATCCTCAAAATCCCGTTTTCCTTCCGGCTTCCATGGTTGTCCATCCAAGTAAATCCGGCCTCTTGCGAGCGTTCCTTTCCCCTCGAAAAAGTCCGCCAGTATCTCCTTGCTGTTTTCCACGCCTGCAACTCCCATGCTGTACCCCCGGCAGATAATCAGGTTCAAATCTTCAATCTCATGCCTGCCCGGTCTGCTGATATTCACATGTTCCATCCGAATAATCTCATGTCTCATAATCCATGCCTGCTTTTTCTTTCCTGTTTTTCTAAATCACAGATCGTTTCTGTCTACTTTCTTAGGAAGCCAGATTTCTACATCTGTTCCGATTCCGGTCGTGCTGTAGAGGCGGAGACCATAGCGGTTTCCAAATGCGAGCTGGATCCGCTGGTTTACATTGCTCAATGCAATTCCGTTTCCACGCTTCCCGTTCCTGTCTGTTCCATGTGCATCCATCCCCGCTGTCTCTCCGTGCGTGCTCCCATCGTCGCCGCTCTCCCGGCGTTCCTCCGTCTGTTCCAGTGCCTGTCTCATGGAAACAAGGGTATCCCAGTCAATTCCTGTTCCGTTATCCGATATGACAACAACCAGTTCCTGATCTGTCGTATAAATCCGTATTGTCACCTTTCCGTTTTCCGCCTTCGTCTCTAAGCCATGGAAGATTGCATTTTCCACAATCGGCTGCAGCGAAAGCTTGGGAATCAGATAATTCCCGACTTCTTCCCGGTCATCCTCCACATTGATTTCAAGGGCGAATTTATTTTCAAACCGGTAGCTCTGGATCAGGAAATAATTCTCAATATTCCGAAGCTCATCGCGGATTGTCACAATGTTTTCTTTGTTGCTGATGCTATACCGGAAAAAAGCCGCCAGTGCCTTCGCCATACGGGCAATGCTGTCACATTCATATAAAAGCGCCTCACTTCGTATACATTCCAGCGTGTTGTACAAAAAATGCGGATTGATCTGACTTTGCAAGGCGGCAATTTTCGCCTGCTTATTCTGCACCTTGACGGAATATTCCTCCCGCAGCTTCTGCTGCACACGCTGTTTCTCCCGATAGTCATCCTCTAGTTTTTTTATTTTCTTTGTTTGTATCCGATGCATCAAAAGGATTGTCCCTGCCCAGACAATCACCGCACCCACACATATCCAGATTATTTTTCCCATGTTGTGCCCTCGCGTTTCACTGCGTCTGTCAATAGTACAGCTTCCGGTATTCTGCCGGCTTCACACCGACAACCTTCATAAACTGCTGACTGAAATATTTGGCATCCTTATACCCGACACTTTCGCCGATTTCATACACCGGAATCTTCGTGTCCCGGAGCATCTGCTTTGCTTTCTCCATCCGGATTCCAAGCAGGTAGTTCGAGAAGTTCTCACCGGTTTCTTTCTTAAACAATTCTGAGAAATAATTCGTATTGAAGCCGATGGTTGCGGCTACATCCTCCAGCGTGATCTTCTCTGTAAAATGCTCTTTCATATAGGCGATTGCCTCCAATACCGGCTTGCGTTCGCGGTTTTCCCGTTCACTACGGCTCTCTTTGATCAATTGCTGCACCTGACGGATCACATAGTCTCTCAAATCCGCAACTGTCGACAGATTCTCCAACACCTCCTGCTGCACATCCACATCAAATGTATCTGCTATTTCCAGAATGTCATAAGTACTGCGGAGCAGCCACAATCCCATTGCATAAAATTCGCTTGCAAAAAGTGCCTTATCGCTTGCCAGCCGGAAGCATTTGTGAATCTGGTACTGACAGGCATCCGGTTGCATTGTCTCAACCGCTTTTGCGAATTCCTCATATTCATTCTGAAAGTCCTTTGGCGAAAATAGAGTGTGCGGCTCCTGGCAATATTCGATCCGTCTGCCGTTTCCCTTGAAGAGCCGGCTGGCAGCCGCCTCTTTGCTCATCTCAATCGCAGTACTGATCTGCTCGAAGCTCTCGACTTCACTACTCACCCCGACAGTAATCCTGTAATGCTGAAAGTTCTCCAGATAATCGCTCAGCTCATTGAAAAAATCCGTAATCCGGTTGTCGATATTCTCCTGCTCCGTCTGGAAATAATTTAACAGCACCTGCACGGAATGATTCGACTGCACGGCCGCAATCAGATCGATGGTGCATGCCGAAAACGCATCCTCTGCCTTCTGCATGATCTTGCGGAGAACAAACTGCATCTGCTGTGTATTCTCTGCGACATCAATATCCCGGTCAAGCTTGAAGGTTAATCCCCGGAAGCACTTGTTCTCAAGCTGAAGTCCAAACTCCGTATTCGCGGCATCAATATTTTCCTGCTTCTGGCTTAGTATCTGTCTGAGGAATTCTTTGTGGCGCAGATATTTACTATCCTCCAGTTTTTTCTCTATCTGATCTACCTGTTGCTGCTTATCCTCACGTTGTTCTTCTTCCGCGACAATCTTCTGCAGCTGCCTGTTCAGCTCATCCTCATCGATTGGCTTGAGCAGATAATCTTCCACGCCATATTTCAACGCTTTTTGCGCATAGTCAAAGTATTTATATCCACTGACAACTATAAAATGGCATTTCACGCCCTGCTCGGATGCCTTCTGGATCATTTCCAGTCCTGTCAACACCGGCATCCGGATATCCGTGATCACGATATCTGGCGATTCGGACAGGATCTTCTCATACGCTGTCTGCCCATCTGTCACAAGTCCAATACAGGTCAGTCCCAGCCGATCCCACTGTATCAATCGTTTCACAAGCTGTCCCACTTTTACCTCATCATCTGCAATTAATACCTTTCGCATTCTGTTCATGTTACTCACCTCTGTATGTACTATCTTGTACCAACTGCTTGTTATTCAAAAAGAGCCTGGTAGTTTTCCCCCCAGACTCTGTGTATTTCTTTACTGTACACTAAACGTATACATCGTGTTACTCTGTAAACTCAGTGAATTCTCAAATGCTTTCCGTGTCACCTTCACTTCTGCACCAAGCACCGGATCGTAATACCGGATATGTGTCGAATTGTAGCTGATGACAAGCACATACCGCCCATCATCGATGCAGGCTGCAAACGGAATATCCCGATCCAGGAAATACAGCGCCGTCGACAAACTGATACCGGAGATATTGATACCGACACCATTCGTGTAATCCTCAAATACCTTCTCAAAAGTACCACAGTTTATCGCATCTGTAAGCTCCAGTGTACCTCCCGCATACTGTGCACACATATACGCACAGGTAAGCAGCGACTGATTTGCATCCGGATTCGGTGTCTCCTTGATCTCATCTGCGACTGTATTATAGCTGTCCGCTGCCAGACAGCGATAGATCGTATTTCCGTTGCTGTCCACAACAAGTCCTGCCTCGTCATCGACCACCCGCGTGATTGCGCTTCCGGCAGTTTCGTACTCGCCGATGTAGCCCGCATTGTCAAACACATAATACGCACCGTCACGTGTCTTCGTCTGCACCTGCATATCCTTGTAAGCCTCTGCTCTTCCGTATTTTGTCTTCCGGTAGCTTGCAGTATCCGACAGATAGAAATTCGATGGGAATACAATATCTAAGATATTCCATGCATAGCTGTCATATGTCGTATCCGTCGTGATCATCTTATTATTTTCCTCTTTCTTGTAGGAAATATAATCCTGATCGATTTCTTCAAAGAACTGGTTCTGTTTGCGTGCACGCGTCAGATAAATGGTATCATCCCCAACCGATGCATTCATGATATACACCCCATCCTTCGTGTAATCTTTCTTCTGTTCACCATTATCGCTCATGATAAACAACTCATACAATGGCAGGATTGCCTGTCCATCGGAAGTCATAATTACGTCTGCACTATGCGCACAGCCATAGATCAGATCATTTTCCACAAATCCAAGTGCCAGCAGCAGATCACCAGTTGCACAGGTTTTCTCATACGTTTCACCTGTCTCAAAATTCTGTATCGTGATTGCTGTGACATTTTCATCCTCGGCAGCATTCGGATAAGCAACCAGCTTCCGGTTCGCAGACACAAGGTATTTGGCAGAAGGAATTCCCTCGACAATCGCAGTCTGCGTCATATCAGCAAGGGATACCTCATACAACGTTTCATCAAGCAGATAGTAGAATTTATTCGTCTGCGCGTTGTAATAGGTAAATCGTCCGGTCTCCTTCTTCATGATGTCATAGCTCTCATCACATTCCACGAAGAACAGCTCCTGTGTCGTCATGTCTTCCGCCGAATAATAATACAGCGACATACCGTTTTTGCCTTCATGTTCGCCACGATTCATATATCCGTACACAACAAAGTAGATATTTCCATCCGCATCCATATCCGCAATATTGATATCCAGATTCGTGTTGAGTGTCCGGGCATCCGAGAAGCTGTCCTGCGGATAGCTGAATATATTCGTAAGCGAGCTGTCATTGTACTTGTACATCCAGAGTTGTCCAAGACGCACAAACGCTAAAATCCCATAGTCCTCAGATGTCACATATTCTGCTGGCTCATTTGTCACGCCCATGCTGATACTATTCCGGTCCTTGCTAATGTAACCACTGTCAAAAAAGCTTTCCTGATACCGGTCGAAAGCAAGCAGCTTCACCGTCTCCGAACTCCGGTTATAGGTGACATTGTAGTATTCGTCGACCTGATAATAATGACTCTTCTTGTCATTCATGGATTCCACCACATAGGACATGTGAATCACAGCATATTCCTTGTCGATTTCCGTGATCGTCGGCGTCACGCCCGTCACAACCACAGGTGTCAGCCCGCCCCAAGTGATCTGCTCATAGGTTGCATTCAGATCGACATGTGCCAGACTTGACGTTGTTCCTGCCTTGTCCGTCTTCAGGTTATCAAATACAACATTGCCCTCGGACTCATTGACTTCCTTAATAAACGTCGTGTCATGGAAGTTTGTTGCAAAATCCACGATTGCCTTGGCATGCTGTTCCGCCAGATTTACCACACGGTTATAGTATCGCACCTCCGTACCATCTGCCGCCGTAATGATAAATACAAATACATACTCCCGGTTTTGCTGCATGTCCATCCGGAAATTCACATCATATTTCTTGCGTCCGTTCTCGACACTTCCAGAAACCGCGTCGCCACGTTCCACAAGGGAATCACCTGCAATACTTCGCAGCTCATAGGTAAATGTCTCGCCATATTTCGCCTCATTGTCCACAAGCACCGTCACACCATGATTACTGTTTAGTGGCACAATCCCATCCCGCATCAGGCTCGTCGACATCGTCTGCGTATATCCACAGGTCCGGTTAATAACCTTACCCTCGAATTCAAGATAGACATATGGAAGTGTCGGCTCGTCCAATTCGCTGGATACACGATCCAAGCCTCTGTTATTGAATTGATTTACCAGAAAGGCTGTGCCCACTGCAACCGCAATGAACACAAACGCCTTTATCAAAAACCGTTTCATAGTTAGAAATATTTTCTCCTTTTACGATATCTGCACCGACGAATATAAAATTCATGGCAGACCATAATCTCAATCATATGAAGCAATGTTTCGTCCGCATCCTTATAGCAGATCTTCTCATAAATCTTCTTCGCAATTGAAAACATCGCTACCTTGTCTGGATAAACTGCAAACATAGGACTTCCTTCATATTCCAGCCGGTCGCAGGCATCCTCCACCATAACCAGTATCAGCTTTGCCCGCATCGGATACATCGCACGCAAATATGCCCGGTCTTCCTCTAACTCCTGCTCATCCACAACCATGAGTTCCGGAGTGCGAAACTTATGCACATACATCTCATCGATTTCTTTCATGGAATCCTCTCACATAAAATGACATAAATAGACAATCAGTTTTTGGCTGATTGTCTATCTGTTTTTCTTATTTTATGCTTTGAAATCCTGTTTTGTGCGTCCGAATCCGTATCTCCTACTCATCACCAAAGGAAATACCAAGACGCTTTGCATACTTGACAACACTATCGTCCGGGGATACATATTTGAGCTTTCCTGCAGACTCTTCCATCGGAATTGCTGTCACTTCATTGTTACGCATAACAACAAGCTTGCCGAAATCTTTATTCTTGATCAGCTCGACTGCCTCTGCACCAAACAGGCTGGAAATCACACGATCATATGGATCCGGGCTTCCGCCTCGCTGTGTATGTCCCGGAACTGTCACACGGATGTCCATACCGGAATATTCCTTGATCTTATCTGCAACTTCATAAGCGACAGATGGATATTTCGCAGCTGCGGCTGCTACGGCTGCCTTACGCTCCTTCTTTGGAAGTGCTGCGACTTCTTTCGAGATTGCACCCTCTGCAACAGCAAGAATCGAGAATCCCTTGCCCTGCTTGGTTCTTCTGTCAAGTGCCTCACATACCTTGGCGATATCATATGGAATTTCCGGAATCAGGATGATGTCTGCACCGGATGCGATACCCGCATGCAATGTAATCCAGCCTACCTTATGTCCCATAACTTCTACGATAAATACACGGTTGTGTGAGCATGCAGTTGTATGGATGCAGTCGATTGCCTGTGTTGCAACATCGACCGCACTCTGAAATCCGAATGTCATATCGGTGCCCCAGATATCATTGTCGATTGTCTTTGGAAGTCCAATCACATTCAGTCCTTCCTGAGACAGACGGTTTGCTGTCTTCTGGGAACCATTTCCACCGAGAACAACCAGTGCATCAAGCTTCAGTTTGTTGTAATTTTTCTTCATTTCCTCAACTTTGTTGAGTCCTTCCGGTGTCGGCTCATCGATCAGCTTGAACGGCTGACGGGAACTGCCAAGGATCGTGCCACCCTTTGTCAGAATTCCAGAGAAATCTGACGGCTTCATCTTTACATAATTGCCATAAATCAATCCCTTGTAGCCTTCTAAAAAACCATATACTTCCACGTCTTCAAACGTATTATACAGTCCCTTTGCCACACCACGCATCGTCGCATTTAAAGCCTGGCAGTCACCGCCACTTGTCAACATTCCGATTCTCTTCATACTGTAACCTCCTTAATTTATGTGTCTCCTCTACAACAAAGTTCTTCCTTCCAATGCCCGAAGTAACGTCACTTCATCAATACATTCCAGATCGCCGCCGACCGGAACGCCACTTGCAATTCTTGTGACCTTGATTCCAGATGGCTTGACCAGCTTGGATATATACATCGCAGTCGCTTCGCCCTCCACACTGGAATTTGTTGCAATAATCAACTCTTCTACATCTTCCTGCTCCAACCGCAGGATCAGTTCCTTCAACCGGATATCTCCGGTTCCAATTCCCATCGCCGGGTTGATCACACCATTTAATACATGGTAGACGCCCTGATACTGTCCCACACGCTCATATGCTGCCAGGTCTCGTGGAGTCTCGACAACCATGATCAGCTTATGGTTCCGCTTCGGCGATGCACACACCGGACACAGCTCCTGATCAGTAATCGTATAACAGGATTTGCAGTACCGGATATTCTTCTTTGCATCTGTGATTGCTGCCGACAGGCTTTCCACCTGTTCTTCCGGCATATTGATAATATGGAACGCCAGCCGCTGTGCGGTCTTTCCACCGATGCCGGGAAGTCTTCCGAGTTCACCGATCAGCCGGTTTACTTTCTCTCCATAAATATCCATTAGAACGGCAAACCTCCGCCTAATCCACCGGTGATCTTACCCATGGAATTCTTCTGATCCTCATCCTGCATACGGATGGCTTCGTTCATAGCAGCCATGATCAGATCCTCGAGCATCTCGATATCGTCCTTGTCGACAACTTCCTCGTCGAGATGAACTTCTGTTACTTCCTTCTTGCCATTGATCTTTACCTTGACAACACCACCGCCGGCAGTTGCCTCATATTCTTTTTCTTCGAGTGCTTTGGTGGTCTCTTCCATCTGCTTCTGCATCTTCTGTGCCTGCTTCATCAGATTGTTCATATTTCCTGGCATCATGCCCATTCCACCATATCCACCTCTTTTTGCCATCTTTATATCCTCCTGATTTCTTATTCTTATATTCATACACGGTTTCCCATGCGTACTACCTTTTTATATGATTTGGACTCGCCAGATTAAAAGCTTACTCATGCATTTCGATGTCATCAAATACAATCCGGCTCAAATCCCAGTCCTTCTGCAGTTCGTGTACTTCTTCCCTGCCATCAATCTTGCGGAATGTCACACGTACCTTGCACTGTGCCATATTGGTCAGCTGCTCGCTCAGTTCATCGAGCTTGTCCTGATTCGCGAAATACGAAATCGCCAGATCGTTGTCTGGTGTATCCGCTACAACGAGTTCCAGCGCGCCAGATTCTCTTCCGGCAACCAGTGATGCCTGTCTGTAATAATGCTGCACCAATCTCGGTCCGCGCTTGCCAATCGTCTTCCACGCTTTCGCAATCAGAAGCAGATCCTCGTATTCTGCCTGCGGATATTTGTCACGCAGATTCTGCTTGATGTGCTCGGATGAATCACCTGTTTGTGGTGCAACTGCCTGCTGCACTGTCCCTGCGCCTTCCGTTGCCGGCGGTGCAACTGCCATCACAACCGGATGTGCCTGCTGCTCTTTGAGCAGTTCCTTCGTCTCTGCAAGCTGCTGCTCCAGTGACTCGATTCGTGCCTGAATTCCTTCGATATCGTAACGCATCTCCGTCTTACAAAGCTTGATGATCGCGATTTCCAGCATCACACGCTTGGATGTCGTATATGCGATCTTCGCTGCGGCTTCCTGTAAAACATAGATTGCATGCATCATCCAGTCCTGTGTCATATCGCTTGTGAGTGCAACCATGCGCTGTTTTGTCTCCGCTGTCACATCGATCGTCATATCCGGGTCGATCGACAGCACCAGTATATTCCGGATAAATGCAGTAAATTCATTGACCAGCTGCAACAGATCCTTGCCCTGCCAGATTGCTTCATCTATGATCTTCAATGCACCAACCAGATCTTTTTCTTTCAGACATTCAAACAACTGAATGTAAACTTCCACATCCACGGCACCAATTGCCGCGAGTACTTTATCTAATGTCAGTTCCTCACCCAGATGGTAAGAGATACACTGTTCCAGAATACTCAAACCGTCTCGCATGGAACCATCTGCGGCACGCGCCACATATTCAACCGCTTCTCTGGTCGCTGAGATTCCTTCCCGGTCGAGAAGCTCCTGCAGACGATCTGCTGTCTCTTATACACATCTCCGAGCCCACGAGACGCTC
>ERZ1027040.862-NODE-862-length-11831-cov-4.546535_pt1 | contig 11831 bp, 8 predicted proteins | sample MGYA00519437_ERZ1027040 | MGnify/ENA primary metagenome ERZ1027040 (study PRJEB26926, sample SAMN06164809) | human gut metagenome | biome: ENVO:00009003; feature: ENVO:2100002; material: ENVO:00002003 | host: Homo sapiens | place: USA | collected 2012 ... | reverse complement strand
GATCTACACCCTAGAGTTCGTCGGCAGCGTCAGATGTGTATAAGAGACAGAAAAATAATAGCCGCCAAACGGAGCGTTCAGTGAACGGTCAAATCCTCTGCTTATTGGAGTAACACCTTGAAAATATCCTAAATGCCATTTACCTGTCATGACATTAAAATATCCAGCTGTTTTCAATGCTTCAGGCAAGAAAACATTATTCTCATTTGGATATCCCTGATATGCCGGATAACCCGGAACTTTCCCTAAAGCACCATTCCCAACTTGATGAGGATATAAACCAGTAATCAACGAAGCCCTGGTTGGCGCACTCCGAGCCTGGTTATAAAAATGACGTAGTCTAATACCATTTTCAGCAAGCCGATCTATATTAGGAGTATTTATTTCCGAACCATAACATCCGAAATCGGAATATCCGACATCATCCAATAATATAAGGACAATATTAGGTTTTGATACATTCTGCTGGGCCAATACAGGACAAGCACCTATTGACGCACCAAGGGTCAACATAAAAGTATAATCTATTCTTTTCATGGCTATATATTATTTTTTATTATTAGGAAATGGAATTAAAACTTTTGTCTCAGCTGCCCATACGGCCCATTTGTCCGATAACTGTTTAAGGATATCCGGATGAACGGCTGACAAATCACAAGCCTCCACGCGGTCTTTCCCGATATCATATAATTCCCAAACTTTTCCTTCCTGATCCCATACCGCTTTCCAGTTTTTCCAACGGACAGCTCTATTACCCTGATGTTCCCAATACATATATTCATGAATGGAAGAAACTTTTCCTTTTATAGCCGGCATAAGATCAGTGCCCACTAAAGGATGTATCTTATTACCATTGTGAAAGGTAGAAGGATATGTGGCACCAGTTACATTCAGTATGGTCGGCATGATATCCGGAAGATATCCGGGAACGTGGCACCATGTATTTTCAAAACCTTTCAAACGATTTTTCCATGTAATTATCAACGGAGTAGATATTCCCCCTTCGTATGCACGTTGTTTGTACTTTCTGAATGGAGTATTTGAGGTCTGAGCCCAAGCTTTGCCATACGAAGGATGGCCGCTTACCGCCGGATTATTGATATCTTTTTGCTTGCCACCACCAAGTTCATTATGCGGTTCGGCACATGCCCCGTTATCAGACATGAAAAAGATCAAAGTATTATCCAACTTTCCACTCTTTTTCAGGCTCTCAATCAGTTTTCCTATGTTATAATCCATACAATGCACTTGTGCAGCATAAACAGCCATTCTATAAGCTGTATGATCTTTTTCTGCTTCAGAGAGCTCTTCCCACTGACGATTCTCCCATTCAGCAAAACCGATCTCTGAGTCGATTATTCCTAAATCGGCCATACGTTTATGGCGTTCTTTACGAATCTGGTCCCAGCCTTTCGTACGATACAGTTCATAATATTTCTCTATATCTGCTTCTTTAGCTTGTAAAGGCCAATGCGGAGCATTATATGCTAAATATAAGAAAAAGGGAGTATTATCTTTTTGTTCATTTATAAAATTAACGGCATAGTCTGTAAACGCATCGGTAGTATAATAAGGTGCCTCGGGTGCAGGTAACTTTTCGTTGTCTAGGACCAATCCTCTTTCACCTTCTGGCCTCAGATAACTGCAAGCCCCTGCCAATATACCATAAAAACGTTCAAAACCACGCTGCAAAGGCCATTTTTCCATGCCATGCATCCCTAAATGCCATTTGCCCGTCATATAGGTATGGTAACCTGAACTTTTAAGAACTTCGGCAATAGTCACACAATTACGGTTCAAAGCCCCCCTATATTCAGCAACACCCCAGTCTTTCGGATCTTTATCGACATTTTTAAAAGGATCTTCTGACATCCATCCTATCCCAGCTTGATGTTGATACAAACCAGTCATAAGACTTGCCCGGGTTGGGCAGGAACGAGAAGTATTATAAAATTGAGTCAGCCGGATTCCCTGTAACGCCAAACTATCAATATGCGGGGTTTCTATCTCGCTACCATAACATCCGATATCGGAATAACCCATATCATCTGCCAATATCATAACTATGTTCGGACGCTCTTGTCCCGAGAGATTTCCAAACTGTAAAAAGGATAAAGCAACTATGCCTCCTATTCTTTTTCGAGATATAAAATTACCATCCATCATAATACATATTGTTTTATATACTTCTATTATTTCCACATTGGCTTGATAACATTTTCTTTATCAATCGTTATACTATATACGTCATTTTCCTTTTTTAAGATTAACGGAACAATGCGTGTCTTACGCGGCTGCACAATTGAATCTGAATGATGAACATGATATACATAGTAATATCTTCCGTCCAAACCTTTAAACAAATCCCCATGTCCGGAGCCGTTTTCGTGGACGATGCTTCGGTGAATAATAGGATTGTTTGCATGCTTCTTCCACGGACCGTAAGGAGACGTAGACGTAGCATATCCCACAGCATAATCTATATTCTTGAAATGATTGGCAGAATAGAACAAATAATATAAATCATCGAGTTTGACAACAGTAGGACCTTCCATTACTGGTGCCGATTTATAATTAGGCGTTCTTTCCCATGCCTCCGTATTATCGAAACACTTTTTCAGAGTTTCGGGCTTAATACAGCCTTTCTGCAAGTCAAATTCAGCTACCCACAGATAATTTCCTTTGTTGAAACGTACATGATACAAGTAGTACTTTCCATCTGAATCTTTGAATAAAAATGAATCGATATTTTTGGCCGTCTCGTCAATAGGACGTATGGAGTCTTGTCTGAATGGACCATATACAGAGTTGGAGGATGCCAGTGCAGTATGTTCATTAGCCGTATATGTCAGATAATACCTATTTCCTTCCTTAAATAATTGCGGAGCCCAGAATCCTCTTTCACCATAAGCGGAATCTCCCTTGCGTAGTATCAACTGAAGAGTATCTCCATTAGCAGTCTTCCATTCCTTCAAATCTGTAGATTCGAATATAGCAAATCCATTAGGTTCTCTATTGCGCGTACCTGTGAGATAATACTTGCCATTTTCTACAAATATAGTCGGATCTGCAAAGGTAATTTCATTCAATTTATCGTCTGTTTTTTCTTCTTTTGCAGTCTTGCAACATACACAAGCTAAAATGGTGAATGTCGCCAATAAAAATTGGATGAGTGTTTTCATATGATTCTAAAAAGTTAAACGTTATTTATGTATGATTGTGATGCAGCAAAAGTAAAAGAAAAAAGGTGTAGACGATAGAAAATATGTTTTATTATGAGCACACATGTTCAGAAACTATCCTTCTACACCAATTCCTGCAAAACAATCTAATACCTAATCAATCAAATGCTTTCCAGAAGGGGTTATCGGGCTTATTTTAATGGTTCTTCTTCCACCTCACTACGATAAAATCCATCTGTTTGCACAAAAAATTCCTGCTTTAACCGCTCAAGCAGTTCCGGATGTCTGCCAGCTACATTAGATTTCTGTCCCTTGTCTGATTTTACATCAAACAGACTGAATTCATCCAAGTTCCCCAATTCATTTCCGGTCAGGTTTCTTTGCGAACCTTTATAAGGTGGCATCATAATCCAGTCACCACTGCGGTAACCCAGTCTGCCTTGAGCTTCAATAATCAAATTTTCACGAGCTTTCAGTTCTGTTCCCATGAATGCATTTAAATAGTTGCGACTATCCAGTCCATCCGGCAGAGTGGCTCCCACCATGCTTCCTAAAGACGCCAACAAGTCCATCTGGCAGACTAGTGCATCCGATTTTACAGGCTGAATCTTTCCTTTCCAATAAACGAATAAAGGAATATGTGTACCTCCATCGAACAAACTATATTTACCACCACGTAATCCTCCGGCAGGAGCGTGCTTGCCAGCCAGTTCGGGAGCACCATCTTTATATCCATCATTCAAAACCGGACCATTGTCACTTGAAAAAATAATCAGAGTCTTTTCCAGAAGTCCTTCTTTCTTCAAATAAGTTAGTAATTCACCCACACACCAGTCTGCTTCCACAATTGCATCTCCACGAGGTCCCATAGTCGTTTTCCCAACAAAACGTTGATGAGGCGCGCGTGGCACATGAGGTTCATGCAAACCATAATAAAGAAAGAATGAAGAGTCTCTGTGTTCAGTAATAAAGTTCTTTACCTTGTCTACAAAATAATCAGCCATATCTTCGTCTTTCCAACGGGCTTTCTTCCCACCTTTCATATAACCGATACGGGGTATTCCATTTACAATCGAATTATTATGTCCGTGCGCCCATTGCATTTTCAGCATTTCGGGATTGGATATAGCAGTCGGCTCCCCCTCAAAGTTCTGTTCATAACTCACCTCAATAGGATCTGACGGATCACGACCTACCACATCCCCATTTTCTACATAAACAGTCGGAACGCGGTCATTTGTTGCCGCAATCAGACAAGAGTAATCAAAGCCAATCTCTTTTGCTCCCGGCTTGACTGTCTCATTCCAATTGACATTTCCATTTCCCATGCCCAAATGCCATTTTCCGATAGCTCCGGTCACATAACCACACTCTCGCATCATCTTTGGTAAAGTGTATTGGCTCTCGTTGATAATAAGAGGAGCATCACCCGGAAGGATTTTTGCATCTTTATTCTTCCATGGATACATTCCGGTCATTAGGGCATAACGACTGGGGGTAGAAGTAGCCGAAGTAGCATATCCATTTGTGAAACAAACTCCCCCACGGGCAAGACTGTCAATATTCGGTGTATGAATAGTAGTTGAACCATAAGCACTGACATCACCGAACCCCAGATCATCAGCAAGAATGACAATCACATTCGGCTTTTCTTCTACCTGCTGTGAAGTGCAACCTGCTAAAGATAACGCAGGAACAAGATAGATTATTTTTTTCATAATATTATATAGTTTATAATGATGCAAATTTAGTCAGTGCTTATTTATTTAAATAGAACATATGTTTAATAATAGGGAGTAATGTCCATCCATATCTATAAATGCACTATCTTAATATACAAACCTAACTTCACATCACCCCAATTTAACTCCCTTACGCTATTTGAAGTACCCCATATATCAAAGACCAAATTAAAAAATTGGAGGGTGACTGTTTTACAACCACCATCCTTTGCTGGTTATTGTTCTAAGTTAGTAATTTTATTCACTTTTACTTTTGCGTTTCAATTGTAAAAGCATCTTTTTTTCATAACTTTGTCCTCTGTATCCTTATTGTCTTTTTCTGTCGGAATATAACTTAATGATCCGGGATACTTCATAACATATGCAGATTCGACTACTACAACTAGCTGTTTTACTCATTTGCCTGTCCGGATGCATCGATAGACATACGAATACTCCCGCATTTTATGTCTGGAAAAGCAAATTGAGTGCAGAAGACGCGGATACTGCTTATCTGAATACACTCGGAGTCCAAAAGATATATGCCCGTATGTTCGATGTAGACAATAAAGGAAATGGGGCATTCCCTACGGCAGACTATTCGCCTTCTTCCGGCAATCCCGACTTTCAGCAAGAGGTAGTCCCCGTTATATTTATCACCAACCAAACCATCCTGCAATGTCCTGCCGCAGATATAGAAAAGCTTGCCCGCAATTGCGCCGACCGGATAGATACCGTTTACCGTTCGCATTTCAACAAGCTCCCAAATGAATATCAGTTCGACTGCGACTGGACGGTAAAGACAAAAGAAAACTACTTCAACTTCCTGAAACACATCCGGAAACTAAGGAAAGGAGCCCTGGTAAGTTGCACCATCCGCCTTCATCAAATCAAGTTCAAGGACAAAACCGGAATACCTCCTGTGGACAAGGGAACGCTGATGTATTACGCTTCATCGGAACCTACGGACTTCGAAAACAAAAACACCATATTAAACAATAAAGACGCTGCTTCATATATCAAAGACGTCGGCTCCTATCCGCTGCATCTGGACATCGCCCTGCCGCTCTACAGTTGGGGAATAGTGAGAAATCCGTTCGGACAGATTAAACTGATTAACGGAATCCGCCAAGCTACTATCGGCGCACATCCCGAATATTATAAACAAACGAAAGAAGGTGTCTACAACATACTCCAATCGCACTATCTGGGCGGAGTATGGGTGAACAAAGACTACGAACTCAAAGTAGAAGAGGTCAGCCCGGAAACCTTGCTCGAAGCGGCCCAACTCCTACAAAGGAAACTACGAAAAGAGAACAGGGAAATCATCTTCTACCATCTGGACAAAGAGATTCTCAAACAATATTCCACACAACAATTAACTAACATCATAAACGCTTTCTCATGAAATACCTGAAACGTTCTATCCTCACACTCGCCATAGCGGTGATTCCCTTCCACTCCTACGTCAACGGATGCGGAGGCGATTACTACGATTATATGAACTACTATAATCTTTTCGACCAACTTCTTTTAGAGAACAAAGGTCTGCAACCTTTCCTCCTGACCACAGACTACGCATTCTATGGAGAAGACACGAATCCGGACGCCGAACAGCAGCCCGACGAGAACCTGAATGCGTGGATGACATTCTTCAAGAAAAACAACACCCTGCAAGAGATGGATACAGCACAGTTCAAAACATTGCTCTATTCCGCTTCTTACCAGTCGTTAAAGCAACCTTCTTCCCCATACGTCATCGCCCTGAACAAGACAGACGCAGGAAAGCAGACCCTCACTTACCTACAATATGCAAAGGAACTGGAACCCTACGCGCAACTATCAGAAAACGATGGCTGGTGGGACATGAAACGTGCCGCCTCCCCTTCGGAAGAGACGTACGCCCACTACAAAAACAAAGGGCTGGAACTCTACCAGCACTGCCCATATCATGAACTAAAATTAAGATACGGCTACCAGCTCGTACGCTTGGCGCACTATATGCGCAACAAGAACAATGAAGCCATCCGAATGTATAACCTATACGTGAAACCTCTCAAACAGGAACATTATATCTACTACGCCGCCCTTGAACAAACAGCCGGCGCCCTCTACAACATAGGCAAACTGGCAAATGCCAACTACCTCTACTCCCGTGTGTTCGACCATTCGGACAACAGAAAGAAAATAGCCTATTCCAGTTTCAGAATCCAAAGCGAAGTAGACTGGAACGAAGCGATGACCTGGTGTAAAGACAATCGGGAGAAAGCGGCCATGTACGCGCTCCGAGGGTATAATACCTTCTCCAACGAACTGGAAGAGGTGGAAAATATTCTCGAAATATATCCCGAATCCCCCTATATCAAGCTGCTCGCCATCCGTTATATCAACAAGATGGAAAGGAATGTGCTGACCCGCTACAATCATTCGAATGCCACAGATGACACAAGCTCATTCATGCAGCCTTCCGGAAAAGTACTTGCAGAGTATGAACGCGGACAGAAGGTTATCAAAGCAGTGATGAATCACCCCAAAGTGAGCGACAAAGACTTTTGGGCTCTCTACCTGGCACACCTGTCGTTCCTCTGCAAAGACTACCAACAAGCATCCGCACTCATCGACTCCGTCCGAACCACGAAACCCGAATTGCTGAAACAAAAAAGCCGTACACAATTCAGCCTCTATCTGGCACAACTGAAGTTTATCGGTACAGACGAAGAAAAAACGATCCGCCAATACCTGCAAACGAGTAATGCCGATGAAGATTTCATCAACGAAATTGTCGGTCATCTCTATAAGATGCAGAAGGACTACGGCAAAGCATTCCTTACTCACAACCGTATAGAGGACTTACGCCAGAATCCGGATCCGAATATTATCAACTCACTCATGAGTAATGCTGAGAAAGAAAATGACCAAGCACTGTTAACCCAGCTTTACGAATTGGAAGGAACTTACTTCCTGCGCATGAATAACTTTGAAGAAGCTGCGAAATGGTTTGCCAAAGTTCCGCCATCTTACAGTATCACTCACTATGATTACGATTATGAAACAGAGAAATATATTCCTGTAGAAATCCTGCCGAACGAGTTCAACGGCTATTCAAAAATCTCCCCATTGATATTCAGTAATGGATTCAAGAGACTGTTTAGTGTACCTGCCGATTCGCAGCTGACAGATACGATGTACGAACAGTATCCCTACCTGAACCAAGAACACGATAAGGCTACATTGACCGCTGCCCTGATGCAACTGGAAAAAGAAAGCCAGATGATGACGGAAGAAAGCGCACGAGCTGCCTATATGCTGGCCAACTATTATTATAACATATCCCCTACCGGTTACTACAGGAATATTCCCACGTACTTCAGAGATAATTCCTACTGTTGGTCTGCGTATGGATCATACGGCTCGGCAGTTTCAAACCGTATTCCCGATTACAGCAAAGAGTACAATTACAGGGACTTCACCCAAGAATACATGACTATCAACAACATGGAGAACGCCCTTGCCCTCTACGAACAGGCTGCCACTTACTTTACCGATCGTGAATGGAAAGCACGCGCATTGTTTATGGCATCCTCCTGTACAATGGACCTTTATGCCCAAAACTGGTGGGATAACTGGAACAACATCCTCGACCCTGATTTTAAACGGTCGGATGAAGAAAAGAAGGTGGACAGCTATTTCTACCAACTGGCAAAATCCTATTCCGACACGCAGTTCTTCAAGCAAGCTGTGCACGAATGCAAATATTTTGACTACTACGTAAAGAATGAATTCTAATTCTCCCAACCATTATTTATAATATGAGAACAACAACATTTAAAACTAAGATTGCAGCTGTCGCTATGTTACTGACAGGACTGACATTATCTTCTTCCTTGCTTGCACAAGACATTTCGGGCACTTGGCATGGTAAACTCTCCCTTCCTGCCGGCTCGTTAACCATTGTATTCCATATCAAGCATACGGAACAGGGAACTTATGTGGCAACTCTTGACAGCCCCGATCAGGGAACCAAAGATATAAAAACAGAAACAACTTCTTTTCAAGACTCTACACTGACTGTTCAGATACCGATTATCCATGCCTCTTATAAAGGGAAACTGAATGCGGACCAAACCATTACCGGCACATTCACACAAGGAATGCCCCTCCCATTGAATCTGACGAAAGGAGAGTTTAGCGGACCTAAACGCCCGCAGGAGCCTCAGCCACCTTTTCCTTATAAGGTCGAGGAAGTCAGCGTAAAGAATACGCAGGACGGAATCACTCTGGCAGGCACATTAACCCTTCCGGAGAAAGGGAGTAAATTTCCGGCTGTAGTATTGGTTACAGGAAGTGGTGCTCAAAACAGAGATGAAGAAATCATGGGGCATAAACCTTTTCTTGTTATCGCCGATTATCTGACACGTAACGGAATTGCCGTACTAAGATGCGATGACCGTGGCACAGCTGCTTCACAAGGAGATTATGCAAGTGCTACCAATGAAGATTTTGCAAAAGCTACGGAAGCAGCGCTGAACTATCTACGCAGCAGAAAAGAAATTAATACCCGGAAAATCGGCATTATCGGACATAGCTGCGGTGGAACAATCGCATTTGATATTGCCGCCAAAGACCCCAACATCTCATTTATCATATCATTGGCAGGAGCTGCCGTGCGAGGTGACAGCTTGATGCTTAAACAAGTGGAATTGATTTCCAAGTCGCAAGGGATGCCCGATCCGGTGTGGCAGACAATGAAACCATCCGTTCGCCACAGATACTCTTTATTACAGCAAACGGCCAAGTCGTCGGATGAAATCAGAAAAGAGGTGTACGCTGATGTTACCAGAACCATGTCTGCCGAACAGTTGAAAAACCTGAATACCGTACAACAACTATCTGCCCAAATAAACTCCATGACCTCGCCGTGGTATCTCCACTTTATGAGATACGATCCGACTGCAAGTCTGAAAAAAATAAAGTGTCCGGTCCTCGCATTAAACGGAGAAAAAGACATTCAAGTAGATGCCGATATGAATCTGACTGCTATCAAGCAGCACATCAGCGAGAACGGAAACAAGAATGTAACAATCAAAGCCTATCCAAAACTGAACCACCTGTTTCAGACTTGTGAGAAAGGAACTTTAGCCGAATACGGACAATTGGAAGAGACGATAAATCCGGAAGTCCTGAAAGACATGACTGAGTGGATAAAAAAGCAATAAATTGATTTAAATCAAAATCATTCCTGACGAACTCATTCTGAGAGATTTTGTTTTACCTTTGCACCCCGTAAAAAATACGCTAAATAAAGAAGGTAAAAAGTAACAGGTATCAGGTTGAGTTTCGTATGAAGAAGAGTCTTATTGCATTGGCATTCGGTACCCTCGGACTGGGTATCGCCGAGTTCGTGATGATGGGTATACTGCCCGATGTAGCCAGAGATTTAAAGATTAGCATCCCTGCTGCCGGACATTTCATTTCCGCCTACGCACTAGGCGTTTGTGTCGGCGCTCCTGTATTGACATTAGCACGTAAATATCCATTAAAACATATACTGCTGGTATTAGTCACGCTGATTATGGTAGGCAATATCTGTGCGGCATTATCACCTAACTACTGGATGCTGCTTATCTCCCGCTTCATCTCCGGACTCCCTCACGGAGCCTATTTCGGGGTCGGTTCTATCGTTGCGGAAAGGCTTGCCGATAAAGGCAAGAGTTCAGAAGCTGTCTCCATCATGATAGCCGGAATGACCATCGCCAACCTATTCGGCGTACCGCTGGGAACTTCTTTAAGCACCATGCTTTCGTGGCGGGCTACCTTCCTGCTGGTAGGTCTTTGGGGAATCGTCATTCTGTATTACATCTGGCGTTGGGTTCCTCAGGTAGAAGGGTTGAAAGATACCGGTTTCAAAGGACAGTTCCGCTTTCTCAAAACTCCGGCTCCCTGGCTCATTCTGGGTGCTACGGCATTAGGTAATGGCGGCGTATTCTGCTGGTATAGCTATATCAACCCAATGCTCACTCATATCTCCGGTTTCTCTGCCGAAAGTATCACCCCGCTGATGATTCTTGCCGGATTCGGTATGGTCATGGGAAATCTGATCAGCGGGCGGCTCTCCGACCGCTACACTCCCGGAAAGGTAGGAACTGCCGCACAAGCACTGATCTGCCTGATGCTATTACTTATCTTCTTCCTCTCTCCCTACAAATGGGCGGCTGCGCTATTGATGTGCCTCTGCACCGCAGGACTGTTCGCCGTATCCAGTCCGGAACAGATATTGATTATCCGTGTAGCCAAAGGAGGCGAAATGCTCGGTGCTGCCTGTGTACAGGTAGCGTTCAATCTGGGAAATGCCATCGGAGCTTATGCAGGAGGACTGGCAGTCAGCGGCGGATACCGTTATCCCGCCCTGACGGGTGTTCCGTTTGCACTGATCGGCTTCATCCTATTCCTGATCTTTTATAAGAAGTATCAAGCCAAATACTAAAGTAACTCCTATAAGAACGAATAACGCAATAAACAAAGCAAACAGGGAACTGCCTTTCAGTATGAAAGCATATTGACGTTTCTGCTGACAGATACATTTTCAGAAGAATGCCAGCCAGCTCTCAGAGCAATAAAACAATGTATCAATATGCAGACTATCTGCATATCCTTTCGATTATATTGGAAGATTATGCAAAAGAGTCGCTACTTAACATACAGAACATTAATACCCAACCTGCAGAACATTAATGTCTGACATATTGGGTAAGGTTACCTGACAAGTCAGACATTAATATCCAACGTGTCAGTCAGCCTTATCCAACGCATCAAGCCTTCATATTTGACAAGATGGACATTACTTTCTAATTATTAGCCTTGTAAAGATTCAGATACCGCCCTATTTACTGTCTCTTATACACATCTGACGCTGCCGACGAACTCTAGG
>ERZ1027040.860-NODE-860-length-11833-cov-9.862371_pt1 | contig 11833 bp, 8 predicted proteins | sample MGYA00519437_ERZ1027040 | MGnify/ENA primary metagenome ERZ1027040 (study PRJEB26926, sample SAMN06164809) | human gut metagenome | biome: ENVO:00009003; feature: ENVO:2100002; material: ENVO:00002003 | host: Homo sapiens | place: USA | collected 2012 ... | reverse complement strand
CGCCTCTGCGGAGGCGAGTCGGGGGCTTTGCGGTCGCCCCCGACACCCCTTCGCAGTGCACACCCATGTTTCTTGGTCTTTATCGTTGCAGGGGGAATCGCGCCTGCGGGCGCGACAAGGGGGCTTTCCGGTCGCCCCCTTGACCCCTTCGGTCGCCACTACCGGAACGAATTTTAGGCGTTAATGGGGGAACCGGAATTGTCCCCCATCTGCGCCACAATCCTCTCCACATGCCGACGTGCCTGATTCGCAAACTGCTCCGCCTGCTCCGGGGACTGCGGCGCGTCGCCCATCAGCCCCACAAACTGGCTGACCTTCAAGCCCAGCGCTTCCTGCATCACCGCGTCCGAACCTTGCGGTGCAACAAGGTAGTAGCACAGGAGCGAATCCTCCTGCCCCATGCGGTGCGCGCGGTCCTCCGCCTGTGAATGCACTGCCGGCGACCAGTCCAGTTCGCCAAAGACCACGCATGTCGCGCGCTGGAGATTGAGACCGCTTGCCGCGCGCAGACTGATGCACAGCACGTCCGTCCGCCCGGATTGGAAGCGGTCAACCGCGTTCATCTTCGCCAGTGTCGTCTCCCGTCCGGTGATGAAACCCGGCGAAAACGCCTTCAATTCCTGCTTGTAGATGTCCATCACCTGATGGTGGTGTGCAAACAGCAGTACTTTTTCGCCGCCGTCCAGCAGCGCGCGCACAAATTGGCACACATACGGCGCTTTCGCCACGCCCGTGGCCTGCCGCGCGTGCTGGCTGATGGATTCCTCCAGCATCGCCCGCTCCTGCGCCGAAAGCTGGTCATCCTGTTTCCAGCGCAGCACGTCGCGCATCACGGGCGCCATCAGCTGGGCGTATACCTTGTCGTTCCAGTCCAGCTCCTGCACCAGGCGGCGCTTCGGCGGCAGCTCGCGCAGCACCTCCTGCTTCGTCCGGCGGAGCATCAGCCCCTCCCGCCGCAGGTACGCGCCGAGCAAATCGGGCTTCAGCACAAGCTGATTGCCGTAGCCGCTGCACCACTCGCGCGAGAACGACTCCCAGTCGCCTAAGAAGTGGTAGTCGAGAATGTTGATGACGTTCCAGATTTCGCCGCCGCGGTTGTAAATCGGCGTGCCGGACAGCCCGATAACGCGCTCGCAGCTTTCCGACAGCAGCGACGCGGCGGAGTACTTCTCCGTCCCCGCGTGGCGCAGCTCCTGGATTTCGTCGAAGATGACCGAGCGAAAAGGCAGCGTCGGCAGGACGCTCTTCCACCCGCGCAGAAGCAGATAGTGCATGATGTACACGTCCGCTTCCGGCAGGTCGTAGGGCTTCAGCCCACGGATCGTGTGCACGCGCGGCGCTTTGCCGTCCACCCGCAGGAAACGCAGCGTTTCCTCCTGCCAGTTGCGGGTCAGGTGCGCGGGCGGAATCACCAGCACGGGCAATGAACCGGTGGAGGATAGAAACGCCAGCGCCTGCACCGTCTTGCCTAAGCCCATTTCGTCCGCCAGCAGGCATCGATCGTGGCTGCACAGGTACGCCAGCCCCTCCTCCTGAAACGGGCGGAGCGTGCCCAGAAACGCGCCGTCGGGCGGGGTCATGCGCACGGGCATCGTCGATAACTTTGCCTGACGAACCGCGTATTCCCGCGCGCCCGTGACCGCCTTTTCCCACAACGCGCGGTCGCTGGGCTTGATTTCCAGCGGGAAGCGCATCATCAGCCAGCAGAGGTCGCCCACCGCCCGCCGGTGCGCCGTGAACCGCGCTTCGCCGCGCCTGCTGCCCGCGCTGCCCGGAAACAGCCGCTTGCATACCTCCGTCACCGACGGGTCGCCCTTCACCACCCAGCATTTGCTGCGGCGGTTGTAGCTCAGCGTTCCCAGCGGTGCGCCGACGGGCGGGTACGGGCGCAGGTACGGCGGAAGCAGTTCCGCTTCTTCTTCATTCATAGTGCAATTCCCCACAGCCGGTTCAGGCATACGCACGAAATCGGCTTTCCGTGAATTCGATTGGGTACGGCGACTGTCCGCTCAGTCACAAGAATCAGGGCGCTGATTTGCTCGCACGCGGCGTAGCGGGTCAGCTGCATCACAATGCGCTTGCGGTCAGGCTGTCCGCGCTTGATTTCGATGCCGATGCCGCCGGGGCAAAGCAAGTCGATGCGGCAGCGCGGGGCGAGCGGGACTTCGTGCGCGCAGGGGATTTCCGCCTCCGCAAGGGATGCCCGCACGAGGTCGTGCAGGTCATATTCGCCTTGCTGGATGGGTGCGCGGATGCCGCGGAGGGCGTGGAGGATTTCTGCGAGAGAATCCGCCGCCGTGTTTGTTGATGTATCCATTAGTAGAGACCCGCCATCGCCTGTGTCAGCTGCCCCATCGCCGACGCAACTTCCGCCGTTGTCGGGGCGGGGAGGGAGATGACGTATTCCAGATTCGTGATGGCGGACTGAATCGCGGAGTAGCGCTGCGCGTCGTTTACAATGTCCATGCTCTGCAATTGCGCGTAGGCTTGCGAGAGCAGAATCTTCGCATCGGGAATCAGCGTGTTCTCCACCATCGTGTTGCTGCCGGAGCTGGATGCGCTCGTGTGGTACGGGCAGGTGCCGCTTGCGCCTAAGACCGCGTAGCTGCCGAGGTACTCAATCAGCACATCCTCATATTCCGTGCCGATGAAGGATGCCAGCGGGTGTCCCGACGGAATGGTCAGCACGCCGCGTGTGACCGTGTCCGGGCAGTAGGGGGAGGCGAGCAAGCCGCTGACGGAGCAAATCGTCTGCGTCGTGTGCATCTGGCAGGAAACCGTCGGTTCTGTGCCGGCTTTCCAGTAGTCCGTCACGACCCCGTAGCCCATCGCGTCGCTTCGGCAAGCGTCGGTGGCAAGCTGCCCCGATACCGCGCATGTCGTCACCTTCACCAGGCCGTAGTCGCTGGCGCTGCCCTCCAGAATGTCGCGGTTGGACAGCCCCTGATGAATCTTGCTCATGTAGCTCTGCCACAGCGGGGCGGCGGAGCGGGAGCCGGTGGATTTCGACGACAGCGCCTTGTAGTTGTCGTGCCCAACCCACAGGGCGGAGGAGTAGTAGCCCGTCATGCCGGCGAAGAAAACGCCCTTCTGGTCGGAGTTCGTGCCGGTTTTGCCCGCGACGGTCTGCCCCTTGATTTTCGCGTTCGTGCCCGTGCCGGAGGAAACCGCCTGCTTGAGCATGTCCACCACCATGTACGCCGTGGATTCGCTGAACACGCGGTGACGCTCCTGCTGCTGGTGGCCGTCCCAGATGACCTTGCCCGTGCTGTCCGAAATGCCGAGGACGGAGATGGGCTGCTGATACACGCCGCCGTTCGCCAGCACGCCGAAGGCAACCGCCATCTGCATGGGCGTGATGCCGCTGGAGCCGAGGGACAAGCCGAACGGCGTTGCGTCAATGTGCGCATCGTCAATGCCCATCGCGTGCAGGAAGGCAACGGAATTGTCCACGCCCACAAGGGTCATCAGCGCCTGCGCGGCGGCGGTGTTGTGGCTGTTGACGAGCGCCTTGCGCAGCGTCTCCGGGCCGGCGTAGGAGCTGCCGCCGTAGTTGCGCGGCCATGAATCCTGCCCGTTTGACCCGCGCCAGCCGGAAATCGGCAGCGGCATGTTCATCACGATGCTCGCGGGGGATGCGCCAAGCTCAATCGCGGGGGCGTACACGGCAATCGGCTTGATGGACGAGCCGACGGGCATGGTCATATCCACCGCGCGGTTGAAGGTCTTCATCGCCGTCGGACGCGTGCGGCTGCCGACAATGGCTTTGATTTCGCCCGTGCGGTAGTCCACAACGACGGCGGCGGCCTGCGGCTCAACCGTTTCGTCGTATGTGCCGTCGGAATTGCGCGTGCGGTAGACCTTGTCCGCCGGGTCACGCAGGGAAGGGTAGTTCGTCCAGTTTTCCAGCGTATCCTCGACGGTGGACTGAATGGAGGTGTCGATGGCGAGCTGGACGTGGTAGCCGCCGGTGCGCAGCTTGTTTTCCATGGCGTTGCGGTTGGCGGAGGTGTCCTCAAGGTTGTTCAGCTGCAGCAGGATGTCGATGACCTCATCCACCGCGTATTCGACGTAGTGCGCGTAGGCGTACATGCCGGTAGATGTGTTCGGGTCTTTCTCCAGCACATGCGCGGTCGCCGGGTCAAGCGCCTCCTGATACTGCTCATAGGTGATGTACTGGTTTTCGTACATGCAGCGCAGGACGTAGTTGGTGCGGTCGTTGGTGATGGCGGGGTAATCCACGCCCTCCTTCTGCCGCGTGTAGAAATTCCGGCGCGGATTGTAGTAGTAGGGCGAGTTGCATGTGCCCGCCAGCATGGCGCATTCGCGGAGCGTCAGTTCGCCCAGCGATTTACCGAAATACCCCTGCGCGGCGGTGTACACGCCGTAGTAGTTTTCGCCGAGGTAGATGGTGTTCAGGTAGCTTTCGAGAATCTGATCCTTTGTGTAGCGCGTTTCCAGCTGCATGGCGAGGTACGCTTCCTGAATTTTGCGCTTGTAGCTCTGCTCGGAGGAAAGGAGCGTATTCTTAATCAGCTGCTGGGTGATGGTCGAGCCGCCCTGCGTGGAGGAGGAGGACAGGTTCGACACGAACGCACCGATAATGCGCTTGATGTCCACGCCGTTGTGCGTGTAGAAGCGCGCGTCCTCCACGGCGATAAAAGCGTGCTGGAGGTATGTCGGCATGGCCTGAATCGACACCATGACGCGGTTCTCCGAGCCTTTGTATTCGGTGATGAGGTTGCCGTTGGCGTCGTAGATGAAGGAGGTCTGCGCCTGATCGTCAATCGCGGCGAGGTCAAGCGTCGGGGCAGTTTCCATGTACCCTTTCGCAATGCCGACCACCGCACCGACTGCCGCCAGTCCTGCCACCAGCACCAGCACCGCGAAAATGCGGATGACGTTGACGGCAATCGACAGCACGAAGTTCGGCTTCTTCATCTCCGGCTTGAAAATGGAGTGCTTGTAGACCTTTTCCTCCTCCGGCAGCGCTTCGCTATCATCCGCCGAAGCGTTCCAGAAGTCCTCGTGCGCGAACATGTCCGCCTGCCCCGCAACTTCCACGGGGTCGTCGTCGTCCGCCCAGTTCGGGTCGTACTCGTCAGGATAATCGCCCTGCGGGTCGTCGGGATGACCGTCCTGATAGGCAAAATCGTCGTTTTCCGGCACAAAGTCCGGGAAATCGTTGCGTTTCTTCACTGCTTCAGCCCCTTTGCGCCGTCAGCGGCATGATGCGCGCCCCGGCGGAATATGAAAACGTGGATGCCAATCCACAAGAGCATACAAAATTACATCCTATATTATAGCACATATTCGCGCATCCTGCAATGGCAGGCGACGAAAGGAGGATGCACCATGCCCCAGACAAACAACGAATCAGAAGCGAAAATTCCTGCAAAGCGGCGAAAATCTCCCCGGCGGCGGTGGAAACGCGCGCTGCTGCTGCTTGTGCTGATGACGCTGCTGATTCTCCGCGTCGAGCGCAACGTGACCGATGTCGTGCTGACGCTCTCGCAGGCGACGGCGCGGTCGCTGGCGATTCAGGCGCTCAACGAGGCTGCCTCGGAGATGCTCGGACTCGGCGTGCATTACGCCGACCTGATGACCGTCGAGAAGGACAATCAAGGGCAAGTGCGCCTGATTCAGGCGAATACCCCGGAGATGAACCGTCTGGCGGCGCAGGCGTCCCTGCTTGCGCAGGAGAGATTGACCGCCATGGGGCAGAAAACCGTCGTCGTGCCGCTGGGCAGTGCCATCGGGCTGACGCTGCTGGCGGGCGCGGGGCCGGGCATCGCCGTGCAGATTCTGCCCGTCGGCTCGGTGCAGGCGGCGTTCAGCACCGATTTCACCACCGCCGGCATCAACCAGACACGCCACCGCATTTCCCTCGTCCTCACCGCGAACGTGCAGATTGTCATCCCGACTGGCGCGAAAAACGTGCAGGCCAGCACGCAGATGGCGATGGCGGAAAGCATCATCGTCGGGCAAGTGCCGGATTCCTTTGCCGAGGGCGGCAGCGACAACAGCATCATCGACCTTGCGCCGTGAGGGGGAATGGGGTATAATGGAACGGAAATCCCGCTGATTTCAGCAGAAAGAAGCACAAAATGCGCGTTCTCGACATTGACCTCGACTTTTTCCTCGCCGATTGCTGCCCTCTTGCCGAATTAGGACACCGCCCATCCCTCCCCGGACACGAGCCGTGGGAGGAACCCGCCGTCCGCACGTTCCTCGAAAACCAGTGCGGTCTGTCCCGCACCGCCCCCAAGCCCGGCCGCATCTTCGAGACGCACGACGGCGCGCTACGCTTCTGGGAGGAGCAAATCGCCGCCGGACGCCTGACCGCCCCCTTCAACGTCACCCACGTCGATGCCCACAGCGACCTCGGCATCGGCTATCCCGGCCCGAACTTCGTGCTGTTCAACGTCCTGTCCATGCCCGTCCCAAAGCGGCTGGATTACACCGCGTTCTATGCTCAGAAGAAGCTTGATGAGGCGAATTACCTGCTGTTCGCGCTGGCGATGCGGCGGATTTCGTCGCTGGATGACGTGCGCAATCCGCGTTCGCGGGCGGATATTCCGCAAGTGCTGCTTGACGCGGACGGCAATATCCGCTTAAATTCGCTGATCGCGCAGATGTTCGCCGCGAAAAACGGCGCAGAGCCGACCGTACCCTTCCGCGTATACGACGACTACCGCGATTTCCGCGCGGCGGGGGATTATGACTTCGTGACGCTCGCGATTTCGCCGCGGTACGCGCCGAAGGAGGCGGATGGGCTGGTGGAGGTCGTGGGGGAGTATATCAGGGGAATATGAGGGCATCAAAAAACCTCGCGGCATCACCTGTCGCGAGGTTTTCATGTGCAAACAATGTGGATAACTTAAGGCACCACCTCATTTGTGCGGTGTTACCTTAAATCCCCGTCGCGGATTTCGCGGACGTGGCGATATTCTCCGCGTGGTCGCCGATACGTTCGAGGTTCGTCAGCATGTCCAGATAAATCATGCCGTTCTTCGCGGAACACTTGTGGTTCTTCAAGCGGTCCATGTGGTGGCTGCGGAGGGCTTCGGTCGTCGTGTCGATTTCGTCCTCCACGCCCTCCACTTCGCCCAGCAGCGTGTCGTCTGTTACCTGCGCCTTGAACATGTCCAGCGACCGCTGCATCTGCGCGCGCACAAGGTTCGACAGGCTTTCCAGCTCCTGCACCGCCTTGGGCGAGAATTTCACCTCATCCTGATTCTTCAGCTGCGCCGATTCCATGATGTTCTGGCTGTGGTCGCCAATGCGCTCCATGTCGTTGACGACGTGGAACATAGAGCCGACCAGCTTCGTGTCCTTCTCGGACAGGTCAAGCCCCTTCACTTCCACCAGCGAATCGGTGATTTCGCGGTTCAGGTAGTCCAGCACGTCCTCGTTCCGCGCCAGCTCTTCGGACTTCTTCGCGTCCCACTCGTTGAAGCACTCCATCGCCCGCTGGAAGTTGCCCATCGCGATGCCGCCCATGCGCTGCACTTCGTTGAACAGCTGCGCCACGGCAATCGGCGGCGTTTTGAGCATACGCGCGTCAAAGTAGCGCAGCTTCATTTCCTCGGCGGTCGAGCCGTCGCCCTTGATCAGCAGGCACGCCAGCTTCTCCAGCCAGCTTGCGGCGGGCAGCAGCAGCGCCGTCGTCGTGACGTTGAAGAGAATGTGGACGATGGCGATTTGCAGCTTGAGGTTGCCGGGGGAGAGCATCTCGACCCAGCTTGCCAGCGGCAGGCAGCAGGCGATGATGACGAAAATCACCGTGCCGATGACGTTGAAGAGCAGGTGCACCGTCGCTGCGCGCTTGGCGGTGGAGTTTGTGCCCGCGCACGCCAGCAGCGCCGTAACGCAAGTGCCGATATTCTGCCCGAAGAGGATGAAGATGGCGCCATCCAGCCCAATCAGCCCCTGCGCGACGAGTGTTTGCAGGATGCCGATGCTGGCGGCGGAGGATTGCAGGACGGCGGTGATGCCCGCGCCAATCAGCACGCCCAGAATCGGGTTGTTGATGGACGCCATCGCCGTCTGGAAGCCCTCCCACGTCCGCAGCGGCTCCATCGCGCCGGACATGGTGTTCATGCCGATGAACAGGATGCCCAGACCCATCGTGATGGTGCCGAACTGCTTGGCGGTTCTGTACTTGTCGGGAAGATTCGAGAGAATCAGCCCCAGAAACGTGAAGATGGCGGCGAAGTCAATCTGAACGGACAGCAGCAGCGACGTGACCGTTGTGCCGATGTTCGCGCCCATAATCACGCCGACCGCCTGCGTCAGGGACATCAGCCCCGCGTTGACGAAGCCGACGACCATGACCGTCGTCGCGGAGGAGGACTGCACCACCGCCGTGATGGTGATGCCCGCGAGCATGGCGAGGAAGCGGTTGCCCGTGACCATGCCGAGGAGCTTTTTCAGCCGTGTACCCGCCGCTTTTTCCAGCGCTTCGCCCATCAGCTGCATCCCGAACAGGAACAGCCCCAGTCCGCCGAACAGGGATAAGACATTCATAATCGTCATGATGGTTCGTTTCCTCCGAGCGTGCCGCAATGCAGCAGAATTCCGCCTGTGCGGGGAAAAATCGCATACATATCTACTTTACCACACTTTGCGCTCGTTTTCAACTGAATTTTACAGATTCATAGAGATTTTAGGCAGCGTTCAGCGGGGGAACAAAAGGTTCTTCACGGAATCTTGGGGGGAAGAGCAGCTTGGAGGCGCGTCTGCGGACGCGCAGAGTTACTGGCAGGGACGCTTCGCTGCCTGCACCTTTGTTGACGGCTTCCTTGGGATTGGTCGGACGCGGAACAGTTGGGGCGTTGCCCCAAACCCCACAAGGGACGCTGTCCCTTGACCCTGCAAGGGGCATTGCCCCTTGACCCCTTTTCGCGATTGGGTTGGTCGCACTTTCATGCTCCTTCCGCGTGCAGCTTTTGGGGGCTTCGCCTAAGCCCTTGTTTGCTTTCCCAACTTTCCGTGAAGAACCAAACAAAAAGCCGCCCCGAAAGGCGGCGAATGTCAAATTCGCAGCGGATGCCGCTGGGCAAATCAACATCTTGCGCGGAATCATCCCTGCGCCTGACGCACCATATGGTAAAACGTCCCTTCGCCGCTGTGCGTCACCCGCTTCACCGGCTCGCCTACCACCCGGAATCCTGCCTTCTCGTAGCAGCGAACGGCGCGCGTGTTCCACGTCCGCACTTCCAGATACATCGGCTTGCCCGGATACAGCTGCTGGGATAACTCCCACGCCAGCGCCGTCATCTGCGTGCCGTACCCCTGTCCGCAGTGGTCGGGATGCGCCCCGATGCCGAAAAACACCTCGCTGCCCTCATCGGACAGGTTCACGAAGCCAACCAGCGTTTCGCCATCGTAAAAGGAATAGAAATTGTTTGCCGGATTCGCAAAACCGTATCCGTGCTTCTTCTGCTCGGCATACGGCGGATTGTTGTACATCGCGTATTCGCCGGGGTACTGCCACGCGCAGATGGCTTCCTTCTCGGCTTCGGTGGTCGGATGATACGTCAGCATGGGCGTTTTCCTCCTTGGGGATATTTCTGATTATGCAAAAAACCGGAGGCAGCCTGCGCCGCCCCCGGTCAAATCCTCGATTATTGCAGCACATTGCCTTCCGCTTCCAGTTCCGCGCGGGTGCAGAGCCGCAGCGTCACAAAGTTCTGCTGGCAGATGATGTAGCTGCCGCCTTCACGCGTGTCCTTGTTCTCCAGCGTCACGATGCCCTGCGCGATGCAGTCGTGGTCGGCGCAGCTGGCGTCGGTCATCTCGATGCTCGTCTCCGTGACGTGGATGATGTTCACGCACACGCCGTGAATCAGCCGGTAGTACCCGTCCTCCAGCAGCGGAATCGGCTCGTATGTCTTTGTGCCGACTGTCACAAGCAGGAACGCGAAGGCTTCCGACGGGTCGCGAACCGCGCTTGCCATCGGGGAGGGCGCGATGCCGGGGTCAGTGCCGCGCGTCGCCGGGTTCAGCTTCGCGAAGCTCAGCGATTCGTTCGATGCCGCCAGAATCGCCTGTGCGTCGGCGAGGGTTTCCTGCGTCGTCGTCAATTCCGCCTCTGTCGCGGCAAGGGTTGCCTTTGTGGCTTCCAGCTCCGTCGTGGCGGTGGTCAGGCTGTCCTTCGTCGCGGCGAGTTCGGCTTCCTTCGCGGTCAGACTGTCCTTCGTTGCGGCGAGTTCGGCTTCCTTCGCGGTCAGGCTGTCCTTCGTTGCGGTGAGTTCGGCTTCCTTCGAGGTCAGGGTGTCCTTCGTCGCGGCGAGTTCGGCTTCCTTTGCGGTCAGACTGCCCTTCGTCGCGGTGAGTTCGTTTTCCGCAGTGGTCAGGCTGTCTTTCGTCGCGGTGAGTTCGGCTTCCCTCGCGGTCAGGGTGTCCTTCGTCGTCGTGAGCTCGGCTTCGGTGGCGGTCAGCGCCGTCTTGGTGTCGGACAATTCCGTCGTGGCGGCGGCAAGGGTGTCCTTCGTCGCGGTCAGTTCGGTTTCGGTGGCGGACAGGCTGGTTTTCGTGTCGGACAGCTCCGTCTGCGCGGCAGTCAGCGTGGTCTGCGTCTCCGCCAGTTCGGCTTCCGTCGCGGCGAGCGCTTCCTTCGTGTTCTCCAGCTCGTATTCCTTCGCCGGTAGGGATGCTTTCAGCGTGTCCAGTTCGTTCTGCGTGGCGGACAGCGTGTTCTTTACCGCCGCCAGTTCAGTCTGGGTGATAATCAGCGTGTCCTTCGTGGATGCCAGCGTGGTGTCGCGGCTGTTCAGCGTGCCCTGCGTTTCGGCGAGGGTGGCTTCGGTGGATGCGAGGGTGTCCTTCGTGGCGGACAGTTCAGTTTCGCGGTCGGCAAGCGTGCCCTGCGTTTCAGCGAGGGTGGCTTCGGTGGACGCGAGGGTGTCCTTCGTGGCGGACAGCTCGGTTTCGCGGTCGGCAAGCGTGCCCTGCGTTTCGGCGAGGGTGGCTTCGGTGGACGCGAGGGTGTCCTTCGTGGCGGACAGTTCGGTTTCGCGGTCGGCAAGCGTGCCCTGCGTTTCAGCGAGGGTGGCTTCGGTGGATGCGAGGGTGTCCTTCGTGGCGGACAGTTCAGTTTCGCGGTCAGCAAGCGTACCCTGCGTTTCGGCGAGGGTGGCTTCGGTGGACGCGAGGGTGTCCTTCGTCGCGGACAGCTCGGTTTCGCGGTCAGCAAGCGTGCCCTGCGTTTCGGCGAGGGTGGTCTGCGTGTCCGCGAGGTTCGCTGCGGTGGTATCCAGCGTCTCCTTGGCTGCGGACAGGTCAGCTTCGGTGGATGCGAGGGTGTCCTTCGCGGCGGACAGGCTGTTTTCGGTGTCCGCCAAGGTGGATTGGGTGGAGGACAGCGCGCTCTGCGTGTCCGTCAGCTGATTCCGGGTGTCCGTCAGCGAATTGTGGCTGACGATGAGACCGGCGCCAAGTGCGATGGAAGAGACTGCCAGCACGATGGCGGCAATCATCCAGATGATGGTCTTTTTCCGGGCGGCAATAGGGCTCATAACAATCCTCCTAACAAACGACGAAAATGGGCAGAAACCTTCCGTTTTTTCCAGTTTACCACCATCGGGGGAGGTTGTCAATCTCGAATTTCGCGGAAGCACAAAAAACGCCCCTCCGCCGACAAAAGCAGAGGGGCAGGGAATGGAAGATTATTGGTTCTTCACGGAAAGTTGGGGGGCAAACAAGGACTTAGGCGAAGCCCCAAAAAGCTGCACGCGGAAGGAGCATGAAAGCGCGACCAACTCAATCGCGCGGAGGGGTCAAGGGGCAATGCCCCTTGCAGGGTCAAGGGACAGCGTCCCTTGTGGGG
>ERZ1027040.851-NODE-851-length-11934-cov-12.851334_pt1 | contig 11934 bp, 9 predicted proteins | sample MGYA00519437_ERZ1027040 | MGnify/ENA primary metagenome ERZ1027040 (study PRJEB26926, sample SAMN06164809) | human gut metagenome | biome: ENVO:00009003; feature: ENVO:2100002; material: ENVO:00002003 | host: Homo sapiens | place: USA | collected 2012 ... | reverse complement strand
TAGAGTTCGTCGGCAGCGTCAGATGTGTATAAGAGACAGTTATTGTTTCGTCTCTTATGAGCCCACCACGACCTCGTCGGAGGCGTTGAGCTTCTCCACCTGGAACGATGTGGACGACAGCTCCGCGCCCTGCGCATCCGTCACCGTCACGGTGACGGAGAACAGGCGGGTGGCCCTGTCGTAGTCCACTGTCACCGCGGCCCGCAGGCCGTGGGGATACGCTTTCTTGGGCAGCAGCTTGGTGCCGCCCAGCAGGATCTGGCCGTTCTCATCGGTCTGGAAGCCGTCCTTGGCGTCCTCGCCGCCGTGCTCCTGGCTGAAAAAGCCGGTGAGACGACCGGTCTGGTCGTAGAACAGAGTGCCGGAGTAGCGCAGCTCATCACTGACCGTGGTCTGCAGCGTGGCGCACAGCACCTGGGCCTCCGAGCTGGCCAGCGAGCGGTCATAGCTGCGGACCGCCAGCGATACGCCCACCACCATGCAGGCGGCGACCAGCAGCAGGACCGCCAGCGCGCACAGCAGCTCCACCATGGTCAGGCCGGCTTTCTTCTTCTGTTTCACGGGCAGGTACCTCCTGTTCCGGCGATGCGCGGCGGCAGGTCAATTGCCGTCGTAGGTGTAGTAGCAGTAGCCGTTCTCTGTGGTGTATTTCTCCACGGGGACGGTGAAGGAGCTGGTGCCGCGTCCGGAGGACACGGTGAGGCTGGCCGGCTCCGAGATGCCGTCGTAACGCACCGCCACGTCCGCGTCCCGCATCTTGGCGTTGACGCGGGTGGCCGCCACGATAGATGTGGCCAGAAAGGCCATCACCAGTACCACGATCAGCAGGGATACCAGCGTCTCTACCAGTGTTTCACCCCTGCGGGAGCGCAGCTTTCTCATGAGCCCGCCTCCTTTCGATGGATGGTGCCGCCATCGGTCCATGAAATGGTCTCGACGGTGGTGGTCATCTTGTAAAAGCGCTGGGCGTTGACAGAGGTGCTGGTGGTGACAGCGCTGGGCATCACCAGCGTCATGCGGTAGGGTGCGTCGGGATCCGTGCTCTCCAGCGCCGCCGTCAGCACGTAGCTGGTCTCACCGCTGTCCAGCGTGTCGTAGGTCATGGAGAACGTAGCGGTGACATCGCTGACACGATCGTCCTCCAGGTGGAAGGTGTAGACACGGTTCAGCACCGGCTGCCCATCGCGGAGCTGCCCGATGGCGTAGTTGGCGAAGTCGCTGAACGCCAGCTCGGCGGGAATGGTCTGGGTGGTGGTACTGGAGGTATTTTGATTAGAGTTGTAGTAGAACTCATAGCTGACAGTGGTACTGACGTACTTCATGTCCGACGCCAGAAAGCTGTTTCGGATCAGCTCCGCCGCAGATGTTACGGTCAGGGCCGCCTGCTCCTGCTTCTGGTCGGTGCGCAGGGCGGACACGGCGCTGGAAGCGCCTGCCACCACCACGGCACTGACCATCAGGGCCACCAGCATCAGCAGCAGGGCCATCAGCATGGACACGCCCCGCTGGTCATGTAATTTTCGGCGCAGCGCGTCCATGCGGTGTCACCTGCCTTTCATTTCTTATGGCGCGGGGTCCACCCCGCAGGGGTAGTTGGTCACCGTCAGCCGATACGTCACGTCATTCCGACGCAGGGTCACAGTGCCGCTGATATACAGGCGCCGCGGCTGATCCGTCTCCACCGTCAGCAGACGGTATCGATAGTCGTCCGCCTCGATTACGTCGCCCGCGTAAATGGCCCATCGGGTGCCGTCCAGGGCGTTGCCGCCGCTGTCCGCAGCGGTAAGGCCGCTGAGATCCACGGTGAAGTCATTCAGATCGGTGTAGGCATTTCCGGCGAACAGATACAGGCTGCAGGTCTGGCGTTCAAAGCCCGGCGCGGTGACATCGCCGCCCTCGGTGCTGCCGGTGCCCTCGCAGGGCAGGTACACGCCGTTGACGGTGGTGCGGAGCACCGTGTCCTCCTCCACATCGTATACCAGTCCCACCGCGTCGCGGAGGGAACGGGCACTGATGATGGTGGAGGACTGGATACGCTTGGGCACGCCGTTTTCCAGATAGGTGTAGGTACACGTCACGGTGATGGCGGAGTCGCCTGCGGCGAAGCCCGTTACCGGCAGGGTGAAATCACCGGCCTGACCGGCGACGGCACGGATGTCCGCAGCGTCGCATTCTACCACGGCGGTGCCGTCGGCCAGCGTCTCCGCCGCCACGGACCACCCGATGGTCTCGCCCTTGGCGGCGTCGGCGGTGACGGGATCGCCGTGGCTGTCCCGCAGGGACAGCGTCACGGTCTCGGAGGGTGCGCCGTAGCGCACGGTGACACCGGCGGGCTTGTCGTGGGTCAGGGACAGCACCGCGCCCACGCGGATGGTGAGGTCGGCGGTGTAGCTGCCCAGGGAGGCCCTTGCCACCACCACACCCTCTCCACCGGCGGCGGAGGCGGTGAACGTCACCTGCCAGCAGCCGCTGGCGGTGTCATAGGCCGCCACGGCGGTGCTGCCGATGAGGGTGTCATCCGCCGGCGTGCCATCCTCGTTCAGCAGGGTAATGGCAGGTGTCTGGCCGGTGTTGACGGCGTTGTTTTCGGGGTATAGCCCCACCGTCAGGGTGGGCAGACGTCCGTCGCCGCGGTCTGCGAACAGATCCAGGTCGGCGCTGGTGCTTTCCCAGTACAGGCCGTGCATAGGCCAGGGGCCGTAGTGGACGTTGACCGTGCGGCCAAAGGCATCCAGCTGGGTCAGAATGGTGGGGAAGGGATAGTTCAGGCCGTCCAGCCGTCCGGCGTCAGCGCCGGGGAAGCTGTACTTGCCGTCGATGCGGACGCCATTCTCCTCCACGGTGACGAAATCAAAGGTCAGGGGAGAAGCGGAGTCGCCATTGTTCAGCCATGCAGCCAGCTTATCAGGATCTGCCATATCCTGATAGGAGATGTAGGGGGAGCGGTCGTTGGTCAGCACTACGCGGCGGACATCGGAGGTATCCTTCATATTGATGTTCTTGCCCGCCTTCCAGTCCGCGTCAGACAGATTCCGGAAGCTGGTGTAGTCATTGGTATTCACCACGGCGCTGGTCAGACAATAGCAGTTGCGGATGATGGCGTGGGGGTTGGGGATGGTGTACTGGATGCCATTGCTGTTGTACCGGATGGAGAACGAGTGCAGCATCTCGCCGTTGGAGGCGATGGCAAAGGAGGCGACCACGTGGGTCTTGGCGTTGGTAGTCGTGGGAAGCTTCACATAGGAGTAGCAGTTCTGCACGGTCAGCGGGTTGCTGGTAGTACCCATGCTGCTCTCCAGATTGCCCTGATCGCGGAGGATGACGCCGCCCACGAGACCGGCCACCCAGATATTGGTGGATCTGCCGGTACCGTTGTAGTTATTGCGCATCTCCTCGGCCTGGATGGAGCCGCCGGCGTAGCACTTATCCAGCGTTGCGCGGCATACACCGGCGATACCGCCCACACGAAGGTTCCGATAGCCGATATCGTAGCTGATGTTGATGATAATGTCCGTCACGGCGGAGCAGCCGGTGATGTTCATGTTGGTGGCGCCCACCAGACCGCCTACGCAGCCGCCGCCCCAACCGGGGTTATTGGCCCGCAGATCGCGGATGATGTAGCCGGACACGGAGCAGTTTGTGAACGATGCGCCATTCTTACCGGCGCCGGCGAAGCCCACCAGACCGCCCATGGCGTACCAATGAGTGCCTGCGGCGTCGTTGATCACCTCGTTGCCCTGATCGGAGTACATGATGATATCCTTCAGGTCAGCACCCACGGTGAAGCCGAACAGACCTATGCACTGGGCGGTACTCCGGATCTGGATGTTCCGAATGGTATAGGCGTCACCGTCGTAGTTGGAGGCGAAATAGGCCGCATAGGGCTGAGAATTGGCACCATTGTCCACGTGAGCCGTGTCCACCATGCTGCCGATAGGGGTGAAGGGATGGTCGTCGGTGCCGCCGAGTCCCTCGGCAACGGCGTCCACGTCATGGCTCTGGACCCAGTAGCGGCGGGTCTCATTGGTGAAGTTGTCCTGTCCCGACGACACGGAGTTGCGATAGCTGCCCAGATAGGGGTACTTGGTGATGTTGTTGTCGGTGGAGCCGGAGACGTAGTGATCCGTGGAGAGGGTGCCGTAGTTCCAGTTGATATTCTGCAGCTGGGACACGGACCGGATCTCGTAGGCGCTGTCTGCCTCGGCCCCGGGCAGCGCCGCGCTTATGGGCAGGGAGCCTATGCCGTCGATGCTGACGCCGGTGAGAGTGATGGCATCGGCAAAGAACGGGCACACCGAGTAGGTGTAGCTGCCGCCGCCGTAAGACAGGGTCCACTGGCTGTTGACGTCGGCGCCGGTGGGGTACATGGTATCCTCGCGGGTCCAGCTGACGGAGCCGTCACCGGCCGTCCGGCTGACGGGGCCGGTCTCGAAGGCCACAAAGGAGTAACCCTTCATCTGGGCGGCCAGCGCCTGCTCCACCTCGCTGCGGCGTGTGCCGGTACGGCAGTTGGTGAATTGATAGCTGATGTCGTCGGCGGAGGTGACGGTATTCGTGGCGCAGAAGTAGCCGTAGCCGTAGCGCGTCACCACACCGCCATCGTTGTGCTGGGTACACAGGGAGCTGCCGGAGATGGGGGTGCCGTCGTCGGTACCCACATAGCTCAGGTGATAACCGGCGCTGCCGCCGGACTCATACTCCCAGTAGAACACGCCCAGCGTGCCGATGTGCTCCAGCGTGGGCCACTGGCCGTAGTGAACGACGCGATTGGCGTCATTGCGGACCACGGCAGGGTAGGGATAGCTGTCCGTGCCGTCGTAGCGGGTGACAGCGGCGCGGGAGAAGCCGGACAGCCGCAGCTTTTCCAGATCCGCGCCGGTGATGGGCCGTCCCGCGGCGCTGCTGCTGAAGCTGTTGGCGGCGGTGTTGTAGGCGTACAGGTGCCCGCCGTAGGAGTAGGTGCCGCCGTTGAGGTAGCAGCACTCCAGCGCGCCGCCGCCGATACGGGTCAGGCCGTAGACCTCCGCCTCACCGGCGGCGGTCAGAGCCGTGGCGCTGTAACAGTAGCGCAGACTGCCGCCGTTGTTGCTTCCGGCGAAGCCGCTCAGCCACACGGTGCTGCTGCGGACGTCCTTGGCGAACAGGGAGCCCAGCGCGTAGGAGGACTGGATGGCGCCGTTGTTGACACCGGCCAGTCCGCCGGCATAGACCGAGGCGTTGTAGGCCGAGACAATGACGGAGGGGCAGTTGGCCTCGCTGGAGAAGATGCCCAGCGAGCCGTTGCGGGACGAGCCGCTGGCGAAGTTGCCGCCCACCAGCCCGCCGATATAGAGTGTGCTGTAATTGTAGGCTACCAGGCCGTAGTCGCGGCTGCCGGAGAAGCCCACGAAGCCGTAGCCGGAGGCGGCGCAGTTGGCGATAATGCCGTAGTTCCGCCCGGCCAGCACGCCTGCATAGGTGCGGACGGTGCTGCCGTTCAGCTGACCGTACACCCGCACGGCCTCGCTGCCGCTGGCCATCAGCACGGTATTGCGTACCTGGCCGCTGCGGGCTACGGTGGCGAACATACCGATGCTGCCGCGGCTGTCGGACACGAAGGACACGCCGGTAATCGTGTGGCCGTCGCCGTCGTACTGGGCCGCGAAGCCGTTGGCACTGTCAATGGGCGCCTGCTGCCGGACACTGGTGTAGGCCGTGTAGCCGGACCAGTCATAGGTGGCATAGTCGATGTCTCGCTCCTGCAGATAGGTGCTGGAGCCGGTACCGGCGGCGTAGTTGGTGTAGTACAGGCTCAGAGCGTAGAGATGGCGTGCGGTGCGGAGATAGATGGTATCGGGCGTACCGGTGCCGGTGGTGACGCTCTTGGCGAAGTAGGGGTTGAAGTAGTAGGTGCGGCTGCCCACTGTCACCTCCTGCCGGAAGGCGGCATGGGTGCCGGAGGGGGCCGTCACGGCGGCGGGGAACGTCACAGGGAACAGATAATAGGCCTCACCGTTGTAGTAGGCGGTGTGCCGCGTGCTGGCGGAGGTCAGGGTGATGCTGGACGTACCGCAGGAGACGGTAAGGCTCCAGCCTGCGGCAGGCTGCTGGGACAGGGCCACGGCGTAGCCGTCGCCCACGATGGTCTTTGCCTCGGACAGACTGTCCACATTGCCGCCGAAGAAGCCGTAGGTGCCGTCGCTGTATACCTCGTAGTACACCAGCGCGTCGGACTCAAACTGGGCCTGCCAGTCACCGTAGTGCTCCAGCGCTGTCAGCCGGGGGTAGGAGTAGGTGCTCAGGCCCTGATTCAGCAGGTTGTAGGGATGGCTGTCGCTGCCGGAGGGCGCGGTAAACACGCCGTACAGCCGGTTGATGTCGGCGCGGAATGCATCGCTGCACAGCTGGTCGTAGGTGCGGCCGTCGGTGCCCTCCAGCGCCGTGTAGTTGTCGGACAGGTCGCCCCGCAGATAGAATACGTGGTCGATGGCCGTGGCGGCGCTTCCGGCCAGCCCCACGGCGGTGGTATAGATGTCCTGTGCGTCGCCGTAGAAGGCGCAGGCGCTGTACGTGGCCTCGGCGCGGTCCAGCGTGCCGTTGACCAGACCGGCAGCGCGGGTCCCGGCAGTCTGATAGCCCACGGCGTAGCAGTTGGTCAGGGTGGTATAAGCCCCCTGAGCCGCGCCGCCCACCAATCCGCCGGTGACGGGCGCGGTGAGGTAGCAGTCGGCGTAGGAGCCGGTGACGGAGACATGAGCGCCTGCATAGCCCACCAGTCCGCCGGCATTGGCGCTGCCGCTGACGGTGGTGGCGGCGAAGCTGCCGCGGATGGTGAGCTCCTGACCGGACACACCCACCAGACCGCCTGCCTGCCCGCCGGTGATGCGGGCGGGCACACCGGCGGCGTCCTCGGCGGTCATACCGGCGAGGTCGCCCCGCCGTGCGTTGAGGTACACGGCGCAGTCGCTGATGGTGACGGCCCCGCTGGCGCGGCCAATGAGCGCGCCTGCAGCACCGGCGGCGGCAGTGGCCTTGACGCCGGTGAGGGTCACATGGTCGATGCTTCCGGCGAAGCTGGAGAACAGTCCCACGTCCGCTGTGCTGGCAGAGGACACGGTGAGCCCATAGATGGAGGACTGCACGGCAGTGCTGTCCTCCAGCTGGGAAAGGCCGGTGTACCGGGTGAGATTCTGATTGGTGATCGGCGTGAAGGACGGCCCATAGCAGGAGTACCAGTCCTTATCATCGGTGGTATCGTCCGTAAAGGAGATGTCGCTGATCTGCACGGCGGAGGTGATGGTGGATGCCGCATGGGAGGCGGCGTCCAGATTCTGCAGGTGGCGGCCGCAGGAGATGAGGGCGGTGGCGCTGTCGGTGCCATAGTCCGTGCGGTCGTCGAACAGGCCGTTGGTCACGGCGGAGACGGACACCTGATCCACCAGCGGATCGTCGCTGCTGGCGGTGAGCGTCACGGTGATGGATACGCCGCACAGCAGCTTGCCGCCGGTCTGGGCATAGAACCGCGTGCTGTCGCGGGTCAGATCATCCAGCACCCAGGTATAGCGATACAGGCGGCTGCCCTGCTGATACAGCTGGCTCTGGGCCAGCTTTTTCGTGTAGGTGCTGATGCCGTCGGACAGCTGGATGGTCAGGGTGATAGGCTGCTCCGTGGGCCGGTTGCAGTAGAACGTGGCGGTGAGCTTCTCCGCATTCTCGATGGTCAGGGAGGGCTGGAGCGTGCCGGTCTGCTGGGTCTGGGCGATATCGCCGCCGTAGTAGCCCACCCTCGCGCCCATGCGGCGGCGGTACTGATAGCTGCGGTAGTCGTCCAGCGTATTGGGGTCCGGCAGGGGAGAGGCGCTGTAAAACACGGCGTAGACGCTGCCGCTGTCCGGTGCGTACTCGATGTACCAGCAGCCGTCCCACAGCTCCGCGTCCACGGCGGACATGGGCAGGATGGCGGCTGCCGCCGTAGTTTCCTTTTCGGCGGCGGTGTTGGCCAGCACGTAGCAGAACGAGGTTTTCTGGGATTCCTCGTCCGCGTCGGAGGGCGGGAAGGGCATGGTCACCACACCGTCGGTGCCGGGCTGGTACCAGTCCTCCCAGCCGGCGGCGTGGAGCTCCGCCATCTGCTTCTGAGCAGCGGTGTAGAGGAGCTCCGCTTTACTGTCCAGCTCCCGCTGGCGCAGGTCAAGGCGCAGGCGGCCAAGAGAAAAAACGGCAATAAGGCCCACGATGGCCAGAATGCCGACCACAGCCAGCAGCTCGACCATTGTGAAGCCGGCGCTTGCCGTTTTGCTCCGCATTGTTTTGTTGTGATGACAGGTAAGACGGGTCATGCTCTGCTCCTGTAAAACAAGTCCTGATAAAACAAGCCGGTGAAAAGCCGCGCGGCAGCGCAGGGTGTCAGGATGCGCTGCCGGTGCTTTGCAGTTCGAAATAAGTAATGGTGAGGTTCACCCTGGTGCCGTGCTGGGCGTCCAGATCCAGGGTCACATCGGAGATGAGGTTGACATAATCACTGCTGTGGAGCGCATCCATCACAGTCCGTGCGGCGGTGTAGGAGCCGCAGGTATATTCCAGCGAGATGGGACGGCAGATGATGCTGCCGCCGTCCTCCAGCAGGTAGGTGTCCCCGAAGCTCAGGGTGTAGTCCACCGTGCCGGACAGGATGGTGTTCAGCTCCACCAGCAGCCGCTCGGAGTTGTCATAATCCGGCAGCGGCTTGGCGTCGGGATCGGCCAGCAGCGTCTCCAGCTCCTGCTGCATCTGGCGCATACGGGACAACCTGGCGCTGTTGGTCAGGATGGCATCCTGCTCCGAGGCGGTCTGGGCGTTGAGGTCGGCGATGGAGTCGTTGATGGGGGTGAGGATCAGCTTCCAGTAGCCCACGGCGATGACCAGCACGGCCAAAATCACCAGCAGGACCTTTTCGCGGGTGGTAAAAACATGTCTCATGCGGCAGCCTCCTTATCCGCGGGCTGGAGCGTGATGGTCACGGAGAAATCCAGCAGATCGGTACGGGACAGCCGGGGCGTAGCGGCGATGGTCAGCGATGCGCTCTTGACGATGGGCTGCTGCACACGCTGGAACATGGCGGAGATCTGCTCCAGATCCATGCCGGACATGGTGATGATGGCCACATCGTCCTCCACCAGCACGGTTTTCACCGTGCCGTAGGGCATCAGATACCCCTCCAGCAGGTCCAGCACCTCCAGCCGGTCCACGGGGATGTAGAACGGGGAGTCCTCCTCCTGCATCCACGTGCGGGAGTAGGTGCGGTACTGCAGCTCCACGTTGTCGTAGTCCGCCAGCGCCTGCTGCATCTGGGTGTACTGGGAATGCACGGTGTTGTAGGCATTCTCTGCCGCCCGCTGGCGGTCCAGCTGGCGCAGTACGCCGAAATTGGCCACGCAGAAGCTCAGCACCACGATGAGTACCAGCCCCAGCGTCAGCGTCAGGGTGCTGCGGGAGTGGGATTCCCGCTGGGCCAGATTCACGGTGCGCTTGGTGGGATATTTGGACGCCTTGACGGGGAGGCTCTTTGCGCTGTTGTCTTTTTTCATAGCAGTGCGGCCTCCTTACGCTTGCAGGGCGCAGCCCAGAGCTCTGGTGTAGAGCCACGGGGCGTCCGAGCCGGTGTCCGGCATCAGATCCGCTGCGGGCAGCACCTCCAGATCCGCCACCTCGCGGATGGCGTCGCCGATGTGGCCCACCGCCGCGCCGCCGCCGCACAGGTACACGCGGCGCAGCGCCTGCTGCCGGTTGTTGTAGTTATAGAAGTTGACGGCCTTGGTGATCTCCGCCGCCATCCGGTGGTACAGGTCCATGCTGGCAGGGTCCGTCATGGCTCCCTCGTAATTGGACAGCATGTGGGTCAGGGCGATGTGTTCATCCACGCCCTGCCGCTCGGAGATGGAGCGGATGAGGTCCAGCATGCCCAGATCGATGGTGCGGCGGGTGATGAACCGGTCGTCCCGCAGGATGAACATACGGATACCGGCGTGACCCACGTCCACCAGACAGTAGTCCCGGCTCTCCGGCTGGGTGCGGCGGATGCAGTCGGTGAGCAGCGCGGCGTAGGCCGCCTCCTCCGGCAGGGCCAGCTTCAGCTTGAAGCCCGCGCGGTTCATCATGCTGCGGTAGTCCTCGATGGTGGTTTTCAGGGTGGCGCAGGCGAACAGCTTCATCCGGGTGACGCTGTCGTCCTCGCCGCGAACCAGCTCCTGCACGGCGTAGTCAAAGTAGTAGCGGCTCTTCTCCTGGGTCAGGTAGTCCTTGAACTCGAAGGGCAGGTTATACGTCAGCTGGCCCTCGGTCATGGGGGGCAGCTCGGTGATGCGGGTGAATACCAGCGGGGCCGGCAGGATCACTGCGGCCTGCGCGCTGCGTGGCAGGTTATTTTCCTTGGCCAGCTGGCGCAGGAGATCAGCCATGGCGTCCATGGACACGATGGTGCCGCCCCGCACCAGCCCATCAGGCACCGGCGCGGAGACGGCGGCCTTGCAGACGCCTCCGGCGCACCAGACCAGCTTGATCTGGGCGGAACCGATATCAAAAGAGACGATATTTCCGGTCATAGGCAATACCTCACTTTCAGAACAGACTCAGATAGGCGGCGGTGATGGCGTCGCCCCACAGAAGCGTCAGAATGGCGGCGGCCGAGATGGAGGGCCCCCAGGGGATGAGCCGTGCGTCCCCCTCCGTGCCGCGGCGCTTCAGGGTGACCAGGGCAAAAACAATGCCCAGCACACAGGCCAGCAGCAGACACAGCAGGTTCTTCATCCAGCCCAGATACAGGCCGGTGAGGCACAGCAGCTTGATGTCGCCGCCTCCCATGGCGTCGGTTTTGCGCAGCTTTTCGTACAGCAGCACCACCGCCAGCAGCCCGCCGCCCACGGCGAGACTGCCCAGCAGGGCGTCCAGCGCCTGCCCCTTCGGGTCGGGCAGCAGAAAGAAAAACGGGATGCGCAGAATGGCCCCCGCCGCTACAAAGCGGTCGGGGATGATATACCCCTCCAGGTCCGCGAACGCGCAGGCCAGCAGCACGCAGGCCAGCAGCAGCGCTTCAAGCATCTGGAGCGAAATATCATAGCGCAGGAGCAGGGCCGTGAACGTCACCGCCGCGGCAGCCTCGCCCCACACATGGCGGGCCGACAGCTTCGCGCCGCACCAGCGGCAGCGGCCCCTGTGAACAAGATAGCTGACCACAGGGATGAGATCCCCCGCCGTCAGCACATGCCCGCACACATCGCAGTGGGAGCGGCCGCGGAGCACGGACTCCCCGTGTACCACGCGCCATGCCATGCAGTTGAGGAAGCTGCCCATGCACGCGCCCAGCAGCGCCGCCACAAAGCAGCAGTAGACGGTGAAGGCAGGGGTCAGATACAGCATGGCAGTCTCCTTTTGGATACCCACACCACAGGAGCCGCAACCCCCCGGCTCCTGTGGCGCAGAGTAATGTATGTGTGCATGGGTTGTAAGTACTTCGGCCCGAAAATTACTCCGCGGTGGAGATGGCGAAGTGGTTGGCAGCGGCGTCGAAGGTATAGGTGACCTTGTTGTCCTTGGCCCACTTGGCAACAGACTGACCGGCGATCTCAACAGCATCCTTGGGGGTGCCCACGCAGGTGTAGTCGTTGGCGCCGGTGGCGGCCACGGAGCCGTCCTTCTGCAGGTACAGAACAGTACCGTCAGCAACGTCGGTATCACCGGCGATCAGCTCGGCCATGGCGGAGGCGTAACCGGCGCGGATGTTGGCCTCATCGGTGGCGACCTTGGCCTTGTTCAGGGAAGCGGTGAAGGTGGGGATGGCGATGGCGATCAGCACGGCGATGATGGCCACGACGATCAGCATCTCCATCAGGGTAAAGCCCTTTTCATTCTTCTTAAGCAGCTTAGAAATCATGTCTTTTTTCCTCTTTCTATATAATTTATTTATGCAGCCGCCTGTTT